>Ga0137403_10009875_pt1 | contig 10589 bp, 10 predicted proteins | sample CZOMad2_1_16fung_FD_122057 | JGI IMG/M metagenome (GOLD analysis project Ga0137403, IMG submission 122057) | Vadose zone soil fungal communities from Angelo Coast Range Reserve, California, USA - CZOMad2_1_16fungal (Hybrid Assembly) | ecosystem: Environmental > Terrestrial > Soil > Vadose zone... | reverse complement strand
GGCGGCTACGCCGACATCTCGAAGAACTGCCTCTACTACATCGGCGGCATCCTGAAGCACGCGCCGGCGCTGCTCGCCCTCATCGCGCCGTCGACCAACTCCTACAAGCGCCTGGTGCCGGGCTACGAAGCGCCGATCAACCTCGTCTACAGCCAGCGGAACCGCTCGGCGGCCATCCGGATTCCGGTGTACTCGAAGTCCGAAGGCGCCAAGCGCATCGAGTTCCGCACGCCCGACCCGACGTGCAACCCGTACCTCTCGTTCTCGGCGTGCCTCATGGCGGGCCTCGACGGCATCGCCAACAAGATCGATCCGGGCAAGCCGGTCGACAAGGACCTGTACGAGCTGCCGCCGGCGGAGCAGAAGAAGATCAAGCAGCTGCCGGGCGACCTCTCGATCGTGCTGGACAATCTCGAGAAGAGCCACGACTGGCTACTCAAGGGCGACGTGTTCACGCCGGACGTCATCGAGACGTGGATCGAGTACAAGCGGAAGCACGAAGTCGACGCCGTGCGGCTCCGTCCGCACCCCTGGGAGTTCGCGCTCTACCTCGATATTTGATCGTGATCAGGGGGAGCGCCGCCGCTCCACCCGTGACCTCGTGGCAGGAGCCCTGCGAGAGGCTGAGGGTCGCGCCAGCTCCAGACTCGTTCCGGGTGGAGACTGACGTCGTTCGGAGTGTTGTTCCATCTCCACGTTTCTTGCGCCCAGGCTCCGCGCGCCTGCACGAGGACGCTGCAGGCGAGCAGCACCGCCCCCGCGGCCAACTCGATCCGCATGCCCGGCGAGCGCCGTTCGAGCAGGGCGCGAAGGCCGAGGGCAGCGAGGAGCACCAACCATGGGACGAGCGGCGTCAGGTAGCGGGGCCCATAGCTGTGCCCGCCATGCCATTGGTCGAAAGCGGCGATCAGCATCACGTACGTGAGCACACTGAGCAGCGCCGGCATGATCAGCCGCGACAGGGGCAAGGACCGCCAATAGCGGACCACCAGATAGCTAACGAACAGCGTCACCGGGACGAAGACCAGCTGTCCTCGCGACGGGCTGAAGAGGATGCCAAGCAAGCCGACCCCGAAGGTGCGGAGGCTGAACGTGCTTATCCGATAGTAGCTCGGTAGCAGCGTCCCGAAGGCGAGCCACGAATACGTCACGAACACTCCGATCCACACCACTCCGGTCGCGAGATAGGAAACGACAAGCGCTCGGTGGTGCAGCGCCAGGTACAGCGTGACGGCCATGATGGCGAGGCTGGCCGTGGGGCGGGCGAAGTACGCCCACGCCAGGAGCGTCGCGAGAAGCGGGGCTGAAAGGGGCCGCCTTTTCGTCTCGTGCAAGACCAGCAGCCACACCACCGCGCCGAGGATCAGGACCAGGAACGTGTCGCTCCAGAGCACGCGCGAGGCGGTACTCCAGACTTGCGTTGCCAGCGAACCCGCCAGTGCCACGATCCAGCTCCACCGAGGGGGAAGGATCGGCAGCGCCGTCTTGAGGAAAATCACCGCGAGCAACCCCATGAAGAGCGCCGCCAGCACGGCCTGAACGATCCTGTCGTGGCCCGAGTCGTAACTTCCGCCGTGTCCCACGGCCGAGAGCCCGAGCTGCGCCAACACCCACACGAATGGTGTCGCCAGGACCGGCCCACCGGGGGGATACCAGTAGTAGACATGCCCTCCGACCGTCTCGACCTGGTACGGAAGGTTGGCCCGATCGCCAAACCATTCATCGAGGACGAAGGATCCGTGACGGAACAGGGCTTCGCTGACCAGGGTGCTGTAGCGCGAATCGGTGAGACCGCGCACCGGCGAGGCCAGGAAGATCGCCGAGGTGATAGCGAAGATCATCACCGCCGGACCCGGCCCGCGGAGCCTCATGACGCTGGCCGGACTCTAGGCCAGGTTCGTGAGCTGCATCCGGATCGCGCTGCCGTAGATCAGGCGCGAGTCGATCGACTCCAGGCGGCGGCCGGAGCTGAAGACGAGGCGGGCGGGCTGGTCGGCACGGGCCCAGGATGACCAACGGGACATGTCGACCTGGGCGACCAGCTTGCCGGTGCGCGGATCGGGCTCGACATTGAAGCGCACGGGCACGACCTCGACGCGATAGGCGCCGGGCGTGACGTCGTCCGGCCCTTCGCCGGCGGGTCGCGTTCGACGGAGGGCGGTTATTTCATACGCCCCGTCCGAGCCCTGCTCGAGACGTCCTGCGGCGAAGTTCAGGCTGGCGGAGATCGCGTCGTCGACGTGCCGGCCCGGAGGGAGGAGCACCACGTCGTCCACCTGCCGGCGCCGGCCGCGGAGCAGCGTGTGTCCGACCGCATGGTAGTCCACGCGGCCGCGCGCGTAGTCATAGGTGATCGAGAGTGAGCTCGGTCGGCCCGCCATGGAGTGGACGCTCTTCGTCTCCAGGGGGCGGCAGCGCCCGTCGTCGATCAGGCCCCGGGCTTCGACGCGGGAAGACACGGCGGTGCCGCTGCCCGTGATGAGCACGCGATAGCGTCCGGCCCCGGCGTCGATCTCCTCGACCATGCTCCCGCTGACGGAATAGCGGATCAGGCCCCAGAGCATCAAGATGTCGAGGCGGTAGTCGACGGCACGGGCCGCCGGGGCGGCGGCCGTCGCGCTTCGCGTCGGGAACAAGGAACCGAGGGCGAGCGAGCACAGTCCGAGCAGAAGGGCCCGTCGGGAGACGACGACCTCCGACATGGCGCCATTGTAAGGGCGAATCCGAGCGCTGCCCTCGAAAGCGGCAGGCTCGGTGAACGTGCCGCGTCGCTGAGCAGGCTCCCTCGATCGCGACTCGCTAAGCGACTGATTTTTTGTGGGCCCGGGTCTGGCACTGCGCTTGCGAAGCGACTGGCCATGGCGGGTGAGGAGCAGAAGTCCGACCCGCGATGGCGGGTCGCGATTCTCGACGATCACGAGCGCTCGCGCGCGGCGCTCCGCGCCGCGATCTGGGCGGCCGGAGGCGCCGTGGTCGGCGAGGCCGTGCGTTGCGTCGATGCGCTCGCTCTCGTGCGACGGACGAGTCCCGACGTCGCCGTCTGTGCCGTCGGCCTTCCCGACGGAGACGGTGTCGACGCAGCCCGGAACGTGATCGACGCCGGCTGCCCGGTGGTGCTCTTCACGAGCCACACTCGCCAGGATCTGGTCGATCGCGCGCGCGCCGCCGGCGTGATGAGCTTCCTGCTCAAGCCTCTCCGCTCGGCCGAGCTGGCTCCGGTCATCGACCTGGCTGTCGCGCGGTTCCGCGAGACGCGCGAGCTACGGCGCTCGCTCGAAGATCGCAAAGTGATCGAGCGGGCGAAGGGGCGACTGATGGCGCGCTATCGCCTCTCCGAGGACGAGGCGTTCCATCGGCTTCGCCGCGCGGCGATGGATAGCCGGCGCCCCATGGTGGAGATCGCCCGCGCGCTGCTCGTGTCGGAGTCAGTCGCCTCGGATGTGCCTACGGATTGAGCATTACCGGCATTCGATCTCCGCGTAACACGCTGTAAATACGCACAAGACCCTCCGGTACGGCCCTTGCTCCCACGGGCACCAGCCGCGGCCAGCGCCGCCCGTGGACGACGCGCCAATGATGCCGCGATCGAGGTCACCAACAGCTCAGGCGAAAGGAGACGGTATGGCAGAGATCTCACGTCGCGGCTTCCTCAAGGGCTCGCTCGCGGCAGGGACGGCGCTCGGCGCCGGCCTCGGGTTCCCCAACATTCTGAGAGCGCAGGACACGGTCAAGATCGGTGTCCTGCATTCGCTCTCGGGCACGATGGCCATCAGCGAGGTATCGCTGCGGGACGTTGTGCTGATGGCCGTCGAGGAGATCAACGCCAAGGGCGGCGTCATGGGCAAGAAGGTCACGCCCGTCGTCGTCGATCCGGCGTCGAACTGGGATCTCTTCGCCGAGAAGGCCAAGCAGCTCCTCCTGCAAGACAAGGTGGCGGTCGTCTTCGGGTGCTGGACGTCGGTCAGCCGGAAGTCGGTCCTGCCGGTGTTCGAGAACAACAACGGCCTGCTCTTCTACCCGGTTCAGTACGAGGGCGAGGAGTGCTCGAAGAACGTCTTCTACACGGGCGCGACGCCGAACCAGCAGCTGATTCCCGGCGCCGAGTACCTGATGTCGAAGGAAGGCGGGTCCTACAAGAAATTTTACCTGCTCGGAACCGACTACGTGTTCCCGCGTACCGCCAACAAGATCCTCCGCGCCTTCCTGCTGGCCAAAGGTGTGCCGGCCGCCAACATCGAGGAAGAGTACACGCCGTTCAACCATCAGGACTACCAGACGATCGTCGGCAAGATCAAACGGTTCTCGTCGGGCGGGAGCGCGTGCGTGCTCTCGACGATCAACGGCGATTCGAACGTGCCCTTCTACAAGGAGTTCGGCAACCAGGGCCTCCGCTCCGAAAACGCGCCCATCATGGCCTACAGCGTGGCCGAGGACGAGCTGCGCGGCATGGACACCTCGGCGCTGGTCGGACACCTGGCCGCGTGGAACTACTTCCAGTCGGTCGAAGGCGCGAACAACAAGAAGTTCGTCCAGGCTTTCAAGGCGTACGCGAAAAAGGCCAACCTGCCCGGCGGCGACAAGCGCGTCACCGACGACCCGATGGAGGCGGCCTACTTCGGGGTTTACGTCTGGAAGCAGGCGGTCGAGAAGGCCAAGAGCTTCGACGTCGACGCCGTGCGCAAGGCCGTGTACGGTCAGACCTTCGCGGCGCCCGGCAGCACGATCAAGATGCACGAGTACAACCACCACACCTATCGACCGGTCCTCATCGGCGAGATCATGAAGGACGGCCAGTTCAAGATCGTTACCCGCACCAAGGGCCTCGTCGAGCCGGAGCCGTGGAGCAAGTACACGAGCCCGGACAAGGGCTGTGACTGGGTCAAGCACCAGGGCACCTATCAGAAGAAGGCGTGAGATACCGTCTCGTTGCTCTCCTTTCACTGATTGCGTGGCTCGCCGCTCCCGCGGCGGGCCACGCGGCTCCGCCCGCCCGGTCGCCCGAAGTCGCCCGCGCGCTGGCGGACCTCACCGGGGACGACGCCGACCGGCGCGAGGCGGCCGTCACCGTCCTCGGTCAAACGCGCGATCCGAAGTGGATCCGCTTCCTCGGCGCGCTTCGCGACGGCAGCGTCTACACGCGGACGAAGGCGGGCGCGACCGAGCTGGTAGTCGGCGGCGCCAAGGCGACCCGCGGCGACCAGGACGTCATCGACATCGCGGGCGCCTACGACCAGGAGCCGCTCGGCACCGTCGCGCTGACCGACCTCAAGGAGGTGCCGGCCGATCGGCGCCTCCGGCTCGCCATCAAGCCGTTCCTCGACGCCGACGAGACGAAGGCCCAGCTCGCCAATCCTGATGCGGCCGTCCGTCTGGGCGCCGCTGTGAAGCTCGGAAATCAGGCCGACCCGGCTGCGGTGCCGACCATCGAGGAGGCGCTCAGGAAGGAGACCGATCGCTGGGTCCGCCACGCGCTCACCGAGACGCTCGGGCTGATCCGGCTCGCGCACGGGAGCGGCGACGAGCGCACCGACGCGGCGCGCACGCTCGGCGCGATCCACTCGGCCGCCGCGCGCGACGCGCTGGGCCGTCTCGCCGCCGACGCGAGCGCGTCGCCGGCCGAGCGCGAGGCCGCCACGCACGCCATCCGCCGGCTCGAGCGGTGGAGCCTCTTGACGACGACCGTCGAGACCCTCTTCCAGGGCGCCTCGCTCGCCTCGATCCTGCTGCTCATGGCCCTCGGCCTGGCGATCGTGTTCGGTCTCATGGGCGTGATCAACATGGCGCACGGCGAGCTGATGGCGCTGGGCGCCTATGCCACGTTCGTGGTGCAGAACTGGTTCCGCGCCGCGTGGCCCGACCGCATCGACTTCTACTTCGTCGCCGCGCTGCCGATCTCGTTCCTGGTCGCCGCGGCGGTGGGGCTGGTCCTCGAGCGCGGGGTCATCCGCTTCCTCTACGGACGCCCGCTCGAGACGCTGCTGCTCACGTGGGGCGCGTCGCTCATCATCCAGCAGGGACTGCGCCTCTGGTTCGGCGCCGCGAACGTGGACGTGAGCTCGCCGTCGTGGCTTTCCGGGGGCTTTCCGGTCATGGTCGGCGTGACGCTTCCGTACAACCGCGTGTTCATCATCGGGCTGGCGACCGTGTCGGTCGCGGCGACGTACTGGCTCCTGTTCCGCACCAGCGCCGGACTTCGGATCCGCGCGGTCACCCAGAACCGGGCGATGAGCTCCTGTCTCGGCGTGCGCGCCGGCGTGGTGGACGCCACCACGTTCGCCTTCGGCGCCGGACTGGCGGGGCTCGCCGGCTGCGCGCTCACCCAGATCGGCAACGTCGGCCCCTCGCTCGGCCAGAACTATATCGTGGACTCGTTCATGGTGGTCGTCACCGGCGGCGTCGGAAAGCTCGCCGGGACGATACTCGCCGCGGCGGGACTGGGCGGGCTCACCAAGGGGATCGAGCCGGCGCTCGGCGCGGTGTTCGGCAAGGTCGCCATTCTCGTCGGCGTCATCCTGTTCCTCCAGCGGCGGCCGGCGGGGCTGTTCGCGACGCGGGGCCGGAATGCCGAGGCGTGAGGCGCTCGCGGTCGGGCTGGCCGCGTTCGTCCTGGTGGTCGTGCTGCCGCTCTGCAACGCGCTCCCGGCCGACGGGCCCTTCTCGGTCTCGAACTTCACGCTGAATCTCTTCGGCAAGTTCCTCGCCTACGCGATCCTCGCGCTGGGCCTCGATCTCCTGTGGGGCTACGCCGGCGTTCTCTCGCTCGGCCACGGGGTGTTCTTCGGCCTCGGCGCGTACGCGATGGGCATGCACCTCATGCTCGAGATCGGCGCCAAGAGCGTGTACCAGAGCGCCCTGCCCGACTTCATGGTGTGGAATCAGGTCACGGCGCTGCCGCTCTTCTGGCAGCCGTTTCAGAGCGGCGCGTTCACGCTCGCCGCCATCGTGCTGGTACCCGCGCTCTTCGGCCTCGCGTTCGGGTATCTCGCGTTCCGCAGCCGGATCCGCGGCGTGTACTTCTCGATCATCACGCAGGCGCTGGCGCTCAGCGTGTGGCTCGTGTTCAACCGCAACGAGATGAACCTGGGCGGCACCAACGGGCTCGCCGACTTCAAGACGATCTTCGGCTTCCCGCTGAATCAGCCCGTCACCCAGCGCGGCCTCTACGTGGTCACGGCCGTGACGCTCGTCGTGGCCTATCTGGTCTGTCGCTGGATCACGCTCACGCGTGCCGGCAAGGTGCTGGTCGCCATTCGCGACAGCGAGACCCGCGTGCTCTTCTCCGGCTACTCGCCCGCGGCGTACAAGCTCTTCGTGTTCGTCGTGTCGGCGATTCTCGCCGGCCTCGCCGGCGCCCTCTACGCGCCGCAGGTCGGCATCGTCACCCCGGCCAAGATCGGCGTGCTGCCGTCGATCGAGATGGTGGTGTGGGTCGCCGCCGGCGGCCGCGGCACGCTCTACGGATCCGTCATCGGCGCCGTCGGCGTCAACTGGATCCAGAGCTGGCTGACGACCAGCTATCCGGATCTGTGGCTTCTCTTCCTGGGCGGGCTCTTCATGGGCGCCGTCCTGTTCTTTCCCGACGGGGTCGTCGGCGCCCTGGGCCGGCTCATCGCGCGCGCCCGCCGTCTCCTCGCCGGGCCCCGCGGTCGGGCGAGCCTGGAAACCCCGCATCTTTCTCGGGCCACCCACGGTGGGAGCCGGCCTCCACGGTCCGAGCAATGACCACCACCGGCAGCATCATCTATCTCGAAGACGTGACGGTGAACTACGACGGGTTCAAGGCGCTCAGCCGGTTGAACTTCTTCATGGACCGCCGCGAGCTGCGCGTGGTGATCGGCCCCAACGGCGCCGGCAAGACCACGCTCCTCGACGTCGTGTCCGGGCGGGTCAAGCCCGAGAGCGGGCGCGTCATCTTCGGCCACGAGACCGATCTGCTGCTGTTGCGCGAGAACGACATCGCGCGCCTCGGCGTCGGCCGGAAGTTCCAGACGCCGTCCGTGTTCGTGAACCTGACCGTGTGGGACAACGTGGAGCTGTCCCTGCGCCGGCCCTCGAAGGGGGTGTTCGCCGCGCTCCGCCGCCACGACCCGGCGGAGGAGCGCGACCGCATCGCGCAGACGCTCGAGACGGTCCAGCTCGCCGCCAAGGCGGACGCGCTGGCCGGCGCTCTGGCGCACGGCGAGAAGCAGTGGCTGGAGATCGGCATGGTGATCGCGCAGGATCCCGAGCTGCTCCTGGTGGACGAGCCGGTTGCCGGCATGACCGACGAGGAGACCGCGCGGACCGGCGCGCTGCTCGAGACGATCTCCGCCGACCGGTCGGTGCTCGTCATCGAGCACGACATGGAATTCGTCCGGCAGATCGCGCGCAAGGTGACGGTGCTCCATCTGGGCACGGTTCTCTGCGAGGGGCCGGTGGAGCAGGTCCAGAACGATCCGCGCGTCCTCGAGGTCTATCTCGGGCGGCGGCGCGAGGCGGCCGATGCTGTCCATTAGCGGCCTCGACGTCGCCTACGGCGAGTCGCAGGTGCTCTGGGGCGTGGACCTCGAGGTCCGCGCCGGCGAGCTCGTGTGCCTGATGGGGAGAAACGGCGTGGGCAAGACGACGCTGCTCAAGACCGCCATCGGGCTCCTGGGGGCGCGCCGCGGGTCGGTGACGTTCGACGGCACCGACATCACCGCGTGGTCTTCCGACCGGCGGGCGCGCGCCGGCGTCGGCTACGTCCCGCAGGGGCGCGAGATCTTTCCGCACCTCACCGTCGAGGAGAACCTCCGCATGGCGCTGCTCGGCTGCGGGCGGGCCGCCTCGCTGGACGAGCCGCTCGAGCTGTTTCCGGCCCTGCGGCCGCTGCTGGCGCGCAAGGGCGGCGTCCTCTCGGGCGGCGAGCAGCAGATGCTCGCGATCGGGCGCGCTCTGCTCACGAAGCCGAAGCTGCTCATGCTCGACGAGCCGACCGAGGGCATCCAGCCGTCGATCATCCTCGAGATCGAGGGCGCGCTACGCCGGATCAAGCAGGACCTCGGTCTCGCCGTGCTGCTGGTCGAGCAGTACCTTGACTTCGCCGAGCGTCTCGCCGACAAGTACGTGATCATGGCCAAGGGCGCGGTGGTCGCCGCGGGCTCCACCGGCGACCTGAGAGTCGAGATGGTCCGGCAGCACCTGGCGGTCTGACCCCAGCCCCGCGACGGCCCGCGGCGCGAACATCAGGGAGGCTCAGCGATGCACCTCACTCCGCGTGAGCAGGAGAAGCTGCTCATCTTCACCGCGGCCGAGCTCGCACGACGGCGCCGCGGACGCGGTCTCAAGCTCAACCACCCCGAGGCCCTCGCGCTCATCACCGCGGAGATCCTCGAGGGCATCCGCGACGGGCGGAGCGTGTCGGAGCTGATGGAGGCCGGGCTCGGCGTCCTCGGTCGCGACGACGTGATGGAGGGGGTGCCGGAGATGATCGAAGAAGTGCAGGTCGAAGGCACGTTCCCCGACGGCACCAAGCTCGTCACCATCCATCATCCAATTCGGTAGCGGATGAGCGAAGGAGGTCGGCGTGATTCCGGGTGAGTACGTGCTCGGCGAGGGGGATATTGTCGCGAACCAGGGGCGGCGGACCGTGGAGATGACGGTCACCAACACGGCCGATCGGCCCATCCAGGTCGGCTCGCACTTCCATTTCTTCGAGGTCAACCGGGCGCTCCGCTTCGACCGCGCGCAAGCGTTCGGCATGCGACTCAACGTCCCGGCCGGCACCGCGGTGCGCTTCGAGCCCGGCGATGAGAAGCGCGTGACGCTGGTCGAGCTGGCCGGCGCGCGCCGGGTCTTCGGCCTGAACGCGCTGACGGAGGGCGGCGGGCGCGATCAGGCGCTGGCGAGGCTCGCCGCGTGGGAGCACCCGTCGTGACGCTCCGGCTGACGCGCCGGCAGTACGCCGATCTGTACGGACCCACCACGGGAGACCGGGTGCGCCTGGCCGACACGGACCTGTTCATCCGCATCGAGCGCGACCTCACGACGCCGGGCGAAGAGGCGAAGTTCGGCGGGGGCAAGGTCATTCGTGACGGCATGGGCCAGGCCGCCCGCGCCACCCGGGCGGCGGGGGTGCTCGACGTCGTCATCACCAACGCCGTGATCGTCGATCACTGGGGCATCGTGAAGGCCGACATCGGCATCCGTGACGGCCGGATCGTCGCGGTCGGCAAGGCCGGCAATCCCGACCTGATGGCCGGCGTGACGGATGGTATGGTCGTCGGCGCTTCCACCGAGGTCATCGCCGGCGAGGGGAAGATCGTCACGGCGGGCGGGCTCGACACGCACATCCACTTCATCTGTCCCCAGCTCGTCGGTGAGGCGATCAGCGCCGGGCTCACGACGCTGCTCGGCGGCGGCACCGGCCCCGCGACCGGAACGAACGCCACGACGTGCACGCCCGGCGCGTGGAACATCCATCGGATGCTCGAGGCGGCCGAGGCGTTCCCGATCAACCTGGGCTTCCTCGGCAAGGGCAACGCGTCGGCACCGGATCCGCTGCGCGAGCAGATCGCGGCGGGCGCCATCGGGCTCAAGCTCCACGAGGACTGGGGGACGACGCCCGCGGC
>Ga0137403_10009874_pt1 | contig 10591 bp, 7 predicted proteins | sample CZOMad2_1_16fung_FD_122057 | JGI IMG/M metagenome (GOLD analysis project Ga0137403, IMG submission 122057) | Vadose zone soil fungal communities from Angelo Coast Range Reserve, California, USA - CZOMad2_1_16fungal (Hybrid Assembly) | ecosystem: Environmental > Terrestrial > Soil > Vadose zone... | reverse complement strand
ACGGTGTGGAGTTTTCTTTATTATCGCTACCGGCTTCTGCTGCCGCTGGCAATCTCCCACGCCGCGCTCGGGTCCGCGTTCTATTACGGAATTTTCGGCCATGATCTTGCGATGGAATGGAAAGGGCTTTTCCATTAACCGCTATCGCACATCGCGCCAATCGTCCACGGTGATCGTCTTGGCTTTCTTCAATGCGGCGTGGGTGTCGAAATAGAGCAATGCAGAACCTTTTCCGTGACGATCGAGCGCCACCCGACGGGCATCGGTTCCGCCGCCGTTGTTGCGCGGGCTTACGATTCCGTTTGGCAGGTAAGGAAGTTGAGTCGGTTTCCAGACGTCGTAGCGATCCGCGTAGGTGGTTGTGTCCGAAACTGTGATGGGACCGAAATCCGTCCCATCCTCGCGATCGGCGAGATAAATGGTGTCCGACGGCCGGCGGATGCTGGTCATCTTCGACAAGCCGATAATCTCGGTGCCCATCGGGTCGATCGGGGATGAGAACGTCCATCCGTTGACGACGAAACAGACTAATTGTTGCTGGCCCGGATAACGCGGGTCCGGATCGGGATAGCTCGGACAAACATACACTTTGATCCTTGTGAAGTTCGTGCTGGTCCTGGCTCCGAGAGTGGGGGCCAGCACTTGCCACCAATGGGGATTATTAGCGCGCGCGGCGAGGCCGTTGTTCTCATCGGCATAGATGATCAAGGAGATTCCCATCTCGTGAAGATTGTTTACGCACTGGGCCTTTTTTGCGGTTTTTTTGGCGTTACTCAACGCGGGCAACAGCATGGCCGCGAGGATCGAAATGATCGCTATGACAACGAGGAGTTCAATCAACGTGAACCCGCGGGTTCGGTCGCGCACTGTTCGCATTTGCATAAGAGACTCGATGACACGAGTCTTGTCGCCGACGACGGTCGGTAGGCTTTGGGTATGAGAGGCACCTTATCGCGACCTGGTTTTAGCACAATCTTTTTCTCGAGTTTAAATACGGTCTTTTTCCCCCAATACCGGGGCACACTGCTGATTGTTGATTTTCGTGTTTGGCCGCACAAAGGACGGGATGAAATTCTCTCATGGATTGCAGCGCCGGCTGCGCGTTCTTCCGGCCTTAATGGCGCTGTGTTGCCTCCATCGCGCCCTGGCGACGGATGCGGTGGACCCGACGTTGCAGATCCCCAATCCCGGCGACACCGCGCTGCACATTCTTTCGCCCAATTTGGTCGAGTTGGTCCGTGTGAACACCAAGCAACCGAACCCGGCGCACGTGGACAGTTGGGATTGGGTGGACTCCAGCGGGAATTTTGTTCCGCCGGATATGTCGAGCGTCAAGGTGGTGATCAATGCCCAGACCAACAATGCGACGGCGGTCGGTTTCAAGCGGCGTCCGCTTTACGCGCCGCAAGCGACGTGGGATTTGCGAATTGCCAATTATCTTTATCTGCAATTAACGAATCGCATTTCGGACGGCCAATCGGTTCAGGTAATTAACGACGGAACACTGTGGCCGACCAACCTGACGTTCGCCATCACGGCCGATCCGCTGCGCATGAGTCCTGCGATTCACGTCAACCAGGAAGGTTATCTCCCGGCTTATCCTAAAAAAGCGATCGTTGGGTATTACGTTGGCAGCCTGGGTGAATTGCCGATTCTCACGAACAGCTTTTTGCTGGTGAACGCGCAAAGTGGCGCGACGGTGTTTCAAGGGACGCTCACTCAACGCAGCGATGTGGGCTACACGTATTCGCCGACGCCATATCAAACGGTTTACCAGGCGGACTTCAGCAGCTTTACCACGCCGGGCTCCTATCGCCTGGTCGTTCCGGGGATGGGCGGGTCGTTGCCGTTTCGGATTGATGAAGGCGTTGGGATGGCTTTCGCGCGGACTTATGCGCTGGGAATTTTTGAACAACGCAGTGGTTTTAATGTAGCCATGCCATTCACCCGATTCTCGCACGGCGCCGATCACCTCGCCCAGGCAAGCGTGCCCACGAATGCGAACGACCCGTTTGGGTTTACCTGGACGACGATTTCGAATTACGCGAGCAGTGTGAATTCGGCGAATCCTCCGCAAACCGCGCCGCTGTTGACCAGCCCTGCGGCGCAACTTTATCCATATGTTAAGCAAGGGTCGGTGGAGGTGTCCGGCGGCCATTTCGAAGCGGGTGATTACAATCGCGTCACTTATAATTCCGCGCAACTGCTCCATGTGCTCGTGTTCGCGATGGACTCGTTGCCGGGCGTGGGCGCGCTGGATAACCTGGGCATTCCGGAAAGCGGCGATGGTGTGAGTGACGTTTTGCAGGAGGCGAAATGGGAAGCAGATTTTCTGGCCAGGATGCAGGATACGGACGGAGGGTTTTATTATTCCGTCTATCCGATAAATCGCGAATACGAATTCGATGTGCTGCCGGAGAACGGCGATCCGCAGGTTGTTTGGCCGAAAAATACCGTGTCCACCGCGGCGGCGGTCGCGGCGCTGGCGCAATGCGCATCGTCACCGCATTTTAAACAATCGTATCCGCAGGCGGCGACGAACTATTTGGCGAAGGCAAAACTCGGCTGGCAATTCCTGACGAACGCCATTGTCGTTCACGGTTCCGCCGGCGCCTACCAGGACATCCAGCATTTTGGCGATGCTTTCACCGACCAGGATGAACTCGCGTGGGCGGCGTGCGAATTATATCTCGCGACCGGTGATCCGCAGTATCAGCAAAAGCTTTTTCAGTTTTTCCCGGACCCGACGGACCCGTCCACGATGTTGTGGGGTTGGTGGCGGATGTTTGCGTGTTACGGAAATGCGATTCGCGATTACGCCACGGCCGCGACGAGCGGACGTTTGCAGGCCAATCAACTCGACGCGAGTTACCTCGCGAAGTGCATTACGACCATCACGAATTGCGGCAACGATACCCTTTATTGGTCACAGCAAAGCGCCTACGGCAGCAGTTTGCCGGAGGACACCAAACACGCGCGCAGCGCCGGATGGTATTTCTCGCCCGTGCAGGCATTCGACATGGTGGTGGCGCAGCAATTTAATCCCAACCCGGCCTACATGGACGCGATTCTCTTGAACCTGAATTACGAGGCAGGCTGCAATCCGCTCAACACGACTTACATCACCGGTCTCGGCTGGAAACGGCAGCGCGAAGTGGTGGATCAATATTCGGAGAACGATCGACACGTATTGCCCAAGGACGGCATTCCCATCAGCAACGTGCAGGAAGGCTTTGTTTGGACGTGGACTTATGGCTACGACCTCTCGCCGCTTTGCTTTCCGAGCGACGGCGCGCAAACAGCGCCGTATCCCTTCTATGATCGTTGGTGCGATTTTTTCAATGTGACCACCGAAGCTTCCACCACCGACACGGCGCGTAGTTTTGCGGTGACCGCATGGCTGGCGGCGCAAACGTCTTTGGCCACCCAACATTGGCGCTCGACCAACGCAACGATCATTGCTCCCACGACTCCCAAATTGCCCGGACAACCGCTGACGCTCACGTTGCAAGTAGCCGAGACGAATTTGACCGGGGCGAAAATTGTCTGGGAAGGGCTGGCGCAGGACCCGGCGTTCGATGGCTTGAGTCACACGTTTATGCCGTCATCGTACGAAGGATCGAATTGGGTGGAGGCGGAAGTGCAATGGCCGGATGGGCGGCGCGCGTTCGCCGCGACTTCGGTCATCATCAGCACGAATGCGCCGCCGATTTTAAGCGTGCCGAATTTGGCGGGCGGAGGATTTTCGTTCCACCTGGCTGGCGCGCCGCAAGGAACGTATCGGATCGAGGGCTCAACGAACTTCATGAATTGGCAACCGGTCTGCACGAATACCTTGCCGGTCAGTGGGGTATCGCAAATTGGGGACCCGCTGGGCGCAGCATTTCCGCAGCGTTACTACCGAGCGGTAAAGGCACAGTGACCGGGCCGCGCGACCGGATTATTTCTCCGACCAGTCAGGTTTTCTGGCGGCCTAAAAGCTTCATGACATCGGCGTGCGCGATGACGACATCCGGGTCGCGTTGCAACGCGTCGAAATAATGGTGGGCGAATCCCTCGCCGATTTCGGACGGAGCCAGCAACAGGTTCGCCTCTTTGACCGTGGCCACCACGACCGCCTCGGTCAATGGTTCCCTGGCATCCAGTGCTTCATCCATGGACACGATCAATTGGGAAAGCGGTTGCAGCCAGGCAAACCATGGATCGGTGGTGAGGAGTTTCAAAAATTGACTCGGCGAACCGATGGCGCCCACGGTTTTCTCGTAGGTGACGCGTTCGGAATCCACCAGTGTTTTGTGCAGGGTAAGCAGCGAGTGCCGGACCTCTTCCAAGCGTTTTTTGATGGGGACTGTCATGCTTGCAACAAGTTCGTTGCTTTTTTCTCCGAGTCAACCTGAACCACATTGTTGCGGCGCCTTGGCATAAAAAAGGCGCGGCTCTGGAACCGCGCCCCGGTCAAAAACAAATTACTTGGCGACGTGGCCGGTCAGTCCGGCTTTTTGCAACGCCACCATCGCTTCCTTGTCATTGAAATCGCCATTGATGGTAAAGGAAGTTGCGCCTTTGGCGGCGGTGTTGCCAGTGACGCCCGAGACAGTGCCGAGCGCTTTGTTGACGGCCTTGACGCAGGAACCGCAGCAAAGATGGACGCCTTCGACATTCAGCGACTTCACTTTTTCGTCTTTCGCGCCGGTATCGGAGCTGACGGTGAAGGCGGCATCGCTACTCTTGCCGTAATAACCGGCGGCGGTGAGCGAGTCCACGGCTTTTTGGACAGTGGCGGCGTCCGGCCCGGTCAAACTGATGGTCTTTTCATCCATGTCGGAAGTCGCAGTCACGCCATCGACTTTGTTCACGGCTTTTTGCACGCCTTTGACGCAGCCCTGGCAACAGAGATGAACGTCGGTGAGTTTGACGGAGGCATCAGCCGCGCGAGCAGAAATGTTCAAGGTCAACGCCAGAACCAGGGACAAGAGAATTGATTTCATAGAATTTATGGGGTCCACGAGCGCCTGAATACCTGCTAAGGCACGGGGCGTCAATCCGAAACCGACAAACTAATCACACCCGAAAACCCGCTCGATTAAAAACTCGCTTGACCGAATCCGCCCAACCATGCATTGTCACCTCCGTTCATGAATTCAATTACGACACCTTATTCACCGATGCGATACGTCGGAGGTGTCTTCGTCATGCGGTACGGTCGTTGGCACGCGGTTAAGACGGCAACCGGCACGCAGGAGGGAACAATCTAGCTCAGACCAATAAAGATTTTTCAACCCTGCTTGCCGAAAGGTGAGCAGGGTTTTTTATTTCCGATGAATACCCTAACTCCAACTTTAATGAACGCCGAACTGACGCCGCGCGAAACGTTGCTTGCGAGCCTGCGGACGTTGCCGCGGGCGGCGTGGATTCTTTTCTTCGGCACGTTCCTGAACAAGTTCGGCGGGTTCGTGGTTCCGTTTCTCACGTTGTATCTCACGAGCCGCGGCTACACCGTGGGCCAGACCGGCTTGGCGGTCAGCGCGTATGGGGTGGGCAATCTCGGGGCGTCGCTGTTGGGCGGGCATCTGGCGGATAAACTCGGCCGGCGCAAAACCATTCTGCTCTCGATGTTCTCCGGGGCGGCGACGATGATGCTGCTTTCGCAAGCGCACCATCTTGCACTGATTATAGTTCTGACCGCGCTCACCGGGTTGACGAATGAGTTTTATCGCCCGGCCAGCCAGGCGTTTCTCGCGGACATCGTTCCTCCCGGACAAAGGATGACGGCGTTTGCGGCGTTGCGGGTTTCGTTCAATGCCGGGTTCGCGTTCGGCCCGGCGACGGCCGGTTTGCTGGCGGCTTACGGGTATTTCTGGCTTTTTGCGGGTGACGCGGCAACGTCGGTGCTGTTCGGACTGGTGGCATTGTTCGCCTTGCCGCGCACCGCGCCCAGCACGCAAAAAAACGCGAGCTGGAGCGAGGCGCTCGTGGTGTTGCGACAGGACCACCAATTGCACCAGCTGTTGCTCGCGAATTTTGCCATCGCCTTGGTGTTCTTTCAACTGGCCTCAACCTTTGGCGTTTATGTGACGCGCCTGGGATTTTCCGCCGCCACTTACGGCGCCATCGTTTCACTGAACGGCGCGCTCATCGTTTTTTGCGAGCTGCCATTAACGCGGCTCACCCGGAAATTTCCTGCGCGGCGCGTCATGGCGGCTGGATATTTTTTGTGCGCTACTGGTTTCGCGCTCAATGCATTCGCGCACACGATTCGCGGCCTGGTGATTTGCATGCTCATTTTTACCTTTGGTGAAATGATCACCATGCCGACTGCCGTCGCGTATCTGGCCGACCTTGCCCCGGCGCAGATGCGCGGGCGTTACATGGGCGTGTCCGGCCTGACCTGGGCCACGGCGCTCATCATTGGACCGGCAGGCGGGATGAAATTATTCGCGGCGGCTCCCACGGCGTACTGGATAACCTGTGCCGCGGCGGGCACATTCGCAGCCGTGGTTATATCGCGTCAACCGGGCGGATGTTCCGCAAACATGGTCACTGCGCTGAACCGAGGGACTTCACCTGCGCTGCAGCCGGCGGATCCACATAAAAAGGAATGTTGACGTGCGCCGCGTGGCCTTTGCCGTCGCGCACGTACGCAAAGAGGCGGTAGGCGCCGGGCTGCGTCGGGGCGGTCAACTGGATCTCGTTCGTAGCCGGATTCTGAATTAGATCCGGCAGGCTTTTGGGCCTCGCTTCAAAATCTCCGCCGACGGTGGTGGCCGAGCTTTCGGTCAAAATTTCCCATGAATAGGCCAGCGGATCATGGTCCGGGTCGTTGGCAGTCACTTTTGCTTTGTACGATTCGCCGATTTTAAGATGCACGCTTTGACGGGCGGTTTCGCCGTTGAGGGACGCAGCCAGAATTTCAGGGCTGCGGTTGGTTGGCCAATTTCCACTCCAGAGGTGTTGCAGGGAGTCCACAGATTCCGTCTGCTCGCCCGAATTAAGAAAGACGCCATACCAGGTGGGCGTCCGTTCCTGTTTCTGCCCCCACAAAAAAGCGTACGAGCCCAGACAATGCCGGGGATCGGCGGCAATCACTGTTTGATAGCGGGTTTCATAAAGGTGCGCCTTGACCGAGCTGTTGTTTTCAATGGGTGCGTTCCAATCGGTTTTCTCGCATTCCCAATGGCCCGTCGCGCCCCACTCGGTGATAATGTAAGGTCCATCCCAACCGGCTTCCTGCAAATGGCGCGGAAGATTGACGATGTCTCCGTAGGTCTGAACCGCGAGCAGGTCGAGGTCGGGAGCGCGAGCTTTGATTTCGCGCAACAACCCGGGGTCCGCGCCGGCAAGCGGAGTAGTGGTGAGATGATTAGGATCCACCTGATGAATCATTTTCGAAATGTCATTCACGGCGTCCCAGACCTTCGGGTTTTTGGCGTTTAAATTCAATTCGTTGCCAATGGCCCAAATAATCAAAGCCGGATGATCTTTGTATCGCAGGATCTGCCCCTTGATTCTATTGAGTTGGCGCGTTACGGCCACCGGGTCGTCGTAACTGAATCCATTTCTTTCCCGGGCGACTTCCAATCCCAAGGTCACGTAGAGGCCGTTCGTTTCCGCCCGATCGAGAATGGCGACAGCGCCGCGCGGCCCCGGTCCCGCGCCCCAGGTGCGAAGAGAATTGGCGCCGTCAGCGGCAAGTTGTTCCACCGAGCCCGAACCCAATCCCGCGCCTTTGATAAAAAACGGCTGGCCATTGACCAGCAGTTGATAGCCCCGGTCAGTTTTATGAATTTCGACTTTTGATGGGCCGCGAGTTTGGGCGTCTGCTGTCGGGACAGCGAGAGCAGCGACTGAAAGAGCAAGCCAAAGACTTTTCACGCGGGCCATAAACAAATAGGGGTTTTAAATTAAATCTGCTTTTACCGAACCGTCGCCCATCTATCGCCAGACAATAGCCACAATCTGGAATTCAAAACACCCCCCTTTCGAGGGGTACGGAGGCGTTGTTTTCTACGACTAAAGTCATAGTTATTTTATGACTTCCGAGCACTATTATTCCGCCGATTTCCCCGTCATGATAGCAGAATGTTCCAATCCCTCTCGACGAGGATATTAAAGCAAAATCCGCCATTGGTTGGTCAGAGAAACAGAGTTTGTAATGTTTAGCTCGAGGGGAATTCACAATTACTGATTGTTGTCGGCGCTGATTTTGTCGGCAGCGCTGGGAGTTATCTTTTTGGTCCAACCGGCCATGGCGTCGCCCGCCCTGCCCGTCATCAACACGAATAACATTGTGAACGTCACAACTTTTGGCGCGATCGGCGTTTTACTTCAGCCACTTTTTCAGGCATCATACGGGCATGACCCCGACCGAATTCCGCCAGCATTTAAAAGGATGAATGCCCTGAAAAAAATTCCGAATTCGAACAGGGCAGCGCACGGTTTTCTCCCTGCCCGATGGAGACGGCTTGCGGCAGCGTGTTGTTTCCTTTTGTTTTTCCGGGGCGCGGCTTCAGCGCAGGAAACAGAAATCCAGTTTCTCTCCGGCCACGACAAGGACGATGCAGTGCCGTGGGAATTTTTCTGCACGAGCGGCGCGAACTCAGGATTCTGGACCAACCTGCCGGTGCCGTCGCAATGGGACGTGAAAGGTTTCGGCACGCTCACCTACCATAAGGACCTCACCAATGCGTGGGACGAAAAAGGCCTGTATGCGCACAGCTTCACGGTGCCGGCAAATTGGTCCGGTCGGCGGGTTTTCCTGGTGTTCGATGGCGCGATGACGGACACCGAAGCGAAGCTCAATGGCCAATCGGTCGGCCCGTTGCACCAGGGCTCATTTTACCGTTTCAAATATGAAGTGACGTCCCTCGTGAACTTCGGCGCGACGAACCGGCTCGAAGTCACAGTGGCCAAGCATTCCGCCAATGCAACGGTAAATAACGCCGAACGGAACGCCGATTTCTGGGTGTTTGGCGGCATCTTCCGGCCGGTTTATCTCGAAGCCGCGCCCATGCAATTCATCGAGCGCGTGGCAATCAATGCGCAAGCGGACGGACATTTTGCGGCAGACGTTTATTTGAATGGCGCGACGAACGCTGACGAGATTGAGGCTCAAATCCAGACGCTCGATGGACAAAATGTGGGGTCCGCTTTCGCGGAAAAAATTTCCGGCGACAAAACCACGCTCGACGCGAAAACGGCGTCGCCGAAACTTTGGACTGCCGAGACGCCCAATCTTTATTCGGTCGCGATCAAGTTAAAGCGCGGCAGCGAAATCATTCACGAGATTCACCAGCGTTTTGGGTTCCGCACTTTTGAGGTGCGCGATGGTGACGGACTTTATCTGAACGGCTCGCGGGTGGTTTTGAAAGGCGCCGATCGTCATTCGTTCTGGCCTGATTCCGGCCGGTGCCTGAGCGAGGCGGTTCATCGCCTCGATATCGAGACGTTGAAGGATGCGAACATGAACGCCGTGCGGATGTCGCATTATCCGCCCGACGAAAAATTTCTCGATCTCTGCGATGATCTCGGCATTTACGTTTTGGATGAACTCGCCGGCTGGCATCATTTTTATGACGACGCTGTCGGCGCGCAACTTACCCATGAAATGGTGGTGCGCGACGTGAATCATCCGTCCATTTTGTTTTGGGACAACGGCAACGAGGGCGGTTTCAATACCAATTTGGATCACATTTTTGGCGAGTTGGATCCGCAGCATCGCCGCGTGCTGCATCCGTGGTCTGCGTTTAGCGGGGTGAACACGGCGCACTATCTCGGTTACGACGAGGCGGAGGCGGCGTGCGAGGGCGCGCCGCTTTATTACCATTCGAACGGGAAGACTTTTGCCGCGACGAATGACGCGGCCAAATACATTTACATGCCCACGGAATTTCAGCACGGGCTTTACGATGGCGGCGCGGGCGCAGGCATGGAGGATTACTGGAAGTTGATGAGCGCGAGCAAGTATCTCGGCGGCGGCTTCATCTGGGCGCTGACCGACGACGGCGTCAAACGCCCCGACACCGGCGAAATCGATGTCGCCGGGAACCAGGCGCCGGATGGCATCGTAGGCCCGTATCGCCAGCGCGAAGGCAGCTTTTATGCGGTGCGAGACATCTGGTCGCCGATCCAGGTCACGCGCGAAAAGGAAGGCGTTTTCACCGTGGAAAATCATTTCAACTTCACCGACACCAAAGAATGTAAATTCATCTGGCAACTCCGGCGGTTTGGGCAGCCGAATCAAACCAACGCGGGCTTTGCCGTCGTGCGCGCGGGCGTGATTCCATCGCCAACGATTCCGCCGGGCGAGCGCGGGACGTTGGAATTTAAGCCACCCGCTTCTGTCCCCACAGGTGATGCTTTGGCACTGCGCGTGGAGGCTCCGGGCGGGCGCGAATTGTGGACGTGGGTCTGGCCAAGAAATTTGGTTGGAAGATCGGCGATCGCTTGAATATTACCGGCAAGATTTTCCCGCTGAACCTGGAGCTGACGATCCGCGGAATTTTTACTCCGCCCGATCCAACTCAGGCGGTCTACTTTAACAAGGACTACATCGACGAAGGCTTCCCCAAACTCAAAGGGCAGGAAGGCTTCT
>Ga0137403_10009873_pt1 | contig 10591 bp, 8 predicted proteins | sample CZOMad2_1_16fung_FD_122057 | JGI IMG/M metagenome (GOLD analysis project Ga0137403, IMG submission 122057) | Vadose zone soil fungal communities from Angelo Coast Range Reserve, California, USA - CZOMad2_1_16fungal (Hybrid Assembly) | ecosystem: Environmental > Terrestrial > Soil > Vadose zone... | reverse complement strand
TTGCAGTCGAGCTAGGGCAATCCAAAGGAAATATCAGACACCACTATTTCCGGGGACTGAACACACTGCGGAAGCAGATCTTCGATGCCAAGTTGCAGGGCCATTGAGGGCCATCCGGCACTATGATAAAAGGATGCGTACAAGCTAGGAGCGGGGGCGTTGTCTCTCACCGAACCCCATGACGAGTTCTTGGAACTCTGCGCCGCTTCGACCTCGGGGCAGCTGACTGAGGCTGAACATAAGAGGCTGCAGGAGCATCTCGCGACTTGCCAGTCCTGTCGGAGGGCGCTCAAGCAGTTCGAAGCGGTTGTCGATCAGGCGATTCCCGCAATTGGGGCGAACGAACCCTCCGAGTTCTCAGAGCCTAGCTCTTCCTGGTCTCAGGAAAGGGCTGAGCGGGCTTTCTTCGACCGCTCGCTGCAGGAGGAAAAGGGCCAGGCGGGCAAACGTGAAAACCCGAGTGCGATCTCCGCAGGCCCTCATCCCAGCTTGCCATTTGCCGGTGACTCGACCTGGCGCGATGTGTGGATGCTCTGTGCCGCTGGGATTCTTCTTTTTGTTACCCTCAGTTTCTACACTTATCGGGTTGGCGTAAGCCGCGGGACCGATACCGCCGCTAAGTTCGGTTCCCTCCAGCTCAATGCGCAAGGCAACCAGTCTCTGGAGGCGCAACTGAGCGACGCCGGCCACGAGCGCCAAATCGCCCGTGCACAGGTCGAACAGCGCGACCAAACGATCGCGGACCTCCGGCGGCAGTTGGCGCAGCAGTCGGTCGGTATCAATCAGATGAAAGTGGCACAGACCCGTGTGGAGAACGACCTAACTGCCGGCGACGCAACCAGACAAGACCTGATCCAGGAGCGGGCCGATCTCACACAAAAGCTGGCTTCCTCACAGACCGCCTCTCAAGCACTTCAAGAGAAACTAGACTCCCTTGCACAGCAGCCACCTCAAGATGCAGCTCGCGCTCAGGCATCAGAGGCTAAGGTTGCAGAACTCACTCAACTGCTTCACGACCGTGAAGGGGCGCTCGACCAGAAAGACGAACTCCTGGCACATGATCGCGACATCCGGGAACTCATGGGGGCACGAGATCTTTACGTCGCGGAAGTCTATAACGTTGTGCGCAACGGCACACAGAAACCTTACGGCCGAGTCTTCTACACGAAGGGGAAGTCGCTGATCTTTTACGCGTACGACCTGGACCAGCAGAGCGGCGTAAAGAATGCCACCACTTTTCAAGCCTGGGGCCGCCGCGGACCCGATCGGCAGCAGGCACTCAACCTGGGCGTCTTCTACGAAGACAGTGTTTCCAAAAAACGCTGGATCGTGAAGTGCGACGACCCCAAGACGTTGGCTCAAATCGACGGGGTCTTCGTGACGATCGAACCAAACGGCGGCAGCCCCAAGCCCAGTGGTAAATCTCTCCTCTTTGCCTACCTTAGAGTAGATCCCAATCATCCATAGTCCTATTGGTATCACTTTCTAGTTTGGGAATCTGGCCTAGAATGAAAACCTCGTGGTACAGCTGCGGACGGTCCTGCGAACAATAGAAGAGCGACCTACAACCGCATCGGCCGCTGGAGAACCTAAATGCGCCTCGCCCGTGTTGTTCTTGTTTGTGCTGCCTTGTTCGTCCTAAAGGTTGTTGCACAATCTCCAAACGGAGCCATCAATGGCCAGGTGCTCGATCCTTCCGGTAGCGCCATTGCCGACGCTGGAATTGTGATCGTCAACGACATTACTGGCCTGCAGTACGTCACGAAAACCAACGACGAAGGTATCTACGTATTAGCGAATCTTCCTCCCGGCCCCTATCGGCTGCAGGTGTCCAAGGTTGGTTTCAAGACACTCATCAAACCTGACATCATTCTTAACGTGCAAGACGCCTTGGCCATCAGTTTCACACTTCCAGTCGGGGCATTAGCAGAAACTGTGACTGTAGAGGGCGGGGCGCCACTCGTAAACACCGAATCAGCTGCCGTCAGCACGGTTGTAGATCGGCAGTTCGCGGAAAACCTGCCGATGAATGGCAGGAGTTTTCAAACGTTGATTCAGCTCACGCCAGGGGTCGTCTCGACCGTAAGCAATACGCTCGATTCCGGGCAGTTCAGTATCAATGGACAGCGAGCCAGCTCCAACTATTGGATGGTGGATGGCGTAAGTGCTAACTTCGGCATCGGAACACAATACGCGGGCAACGGGCTGGGAGGCTCTTTACCTTCGTTTAGTGTCCTTGGCGGAACGAATAGTTTGGTTTCGGTTGACGCCCTTCAGGAGTTTCGCATTCAGACATCGACCTACGCTCCTGAATTTGGGCGCACGCCGGGAGGTCAAATTTCGATCGTTACGCGCTCAGGTGGAAATCACTTTCATGGTACGGTCTTTGACTACTTTCGGAACGACGCCCTGGATGCAAACGATTGGTTCGCGGCTCATCAAGGCCAGGCGAAACCGGAAGAACGTCAAAATGATTTCGGTGGTACCCTTAGCGGTCGCATTCTGACGGATAGAACATTCTTTTTCTTCTCATATGAAGGACTCCGCCTTCGGCTGCCACAGTTTTCAGAAACCACTGTTCCTGATATTGGCGCTCGCAACAATGCGATTTTGGCGGTCCAGCCCTTTCTACGAGCCTATCCTCTACCGAACGGTCCGGAAGTACTCGATTCTCAGGGCAATCCCACTGGCGCCGCCGGGTTCAATTCAAGCTTTTCGAACCGATCCGCACTCGATGCATATAGCCTTCGACTCGATCACAGGCTGAACGGTAGAGTGTCTCTCTTTGGACGTTACAATTACTCGCCTTCAGACCTTGTTCAGCGTGGCGGAGCCTCTCTCAATACGGTAGTACCTTCTCAGGTTACGACGCAAACAGCTACTGTAGGTACTACATGGGTAATAACACCGCATGAGACGAATGACTTGCGCCTCAACTACAGCCGGGCGACGGCTCTGAGTCATCAGTACTTAGACAATTTTGGAGGTGCTACACCTCTCGGGTCATCACCATTCCCGAGTCCTTTCTCAGACCAGAACGCAGCCTTCCAACTCTACATATTTTCCCTAGCAAATGGCAGCCTGGACGAAGGCAATGTCCAAAGAAATGTTCAGCGGCAGGTCAATCTAGTTGACAACATGTCCATCCAGAAGGGCGAGCATTGGTTAAAAATCGGTGTAGACTTTCGTCGTTTGTCACCGCTGTATGAGCCGCGACTGTATCAACAATCGGTGTTTTTTGGTGATGTTCCTGCTGCCGAAAGTGGAACTCCGCTGATTAGCACAGTGTACGCGTATCGCAACGCGACGCTCTTGTTTCGAAATCTTGGTCTGTTTGCGCAGGACACATGGAGAGCGTCTCCGCGTTTAACACTCAACTATGGCTTGAGATGGGACGTGGACTTTACTCCATCGAGTATTAGCGGTCCAGGCCTTCCCTCAGTCACCAATTTCGATAGCCTGTCACAGCTGAATCTTGGCCCCCCAGGCACTCCAGCTTTCGCTACTACCTTTGGCAACGTAGCGCCGCGACTTGGCGTAGCGTTTCAGCTCAGGCAGAGTCCAGAATGGCAAACCGTACTTCGTGGAGGCTTTGGCGTCTTTTATGACTTGGCGACTCAGGAAGTTGGTAATACGCTTTCAAGCAGTTATCCCTTTGGGGCCTTCAAGTTCGTAGGTGGCACTTTCCCCTTGGATTCTGTGAGTGCAGCACCGCCATCGATTTCTCCTGAAAGTCTGCAAAGTGGAATTCTGTATGCTTTGAAGCCTGATCTCAAGCTTCCCTATACACTCCAGTGGAACTTGGCGCTGGAGCAGGCGATTGGCAGTCACCAGACCATATCAGCTTCGTATATCGGTTCTGTCGGAAGGCGTCTTATACAGTCAACGTATATCCTGAACTTACCCAATCCGAATATTCAGAACGTGGATTTGGTGGGCAACACGGCAACGTCGGACTACAACGCGCTGCAGATCCAATTTCAGAGGCGCATGGCTCATGGACTTCAGGCGCTCGCATCCTACACACTGGCACACTCGATTGATACTGCTTCCGCGGGTTCAGCGTTCGGGAACGCAGCGAATGCGTCAGGAGTCAATCCGGGAGAGAACCGAGGGCCTTCAGATTTCGACATCCGCAGCTCCTTTTCTGGCGGACTTACCTACGACATTCCCGCCCCGAGAGCAAATGCGTTTGCCAAGGAGATGCTGCGGAGCTGGTCAATCGATAGTGTTGTCCAGACGCGAACCGCTCCGCCCATTAATCCGTACGATTCAGCCTTCAGTCAGTTACAAAGTTACTATACCCAGGTTCGACTCGACGTTGTCCAAGGAGTGCCATTGTACCTCTATGGACCACAATATCCTGGTGGAAAGATATTAAATAACCTCCCTAGCGGAGTGGGCCCTAACTGCAAAGGGCCCTTCTGCCCGCCACCCACGGACTCGAATGGTGTTCCTTTGCGACAGGGGAATCTTGGCAGAAACGCGTTAAGGGCCTTTGGCGCGGCTCAATGGGATTGCGCGGTGCATCGCGACTTCCCGATCGGCGACTCGGTGAAAATGCAGTTCCGAGCCGAGATATTCAATCTGCTAAATCACCCAAGCTTTGCCGCCCCGGTAGCAGATATTTCGAATCCATTCTTTGGCATGTCAACCCAAATGCTAGGTCGCAGTTTGGGTGGAAATAATCTTGGTGGAGGTGGCCTCAGTTCTCTCTATCAGATTGGCGGGCCGCGCTCAATTCAGTTAGCCCTAAAGCTGCAATTTTGAAGTGTTGAGTAGAACCGAGGGAAATCCCCTTAAATTATCAGTAGCCCGGAACGCAGTTGTTCGCGAACTTTCACGGCGATTCTGAAGGTCGAAGACAATGCGTGCATCCTGGCGTGACAATCCCCAACCGGTGACATCCGCGTACACATGAATTTATCTAGCATCCGTGCCTTCGGTGAAAGATCCCATATGCGTAGCAACCTCGGTCAGTGGTCGGTTCTGAGGCTACCATTTATCTGCTTAATGACCGCGCTGGTCTTGGTTGCCAGCGCAAGCGCACAGATCAGGCCCAAACACCTGGTCACTATCAATGACCTTGAGAGCCTAAGGGAAGCAACCTATTTGGAGCCTTCCCGCGACGGAAGGTTCCTTGCCTATGAAATGGACGAGACCGTATGGCTTCTGTCAACTAAAGGTGGGAATGAACCCAAAAAGCTAGTCGAAGGAACGATTCCACGCTGGTCGCCAGATGGCACTCGCTTGGCATACTACTCGAGACAGTCGGGATCGACACAGCTTTGGGTCCTTGACGTCGCCGAGGGCAAAATTGAACAGGTTACGCATCTTGCGGGTGGCATTGATCCTAGCCCCCAGACAATCATCCGCGGGTGGTCCTTTACACCATTCTTGTACGACTGGTCGCCCGACGGGACCAGACTAGCCTTCGCTTCTCAAGTTGAGTTTCCGAACCCGGATGCTGAACGCACACCGGATTCGAATGTTCTGCCGGGAAAACAGGACAAAGCTCCCGATCCTCTCGTTTTGACCAGTGAGAGTCCGATTAAGTGGATGCTCACAGGCGTGTTTTCCCATGGGTTTGGCGCTCCAAGCTTGGTCAATGGCAAGATCACGGCGGACATTTATCCGGGAGCGACATCTCTACCTCGGCTGAAGAAAAACGAAGTCTTTATAGCTGACTTAGCCGAGAAAACAGTGACTCAACTAACGACGGACGGCATGACGTATTTCCATCCCGAGTGGTCGCCGGACGGTAAGACAATTGTCTGTGCCTCAAGCGAAGGACGAGATCTTCCCGCTACAACCAATCTTTATGTGATCGATATAGCGTCAGGCAAAAAGAGAAGCTTGACTTCCGGCACCGGCCAAAAATGGTTGCCGAGGTGGTCTCCTGACGGGCAAAAGATTGCCTACCTAAGCGGCATGACCTACCTAGGGCAGCAGTCTCTCGTCTACATGCCGACCGAGGGCGGTACAGCGGTGAATCTGACCGCAGGGCTAGATAGGAATGTACAAGACTTTCATTGGCTTTCCGACGATGAATCGATAGTAGTAAATATTGCGGACGGGGTGACGCAATCGCTTCTACGTGCTAGTGTCTCGACCCGCAAACTCGACCGGCTCAGCCCAAAAGGAGTTGGCATCCGATGGTTGACATCGGTGTCTCGCGGCGGCGTAGTGGCGTGGGAACAAAGCGATGCTGGCAGCCATGGAGTCGTTTACGTTTTACATCCGGGAACGAATGTCCCCTATGTGGTGAGAGATTTCAATCCTCAGATAAGGGATTGGGAACTTGGAGCACAGGAAATTGTTCGATGGAAGAACCGCAAAGGCGACATTCTGGAAGGAATACTGATAAAACCGGTCGGGTATCGGGAAGGGCACAAATACCCGCTCATCGTCGATTGCTACCCCGCAAGTCGGAATTCGTTCAAGGGAGCTGTACTGTGGGGAAATCAAGGATGGGCGTCGCGAGGCTACGTTGTCTTCTACCCAAACGCTCCCGCTCCGCATATTTGGGTTAACAACTTCAAGTCCGAAGCGGATGATACGTCAGCGAAAGGACCAATGGGTTGGGATGTCACCGTTGATGATGTCATGTCCGGGGTTGATACGTTGATTGCACGAGGTGTTGTTGATCCCAATAGTATGGGCCTCTACGGATTCAGTAATGGCGGAGGTGTCGTCAACTACCTGGTTACAAGAACAGGCCGGTTTAAATGCGCCGTTTCCGTTGCGGGTGCACTGGCGGATTGGGTTCGGCCGGTCTTGCTCGGCACGAATGCCGCCTTTCCGACCATGGCGGCCGGCATGACTCCGTGGGATGATCCAGCAGGATACATTCGGTTGTCTGCCGTGTTCCACGCTAGGGCGATCACAACTCCGATGCTTTTGGCCGATGGAGATGAAGATGGCGACTTTCTCCTCGATTCGATCGAGATGTACAACTCGTTACGATGGTTTGGGCGAAACGTAATGCTGTTGCGGTATCCGGGACAGGGCCATGGATTCACTGGTGAGGCGCTGCAGGACTTTTGGCGTCGGGAGAATGCATTCTTCGACCGTTATCTCAAGTCGGCCCAGGCGACGAAGTGATTCAAAAAGAATGAGGATCCTGCCTCCACGTTTGCGATTGAGACCTCCCCCGACCGAGATGCGGTCGGGAGAGGTTTCTGCCGTCCGCGGTGAGTGTCCGCGAGCGTGCAAGTTAGTCAAGGAGTTCGCAGTCGAGAGCTCCTTGATTCGTTGAGCTGCTGGTCTCGGGCGGAGAGCTCTTGGAACCTTGAATCAGACCATTGGCTTCACCCAGAACGGTTACCTCGGGCTTGCTATAGCTGTTCATGTTTTTACCTCCTTTCGCTATGATTTCACTACTTCTGCTAGCAGAACTTTGGGCCAAACAAGGTCGGTAGCAGCCCGGCATTGCTTATATCGCAAGGGATGGCCCCGCTTTTAACGAGTCCCTGTCTTCGCTGGAGCCTTTCTGGAGAAAACTCGGTATCGAGATCACACCGCGGACTGCCCCTTCTCGTAACCACATCTCCAAGGCGAGGGTTTTTAGCAATCGTAAGATGTTTACTGAGATTAGACCGTTCTTCGCCTCCTTCAGCGCTGCGCGAAATTCCTCTTGATTGACATAACCGAGATCCGAGACTAGGAGCGAACTAAGAAGACCGTCGAGGAAGGTCCAGTGTTTGTCTAGAGTAAGGGAAATGCAGCGCCCTGTACCGGCTTTGGTGCGACGCGACAGTATCTCAGGCGGAACGAGGTCCACGAGGGCGCGGCGCAACAATGAGCGCCGATCTCCTGGCCGCAGTAACTGATCGGTTGGGATGGAGACGAGGAATTCTGTTAGCTGTTGGTCGAGGTAGGGGTATCGCATTTCAGCAATTGGAGGCTGAGTGTATGTAGATTGTCGCGCTAGTACCTCGTAGGTCTGAAGAGCATCCCGGGCACTTGGGAGCCAAAGCCACGGTCCTTCCGCAGCCTCAAGCCGACGATGGGATAGTCTGTACGTCCGAGCGAACCTGCTGTTTACCCAGGAATCCCGTTTTGCGGTCGGAGTTATGATTGCACGTAACGACGTAGGCAAGATCAGAAGCGAAGACTGAAAGAATAGTTGGACCAACGGACGTTTTATCGACAAACTCCACGCAACCAGCAGCTCACCTAGTTCTCTCAGCCGAAGGTGCAACAGCAAGTCGGCCATTTGGACCCTCGGGTTCAGCGCTTGCCCAAGGAATTCGTCACCGCCGGTGCCCGAAAGTACGACCCGATATCTTCCCAGTCTGATGGTGTCGGACAATGCCGTCGTCAGTTCTCTTCTTGCTCCGAAGCCCGGAGTTGCGAAAAATTGAGGGCATTCTAAAGGAAATGTATCGCCCGAAGCCTGCAGCTCAGCGTGATGACCAGGTCGGCCCCGCCTCTCTTCAACCTTGGTCAAATATAGGAAATCTTCTTCGTCTGGTTCATCACGGTCGTAGAAGGAAAATGTGTCGAGTGAGGGACTCTCGGATCCCTGTTTCAACAGGATGTCGTCAGCAACGCAGACTATCGAAGAGGAATCCAGACCACCACTCAATTCCGCAAGAATAGGCGAGTCGGTTCTTAGCCGACGATGTATTGATTGCCTTAGCAGGTAACGGAAATGCTCTTCATATTCCGCATCGGTCTTGTATCGCGTTTTGAGTTGGGGATTAAACGACCAGTAAGGATGTATGCTGGCTTCATTGTGTGAGATGCAGACGAAAGTCGCCGGCGGGACGGAGCGGATCTCACGATATGGCGTGAGATGAGCCTCCGGCCAAAGGGAAAGATAGCCGGCTATGTAATCTTCGCAGAGCGTGAACGTATCCCCAAGAAACGCTAACGGAGCCAAGTGACTGCACCAGATGAGCCTCCTGGGATTCGGGTAGTAGAAGAGGTGCCTGACTCCCATATAATCGCGGGCTAGAATTATTTCCCGTTTCCGCGGGTTCCAAATGGCGAGCGCCCAGTCTCCGGTTAACTTTTTGAAGCAATCGGTCCCCCATCGTTCAAACGCCGCCGCGACGATGGCTACGTCTGAGCAGCCGTCGGGGAAGCGATTGCCGAGCTGGTCGATCAGGGCATCTCGATTGTCGAGACGCCCGTCCCAAGTTATGACCTTTCGATCCTCAAAGATATATGGTTGATGCTCCAGGCGTGATTCCGAGGTTGTGTGAAAGGACCGATACGATATTCCTACCTGCCCTTCAACGAGTATCGTTTCACCATCGGGGCCGTATTCCGCAACACTCAGGCTGAGACGCGACAGGAGTTCGTGAATGACCGGTTTGCCATCAAGGTTCCAAATGCCGGCCTGTACGCTCATCGCTGTTCTCCTCGGCATCGCTCCAAAACGCTATAGATCTTCTGCACGTTTCTGCGCTCGTTGATGGCTCGGCCGTCGACCTCAGTCCATGCGTGCGCCTTGAAAGGCAAGGTTTGGGTCCCCACCACCATCTCGGCCGGGACACCACAGCTACGTAGCAAGCAGGTGGTTACCGCCGAGCGTTGCAGGCATAGCACGCGCTTGGGGTACCAGACGCAAGCGTAGTTAATTGCTTTGCAGGCGCGACCAACTCCGTCTCCGGGTGCTTTTCGTGGAGAAATTCTCCACTTGGTAACGAATCGATGCATCCTTGCGAAGTTGCTCCCAAAACCCAACACATCAAAGGCCAACAGTCCAAGCAGTGCTTTCCACACCAGAAATCGCATCGCCTGCTCTTCTCCTCTCGCTCTGATTTCCCAGGGTCGTGACCGGAGATCTGGTGGTGTTACTGGTTGGGTTGTATGGCGGGTCATGGGCTCACCTGTGGGGTGTCCTTCCGAATAAGCCCGGCTTGCTCCATGGATTTCAGGAATTCGCCAACATCCGTCTGAGCGATGTCTTGTGAGACGCGAAATTCCTGGCTGATTCCATCGACGATTTGCGATTCCGTCTGCCCCCGCTGCAAGCGTTCGAAAATCAACGATCCGGTTAAATTGAGGCGAAGCATCCGACCACGCTCGATGTCCAGAACAATCGTGCCGTCCTGGCTCTGTGTACTGCGGACTCGGTTGGAGACTTTGTACATTGAGACCCCCTACCAGCTCCATTCCGGGGAGAGATGAGGTCCTACGCAGCGCACTTTTTCACTTCTTTCGTCTGAACGCCAGAAAAAGGTTGAGATTTTCGGTAAACCAACAGGCCTTCGGAGACTTACTGTGTGTAAACGAGATATACGATGGGCTTGTCAAAAGGAGACGATCAAGATGTTTGCTTTTGCGCCCTAGTAGGATGTCGCAGAGACAACGTTACTGCGGATGCGGCGGGTCGGATCGGAATATTTGAATATTTCGACCGGATCTGCCCGAGTTGCTCCATGATGCGGCCGATTCGGGCTAACAAGCCCAATGGCTATCTTCTTGGCTCATACCGCATCGCCACCGCCCCCGAGCCGAACTCCAGCCGGCTCACGAGCCTCAAGTCGACATGCTTCGACAGCCCCGCGAACAACGTCGGCCCGTGGCCCGCTAGCCTGGGGTGCACCACGAACTCGTACTCATCGATCAATCCCAG
>Ga0137403_10009872_pt1 | contig 10592 bp, 6 predicted proteins | sample CZOMad2_1_16fung_FD_122057 | JGI IMG/M metagenome (GOLD analysis project Ga0137403, IMG submission 122057) | Vadose zone soil fungal communities from Angelo Coast Range Reserve, California, USA - CZOMad2_1_16fungal (Hybrid Assembly) | ecosystem: Environmental > Terrestrial > Soil > Vadose zone... | reverse complement strand
GCCAGGTCATAACACCGCCGAACCGCGAGAGACCGACCTTGCCCTGACCGCGCCGCCTGCGAACCCGCACTTTTTACCTTCGCCGATTCCCTCTCACCACGCACCGCTGCTAAAATCTCCCCCCGGAGAATCCTCTCGTGCCCAAGACGAAAACAAACTCGCGCTCTTCCCGCTCCAAAGCAGCGAGCGCGAAAGAACCTACCGAAGCACAAATCGCCGTCCACTGGAAAGAAGAGGAATATTTCCATCCGACGAAGGAATTCAAAGCCCAAGCCAATCTCACCGACCTCTCCTTCGTTAAAAAATTCTCCGAGAAAAATTTTCCGCAATGCTTCGACCACTACGCCAATCTCCTCGACTGGGACAAAAAGTGGACGAAAACCCTGGACACCTCCCATCCGCCTTTCTGGAAATGGTTCGTCGCCGGCAAACTAAATGCGTCCTACAACTGCGTCGATCGCCATCTCGCCGAGCACAAAAACAAAGCCGCCTTCATCTTCGTCCCGGAACCCGAACACGAAGCCCCGCAAGTCCTCACCTACCGCGAGCTCTACGTTCGCGTAAACGAAACCGCCGCCATGCTCCGCGATTTCTGCGGCCTCAAAGCTGGCGATCGCGTCACCATTCACATGCCGATGATTCCCGAGCTTCCCGTCACGATGCTCGCTTGCGCCCGCCTCGGCGTCGTTCATTCCGTCGTCTTCGGTGGATTCAGCGGCGAAGCCTGCGGACTCCGCGCCGCCGACTCCGGCAGTCGCGTCCTCATTTACGCCGACGGCTACTATCGCAACGGAAAGTGGATCGATCACAAAGGCAACGCCGATGTCGCCGTGCAAACCGCAAAAAAAGAAGGCCACGACATCGACAAAGTTCTGATCTGGCGCCGTTATCCCGGCAAACAAATGTCGGACGCGCCCATGGTCAGCGAACGCGATTATTTCGTCGAAGATGTTTTGAAAGACTACCGAGGCCAAATCGTCGAACCCGTTTCTCTCGACGCCGAAGCCCCGCTCTTCCTCATGTACACCAGCGGCACCACCGGCAAGCCCAAAGGCTGCCAGCATCGCACCGGGGGTTATCTCGCTTACGCTGCTGGCACTTCAAAGTATTATCAGGACCTCCAGTCCGGCGACGTCTACTGGTGCATGGCCGACATCGGCTGGATCACCGGCCACTCGTACATCGTGTACGGCCCGCTCGCTCTCGCCGCCACCAGCGTCCTCTATGAAGGCGTCCCGCAATTCCCCGACGCCGCTCGCCCCTGGCGTATCGCCGAACGCCTCGGCGTCAACATCTTCCACACTTCCCCCACCGCCATTCGAATGCTCCGCAAAGCCGGCGCCGACGAGCCCAGAAAATACAACTACTCCTTCAAGCACATGACCACTGTTGGCGAACCCATTGAGCCGGAAGTTTGGCGCTGGTATTACGAAGTCGTCGGCAAAGGCAAAGCCGCTATCGTGGACACCTGGTGGCAAACCGAAACCGGCGGTTTTCTCTGCACCACAAAACCCGCGCTCGATCGTATGAAGCCTGGCAGCGCCGGCCCCGCCGCGCTCGGAATTTTTCCCGCCATCTGGGATGAAAATGGAAAGGAAATCAAAGCCGGCGAACACGCCGCGGGAAACATCTGCATTCGCAATCCCTGGCCCGGCATCATGCAAACCATCTGGGGTGATCCCGATCGCTTCGTGAAGCAGTATTACGAAAAATATTGCAAGAACCCCAAAAGCAAAAAGTGGCAGGACTGGCCTTACTTTGCCGGCGACGGCGCCACGCTCTCCGCCGACGGCTACTACCGCATCCTCGGTCGGGTAGACGACGTCATCAACGTCGCCGGCCATCGCCTCGGCACCAAGGAAATCGAATCCGCCTGCCTTAGCGTCCCAGAAATCGCCGAAGCCGCTGTCGTTCCTGTCGTCGACGAAATCAAGGGCCGCGTCCCGGAGGTCTACATCTCCATCAAGCCCGGCTTGACGCCCAACAAGCAGGTCATCGACAAGGTCATCTCCACCATCGAAACCATGATCGGCAAAATCGCCCGCCCCAAGCGCATCCACGTCGTTCCGGACATGCCCAAAACCCGCTCCGGCAAGATCATGCGCCGCGTCCTGGCCGCCATTTCGAACCGCATGCACACGGGCGACATCACCACCCTCGCCAATCCCGACATCGTCGAGCAAATCCGAGAACTCGTCCAGGGCCGCGATGCCGTCGTCCTCAAGGACGGCCCGGCTGACATCAAACTCTTTGGCGAAAACGGGTAATTATTACCCATATTGCGGGGCATTCCCCTCCGCAGGGAACAACCTCGCCCCCGTTATCTCTTTCAACACACTAGTACTAGGACCTTCTTCCATTTCGTACTGATAGTTCTATACTCATACCAACGATTTCGGCTTGTCTCTCTACCTGACAAGCTTGTCCTGTTCGCCTCTCACGACGGTCAGCCGATCTTCCCCGCAGGGCTGACCAGGGGGCAAATTACGAATGCTTTGTTTGCTGTCCCAACTGATTTCCAGGCCCTGCTCTTTGGGCCACCGATTCCGCCTAGGAGGCCGTCCATGTTTTTTCAGAAGCATTGGGGGCACTTTCTCGCAGTTTCAATTCTGGGTGTAGCCGCAACGGTCACTACCGCCAGCGCCCAACTGCCCTTTTCTGTCGCCAAGAACGTCTCTAACAACTCGGATTTCTCCTTTACGCCTCAAACCGCCGTCGATTCATCCGGCAACATCTTCATCGTCTGGGAAGACGATGCCAGCAACAACAACAATATTCTTTTCAGCCGCTCTTCCGACGGCGGCGCAACCTTCTCGACTCCAAAGATCATCTCCAACTCAACGCGCTTTCCCTTCGACCCGCGCATCGCCGTTGATTCGCACAACGGCATCAACGTCGTTTGGAATGACGACGGCCCTGGAAATCTCGACATTTTGTTTTCCCGTTCAACCGACGGCGGCACCACCTTTTCGACGCCGGTCAACGTTTCCCACGATCCGGACTCCTCTTCCTCTCCTCAAATCGCCACCGACTCCGCCGGCAACATTTTCGTCACTTGGGAGAGCGATACCGGCGTACTCGGCGTATTGTTTAGCCGTTCGGTCGATGGCGGCGTTACTTTTTCCGCGCCCGTTATGGTCTCCACGAATGCCGGCGGTTCTATGGCTCCCCAAATGGCAGTCGACGCTGCAGGAAATGTGAATCTCGTCTGGGAAGACGACATTGCCTCGAGCTCCGACATTTCCTACAGCCGCTCGCAAGACCACGGTCAAACGTTTTCCGCTCCCAAGAGCCTCTCCCACAACGTGGGAAATTCCAACGGCGCCCAAATCAGCGCCGATTTGACCGGCAACGTGAACGTCGTCTGGGAAAACGATAGTCCGGGCAACTTTGACGTCTTCTTCACGCGCTCGACCGACGGCGGCCTCAATTTCTCCGCGCTCTCGAATCTTTCGCACAGCCCAGGCTCGGCCAGTTCCGCTCAGATCGGTACAGACCCCGGCGGCAATATCAACGTCATCTGGGTGGACAGCACTCCGCCTTCTTCCAGCACAGATATCTACTTCGCTCGTTCAGCCGACGGCGGAAACTCCTTTTCTGCTCCGCTGAATATTTCGAACAATCCCGGCTTCTCCACCGATCCGTCGCTCGCCGTCGACTCCGGCGGCAACGTCAACCTGTCTTGGCAAGACACCACTCCGGGCAATCGCGAAATCTTCTACTCCCGCTCGACGGATTCCGGTTCAACATTCTCGGCTCCACAGAACCTCTCCAACAACCGTGGGTCGTCCACCGTCACCGAAATCGTTGCCGATAAAAACGGCAGCTTGAACGTCGTTTGGCAGGACAACACACCCGGCGCAACTCAAATTTTCTTCAGCCGCTACACGAATGCTGTCGTCAACCACCCGCCCGTCGCGGTCGCTGGTCCGGATCAAAACATTCAAGCCACCGGTCAGAACGATGTCTCCGTTCAACTGGACGGCTCCAAGTCCAGCGACCCCGACAACGACCCGTTGACCTACGTCTGGACCGACGAGTCGAACAACGTCGTTGGCACCACTGCCGTCGTGCAGGTCACGCTACAAGCTGGAACTCACACCTTCACGCTCACCGTCACCGATCCGGGCAAACTTAGCTCGTCGGCCACGACCCACGTCACCATAACGGCGCCGGTTAATCATCCGCCGGTCGCGAACGCAGGTGCCAGCCAGACTCTTGGCTGCACTGGCCAGAATGGCACGGTCGTAACGCTGAACGGTTCCGGCTCCAGCGATCCCGATGGCGACGCGCTTACCTACGTCTGGAAAGACGCGGCAGGCAACGTCGTCGGCACTTCCGCCGTCGCCCAGCGAACTCTGTCGTCGGGGACATATACCTTCACTCTTACCGTCACCGACACGGGTGGTCTCAGTTCGTCCGCCGCCACGCAAATCACGATTCAGGATACGACTGCTCCAGTTCTGTCCGTGTCTCTGTCTCCGAATTCGCTCTGGCCACCGAATCACAAGCTGACTCCAATCGCCGCTACGGTCTCCGCCGGCGACGCTTGCTCAGCCAATCCATCCGTCCGCTTGGTCTCCATCGTCAGCAACGAGCCGGATGAAGGCACGGGAGATGGCGATCAACCCTACGACATCCAGGCTATCAACGGCGGACCGGTTCCAGTCGGAACTGACGTTCGCTCCTTCTCGCTGCGCGCGGAACGCGCCGGCAGCGGTTCGGGACGCGTTTACACCGTCACTTACTCCGCCACCGACGCCGCCGGCAATTCGACCACCGCCTCAGCCGTGGTCGTCGTCGGCGCCGAAACGACAAGCCCCTCGCCGGTTGTCTCGCATACCGCAACTCAAGCCGACCGCGACCGCGACGGCCGCCACGACGACCGCGACAAAAAGAAAGACCACGACAAAGACAAGGAAAAAGACAAAAACCGCGATCACTAAGATCGCGCAACGTTCAAAATTAGCCCCCAATAAACCTAACGGGCGGCGGCCAATGGCCGCCGCCCGTTATTTTTCTCAAATCCTGAATTTGTAGATTCTCTCCTCGTTTTCAAGCAATTTCTAGGCACGAGTAGGGGCACGATATATCGTGCCCTCTTCGCGAGATCACCACACGTACTTGCCGCCAATCGCGCCCCTGGGCAAAATCGGCCGTTGCAACGGCCGCCTCTTCATCCCGAGCGAAGCCGAGGCGCCCAAGCGGCTTCTTTCCTTTCCACGATTCGGCCGAACAGAATTACACAAACGGATTGACGACCTTCACGCCGCCGTAGACTTGGCCGCCTGAAAGATCTTCGGAATACAATACCTTCGCATCGGCGACGTGGGCTGCCTGCACGATAAGTGAGTCCCAAAAGCTCAGGCCATACTTTTCCTGGACTCCCAAGGCTCGTACACATGAGCTGGCGTCATTTACAACGACCGTCCACGAAGAGAAATCTTCAATCAGTGTTCCCAGGAGGAAGAGCGACGGTTTCCGCCGTGTTTTGCGTTGCAGATTGACTACGAACTCTTGCATCACTTGCGTACTAATCACGGCCGCGCGCTCGGCCCACAACTTTTCAATTAGCGCTTGCGCCTTTGCGAATTTGACTCCTGCGTTTTCTTCATGGGCGTAGAGTAAAACGTTGGTATCAACGAAGGATTTTTCGCTCATGGAGTTCGTCCCTCGACGCAGGCTTTTCCCATCCCAAATTCAGGCCCTTTTTCATCCTCGCTACGGACCGCTTCATCGCCTGTTCGTAACCGCCTTCTCGCTTCACGAGTTCTTCAATCTGAATTGTTACCAGCGCGCTGATCGACATTCCCCGCGTCGCCGCCAGAATCTTCATCTTCTTCAACAGCTCCCGGTCCAGCTTCAGCGTGATATTCGTCTTTTCCGCCTGCGCCTTGTCCTCGGTTTTCGCGCGCATTGTCGCCTCCCTTCACTGCACACTTTTTCGTGCAGCACGTATTTATGTGCTGCACCATTTTACGTGCTGCTCGCGCTCTCGTCAACCCGCCTTACTCGTCCTTGACCACCATCGTCTGTAACGTCTCCCCAACGTTCTGCAGCTCCTCCGCCGACGTCGCATAAATCTCAATCGTCAGCAAATAATCCTCCGACGCCGTCTGTACGTACGCCTGATACAGCCGCGTTCCTCCCACGTTCCGCTCCATGTCCACTCTCAAAAAGTTGTGCTCTTTCACTTCATATTTATTAGCTGGCCCCATCAATTTCGCGCTCGACGCCACCGCCATGTTGTCCGCCATCCTCTGAAACGTCTCCAGCGAAAGCTGGCTCATTCGCGCAGGCGTCGCGTTGATTCGTATGCACGGCAGCGACAATCTCTGCGGATTCCCTTCCCCGCGCTTCGACGCATAAAAAACCGTCACCGGCATCATTAGGTTCAAATGTTCGGCCATCTCCGGGTGCTGCTGCAGGATCGACGCCTTCGCCGCCGCCTCCGCCTTTACATTTATCTCGTGGAGCGATTCCGCCTTCGCCGCAATCCACGCCTTTGGAAATTCGTACCGCAAACTCAAAGCATCGTTCGTGTACACATTTTCAGCCACCGTTCCGGCCTCAATTCCAAATGGCCGTTCCGCGCTGCCACTGCCCGTCGCGGCATCTTTCGCATCGTCAGACGTTCTCGTAACTGGCGCCGGTTCCGGTTTCGTTTCTTCCTCCGCTACGTCTGGTGTTGCCGCGGCATTTGCCAGCGCCGGATCTGAATTCCGCTTTAGCGCTTTGCTGATCGCATCTTCCAGTTCACCTTCGGTCGTGTCCCCGTATCCGGATTGCCGGTACCGAATCACTCCATCTTTATCCACCACGACGTATGTCGGAAACGAATCGATATTGAATGCCTGCAACACATCGCCTGACAGGTCGATGTACTCATGCCAATCCATCTGTTTCGCTTCCACAAACGTCCGCCAGACATCTTCATCGTCGTCCGAACTGATTCCCACCAATTCAAATCCCTTGCCCGCAAATTTCTTCTTCACGTTTTTTATCGCCGGCACCGATTCCCTGCACGGCGGGCACCACGTTCCCCAAAAATCCAGCAACACCACCTTGCCTCGCAGCGCCGCGTTGTTCATTCGCTCATTTTCTTTCGTCACAAAATTAAAATCGGGCGCAAACGGTTCCCGCGCCCGGATCGGATTCGCAATGAACTTCCGCGCCTCCGCCGCAGTTTTCGCGTCAAGCCCGGACGTCGCAAGCGATTGATTCAATTCAGCCGCTCCATCTGCATCCTTCTCCTGCTTCATCAAAATCGTGCCCAAATTGAAATGCGACAGCGCCACCTGCGGCTCCAGCGCGATCGCCTGCCTCATATCCTCTTCCGCTTCGCGCAGTTTCTTGTCTGTAGGTTTTCCGGATTGCCGCACAAGTAAAATCGCGCGGATCGTGTACGCTTTTACGGCCGTAGATTTGTCGTTGCCCGCCGCTTTAATCGCCTTCTTCGTATCGTCCAGCGCCGAAGAAAAATCTCCGAGCTTCCGCTCCACCACCGCCAGCTTCAAATAGCAATTTGCATTTTCGTGATGCGCCAGCTTGTCCGCTTTGTGGTACGCCTCCAGCGCCAGATCGTATTTGTGTTTCGATTCGAACAGCTCTCCTTGCGCCATCGCCTTGCTCAACGCGTCCGAATCGGATTGCGCCGCAACGCCAGCCACCCCAGCGAGCAAGACCAGCAGGAATATTGGAATTCGAACCATGGCAACCTCCGATTGCCGCACAGTATACCAACCGCAGCGTTCACGCCAACGCTACGTATCGAGAATCGAAGTAATGTTGGAACTCTGCGGCGGGCTTTGCGACGGAAAGGGTGATCCGATTTCTCAGTCAGGTCGCCTCAACGCCACGCCAGCCACGAGTCTGGACCAAATTGCCCCGGGTTCGTCACTGCCACGCGATCGTCAGGGCTTTATGAACGAGCCGGACCCGCATTTTGCTTGCGCGTCGGCCAACGTGTCCGGATCCAATTGCGCGTCGCGCCAGCTCGCCGTCGAGCAGACTTGCGCGCCCGTCAATCCCAAGACACCATGCAGATCCGCGCCATCGAGTTTCGCGCCATCCAGCAGCGCGTCGCGAATGACGGTGCCGGTGAAAACTGCGCCGCGCAGGTCCGCACCGCGCAAATCTGCGCCAAGAAAGATCGTTCCCTTCATCTGCGCTCCGGTAAGCGTCGCACCACCAAGTTTTGCGCCGGAAAAGTCCGCCAGTTCCAAATTAGAGAGCGACAAGATCGCACCTTGCATCTGCGTGTCGCGCAGATCCGCACGCGTCAACTCCGCGCGCAGCCATTTCGTTTGCTGAAGGTTCGCTCCATAGAGCGATGCGCCGGCGAGTTTTGCATTCGCGAAATTCGCTTGCGGGAAAACGGCATACGTAAAGTCCGCACCTTTCAAATTCGCCCCAGCCAGATTCGCGTTCGTTCCGTCTGCGGAAATCAGCACTGCCTTTTCAAGGCTCGCATGATCCAGCACGGCGTCGTGCATCTTCGCTTCGCGCAAGTTTGCGCCGTCCAAATCCGATTCCGTCAAGTACGCGCCGATCAAGTCGCCGCGCCACAATCTCGCATCCGGCAAAGAAGCCCGGTAAGCCCGCGCGTAACGCAAGCTGCCTTCATTCAATTTCGCGCCGTCTTCGGCGTCCGGGTTGCCTTTTGTCTTCGGCAAAATCAGCGACGATTCAATCAAATCCGCGTAGGGCCGGTAACCGACCAGGCGAAAACCGTCCGCAGCCCAACGACGCGGACTTCCGCTGAAATACCGGTTCGAGGCTTCCGTTTCCGCCGGTACTCCCCAAATCACGCCCACGGAAAGCATCATCAGAACAATTCCGGCCGCCACTGGAATTCTCATCGTCATGGCCGCCAGCTTCAAAACGCTGGTCGAATTCGGACGGCGAATCTCGCCTGGCCGCACCACGCGGCTTACCACTGCCGGCAGACCCGTCGCGACGCTCACGCTCAAAATGAAAAACAAAACGTGCAGCGCGGTCCCGCGCAAATCCTGCCGCACCAAATACCTCATCCAGATCAGCGCAACCGTCGCGGGAACGACCCAATACGCGAGAAGCGTCGCGATGACATTCTCAAGAAGCGAAACCGCAGTCTTCGCATCGCGCAGCCAGCGGAAATGACGCCGTACCAATCCCATCAAATACCAAGGCCCTTCGCGCTCGACGGTTTGTCCATCCTGAAAAACCGCGGGCAGCGCCGCCATGCTGGCCCAAACGCGCAACAGCAAAAACTGGAATCGCACAAAAATTGTAAGCAGCGCGATCGGTGCAATTAAATAAAACGCATTAATCGGCAGGAGATTTCCCAAACGCCGCCACGGAATCGTCGGTCCATCCAGAATCAAGCGCGCATCGGAAGTCGTTGCCACGATGAGGCAGCAGATCGCGCTGACACTGAGCATCAAAAAATAAAACCAGCGCGCCGTCCTCGTCGCTTCCCAAACCGCTTTCGACCCGTCGATCGACGAGATTGTTTCCGGCAGCATGGCATCGTACAAATTCGCGCCGCCGAGCCGCCCGAGCCAAAGCCCTTCCGCGCCGTACAATTGCGCGCCCATCAAATTCGCGCCGCGCAATTCCGCGCCGAGCAAATTCGCGTTGCACAAATCCGCCTGCATCAGCGAAGCGCCCTTCAAATTCGCCATGGACAAATCGGTGTTGCGCAGATTCGCGCGCTGCAAAAGCGCGCCTTGCAAATTCACGCCGGTCAAATCCGCGTTTTCCAGATTCACGCCGCTGAGATCCGCTTTCGTTCCTTCGTCTCCGCCGGATTCGACCCAGATGCGGTGCTGATCCAGAATTGCGGCGAGGTCGACCAGGTCGATTTCGCCGGCCGCGCCGGTATGAATATTTTCCGGAATCGGCACGGCGCGCGACAAAGTTGGTTTTTCGTCAAAATTGAGTGTGCGGCCGCTGCCCGATTTTTTTGTGGCTTCCGCCGACGGCCGTTCCGCCACGCGGGGCGCAGAAATGCTACTTTCCGATTTAGGTTTATTGGCCAATATAGAGGGTCTCGGCGTTTCGATCTTTTCCGCCGACCTTTCCGGCTGGGCGCCACGCTCGATCAGCGCGATCATTTCATCTTTTGTCGCCAATCGCTCGGTGCCGGGATCGAGCGAAAGTTTACGCGAAATATCTATATCTTGAGCCGGGAAATCCGGCATGGGCAATACCCTCAGGGCAGTTTGTGAGCCGCGAGTTAACACGGACTCGGCCAGGTGAACCGATGATGGCCGATTAGGGCGCGGAAGTCGCCTGCCCTGAAGTACAGGAGCGGCGAAGAGAACACGACCTGTGCAAAACCCTGTAAAAAACCCTGTAAAAAACAAAGAGCCGGGGCGCTTCGCTGAGGGGCCAAGGCACCCCGGCTTATCCTGCCCGCCTCCGCAGTGAGCGAGTAGGAAGACCGTGGAACTGCAAACTCAAGAAAAGCGGCGCGCTGAATAACTACAGGCTAACTATAGTTACAGCCTAGTTATCTTCGTCGCCGCGCAGAAATTCGTAGCGCTCGATTGCTGCAACGACTCCAACAGAGGATTCGTCGCGCGGTTCGGTGCGCTGGACCCGGCCGA
>Ga0137403_10009871_pt1 | contig 10593 bp, 9 predicted proteins | sample CZOMad2_1_16fung_FD_122057 | JGI IMG/M metagenome (GOLD analysis project Ga0137403, IMG submission 122057) | Vadose zone soil fungal communities from Angelo Coast Range Reserve, California, USA - CZOMad2_1_16fungal (Hybrid Assembly) | ecosystem: Environmental > Terrestrial > Soil > Vadose zone... | reverse complement strand
GCTCGGGGGGCTGCTGCTCTTCCTCGCCGGCGTGCTGATGTTCATGCCCGCCGAGGGCGAGCGCGATCACCGGCCGCCGGACGCCGCGGCCGAACGCCACGAATCGCGCTGAGGCCAGCCCGTGGCGGTGCGCGCTCTGGTCCGCGGGATCCGCGGGATCGGTGACATCGGCTCGGCCGTCGCACACCGGCTCTTTCGTGCCGGCCACGCCGTCGCCGTTCACTAACGGTGAGCACCCGACCCTCACGCGTCGCGGCATGGCGTTCGCCCACGCGATCTTCGATGGCCGGACGACCCTGGACGGAGTCGAAGCGATTCGCGGGGACGCCCCGGATGCCGTGCCCGGAATGCACCGTATGTGCTGCGCCGCGCCTCACGCACGCGCGCTCACCGCGTGCCTCCTGCTCGTCGGGCTCCTGGTGCCGCCGTCGTGCTGGGCCTATCGACCCTTCATCTCCACAGACGCCGCCGTGGCCGACCCCCAAGAGGTGGAGGTGGAGCTCGGCTACTTCACGCTGGAGCGGGACAAGGGCGAGAACTCTTTCATCATTCCGCGCGTCGTGCTCAATTACGGCCTGTTCAGGAACTCACCATGCCGAACATGCCTCGGCGCCGAGACCTACGGCGCCCCCACGAGCACGTCCAGGAGTCGCCGCGCGAGACCGTCGTTCCAAGCGCGGGGCCCGATGGCGCGGGCGATCATCCTGCCGTCGCGCCCGATGAGGACGACGGTGGGCGTGGCGGTGACCCGGTAGGCGGCCGCCACCGCGCCGTCGCGGTCGAGGAGGACGGGCGGCGTGACGCCCTTGGCCTTCACCCAGGCGGCGACCTGTTCCGGGCTCTCCCGGAAGTCGATCAGGAACATGGCGAGCCTCTGGCCCCTCCGCTCCTCGTGCAACTTCTGGATCGTCGAGGGTAACTCCCTCGCGCAGTACGGTCACCAGGTGGCCCAGAAATAGAGGAACACCACGCGACCCTTGAGCTGGGCGAGGGAAACCGCCTTGCCGTCGAGCCCCGCCAGGGTGAACTCGGGGGGCGCCTGGCCCTCCAGGGGTACGAGCTGAAGGTCGAACAGCAGATCGTCCAGCGTGTCCGCCGCCACCGGCGCCACCGACAGGACGATGGCCAGGACCGCCAGCGCCACCATCATCGCATGGCGGAGATGGCCCGCGCGGGTCCGCCGCCCGGCCTCGGGTTCCCGTGAGCGCCCCGTGTCACGGACGGAGGTACACATACCCCTTCTCCTGCAGCTCGATGATGCGCACGATGCCCGGATAGAGGTCGTCCACGAACTCGACGATGTCCTGCTTGTCCACCTTCATCGCCTTCAGGGTGTTGGAGCAGACCGTGTACTCGACGCTCTTGCCGGCGAACTTCTTGAGACTCTCCAGCCGGTCGAGGACGTTGCTCTTGTCCTTCCTGAACATGTTGATCCCCGGTCCGTAGGCGACCACCTTGATATCGACGTGATCCTTGCCCATCTCGGTGATGATGTTGTTGATGTTGTTCAGCATGAGACTCCAGAGGCTCGGGTTGTCCTCGTTCATCTGGAAGACGATCCTGTGAAGAGGCCGGCCGTCCTTGACGTGGTCGGCCAGGGCCGGACCCGACCAGACGGCGCCCAGCGCGACCGCCAGCGCCATTGCGAGCTTCCGTGCCATCGCGCTCTCCTTTCGCGCCTGCCGCGCGCTCATGGCGCCGACAGGACCTTCACCCTCGGGCGCGGATCGAGCTTCACGCGCTTGAGGCTCCGCAGGTGCTCCGCCACCACGTCGAAGGCCGGCGGCCCCGCCGCCTCGGGACCCGGGCTCGCCCAGCTCGCGGCCTTGTAACGCCGATCGGGAGCCAGCGGCTTGCCGTCCACCTTGATCGCGCTGACCCGCCGGCCCATGGCCTTCCGCGGGTCGATGGTGTAGGTCATGCCACCGACCCGCACCATGTCGCCCCCCTGACGATAGTACGGATCCGGGTGGAAGAGGTTGTCGGCGACGTCCTCCATGAGCTGGTGGATCTCGGCCCCGCTGAGCTCGCGGACGAGGCAGTTCGGGTAGCTGAGCCCGGTGTGCGAGTACACGTCCTCGAGCGTGATCTCCTGCCCCGGCACGATGGTGACCCCCCACCGGAACCCGGGGGAGAAGGCGACCTCGGCGTCGAAGCGCTTGAGCAACGCGTCCAGGATGATCTCGTCGAAGCTCCCGTTGAAGGTGCCGCGCCGGTAGAGGAGGCTCTCCGAGACGGCCAGCCGCTCCCCGAGCTTCGACTCGTAGGGCGCGCGGAGCTCGCCGATGAGCCGCGCCATCTCCGGATCCTCCGGGATGTGTTTGGAGAGCACGGGCACGAGCTTGTAGCGGTGGGCCTGGACCCGGCCGCCGCGCACCTCCAGGTCGAGCCGGCTCAAGAACTTGCCGTGCGCGCCCGAGTTGATCACCAGGGTGCGCCCCACCATGATCGGCGCCGGAATGCCGTCGTGGGTGTGGCCGCCCAGCACCACGTCGAGGCCCCGCACGCGGCCGGCCATCTTCAGGTCGGTGGAGAGCCCGTTGTGGCTCAGCAGGACCACGAGGTCGGCCTTCTTCGCGTCGCGCAGCTCGTTCACAAGCTTCTGGGCGTGGTCCTCCTGGATACCGAAGGTGAGGCCGGGCACGAAGCGCTGGGGATGGGACACCGGCACATAGGGGAAGGCCTGGCCGATGACGCCGACCCTGACGCCGCCCACCTCCTTGATCGTGTACGAGTTGAAGACCGGATCGTCCCAGTTGAGCTCCTTGCAGTTGTGGCAGACGAAGTCGCCCGCGAACCGCCCGCGCGTCTCGCGGTCGCCGAACAGCTCCTTGACGCGCTCGATTCCGTGGGTGAACTCCCAGTGCGGGGTGAACACCTCCACGCCGAGCTGGTTCATGGCCCGCACCATGTCCTCGCCGCGGGTCCAGAGCGCCGTCGCCGAGCCCTGGAGCGTGTCGCCCCCGTCGAGCAGGAGCGTCTTGCGCTTACGCTCCTCGCGCACCCGCTTCACGAGCGTCGCGAGATGCGCGTAGCCGCCCATGCGGCCGTAGCGCGCGGCCAGCACGGGGAAGTCGAGATGGGTCAGCGCGTAGGCCTCCGCGGATCCGCGCGCGATGCCATAGGCCTTGAGGAAGGCCTCCCCGCTCACGAACGGCGGCTTGCCGGCCTCGTCCCCCACCCCGATCCGCATGTCCGGCTCCCGGTAATGGACGGGGAGGAGCGTGCCGTGGGGATCCGTCATGTGGAGCAGGGTGACGTTGCCGAGCGGTGCGAACTCCAGCAGCCGCTCCGGCTCGAGCGCCCGCGCCAGCGCCTCCGGGCTCGCCGCCGCCAGCCCACCCGCGATGGCGATCAGCGTGAAGAAGTCCCGACGGGTTACATCCATGGGGTCAGACTTTGATTTCTAAACACGTTGCTCGTGTCCCCGCCCGCAGCGACTCGATTGCTCGACTCCATAGAGGCGCACTTGTTACGGAATCAAAGTCTGACCCCATCAGTGGCGGATGCCGGGCACGCTCATCGGCTTGCCCTGATCGAAGGACGTGAGGTAGAGCTCCAGCTCGGCGTACTCCACGGCGTCGGCCGCGAGCATGTTCGTTCCGAGCGGAGTCATGCACCACTGCATCCGCTTGCGCATGTCCCACACGTCCGCCTGGCTGGTGCGCCATGTCGGGAAGTGCCGGGTGAGCCCGCTCTGCACGTTGGCGAGCAGGCGTCCGCCCAGAAACTTGTCGGCGCCGCGCCCGTTCTCGGTCGTGTGGCAATCGGCGCAGGCGTGGCCCCGCTGGCCCACTCTCTTGTGGAAGCTCGCCTTGCCGCGCTCGAGCGCCGCCCCGTTCTCCGGCCTCCCGACATCGAGGCTCACCGGCATGCCGTTGGAAGCCATCTTGATGCGCATGGTCAGGTCGAGGTTGTCGGCGCCTTCCTCGTGGAGCGGCAGGCCGGTGGTCTCGGGCGAGTGCACGGTCAGGAAGTCCTCGAGGCTCATCACCCGCCGGTACCTCGCGACGTACTGCGGGTAACGGGTCGCGACGCCCCTCATCGCCGGGAGCGCGCCGCCCGCGTGGCAGTCGGCGCAGGCCTGGCCCGCCGGCCCTTTCCTCGACCAGAGCTCGTCCGCCCCCTCGGCGCGGAGAATCGCGGGATTGTTCGTCGGATCGAGATTGTCCCCGAAGCCGACGGGTCTGGCGCGCGTCTTCGGATCCCGCTCCGGATCCTTCTCCGGCGGCAGCGGGCTCTTCTGCGTGCCGAGGAACGCCACGATGTGGACGATATCCTCCGGCTTCATGACGCCGGCGGCGCCCCAGGGCGGCATGAGGCTGTGGGGGAAGACGCGGCGCGGGTCGTAGATCAGGTCGAAGGTGTACTCATCGGGGAGCTTGCGGTCGCCGTAGGTGGAGAGGTCGGGCCCGACATTGCCCGCCGGCCACACATCCTGGCCCTGGACCAGGTGGCATCCCGTGCAGGGGCCGAGGTTCCGGTCCAGAAAGAGGCGACGGCCCTTCGCGGGGTCGCCCTGGATCGCCGGCACCGGCGCCTTGGCGACGGGCACCTCGGGGCGGGGGTCATCGTAGTCATAGGTGCGGAAGCGGCTGAAGTCCTCGGTGGTCCAACCGCTGTAGCGCACCGCCTCCTTCTTCCCGTCGGGCGAGGTCTTGATGTCCCCCCTGGCTTCCGGGACCGCGCCAGACACCCACGGCGCCGGCGGCAGGCCGGCGCTCGACATCGTGATCTCGCTCTGGGCGCAGCCGGCGGCGCCGAGCGCTCCGGCGACGATCCACGGAACCGCGACGAGCACGCAACGGGGCACGCGGCGGTCTCCTCTCAGGAGAACTTGACGTCAGCGGTGCCCTCGTACTTGCCACCGTGGGTGTCGAGGAAGGTGATCCGGAGGACGCCGGGCTCGGTGGCCTTGAAGGAGAAGGTGAAGAACGGGTTCTCGCTGACCGACTGCGAGGTCTCGAACTGGGCGACCTCCTTGTCCAGGTAGGTCACGATGACCCGGTTGATGAAGTGGTAGTTCTTGTCCACCGGCTTGCCGTCCTTGCGCTGGACGATCTCCATGGGATGGATCACCAGCACGCGGACCTTGACGATATCCCCCGGCTTGATGCTCGAGGGAACCCGGATCCTGACGCGTCCGATCTCCGCCATACTCGGCTTCCTAGCCTCCGCAGCCGCCGACCGTCACCTTGACTTCCCGCTTGGCCTGGAGCAGCGTGCCGTCGCTCATCTCGACGACGGCGCGCACCTCGGTGCTTTCCCCGAGTCGCAGGTTGGTGCCCACGTAGGCCTGGCCCATGGCGGGCGTGAGGCTGAACTTGGCGTTCAACGGCCGGCGGTTCTTGTCCGAGATGATGTAGATGGCCTTCACGTGGTTCTGGGGAGTCATGGGCGCGCTGACGTCGACGGAGACCGGGACCACCGCGCCGTTCTCGGCGATGAGCGGCAGGTCGAGCTTGATGGACGCCGTGCCGTCCTTGATCGGGCGGCTGCCGAAGAGCCGCTTCATGGTGGCGTCCACGGGCTCCTCGGGGCCGAGGTTGGCCAGGTTGCCCTGGGCCGAGACCCCCCGCGGGTTGCCCAGGAGGGGTACGAGGAGCCCGGAGAGACCCAGCGCCCCGAGGGCGCGGAGCAGCGCGCGTCGCGTGATCTCACCCGTGCTCTGCCCTCGCTCCATGCTCGAGTCCTCCTGTATGAGAGGGTGCGCCGGTGCCACGCCACCCATGATACGTGAATTCTCATCTAGATCTCACCTGACGTTCATGTTCGATGAGTAGCCTAGGAACCGTTCTCGCGAGGTGTAAGCATGGCTCCAGGTGGTGGCGTGCTCATCGTGGGTGCCGCGCTTCTTGCGAGCGCGGGCCTGTCACTCGCCGACCGGCGCATCGCGGCGCCCGCGATCTGGAAAGAGAAGCGGGAGCGGCAGGTGACGTGGATCGGGTCGAGCGTTCCCCGGGAGGACGAGGCGTGTCCACGGCGACGAGCAACTTCATGATCGGGATCACCGCCGCCGCCAGCGCCGGCATCTACTTCACGCGGGGCGACATCCATCCGCTCATCGCGGCTCCCGTCGCCATCGGCGTGCTGCTCGGCGCCTATCTCGGCACGGCGGTGATGGTGCGCCTGCGCAATGCCACGGTGAGCATCAGAGGTTCCAGTGGGCTTCGCCGGGCGTCGCTACTCCTCCGCCGGCCCGCCCCTCGGGTAGTCGGCCATCCAGGGGATGATCTGGCGAACGCCGCCCTGGGGACTCGGGTGGTCGCCTGCGTAGCGGGGAATCAGGTGCACGTGGACGTGGAGGACGCTCTGCCCGCCGGCCCGCCCGACATTGACGCCGACGTTGTAGCCGTCGGGCCTGAGCTCCTCGTCCAGGTCCTTCCGCGTGGCGAGCAGGAGCTCCAAGCAGGCCGCCATCTCTTCGAGAGACAGGTCGAAGAAGTCGGCGCAGTGACGGAAGGGGATGATCAGGCTGTGGCCGGGACTGACCGGGAAGCTGTCGCGCGCGCAATAGGCGAGCGCGTTCTGGCGCGTCACGCCGCGCGGGATGCAGAAGAGGCAGGGGCGGTTGGGGTCTCTCACGTCACGGCGCGCGCGTCGGCGCCGCGCGCCGGGCCGGGCCCGTCGAGTGGAGCATGGCCAGGGTGCGGTAGATCAGATGGGCGAACTTGGAGTACGGGATGTAGACGAGCAGGAAGAAGATGAAGAGCAGGTGGACGAAGTACATGGGATAGGCGGCGCGCAGGCCGGCCAGCCGGAGCCACTGGGAGAAGAAGCCCGTCAGTGTCGTGAGGCCGAGGATCGTCAGGAAGAGCCAGTCGGAGTACGTGCTCTTGCCGGCCTTCCGGGCATCGGCGATGCGCCGCCAGAGGAAGGTGGCGACGGCGACGATGACGGCGAGCCCGCTCACGTTGCCCAGGATCTTCACCGGGTGCCAGACGGGCCACGGCGTGAGGTAGCCGAAGGCATAGATGCCGATGCCCACCGAGGCCGTCGTCACCACCAGTCCCAGGAAGCCGTAGAAGACGGCCAGGTGGGTGCGGTGGAGATGCTCCTTGTGGGTTTCCCGTGCCGGCGCCTCGCGGCACTGGCTGAACCGCCGGTGCTCGAGAATGTCCAGGAGCGTCGACATCAGGGCGGGGCCGTGACCGTTCGCGGACGCCCCCCCGCTCATCGCCCGCCAGTACCGGAGCCCGCCCATCGCGGCGCCGAGCAGCGACAACGCGATGCAGGCCACGAAGGTCACCTCGATGAAGGCGATCGGGATGAACTTGGAGAAGACGATCCGCCCTTCGGGCAGGGCGGTCAGGTGACCGAGCCCGCCCAGGATGGCGAGGAAGATCACGGCCGGGATGGCGAAGAGGAGCGGCAGCGAGCGGGGATCGCCGAGCGCCCGGCCCATGAACGGCGGCACCGCGTAGTGGGTGATGCTGTAGTCGCGGAGCGCGGCCATCACGTTGGACGGCTTGGCGTCGCGCGGGCAGTAGGTGTTGCAGGTCGAGCACTGGTGGCAGAGCCAGATCGACGCGTTGCCGAGCGCGCGGTCCTTGAGGCCCCACTGCACCCAGACCATCTCCTTGCGCGGGAACGGGTTCTCCGCGGTCGAGACGGGGCAGACGGCCGTGCAGGTCCCGCACTGGTAGCAGACGGAGAGGTCGGGGGCGCCGAGGCCGATGATCTGGCGCTTCCAGTCGAGGTCGGTCGCGATGGGCGTCGCCATGCTCAAATTTTCCAGGCTACCGCGGATTAAGCGTGAACACATGCGCACCCTCACCCCGACCCTCTCCCTCTCCGAGGGAGCCATTTCGATGCCCTCTCCCCCGGAGGGGGAGAGGGACAGGGTGAGGCGGAGCGCACGACGCGGAATGCGTATTCACGAATGATCCGCGCTAGAAGCCCTTCATCGGGTTGGGCCCCACCGCCCTGATCTCGTCCACGAACTCCTCCAGCATCGCCGGGATCCGGTCGGAGTCCGAGATGGCCAGCTCCATGACCTTCACACGCTCGGACTCCAGCGCCAGTCGCTCGAGCGTCTCCTGCACGTTGCCCATGCGCGTCTGGAGCAGCTCGCTGCCGCGGATGAAGTGGCACTGGTAGTCCTCGCCCGGCTTGCAGCCGAGGAGCGCCACCCCGTCGAAGCCGCGCGACATCGCGTCGGCGATCAGGATGCTGTTCACCGAGCCGAGGCACCGCACCGGGATCACCCGCACGGAGGCGGGATAGTGCAGGCGGTTGATGCCCGCCATGTCGAGCGCCGGGTAGGCGTCGTTCTCGCAGGCCAGCGCCAGGATGCGCGGCTTGTCCTCGTCGCCTTCGGGGATCTCCACGGCCTTGATCATGGAGGCGAGCATGTCCACCGAGTAGTCGGTGAAGGAGATGATCTGCACCGGGCAGGCGCCCATGCAGATCCCGCAGCGGCGGCACCGGTTGGTGTTGAGCACCGGGTTCTTCTTCTCGTTCAGCTCGAGCGCGCCGAAGGGGCACTCCTGGGTGCAGCGCCCGCACGAGGTGCACTTCTGCATGAAGAAGCCGGGGTAGGTCAGGTCCCCCACCCGCGGGTGCACCGCCTGGCCGGCCGAGGACTTCTCGATGGACTGCATGGCCTTGAGCGCCGCCGCCCTGCCGTCGCGCGTGGCCCCCGTGAGGTCCATGGGCTGACGGACGGCGCCGGCCGAGTAGATGCCGGTGCGCCGCGTCTCGTAGGGGAAGCAGATGAAGTGCGAGTCGGCGTAGCCGAACTTCGTCGTCGGCACGTTCCGGCCCTGCAGGTACGCGAGCCCGAGCGCCCCCTCGCCATCGAGCGTGGACGGGACCATGTCGGTGGCCAGGACGAGGAGGTCCACGGCGAGCTGGATGTCGCCGCCCATGAGGGTTTCGGAGAGCTCCAGGACGATGTTCCGGTCGCGGTCCTCGCTCACCTTCTGCACCTGACCCCGGGAGAGCAGGATACCGGGATCGCGCTGGACGCTCTTGTAGAAGTACTCGTGCTGTCCCGGCGTCTGCATGTCCTCGTAGAAGACGTAGGCGATCGCGTCGGCGTGCTGCGCGCGCACATAGGTCGCCTGCTTGAGGGCCACGAGGCTCGAGACATTGCCGCCGTAGGCGAGATGGGCCTCGTCACCCCGGCCGTCGCAGAGGAGGAACGCGACACGCGCGGCCGGTCGCCGATCCGATGGCCGGCTGATCTGCCCCCTCACCGCCATCGCCTCGAGCTCCGCGCTCGTCAGCACGTTGGGGTATTTCCCGAGCCCGTAGCCCTCGTACTTCTCGGGCTCGGCGGCGCGCCAGCCCGTCGCGAGGACGACGGCGCCCACCGTCACCTCCGTGGATGCCGTGCCGCTCCGGATCTTCACGCTGAACTTTCCCGGCTCGCCGGAGATCGCCTCGACCGCGGACCCGGTGAGGATCGTCACCCCCGGCAGCGATCGCAGCTCGCGGATCTGCGCGGCGATCTCGGTCGGCTCCAGCTCCTGGTAGGGAGGGCGCGTGGGGAACTGCTGGTGCAACCGGGCGGCGTACCCCCCCAGCTCCGCCTCCCGCTCCACGAGGACGACACCGAAGCCGCTCCGCGCCGCACTGCTGGCGGCGCTGACGCCGGCCGCGCCGCCGCCCACGACCAGCACCGTGCGCTCGTTGGCCTCGCTGTAGGGCCGGGGCGGAAGCGCCTTCTGCGCCCGCACCAGGCCCATGCGGAGATAGTCCGCGGCGAGCGCCTCGGTCTCCTCGTGGCGCGCGGGTTGGCTCCAGGCGACCTGCTCGCGGATGTTCACCCGTTCCACGAACGCGGGCTTGAAGCGGAACACGTCGGTGTTGACGCGGAGCGAGCACGCGGCGATGACGACCCCGTCCACGCCTTGCTCCACGTCTGCCTTGATGAGCTGCGCGTCCTCCAGGCAGAAAGCGGGAGAGGTCCGGACCGGGCCACCCGGATTGGCGGCGCTCGCCAGGTCCACCAGCTTCTGGGTGTCGATGGCGTCGGCGATCCCGCAACCGCGGCAGACGTAGACGCCGGTCTTCTTCGCCATGGCGCTACCGCCTCGCCGCCGTGTGAATGGTCTCGATGGCCAGCGCCGCCGCCGCCGTCGCGTCCTGCACCGAGGTCGCCACATCGACCGGGGCCCGGGCGCAGCCGGCGGCGAAGATGCCCTCGCCGGTTTGGGCGGCCAGGACGAAGTGGTCGCCGTCGAGCGCCACCGGGCCCGCTGGCGCGCCCCGCGCGAGGCTCGGCACCATCCCGGAGGCGAGGACGACGAGGTCCACCGCGAGCCGTGTCTTCCCCGGCGACAGGATGTCTTCCGCCTCGACGACGAGCCGGCGCGTGACCGGGTCCTCGGTGACCGTCCCCACCTTGCCTTTCATGATCGTGATGTGCTCGTCGCTCAGCACCTTCTTCTGGAAGAACTCGTAGGTCCCGGGCGTGCGCAGGTCGATGTAGAAGATGTGCGCCCGCGCCTTCGGGTTCCGCTCGCGGAGGTAGGTGGCCTCCTTGAGCGAGGCGAGACAGCAGATCCCCGAGCAGTAGCCGAGGTGGTTCTCGTCGCGCGAGCCCGCGCACTGGATGAAGACGGCGCTCTCGACCTCCCGCCCGTC
>Ga0137403_10009870_pt1 | contig 10593 bp, 9 predicted proteins | sample CZOMad2_1_16fung_FD_122057 | JGI IMG/M metagenome (GOLD analysis project Ga0137403, IMG submission 122057) | Vadose zone soil fungal communities from Angelo Coast Range Reserve, California, USA - CZOMad2_1_16fungal (Hybrid Assembly) | ecosystem: Environmental > Terrestrial > Soil > Vadose zone... | reverse complement strand
CGGTTTCAATCGATATTCTTGAGCCGCAGAGTGTCAGGCAGAACAAGCTCGACCAATTTACTAAGGAGCTTTGGGAGCTGGCGCAAGCATCCGGGTTCTCAGCAGCCAGCGCCATGAATGAGAGTGCTAAACTACAAGGGAGATCACCTTTCGATGAGCTTTATATCAGTAACCCACCAGGAGTGTATGATCTAAAAGCCATGTTTCAGCCCGATCCTGCAGTTGCTCAGGGAAGGACATTGACCGCCACTGCCTTGGTGAGAGTCTTGGACGGACCAGATTCTCTCGAGCTATTAAAGCAAAAACTTGGTGAGAAGAAGAAATGAAGTAGCCAGCTCCATCTGAGAACGGGCGCAGGTTGCAATCGATGACCATTGCTATGTAAGGCTTGACCACGGACATCACAACGCTTCCCGAGAGATTACCTCTTTCAAACAAGGAGACAGACACATGCTTGCGAAACATCCTGACCCGACCGTTGATCATGTTCTGAAGACCTGGGCGCCGCGCATGATCGTTCAGGGGATCGATTACAACGATTTGATGACGACCGGCGCGCGCATCGGCACTTGGGACGACTGGTGTCGCGAGTGGTGCGTAACCGCAGCCGGGCACGAAAAGTTTGCGCGTAAAGCCGAAGCCGCGGGCAACCGGGAAAGCGCCACCGAGGCGTATCTCATGGCGTCGATGGCGTATCACTTCGGTTGCAACAACTCGCCGCATAATCTTGACGAGTACGTTCCGGCGGCGAAGAAGCGCGTTGAGTGCTATGCCAAGGCTGCGCCGTATTTAAATCCGCCAGCCGAGCGCCACGAAGTACCCTTTGATAATTTTCGCATGGCGTCCTATCTGCGCGTGCCGACGGGGATCAAGAAACCGCCAGTCGTAATGATTATCTCCGGTCTGGAATCGACTAAAGAAGAAGCGCGCACAATGGAAGACGGTTTTCTCCGTCGCGACTTGGCGACTTTCACCTTCGACGGGCCGGGCCAGGGCGAGAGCTGGTTTCAAGGCGGATTGATCGTCGAATTCGAGCGAGCGACTTCGGCCGTGATCGATTATCTCGAAAAAATTCCTGCAGTCGATGCCAGCCGGATCGGCGTCTTCGGGCCGAGCCTGGGCGGCTATCTCGCGCCGCGCTCGGCGGCTTGCGACACGCGCATTAAAGCCTGCACCTTTGCCGGCGGCATGTACGATCGCACCCGCGTGCTCAATCGCCTCGAAGATCCCTTCGAGTTCGCGCGCGTTGCGCACATCTGGAAGGTCTATGACAAACAGAAATTGGTCGAACTGCACAGCCGCTGCACGCTGGAGGGCTTGGCGTCAAAAATCCGCTGTCCGCTGCTGGTTGTCCACGGCGACAAAGATTTCGTGCCGGTGGAGCAGGCAAAACGGATTTACGACGAAGCCTCAGGGCCGAAAGAGTGGCTTTTACTCGAAGGCGGCAATCATGTCTGCAACAACATGCCGTTCCGCTACCGTCCCGCGATTGGCGATTTTCTTGCCAAGCATCTAGTCTAGGCGCAGCGCCTGTGTGAAAAGCGCAGAAAGATATTTCACTGTGGAGGCGCTGAGGATGCCTCCTTCGACTGAGCTCAGGATGCGCGGCTATGAAGAACTCCGCTCGTGGTGATTCTTCGACGGGCTCGGAACTGAAGGCCGTCGAGGAAGCCTGCCGTGAGACTTCGCGAACGGTCGAACCATGCGTACTCTGTGCCTCTGCTGTGAGTCAGCCGCGTGTCCTTCGTAGTGAAAATTTTCCACCGCCGATTAAATCCGCTCATCCAGAAGGTATCGTTGACACCCGGCGCTGGCTCGGATTAGATTGACCGGCTCGATCCAAGAAAGGGAAAGCTCAGATGAGCGTGCAACGGAATGCTGGCCGGTTAATTCTCATCGCGCTATTATTTCTGATTGCTCCTGCCCGGGCCCAGCAGCTGCCCAAGTCTGTAACCATCGGCACAAATCCCGCTGGGACGGTTTTCTATCCCGTAGCCGGCGGTCTGGCCAGTGTCATCAGCGGCGGCGCACCCTTTCAGGCGGGAATTCAGCCGTATACCGGCAGCAGCACTTTTCTGCCGCTTCTCGACAACGGTGAGCTCGATTTTGGCATCGTCAATGCCATCGAAATGGGCCTGGCATTCCAGGGGCCGGCGCGATTGAAAATAGGCGGAAAAAATCCGTTGCCGCATGTGCCGAACACGCGGCTGATCATGCGTGGTTCGCCACTGTCGGTGAGCATGGTGGTCAAAAAAGATTCTCCGATCAAAACCGTCCACGACGTCAAGGGAAAGCGCATGACCGGAGAATATCCGGCCAACGTCGCCATCTGGTTTCATCTCTACGCCGGCCTTGCGAGCGCCGGATACACCTGGGACGATGTTAAGGTCGTGCCCGTTCCCGCCGTCAACGATGGCGTCGATGCGATAGTACAAGGCCGCGCCGACGTCACCAACCATGCGATCGGCGCTGCCAAGGTACGTGAAGCCGATGCTTCGACGGGTGTCCGTTATATTTCCTTGGACTGTTCACCCCAGGGAGAAGAGCGTGTCAGAAAGGCGGTTCCCGGTTACTATCTCACCACAGTGAAGTCTGGCGCGTCCCCGGGAGTTGTCGCAGACACTTGCGTGCTTACCTATGACATCTATTTTGTCGGCCACAAAGCGCTGCGCGGCGAAGTCGTGCAAGCGACGTTGAAGGCGATCTGGGACAATATCGAAAAGCTTCCGCCGTTGAATCCGCAATTCAAGGAATGGACGCGCGAGCGCGCGACCTCCGCCGACGTGACGATGGCGTATCATCCGGCCGCCGTGCAGTTTTATAAAGAAAAAGGAGTCTGGTCCGCGAAAATGGACGAAGCACAAAAAAAACTGCTGACCTTGAACCCGTAACGTTCCGGGCCGGTTTTATGCTTGGAGATTTTCTAGAAATCGGCAAAACGGTCTCAACAGGGATGCATATGCGTACAGTCCCGAGCAAAATCATTTTGTTAATTGCCTCCAGTTTAGCGATGGCTCTGCTCATGATCGGTCCTGTTGAAGCGCAGAATGTTCCCCGTGCTGTAGCGATCGGCACCAATCCTCCGGGTTCTGTCTTTTATGCACTCGCGAGCGGGCTGGCCAAAGTGGTTAGCGAGGCGTCGCCAGTTCAAATGATCGTGCAGCCTTACACCGGGACAAGCACCTTCATGCCGCTCCTGAACAGCGGCGAACTTGACTTCGGCCTCAATAATTTCGTGGACATGGCTCTCGCCTACCAGGGACCGGAGCGGTTAAAGATCGGCGGGAAGAATCCATTTCCTCACATTCCCAATGTGCGCCTGGTGATGCGTGGCTCTCCTTTCTTGGTAGGCCTGCTCATGCGCAAGGATTCTCCGATCAAAACGATTTACGAGATCAAAGGCAAACGGCTCACGGGAGAGTATCCCGCGCAGTTGGCTGTCTGGTACAACATGTTCGGCGCCCTTGCCAGTGCAGGGCTCACTTGGAAGGATGTCAAAGTCGTCGGGGTGCCGGGCGCGAACGAAGGGGTCGATGCCTTGGTCCAAGGTCGTGTCGACGTCACCCAACACGCACTAAACTCCGCGAAAGTCAGAGAGGCCGATGCCGCTATTGGAGTGCGGCATCTTTCGATCGATTGCACCCCTGAAGGGGAAAAGCGCCTGCGCCAGGCTGTCCCGGGCTACTACCCGCGTGTCGTCAAAGCCGGGACGGCATTGGCTGTGGTGGATGACACCTGCTTCGTCGCGTACGATATCTGTCTGACGTCGCACAGGGCCGCCACCGATTCCGTGGTGGCAAACGTCATTAAGGCGATCTGGGACAATATAGAGAAGCTGCCGCCTTTTCATCCAGCCTTCAAGGAATGGACTCGAGAGCGAGCGGTGGACGCCGATGTAACCATTCCTTATCATCCGGGGGCAATTTCTTTTTATAAGGAGCAAAAGCTTTGGTCGAACAAGATGGACGAAACACAAAAGAAGCTACTGGCACTCAACCCGTGAGCCGGCGGATTCAACGACGCGCATGCAATGAAAAATTACTTCTTGGTTTGAAAGAACAGGAGACCGTATGACGACAGCTTGCAACGCGCGGGCTTTCTTTTTCGGTTCACTGCTGGCCCTGCTATTCCTCCAGCTCTGTGCCGCACAGGCACAGCAGCTGCCCAAATCTGTAGGTGTCGGCTCCAATCCGCCGGGCTCCCTCTTCTACTCATTGGCCAGCGGCCTGGCAAAGGTAATAAGCGAGGCATCGCCAATGCAGGCCCAAGTCCAACCCTATGCCGGCACCAGCACTTTCGTGCCGCTCCTCGACAGCGGTGAGCTCGATTTTGGCGTAGTGAATGCGGTCGATATGGGCATGGTTTATCAAGGCCAAAGACTCAAGATCGGCGGGCGAAACCCGTTTCCTCATGTTGCCAGCTCACGCTTGATCATGCGCGGCTCGCCGCTGCGCAGCAGCTTGATCGTGCGCAAAGACTCGCCGATCAAAAACATTGGCGACGTCAAAGGAAAACGCGTCACGGGCGAATACCCCGCGCAGCTTGCGGTCTGGTACAATGTCTTCGGCTCGCTCTCGAACGGCGGACTCACATGGAATGATGTTAAAGTCGTTCCGGTGCCCGCGGTCAATGAAGGCGTCGACGCGTTGGTTCAAGGTCGCGCCGACGTGACCACGCACGCGATCGGCACCGCCAAAGTCAAGGAAGCCGACGCTGCCGTTGGCATCCGCTATATTTCGCTGGACTGTTCGAAGCAGGGCGAAGCGCGCATCAAAAAGGCCGTGCCGGGTTACTATCTCTCGGTCGTCAAAGCCGGCTCGTCCACCGGCATCGTCGAAGACACCTGCGCCTACACTTACGACATTTATCTCGTCGGCCACAAAGCCCTCCCGGACGCGGTGGTCCGAAATGTCCTCCAAGCGATCTGGGTAAATATTGAAAAGCTTCCGCAGTTCCATCCCGGCTTCGGAGAATGGACCAAATCGCGAGCCGTCGATTCCGAGGTCACCCTCCCCTATCACCCTGCCGCAGCACGCTACTATAAGGAGAGTGGCGCATGGCCGGCCAAAATGGATGAGGTGCAGAAACGGCTTTTAGCTCTCAACCCGTGAATCGGAATTTATCTATTCGAGCAAATTTTGAACCTGCAATGCGAATTCAACAAATGGAACGACTGGAACGGAGCAAAGCGATTGAACGATTGGAACCTTTGGTTGCTTTAAATGAGTGACGAGCTCGCCGCATCACCCGGCCGCTTTCGCGCGCTAACCGGCAGTCCGGCAAGCATCCTTCGCGCCCTGCTGATCTCCCTCTCGGTGCTGGGGTCAATCTGGGCGCTGGAAGTTCACAACTATTTTGAAATCGCCTTTTTCAAGCAGCAGTATTTGGCGCTGTTTCTCGCGCTCGCTCTCGGTAGTGTTTTTATTGCGGTAAAAGCTTACCCGAAGCAACCCGGCGACAGCGTTCCTTGGTACGACTGGCTGCTCGCGCTCGGCGGATTTGCGGTTGGACTTTACGTCACGATCCTGTATCCGACCATCGCTTACCGGCTCGGCATCCTCTCGCCCGACCGCTGGATCTTCGGCGGCCTCGCGCTCATTCTAATTGTCGAAGCGACGCGCCGCGTTGCCGGCGGAACGCTCGCGTGGCTCGCGCTCGGCGTGATTCTCTACACCAGATTTGCCGAATGGCTGCCGGGAATCTTCTACGCCAAGAGCGCATCGTGGGCGCGAATCGCGAGCTATTTGTATCTCGATTCGAATGGGATGTTGGGTTTGCCGATCGACGTCGCCGCGGGAGTCGTCGTCGCGTTCATTCTATTCGGCCAAGCGCTTTACGCCGTCGGCGGTGACAAATTTCTTACCGATCTCGCGCTCATCGCCACGGGTCGTTACCGCGGCGGGCCGGCGAAAGTATCGGTAGTTTCCTCAGCGCTCTTCGGCACGGTTTCCGGCAGCGCCGTCGCCAACGTGGTCGTCGACGGTGCGATTACAATTCCGCTTATGAAGCGTACCGGTTTCCCCGCCCACATGGCCGCCGCTATCGAAGCCGTGGCGTCGAACGGCGGACAAATCACGCCGCCGGTGATGGGCGCGGCGGCGTTTCTAATGGCGGAGTTCCTCAATATTCCTTACGGGCAGATCGCCCTGGCGGCGGCGATTCCGGCCGCGCTTTACTATCTCGCACTGTTCACTCAGATCGATTTGGAAGCCGCCAAACGCGGCTTGCTCGGTTTGCCCGTCGAGCAGATTCCCAAGTTTCGCAATGTCATTCGTTTAGGCTGGGTATTCCTCATTCCGCTGTCGATCCTCGTCTACACGTTGATGATCGAGAATTGGGAAGCCGGCAAATCAGGAATGTTCGCCGTCATCGCCGTCTTCATCGTCGGCGCCATTCAGAAAGAAACTCGGCCGTCTTTCGAGAAAATTGTCAACGCATTTGAAGAGACCGGCAAAATCCTGCTCGACATCGCCGTCATCACCGCGCTGGCCGGCATCGTCATCGGCGCCCTCCATCTCTCCGGCTTTACTTTTAAAATCTCACTCCTGCTCGTCACGCTTTCCGGCAATAACGTCTTTCTTCTTTTGTTGATTACCGCACTCGGCTGCCTGTTCCTCGGCTTGCCGCTTCCGACCACCGTTGTCTACATCACCCTGGCTGTTTTGGCCGCGCCGGCGCTGGTGCAATTAGGAATTCCACCTCTGGCCGCGCATCTCTTTCTCTTCTATTTCGGCATGGTGTCCCTCATCACGCCACCGGACTGTTTACCCGTTTACATCGCGGCGTCGATCGCGCGCGCAGACTTTTGGCAGACCGGCTGGACCGCAATGCGCCTCGGCATCGCCGCCTACATAGTCCCATTCATTTTTGCGCTGCATCCGCCGCTCATCTTCATGGGCACGGCCAAGGAGATTCTCGTCGCAATCGTCACCGCAATTGTCGGCGTGGTGTTACTTGCCGCGGGTTGCGCCGGCTATCTGTTCCGTCCGCTCAGTTGGACGAAGCGCGGGCTCCTCTGGCTCGCTGCTTTGATGCTGCTCCTTCCAGCTTGGAGCGACGCTTGGCTGATCGCCGATTTCGCCGGATTTGTTCTCGCCGGGGCCGTCGTTGCCTGGGAGTGGAACCGCCGAACCATAACGAATCCGGTGATTGCTCGCGTCGATACGCATCGAGCGTAGCGGCGTCGGGCGACTTTCGGTTCGTTCCACAACTCGGCGACGAACCGCCCTGGTTGCTAAGACTTTAGTTGCACGGACATTGAATGCACCAGTGGTTTCCAGTAGACTCACTTCAATCAGGATCCCACAATAAGAGGAGGAATCTAGCCTATGCGATTTTCAACGGCGAAAATGTTGCTCGCCACAATGAGTGTTCTTTTTTTCGTCGCACTCGCGCAGATGGTGCTCGAAAGTTACGCTGACGCCCGGGCCGGCGGAGGTACGTCCGGCGGTTTCCGTGGGTCGAGAAGCTACTCGTCGCCGGCCCGGCCTACGCAGCCTAGTAATCCGGCTCAACCCCGCCGAGAGACTACTCCGTCGCAGCAGCCTAGTCCCATGGCGCCGCAAAGCGGCGGTTTTATGCGCACCTTTGGTACGGCCATGCTCGGTGGGCTTCTCGGCTCGATGCTTTTCTCCGGTCTGGCTAATGCGGGATTCGGCGGTTTCGGCGGCAGCGGCATCGGCATGATCGAAATCCTGCTATTCGCCGGCATTGGATATTTCATCTATCGCAAGTTCCGTAGCCCCGCGCTTGCGACCGGTTACGGCTCGATGCAATACCAAGATACTCAACCGTACAATCAATACGCGCCCGAGAACGCGCCTGAAAGGCCGTCGTTCAATGACATCGACTATCGCTCTCTCACGATGATGGATCGGACCTTCAATCCCGACCAGTTTCTCAAGACCGCGCAGGACATCTTTTTCAAAGTCCAGGGTGCATGGAACAAGCAAGACACCAATGCACTAAGCGCGTTGTGCGGGACTGAGCTTATGAAAACATGGGGAGATGAATTGACTTCGCTGCGCGCCCGCGGCCAGCAAAACAGGATGGAAAACATCGCTCTGCGCGAAAGTCAAACCACGGAAGTTTGGACCGAAAACGGCGAGGATTACATCACGGTGCGCTTGCTCGCAAATCTTCTCGACTATAACGTCGATGCGAAAACCGGCGCCGTGGTCAGCGGCAGCAATTCTGATCCAGTCCAGTTCGAAGAATACTGGACCTTCAACCGCCCTGTCGGTCCGAATTCCTGGAAGCTAACGGCAGTACAACAAGCCTAGAAACTTTCTTTCCTTCACGCGGCGTGCCGGATAACGAGCAAGAAATTCCCGGTACGCCGCGAAAATCTTGTCCGACATCAGCGGTCATCAATTCAATCCCGCCGCAAAGTTGAACCAAAGCCGTGCAGCGTTCGTTCTTCCCGGGAAATGTTGATTACGATGGTCCGATGTCGCGCGGCTTCAACTCCGGCCGGGCCCTCTCTTCTCACTCACTAGCGGTGTGGCGCGCCGCCTTGCAGCCGTATATCTGTCAAGCGAGCAACGTCCTTGATCTTGGCTCAGGCACCGGCCGCTTCGCAACGCTCATCGCTGAGTGGTTCGGCACAGCTGTGATTGGTGTGGAGCCGGCGCAGGGAATGCGCGAGGTGGCAGCGGCTTCGGGAAAACATGCGAACGTGTTCTACGTCGGCGGGCGCGCCGAGCAAGTTCCGCTCAGAGGAAAATCAGTATCCGCGGCCCTACTGTCAAACGTCTATCACCACGTCATGGATAGGCCATCTTGTGCTGCGGAACTCCGCCGGATTTTAAAACCGGAGGGCCGGGTCTTAATTCGAGGCGCATTCGCCGGACGCCTCGGAGAGATCACACTCTTTGACCATTTCCCGGAAGCGAAAGCTGTATGCGAGCAATTTCCAACCATGGAAGAAATCGTGCAGACGTTCACCGACTGTGGTTTTAAGTTTGAGACTATTGAGCGAGTGATTCAACAAACCTGTTCGAACCTCAAGGAATTGGCCGCCCGCACCCGGCTGCGTGCCGACACGACGCTGGCGATGATGGCCGATCACGAATTTGTCTCTCGTCAGGACGCGCTCGAGCGGGCCGCGGCCGATGAAACAAAACCAACTGCGATCGTTGAAACTCTTGATCTACTGGTCTTGCGGAAGGCAGATGACTGATTGCGATGGCAGAACTTGCTTGCGTAAGTTATCGCGTCAGATGCTTGTGCTTCTTGCCAGGGGACCCCGGTAGGTGACTCAACCATTCTCGGCGACCAGTGTATTGTGGTGAATCACAGGATTCGACAAATAGTTGATTGAGTGAATAAATTCGCTCGGCCATGATTTTTGATTCTCCTAATACACGGGTCATTATACTCACTAGTTAGTTAGACGCTAGTGAACATTCGTTCCCCTTGAGATCGATCGGGGAAGCCTTCATGCCAGATGATAAGCTATCCGAGCCTGCTCCCGTAAAATGTCGCCGCTCGCAGCAATGGAAACGGAATGCTTAAGAGCCGCCTGAGCCTGGTGTTTGTGTTGCTAGGCTTTTGTTTCGCCATCGAGGCCGCGTCGTCTTCGAACGTCGGCTATCGCCGCATTGAGATTCAAGATACCGTCATAGGCGAGACCTTTCCTGTCGCTATCTGGTATCCAACCAGTGCGCCAGCCAGCGTTCTTGAGTTTGGCCCCTACACTATGCGCGTAGCCCGCAATGCTACGCCAGCGGATGGTAACTTCGGGCTGGTCGTCATCTCACATGGTTCTGGCGGCGGCGCCTTAGACCACCGTGATCTCGCAATGGCGCTGGCGTCGGGTGGCTATGTTGTTGCTGCGCCGATGCATCCGCGAGATAACTTCCAAGACATGTCGGGTGTCGGCTCAGTCAGCGTGTGGACCGGTCGGCCCAAACAAGTTTCCCGCGTCATTGACCGGGTACTGGAGGACAAGGCGCTCGGTCCCCACATCCAGCGCGAACGCATCGGCGTCGTCGGTCATTCGGCCGGCGGCTACACTGCGCTTGCGCTCGCCGGTGCCCAGCCCAGCATGAATGTCCTTGTTCAGCACTGCAAAGGAACTCCCGAAGACGCCAGATTCTGTTTCTTCGGCGGTGCCGCCGCTCGGGAAGCCAGCCGAAAAGGTGGCGACATTCCAGATGTTCATGATCGCCGCGTTCGCGCGATCGTGCTATTGGCACCGGTCGCAGCGCTGTTCACCGATGAAGCGCTGTCGAATCTCACCGTTCCGGTCCGCATCTATGGCGCAGAGCGCGATGACCTCACTCCCGTGAAATATCACGCGGAGCGGCTCGCGAAGGCGCTGGCACCTAAAGCGGAGTACGTCCTAATCAAGGGTGCAGGACACTTTTCCTTCTTGGCCAGCTTTCCCGACGCTCTGAGAAATTCCGTAGGCGAAGCCGGGCAAGATCCCAGCGGTTTCGACCGCAATGCCATGCACGAGACTCTCAATCCCGAAATCATCGCTTTTTTCAACCGGACATTGAAATAAATCGAGATGAAGCGTAACCCCTCGGTGCACCCGACGCGCCGCAAGCCGCGCGCAGGTGACCAAGCCCGCTAGGCGCTTTGGGC
>Ga0137403_10000054_pt3 | contig 10594 bp, 4 predicted proteins | sample CZOMad2_1_16fung_FD_122057 | JGI IMG/M metagenome (GOLD analysis project Ga0137403, IMG submission 122057) | Vadose zone soil fungal communities from Angelo Coast Range Reserve, California, USA - CZOMad2_1_16fungal (Hybrid Assembly) | ecosystem: Environmental > Terrestrial > Soil > Vadose zone... | reverse complement strand
CGCATCATCTTTAAGGACTTTGAAGCCTCCAACTGGACCTGGGACCCGGTCGCCAAGGCATATTACTGGCATCGCTTTTACTCGCACCAACCAGATCTGAACTGGGAGAATCCAGAGGTGCGCAAAGCGATGTTCGCCGCCATGGATTTCTGGTTCGATATGGGCGTGGACGGCCTGCGACTGGACGCGGTGCCATACCTTTTTGAGCGCGAAGGCACGAACTGTGAGAACCTGCCGGAAACCCACATCGCGCTAAAAGAGCTGCGCAAACATGTAGACGAAAAGTATGAAGGACGGATGCTGCTGGCTGAAGCCAATCAGTGGCCGGAAGATGCGGTGGCTTACTTCGGTAGTGGCGACGAGTGCCACATGGCGTTCCATTTCCCCATCATGCCGCGCCTCTTCATGGGCCTGCGTATGGAGGACCGCCACCCCATTACGGAAATCCTGCGCATCACACCACCCATTCCGGAAAACTGCCAGTGGGCCATGTTCCTGCGCAACCATGACGAGCTTACGCTGGAGATGGTGACGGACGAAGAGCGCGACTACATGTATCGCACCTATGCCCACGACCGTGGGATGCGGATCAACCTGGGGATTCGCCGGCGACTAGCGCCCCTATTGGAAAATGATCGCCGCCGCATCGAACTGATGAATGCGTTGCTTCTCTCCCTGCCCGGCACGCCGGTGCTTTACTACGGAGATGAGATTGGCATGGGCGATAACATTTATCTGGGCGACCGTAACGGTGTTCGCACTCCCATGCAATGGAGCCCGGACCGCAATGCCGGTTTTTCGCGCGCCAATCCTCAGAAACTCTATTTGCCGGTGAACATCGATCCCGAATATCACTATGAAGCGCTGAACGTGGAGACGCAACATAACAACTCCCACTCTCTGCTCTGGTGGATGAAGCGCATGATTGCGCAGCGCAAACAACATCCCGCCTTCGGCCGCGGAAAAATGGAAATACTGTTTCCCGTCAATCGCAAGATACTGGCGTTCGTGCGCGAGTTCGAAGGCGAGAAGATCCTGGTGGTAGCCAATCTTTCGCGTTTCACGCAATGCGTGGAACTCGATTTGTCCCGGCATCGTGAGGCTATGCCCGTGGAGGTGTTTGGACGCAACCGCTTTCCAGCGATTACAGAGCAGCCGTATTTGCTTTCACTGGGACCGCACGCTTTCCAGTGGTTCCACCTGCAACCCCGGGAACAGAGCCAGGAATCGTTCTCAGTAACGGCGCGGATCGAAGACATACCCGTGCTTCAGGTGGATGGACGTGAAATATTCAGCGCGGCCACTCGCAACACCATTGCCCGGCTGCTCCCGCAGATCCTTCGCACGCGTCGCTGGTTCGCCAACAAGCATCGCACTATCCGGCAAGTGGCTATTCGTGATGTTATCGCGCTGCCAGAAACGAGTGCGCACATTCTGCTGGTGAATATTGAATATACTGACGGAGAGCCGGACCTGATCACTGTTCCACTTTCGCTGGCTACAGGTGAACAGGCGGAAGCCATCCTGCGGGACAAGCTGCACTCGGTCCTGGCGAAGTTGCAGGGATTAACGGATCCTCAATCCATCCTTTATGGCTCCGTGTTTGACCGCCAGTTCAGCGATGCTTTGTTGAAAGCCATGCTGCGCCGCCGCCGGATCAAAGGTGAGAACGGCGATATCGTCGGCACGCACACACGGGCCTTTCGCGATGCGTTGGGCCGGCGCTCCAACCTGGAGCCGCAGCCGCAAACTCTGGACATGCATAAGATTTTGGTCACGCTGGGTGAGGACTTTGTTCTCACCCTGTATCGCGAAGTGGAAGCTGGGCCCAATCCAGACCGCGAAATGGGGGAGTTCCTGACCAATGCTAACTTCCCTCACATGGCCCGGATGCTTGGAGCTGTCGAATACCGCGTAGAACAAGACGATACAGCGGAAGTGACAACCCTGGGAACCCTCTCGGCATACCGCCGGAATGCGGCTGATGGATGGGTTTACACTCTGGACCACCTTGGGCTCTTTTTTGAACGCGCTCTGGCAATCGCCGAAGACGATCCGCGTCTGAAGCAGTTGACCTCAGGAACTCCTCTGGCTTTAGCATCGCAGCCCGTGCCCCCGGTAATCAATGAGTTGCTGGGAGGGCACGCCGAGACCGCAGTCCTGTTAGGACGCTGCACGGCTGACTTGCACGTTGCTCTAAGCAGCCATCCGGAGATGCCGGAATTTGCGCCCGAGCCCTTTACCGAATTCTACCGCCACGGTCTCTATCATGGATTGTTGGCGCAGATGAACAAATCACTCGACACACTTCGGCGGCATGTGGACCAGTTGGCGGGCGCGGCCCAGGAAGAAGCACGTACGGTGCTGGAGCAGCAGGACAGGTTGCAAGAACGGTTCACCGCTCTTCGCGATACACGCATTTCAGGGATGCGCACGCGTCACCACGGTGACTATCACCTGGCAAACGTGCTCTACACAGGCAGTGATTTCATCATCACGAACTTTGACGGCGACTACACGCGGCCCATGAGTGAGCGGCGCATTAAACGGTCACCCATAAAGGACGTTGCCAGCATGGTCCGCTCACTTCATTACGTATCGCACGCGGTACTCTTCAATCATGTTCCGGGCATCGTTACTACTCAGGATGCGGACTGGCGATTGGAACGCTGGGCCAAAGCCTGGTATCAGTGGGTGAGTGCGCTGTTCCTGCGAGGGTACATTGAAACCGCGGGAGCAGGGAACTGTTTGCCGCAAACTCAGGCGGAAATCAAGGCCTTGCTGGACGCCTACACGCTGGAAAAAGGATTGATAGAAGTCGAGTATGAACTTGAGAACCGCCCGGACTGGGTCCGAATCCCTCTGCATGGAATCCTGGAACAGCTGCAATGAAATTTCCACGATCAGCCGGAATACTGCTGCATCCCACATCCCTGCCGGGTGCCTATGGGATCGGCGATCTTGGAACGGAGGCTTTGCGTTTTTGTTCCTATCTCAAGGATTCCGGAATAAAAATCTGGCAGGTGTTGCCGTTGAATCCCACCGGCTATGGTGATTCTCCCTACCAATCTCTGTCGGCGTTCGCTGGAAATCCTCTGCTCATCAGTCTGGAAACACTGGCTGCGGAGGGCTTGCTGGATAAGCAAGCGCTGCATCCGATGCCGGATTTCCCAGAGGGCCACGTAGATTTCAGCATGGTGATTCCCTGGAAATTCAATCTGCTGCGAAAAGCCTCTTCGAACTTTTTCGGGTCCTCAGCCTGCAAACAAAAAGCCGATTTTGAAAACTTCACGCATCAGAACCACGCATGGCTGGATGACTACGCCCTCTTCATGGCCGCCAAGGACGCGCATGAGGGAAGGGTCTGGACCGAATGGGACCCTGACCTAGCATCGCGCCAACATGCGGCGATAGCAAAATGGAGTGAGAAGCTTTCTTCCGAAATCACTGCGTATAAGTTTTGGCAGTATGAGTTTTTTCGCCAATGGAACGCGATTCAAGAGGATTGTGCGCGACGCGGGATTCGCATCATGGGAGACATTCCCATTTATGCTGCACATGACAGCGCCGACGTCTGGGCCCACCCCGAAATGTTCTGGCTGGATGAAAAAGGCAATCCACTGAAAGTCTCGGGCGTGCCGCCGGATTACTTCAGCGCTACCGGCCAGCTCTGGGGGAATCCTCTTTACCGTTGGGACGTGATGAGGGCCACAAGTTATCGCTGGTGGATTGAGCGTCTTCGGGCTTCGCTCAAGATGTTCGACATGGTGCGCCTCGATCATTTCCGCGGGTTCGAAGCATATTGGGAAATCCCCGCAGGTGAGCCGACGGCGATGCATGGCAAGTGGGTCAAAGGTCCAGGCGGTGAACTTTTTCAAGTCCTTACAGATGCTCTCGGCCCGCTGCCGATTGTCGCCGAGAACCTGGGCGTAATCACGCCGGAAGTGGAAGCCATCCGCAAACGGTTTGACTATCCGGGAATGGCGATTTTGCAATTTGCTTTCAGCACTGATCCACAGGCGCCGACTTTTCGTCCCCACAATTACGAGCAGCAACTCGTGGCTTATACCGGCGGACATGACAATGACACAATGTTCGGATGGTGGCGTTCCGGCGTGGCCCAGAGCACCCGTACCCAGGCTGATGTGAAGAAAGAATATGCGGAAGCACAGAATTACTTTGGCTTCAGCGCAAACGAATTTGACCGCGAAGTGAATTGGATTTTTATTCGCGAAGTCATGAAGTCAGTTGCGAACACCGTCCTGTTTCCCATGCAGGATGTCCTGGGTCTGGGCAGTGAAGCGCGCATGAACACTCCGGGAACCCTCGGCGGCAACTGGACATGGAGGCTGGGCGCCAACAGCCTTCGCGAAGCGGACCAGTCCCGATTGAAGCTATTGGCAGAGATTTTTGAGCGCTAGCGCTGCTCATTCAAGGCCGTAGCAGAAGGACTGACCTGATAGACGTCTTCACACAAGGCACGAAGTATTTCAGCCACACTCCAGGCCTGTGCGAAGCAGCCACGGGGACGATGCGGAGCGTCAGCGTCGAAGATTTCTGAAATCTGCCCCAGCCCGGCTTCGGTGAGATGATGTTCGAGTCCACGCAGCAACTGATGGGCGCGTTCGCGAGATTGGGCTGTTCCGCCATTCACTTGCACGTAAGCTGAGACGAAAGGCCCCAGCAGCCACGGCCACACGGTGCCCTGGTGATATGCGGAATCACGGCTGTACTGATTGCCGTTGTAGCTGGCGCAATATCGCGGGTCCAAGGGGCTGAGGGTGCGAAGACCAAAAGGAGTGAGCAGTTCGCGTTCTACCATTTCCACCACAGCGCGAGCGCGATCTGGAGAAAGCATGGAGTGATGCAGGCTGACAGCAAAGATCTGGTTCGGACGAATCGAGCCGTCCGGCGTACCGCCGTCGACAATGTCATATAAACACCGGGCGTCACTGTTCCAGAAAACGCGGTTGAAGCTCAAGCTTGCCAGAGAAGCCAGATCGAAGTATTTGTTTTCCCGCTCCCCGTCACCGAAACGCGCCGCCAGGTCTTCCATGATGCACAGCGCGTTATACCAGAGCGCCTGAATCTCAACCGGCTTGCCGCTTCGCGGGGTCACCACCCAGTCGCCGATCTTGGCGTCCATCCAGGTCAGTTGCGTGCTCGGAGTTCCGCCGTTAAGCAGCCCGTTGTCCGCCATCTTGATGTTGTAGCGTGTTCCTGTGATGTGGAAATAGATGATCTGGTTCAGGACGTCATACAGTTCCTGACGAATGAAATCGTAGTCATTGGTTGATGTGGCGTATGCGCGCACGGCCTCAAAGAACCAGAGCGTAGCGTCCATGCTGTTAAACTCGGGCGCGTCGCCGGAATCAATAAAGCGATTCGGCAGCATGCCCCGGTCGGCGTGGCGGGCAAAGTTTCGCAGGATACTTTTAGCAATGTCAGCCTTGCCGGTGAAGAGAGCCAGGCCGGGCAAAGAAATCATGGTATCGCGACCCCAGTCTGTGAACCAGGGATAGCCGGCGATGATTGTCCAATCTTCACCGCGGCGCGCAAGAAACTGGTCCGCCGCAGCAGTCAGCGCGCAGACCAGAGGATCGTCCACCAGACACGATGCAACCAGCTGTTGCCGGCGCTGCAACTCTGCTTTTCGAACGGCAGCGGCTTGCCCAATATCTCTATGCTCGGTCGAAGCAATTATGGTCGCGCCTTGTTTTGTGCTGAGCTGCCAGGAGAGCACGAACGGATTGAACAGATCTTCCTGAAAGTCGAGACCACGCTCCCGCTCCACCCGATAGAGAAAGTTCTTGTACCAATATCGTTGTTCTTGAATGTGTTCTGAATCATGGGCGAAATAGAGTCGCGGCAGTCCCGAGTATGGCTGCAAGCTGGCGGCGTTCGGCGCTTTTTCTATAGCCATGTTCACGGCGCCGTTCTCGTGCGTGGTGGAGTGATAGTCGCGAAACGCAAGCAGCGGCCGCACTTCCAGCACCGGCTCCATTTCTGACGGAGCTTGCAGCAACTTGTATTCAACCTGTACAACGTTGCTGCCCTGCGGCATGAAGACGGTCTTTTCCAGTAGCACGCCTTCCAACTCGAAGGTCCATGTGGGAAAGGGATCAATCCGGAAGCCGGTCAGCAGAAGATAGCCTTCAGGATGAATCAAGCCGGCGTATTCGTTGGTGGAAAGATCGATTCGCCGGTCGCCGATGACGAGCGTCTCTTCCAATTTGGAGAGCAAAAGCACACGGCCGCCCGGCGGATTCAGAGCTGCCGTAAGCAATCCATGGTAGCGGCGCGTGTTGGCCCCAGCGATAGTGCCGCAGGCAAATCCACCCAACCCGTTGGTCTCAAGCCATTCACGGCCAAGACTGGCTTCCAAATCAGTGCATACGCTTTTATCGAAACTAATCACGTTCATCCCTTTCGCTTAGAACGACGCGATTTTGGAGGGCCTTGCTGGCCCGGCGGGGATCTCTCTAGCTTATTGAATGCCTCAGGATAGTTGTCAAGGCCCTCACATACGTGAGCAGTTCATCCACCAGCCGAGTGGCAAGTGAATCCAGCGCTGCGTAGGGACGATTCGAATTTCAGTTCTCGAGACAACTGTCCGGTGATCGCTTTTGCGAAGCAAATCATCGTCGGCTGAAATTACTTGAAGAATTGATGATTGCCAGACGCTTCTCGCTACTATTTTCTGGCCGCTAACTTGCCCTCTATGATGTCGTTGTAGAGCTTTTCATTTTGCAATCCATCAATCCTGTCAGAGTTAAGAAAAAAGACAGGTGAACCGAGGACGGCGCGGCGTTGTGCTTCCTGCAAATCAGCTTGAATCAATGGGCGGTATTTGCCGGAATCAAGATCTTTCTGGAAGCTGTCTTGATCAAGACCGATGCGTTGCGCATATGCCATCAGGTCCTGACGAGAGGCTTTGGCGGGACTGGCGACGATCAGATCATGCATCTGCCAGAATTTGCCCTGGGCGTTTGCAGCCATGGCTGCTTCATGGAGAAGCATGGCGCCGGGATGGCTTTCCAGCGGACGGTTCTTAAAGACCAGCCGTATCTTCCCCGGATGGGAATCGATAAGTTTACGCACAAGCAGCGTGGCCTGAAGGCTCAGGCCGCTTTGCAGGTCAGAAAACCAAGTCAGGACAATGGGAGCATCGGGCAAGCCGAAGCTGATTTCAGGTTTCTTCTGAATTTGGGGGGCCGGTGCGGCTGCGACGAGGGCCGGTACAGGCTTTCCCAGGGTCGCTAGTTCATTATTGATCACAGTCTGAAACTGATCGAGTGGCATCGCGCCTGAAAAAGGTTTGCCATTGATGAAAAATGCAGGAGTGCCACTCACGCCAAGTCCCAGGCCATCTCGCCGGTCGAGTTCCACTTGCTGCTTCAGTTCGTCGCTATCCAAATCATTGGTGAAACGGGCCATATCGAGATTGAGGCTGCGAGCTTCTGCCAGCAGATTGTCGCGTTTCATGTTTTGCTGGCCGGCAAAAATCAGGTCATGCATCTCCCAGAATTTTCCCTGCCGGGCGGCTGCCATGGCCGCGGAATGAGCGAGAGGAGAATCCGCATGGAAGTCGAGAGGAAAGTTCTTGAATACCCAGCGTACATGGTCTGGATATTGCTTCAGTAGTTCCCGCAGCGTAGGGGTGACGCGGGCGCAGAAAGGGCATTGGAGATCAGAGAACTCAATGATAGTGATTGGGGCATCGGACCGTCCACGTGCCGGCGCCGCGGAGAGGTCAAGCTCGCGAACAGACGCGACCGGCTGCGGAGTGGGTGTAGCCGCGCGGATACTGGGATCCAGTGCCTGGTCAATCGCCTGCTGAAAACGTTCCGCCGGAACGAAGCCCACCAGTGTTTGTCCATTAATGAAAAATGATGGCGTCGCGGAAACGCCCAGCGCATCACCCAGCACGGCGTCCTCGCGGATTATGCGCTCGAAATGCCGGCTCTCCAGCCGCTGCCGGAAACGAGGAACATCAAGATGAAGCTGCTGCGCGTAGCCGAGCAGGTCTGGCATCTTTATCTTCTGCTGGTTAGCGAAGAGAAGATCATGCATCTCCCAGAAGTGTCCCTGCTCCCCGGCCGCGAGCGCTGCCTGATGCGCCAATACAGAGTCCGGGTGGCTCGCAAGCGGCAGATGCTTCAGCACCAGACGGACCTTGCCGGGACGTTTCCGGATTGCTTCTTCCAGTGCAGGATTCACTTTGAGGCAAAATGGGCATTGGTAGTCGAAAAACTCAACGATGGTGACGGGCGCGGCGGGCACCCGAAGAAGCTCTTCGCGCCAATCAGGCGAGGAAACCGATCGGGGACGCGGGTGTTTCACGCCAGCTGGAGCGTTCTGTGCCACCGAAGTCCTTGTCTTCGAAAGCGCAACCCCTTGCACCTGCTGTGCGCTAACCGGGGCTACCAAGCCAGGGAGAAACAGAGCTGCGATGAGGACGAGCGGCCATGCCGCTCTAAAAAAATGGGGAACGTAGCCGCGTGAGTTGGTCGATAGAATTGTGCGCATAATTAGGTCATTTCCCTGGCGCGTGCTCAATCGATACAGGTCGTGCGCCGATATGAATGTGGTAAGGCTCATTTTCATGGGCAACTAGTGGATTTCGATAACGAAAGTCGAGGGCCAACAGCGCCGCGCCCGGATCATCCTTGTGTTCCGCGTAGAGTGCACCTTCACGCGCAGCTTCTTTGCTCAACCCTAATTGTCCGTAGATCAAGGAGAGATAGAAGTGAGCGCTGAGATCATCGGGGTTGATGGACTGCAAGGCTTCGAACTGTTGACGGGCGGGCTGATATTTCTTCTCCAGATAATAGGCATATCCCAGTTCCTGGCGAGCCTGCCGAAAACGAGGATACGCTTTGACTACCGGCAGCAGATTGGCGATGGCGTCAGAGAGCTTGTTTTCCAGCCGGTAGATCAGGCCTTTATAAAAGATTGCACGCAAGCTGGCGGGATTCTTCTCCAGAGCTTGATTCAAATAATGCAGGGCCGGCTCATATTTGTCATAGGATGAATTGGCGGCCGACATATTCCCGGCGCCATCAGGATCAATGCGTGTATCCACCAGCCGCGAATACGTGGCAATCGCTAGATTGATGTAGCCGTCCGCGTAACCGGGGTTAATCTCAACGACTTTTCTGAAGGCATCCGCGGCCTTCCAGTATTGCTGCTGGCGGAGGAGAGCAATACCGTAGTTATTCCAACGAAGCATCTGGTCGCGATCCGGTACCGGCCAAACGCCTTCTGTTCTTCCCAGCGGCAGCGACAGAGCACGCGAAACCATGGTTACAACCGGATAGTCCACACTGTTGTTCAAAATAAAGTTGGTGAAGCCGCGCCGGAACCGACGGTAATTGACCTGGGCCTTCAGAGTGACAGGACCGAGCGTGCCGGGCGGAATACGTAATCGAAAACGCACCAGATCTGACTGTCCTGAAGGAATGGTGCTGTCAAAGGCGCGGACCTTCATGTCCCAGACTTGATGCAGATCGATCCACTTACCTTCTTTAGTAATTAAGCGGTTCGTATAGGTATGCGCCTGATCGTCGAGAAATCCGTCGGGTTTGATGAAACCACTGTGAAAGAATTCCGCGCCGGCAGCGTCCGTGGCCACGAACTCTACCCAGCATTCATAAAAATCTCTCTGCTCGGGCACAAGATTGTGGCCGATTTTCTTGTTCTGTATAACAACTCCCACGGTCACGGTTTCGCCGGCCAGCAGGGTAAGGTTTTGCCGGTCCAATGGCGCAATCAGCCGGTCTTTGCCGGAGTCGTTCACGGTGAGAGCAAAGATATCAATGCCGAGAGCGTCTTTGAGAAAAGCGTCGGTCACTTTCATCTGTTCGTCATAGCCATAGAAAAAAGGTATTGCAGTATTGGCGCCGGGCCAGCGGTGTGACGCAAGCAAACGGTTCTTGGCGCCGTAGTCGGTCAGTGAATCGGTCTTGGGCATGTGACAGGTCTGGCAGGTGCTATCTACGTCCTTTTGATAGAACGGAAGAGGCGATTGTCGCGCCCATGAAGATTGCTGCCATTCGTCGTACACGGCAAAGGCGCGCATCCATTTGTATTCATTGAGCATGCGCGGAAGGAATGCTTTGTGGCAGACGGAACAGAATTCCGGGGTGCGATAGAAATCGCGCATCACTGCCTTGCTGTGCAACTTGGGGTGGGCAAGGATATCGTCAAAGGTGACGGGGCCGGCGATGGGAGTGCCATCTTCTTTGACCATCACTGCCGGCGTGCCCATGACATAGCTGCCCGTACCGCTGGTGTTCTGGATCTGCTGGATGGAGTGGCAGACCATGCAAGTGATTCCATCTTCGTCAAAAGACCGATTGGCAGATGAACCGGTTGTCAGCGCTCCGGAGAAAAGTGCGATGGGGTTGTGACAGCCTTCGCAATGGCGGCTGAATTCGATGCCTTTCTGCGCAATAAGCAGGTCCACATTCTTCTTGTAAAACGGAGCGCGAAAAGAATTGGCGTGGGCCGATTGGCGCCACTGCTGATGGACTTCGTCATGGCAGCGCGAACAAAATGCAGCGGTGGGAAATGCGGCGGAGTCAATGAAAGC
>Ga0137403_10009867_pt1 | contig 10595 bp, 9 predicted proteins | sample CZOMad2_1_16fung_FD_122057 | JGI IMG/M metagenome (GOLD analysis project Ga0137403, IMG submission 122057) | Vadose zone soil fungal communities from Angelo Coast Range Reserve, California, USA - CZOMad2_1_16fungal (Hybrid Assembly) | ecosystem: Environmental > Terrestrial > Soil > Vadose zone... | reverse complement strand
GACGTTCTCGTATTCGAAGATCTTCTGGTACTGCTTGATCAGGGCGTTGCGCGGCTCGGTCAGGATCTTGACCAGCGCATCCTTGTCGAGCTCGCCGAGGACGCCGACAACCGGCAGCCGCCCGACGAACTCGGGGATCAGCCCGTACTTGATCAGGTCGGCCGGCTGCACCTGCTCGAGGGTGTCCTGGATGTTCTTCTCGGACTTCTTCTTCACGTCCGCCTTGAAGCCCATCGCTTTCTTGCCGATCCGCTGCTCGATGATGCCGTCCAGCCCGACGAACGCCCCGCCGCAGATGAACAGGATGTTGGTCGTGTCCATCGGGATGAAGTCCTGGTGCGGGTGCTTCCGCCCGCCCTGCGGCGGCACGTTCGCGACCGTCCCTTCCAGGATCTTCAGGAGCGCCTGCTGCACCCCTTCGCCCGACACGTCGCGGGTGATCGAGGGGGAATCGCTCTTGCGGCTGATCTTGTCGACCTCGTCGATATAGATGATGCCGCGCTTGGCCTTCTCGAGGTCGTTCCCGGCCGCCTGCAGCAGGCGGAGCAGGATGTTCTCGACGTCCTCGCCGACGTACCCCGCCTCGGTGAGGGTGGTGGCGTCGACGATGGCGAACGGCACCGACAGCAGCTTGGCGAGCGTCTGCGCCAGAAGCGTCTTGCCGGTCCCGGTCGGCCCGATCAAGAGGATATTGCTCTTCTGGACTTCGACCTCGGAGCGGCGCTTGCTCAGCTCGTTCCGCTTGTAGTGGTTGTAGACCGCGACCGCCAGCTTCTTCTTGGCTTTTTCCTGGCCGATCACGTACTCATCGAGGAACTCGCGAATCTCGATCGGCTTCGGCAGCTTGACCTTCGCCTTCGGCTCGTCCGGCTCGCGCTCCTCGGCGATGATGTCGAGGCAGATGTCGACGCACTCATCGCAGATATAGACGGTAGGTCCGGCGATCAGCTTCTTGACGTCGCGCTGATCTTTGTTGCAGAAACTGCATCGTAACGATTCGCCGTCGCCCCGCTTGCCCGCCATCTCCGTCTCCTGGACGATGTCGACTCCGGCACCCGCCCCGCGTTCAGTCGCGGCGCGAGATCACCTGGTCGATGACACCGTACTCTTTACCGCTCGCCGCCGTCATGATGAAGTCACGGTCGGTGTCTTTCTGGATCTTGTCGAGAGTCTGTCCCGTGTGCTGCTTTATGATGTCGTTCAACCGCTCCCGGATTCGCAGAATCTCCTTGGCGTGTATATCAACGTCAGTGGCCTGCCCCGAGAAGTCGCCCATCGGCTGATGAAGGATGATGCGCGAGTTCGGAAGAGCGAACCGTTTCTTCGGAGAACCTGCGGCGAGCAGCACGGCCGCCATGCTGGCGGCCTGTCCGATGCAAATCGTCGACACGTCGGGCCTGATGAACTGCATCGTGTCGTAGATGGCGAGGCCCGCCGTGACGGAGCCCCCGGGGCTGTTGATGTAGATCGAAATGTCCTTCTCGGGGTCTTCGGCTTCCAGATACAACAGCTGGGCGATGACGAGGTTGCTCAGGTTATCGTCGATCGCGCTGCCAAGAAATATGATGTTGTCCCGGAGTAGCCTGGAGTAGATATCATATGCTCGCTCTCCCCGGTTGGTCTGCTCGACCACCATCGGTACGAGTGGCATGTGATTCACTTCCCCTCGTGCGTAATAGTAGCATCACGCAGCAGAAAGTCAAGCGACTTTTCCCTGACGATTTGACGCCGAACGCCCGCCAGACGGCCGTTTTCCGCCAGTTGCTCCTTCAGGGCATTCGGTGTCGTGCCGGCACGCCGCGCTTCCTCGCGAAGCCACACGTTCAGGTCCTCCTCCGTGGTTTCGATCCCTTCCTGAACCGCGATCGACTCGAGAATCAGACCGGCGCGGACCATCTCGGTCGCCGCCGGCCGTATCTTCTCGCGCTCTTCCTGCCAATTCACTGGCGCCTTCGTCGGATCGATGCCTCGACTCATCATCTCCCTGACGATCCCCTCCAAACGGCCGTCGATCTGAGCCTGGATCAGGCTCTCCGGAACCTCGAAATTGTGTTCGGCCACGAGGTGGGTCAGGATCTTGTCCCGCGTCTCGGCCTCCTGCGACTCCTTCGACCGGCGCGCCAGCTCCTCGACCACCTTCGCTCTTAACTCATCCAGGCTCTGGAAATTCCCCACCTCTTTCGCCAGGTCGTCGTTGAGCGGCGGCACGATCTTCTTCTTGATCTCTTTCAGGACGAGAGCGTAGGCCACGGTACAGCCACGCAGCGCCTCGGTCCCCCAGTCGTCGCCGTAGGTGGTCTCGAACTCGGCGGTCACGCCCGCCTCGCGGCCGAGAACCGCCGCGTTGAAGTCGGGGTGGTTCTTCTCCGAGCCGGCTTCGAGCAGGAGCGGCTCGTTCGTCAGCGTCTTCCCCTTCCCCTTGATGAAGCGGCAGGACAGGGTCCCGACGATGTAGTCCCCCTTCTGCACCGGTCGCCCGCTCAAGGTCTCGAGCTTGGCGGCCCGCTCGGCCAGCCCCTGAAGGGAGGCCTGGACCATCTCGTCGGTCACCTCGTGGCGGCCCACCGTCACCGGAATCTTGTGATACCCGCTCACCGAGACCGCTGGCCGCACCTCGAAAGTCGCCTTGAAGGTCAGCGGCTTCCCGGACTGATAGTTGACCTCGTCCAGAACCGGGTCGTGCACCGGCTGGAGCTTCTTCTCGTCGAGAGCCTTGAGCGCGTACTCGCGGACCATCCGCTCGATCACCTCGCCCTCGACATCCTTGCCGAAGCGCTGGCGGACCACCTCGAGCGGGATCTTCCCCTGCCGGAACCCCGGCACGCGGGCCCGGCGGGAGTAGACGCGGAACGTCTTTTCGATTTCCTCGGAGACCTGCTCGCCCGGGACCTCGACTTCGAGACCCCGCTTGCAGGAATTCAACTCGCTGACCACCACTTTCATCACGGGCCCGACCTCTTTAACAGCAACCGCCTCGATCTCTCCGCTCGGGGGGAACGCCCTTTTCTTTGGGGGTAGTCCAGTCCGGGTTGGAGTCGATGCAGATGCCGCGGAAACGATCCGTTCTCTTAGTACCGGAAGCGGATCATAACAGGAAGCGGCGGGCGTATCAAGAGACCGGCAGGGCCGCGCCGGGGGTGGCCATGCTGCTCCCGACCCGCCTGGGCGACCGGGCCGAACGCAGCGCGCAGGGCGGCCGTCCCGGCGCGCAGAGCGGTCGCACCGTGACAGTCTCAACTCGAAAGGTGAGACGATCTCGGTGAGACTCAGGCTCAATGCCTTGTCCCGCAACGATTCCTTCCCGCCCCGCCCGCGGCGCGACCGTCTCAGAGACGCTCTTTCCGCCCGGTGACCGGACAATTCGCGATCGGACACATTCGCTCATAATCGTTGCGGCACAAGCACTGCGCGGCGAACACAACTTGCGACGGTCTCAAGGGCATGGTTCTTGCTCTAAAGATGCGACTGAGACGGACGGTGTGGCTGTCCAAGCCTCGGGGTGGAGCGATGGCGCAGCCTTTCCAGAAAACAGTGCTTCTTTCCGACGACGTCAACCGCGCCCTCGGTACGATTGACTGCTTCATCCATCGATCCGCCTTTCAGACGCGGGTCGCACGGACCGGAGAGGAGATCGTCGAGATGGCCCGGCGCTTCTCGCCGGACGCCATCCTGACGAACTACTACCTCGGTGGCATCAAGGGCGACGAAGTCTGCCGGATCCTGAAAAAGAATTCCGGAGACCCGTCGCCGCCGATCCTGATCGTCGGGCCCGGTGATCAGGCCGACATCGCCGAGCGTTGCCTCCGGGCCGGCTGCGACGACTTCATCGCCTCGCCCGCCAGTCCGAATATTCTGCTTCAACGTCTCGCCGCCCAGCTCGGCGTGCAGTTCCGGCTGCATGCCAGGCTGCAGGCGGTCATGTCGGTCTCGTTCGGCCGGGTGATCAGCGAGTTCCTCGGTTACTCGAAAGACATCAGCGAGGGAGGCATCCTGCTCGAGACGACCCTGGCGATCGATCGGGGCCGTCGCCTGCATCTGCGGATCTTCCTCGAGGAGGACAACCAGCCGGTGATCGCGAAGGCGACCGTGCTGCGGGTCGATCGCGCCCAGGACGAGCAGGATCACTTCCTGCTCGGCATGCAGTTCCAGGACCTCGACCCGCAGGGCGCCGGGCGCCTGCGCGAGTTCATCCAGTCGAGGGCGGCGAAGGGTCACTGATCGGCAAAGGCCCGATTGACATCGCCGGCGGCACAGCCCTATCCTCGGGTGTCACGAGTCGGGCGAGCGCTCACGTCGTCGGAACGTTCGATGCAAGGAGGTTTCGGATGGGACGGCTTCGACGTCCATCGCCCGATGAAGTGACGCCCGAGGTCCGCGACGCCTTCATCAAGCTCAAGGCCGAACGCGGCAACATCCCGAACATGTTCCGCACCATCGCGCACCGGCCGGAGATCGCGGCAACCTTGCTGGCCCACTATCGCGCCGTGATGGGGCCGGGCACCGTCCCAATCGTCCTTAAAGAAATGCTGGCGGTGCGGGTGTCGAGGCTGAACTCCTGCGACTATTGACTCGCCTCCCACACTGCTTTGGCAAAGCAGCTGGGAGTCGGCGAGCAGGCGCTCAAGGGCCTCAACGATATCGAGAGCTTCTCCTTCCCGCCCGACGAGAAGATCGCCCTGCGCTTCGCCGACGCCATGACCCGCGCCGCGGGGCAGGTCGACGATGCCCTTTTCTCCGAGCTGCGCAGCCTGTTCAGCGAGCCGCAGATCATCGAGATCGCCAGCGTCATCGGCGCCTTCAACTATTTCAATCGGGTCAACAACGCGCTCAGGATGGACATCACGCTTGGCGACCCCGAGACGCTGATGATGCGAATCGCCGAACTTCTCGCGATGGCGCCGCCCGACCCCGCCGCCGCCTGCGACCTGGTGATCGACCTGCTGCTTCAGGGGCGCTGGTACGGTTCGGTCGGGATTCGCGCCAAGGAGGGCGAACGCCTCGTGCGCCTGGCGCATCACGGAACGGAAGCCTCCGCGGCTCAGGATGCGGAGGGAGAGGCGGCGCTTCGAAGCAGAGCGACCCGAATGGGGGCTTCGGAGCTGATCGTCCCGATCCGTTTCGGCGCCGAGCCGGTCGGCATCATCGAGATCCGCAACAACCATCCCGGCTTGATCGACGACAAGGACCGCGCGCTCGTCGAACGTATCGCGGGGCTTCTGGCGCCACACCTGGCCGCCCACCGGCCCCCGGCCTGACCTCTATCATTATTATTGCGCTCATCGGAGCGGCTGGTGCGAAAGGAGGGATTCGAACCCTCATGGGTTGCCCCACCGGATCCTAAGTCCGGCGCGTCTGCCAGTTCCGCCACTTTCGCGAGATCGAGAACGGGTACTTGCAGGAGGGCCGGGCAGGCGGTGCCACCGTCCCGGCCGTCGAAACGTCTAGCAGGCAGCCGTGACGCAGTGCGTGGGTGCGCCAGGGTTGATGCACTGGAAGTCCTTGCGGTGGCCACAGCTGGCGGGGCCATCACAACCCTTGTTCTCGCACGTTGGGCTCGCGTAAGCCGCACCCACTGTCACGTTCGAGAGAGACGACACGTAGGGAGAGCCGGTCGGGGCCGATGGAACAAGCGGAATCACGGTCAGAATTGCGGCGACGACCAGCAACCGGAGGGCGATCTTGACGACATTGCTCATACGCGCATCCTCCTTCTACGGCCAGTGAAACCCGCCCCGGGTCGGCCGAGGCTTGCCCGGGTCGGCCGGCGGCACCGCCGGCATGCTTGGGCTGCGATTGGAGACCCTACCGCGAAATCCGACGCGAGGCAAGCAGGAGACGCGACGCCGATGACCTCCTCAGGGCGCATCATCTATATTAGGGCGCTGCGGCGGCCCGCGAACGGTCGCGGGCGTCCTCGTCCCGGGCCGCGCCCGGGAGCGGAGGTCGTGTGGCCGAGCGTGCGCCCTTCTACCGGATCGTCTTCGGCCTGGCGGCCCTCTACAACCTGGCCTTCGGTCTGTGGGCCGGATTCGCACCGTACGCCTTCTTCGACCTCTTCCATCTGAGGCCGCCGCTCTATCCGTCGATCTGGTCCTGTCTCGGGATGGTGGTGGGGACGTACGGCCTGGCTTACGGCTACGCCGCGCTGCGGCTCGATCGCGCCGCGCCGTTCATCGCCATCGGGCTCCTCGGCAAGGTGCTGGGGCCGATCGGCTGGGTGCTCACGGTGCGCTCCGGCGAATGGCCGGTGCAGACCTTCACCCTCATCCTCTTCAACGACATCGTGTGGTGGCTGCCGTTCGCGCTCTTCCTCGTCGACGGGACGCGGATCGCCGGGAGAGTGCGCGACGCTGCGGCCCCCGTCTGCGCCGTCCTCAACGCGATCGCCGCGCTCGCGATCCTGGCCGTGCTCCGGCCGGGGACGGAGCTCGTCCCCGATGTGGCGGAGCGCGTCGCGTACATCTCGTCCCACGCCCTCGCGTGGCGGGCCGGCTGGGCCCTCTGGATCGCGGCTGCGCTGAGTCTTCTGGCCTTCTACGCCTGGTGGGGGGCGCGCCTGCCGCGGCGTTCGTGGGCGCTCGCGGCCTTCGTGGTCGCCGCCGCGGGCGTCGCCTGCGACCTGACCGCCGAGTCGCTGTTCATCGGCTGGCTGCCGGAGCGCATCGAGGAGGTGCAGCGGATCGGGTCGCTCCTGACGGGGGGCGCCGCTAACGGTCTGTACACTCTGGCCGGCGTCATCCTGACACTGCAGACGCGCTCGCTGCGCGGCGGTCTGCTCGTCTGGACCTGGGGGGTCTGGGTCGCGGGCGTCGCGCTCACCGCGACGTCCGTGGCCGGCAGCCTGTCCGGCATGATGGTCTCGACGTCGGCGCTGATGATCCTGTTCTGTCCCTGGGCGTGGGTGATGAGACGAGCGCTTCGATGAGACGGGTCGTGGTCGTCGGCGGGACCGGGTTCTTCGGCCGCACCGCGGCCGAGCGTCTGCGGGCCCACGGAGTTCGGGCGGTCCTGGCGTCGCGCCGGGCGGGGGCCGAGCTGCGCGTGGACGTCGAGAATCGCGCCTCGTTGAAGACCGCCTTGAAACCGTACGACGTCGTCCTCGACGCGGCCGGCCCGTTCCAGGCGCGCACCACGGCGCTGATCGAGGCGGCGATCGAGACCGGCTTCGACGTCGTCGATCTCTCCGACAGCCTGCGCTACGCCGAGCGGGTCGCCGATCTGCGTCTGAGGATCGAAGCCGCGGGCGTCCGTGTCCTGACATCCTGCAGCTCGGTCTCGGCGGTCGGCGCCGCGGCGATCCGCCTGAGCGGCGTCGAAAAGCCGGTGCGGCTGGATGTCGTCCTGCGGCCTGCGACGCGCGACACGGCCCACAGGGCGACCGCCCGGGCGCTCTTCGAATCGGTCGGCCGGCCGATCCGTGTCCTGCGGGACGGACGGCTGACGCAGGTTACGGGCTGGCGCGAGTCGCGGCGGCTGCGCTTGCCCGCGACCGGACGGAGGATCCGCGCCTACCTGAGCGAGAGCGCCGACGCGCTTCTCCTGCAGCCCGCCTGGCCTTCGCTGCGGCGCATCGAGTTCCACGTCGATGCCCATGTCCCGGGAATGAATCTCCTCCTCGCCCTGTCGGCGCGCTCGCAGGCGATCCGGGGTGCCGTGGGCGCGCTTCTGCCGCTCGGTCTGGTGCTCTGCCGGCTGTTCGGAAGTCGCGGCGGCGGCATCCTGTTCGAGGTCGAGGACTCGGACAGTGCCTTGGTCACGCTCGCTCTACAGGCGCCCGCGAAGAGCTATCTGGTCGCGATCGCACCGGCGGTCCTGGCCGCGCGCGCCATCGCGGAAGGACGCTTCAAGCCGACAGGGCTCGTCCCGCCCGAGCAGCACGCCGAGGCGGGCGAGCTCGCCGCGTATCTCCGCTCGCTGGGCATCGATCGTGTCACCGTCAGGCACGGTCGGAGAGGCGTGTGAGCGCCGGGAGCGGCTGGCGGATCTTCGTCGATACCGGCGGGACGTTCACCGACGCCCTGGCGGTCAACACTTCGGGCGAGGTGCGGCGGGCGAAGATCCTGAGCAGCGGCGCCCTGCGTGGGACGATCGACCGGGCGGACGGCCGCTCGCGCCTGCGCGTGCGGGCCGACTGGTCGCTTCCGGACGATTTCCTGTGCGGCTTCCGCTTCCGCGTCCTCGAGCCCCGCTCCCCCGAGGTCATGGTGAGCCACTACGACGCGGGAACCTCGACGATCGAGCTGTCTGAGGCGTGGCCCACCGACCTCGTGCCCGGTCAGCCGTTCGAAGCAATCTCTCCCGAGGAGTCGCCGGTCCTCGCGGCCCGCATTCTGACGCGCACTCCGCCCGGCCGGCCGCTCCCGGTCGAGAGTCTGCGTCTCGCCACGACCCTCGGGACGAACGCCCTCCTCGAGCGGCGTGGCGTGCGCACGGCGCTGTTCGTCACGCGCGGCTTCGCCGACCTCATCCTGATCGGAACGCAGCAGCGTCCCGATCTCTTCGCCCTCGACGTCCGCCGGCCGGCCCCCCTGTACGAAAGCGTGGTCGAGGTCGACGAGAGGATCGCGGCCGACGGCTCGGTCCTGCGCCCCCTGGAGGAACGGGAGATCGTCGACAGCGCCTCGCATCTCGCGGCCTCCGGGATCGAATCGGCGGCGGTGGCCCTCCTGCACAGCCACAGGAACCCGCGGCACGAGGAGCGGGTCCAGGAGATCCTCGAGTGCTGTGGCATCCGCCACGTGTCGCGCTCGTCCCTGCTGGCGCCGTTCATCAGGATCCTGCCGCGCGCCGAGACCGCCGTCGTCGACGCGTACCTCGCCCCCGTCGTCCGCTCGTATCTCGACCGGGTGGGGGCGAGCCTCGTGGGGGGCCGCCTGCACGTCATGACCAGCGCCGGAGGTGTGGTTACGATGACGGCCGCGAGGCCGAAGGACATGCTCCTGAGCGGCCCCGCCGGGGGTGTCGTGGGGGCCGCGATCGCCGGCCGAAAATCCGGGTTCACGAAGATCATCGCCTTCGACATGGGCGGGACGAGCACAGACGTCGCCCGTTTCGACGGCGATTACGAGTACACGTTCGAGCACCAGGTCGGGGACGCGCATCTCGTGGCGCCGGCCCTGGCGATCGAGAGCGTCGCCGCGGGGGGGGGATCGATCTGCGCGTTCGAGGCCCGGCGGCTGCGGGTCGGACCGCGCAGCGCCGGCGCCAGTCCCGGTCCCGCGTGCTACGGCGCCGGCGGACCGCTGACGCTGACCGACGTCAATCTGCTCCTGGGACGTCTCGACCCCGCCCGGTTCGGCATCCCGATCGGGGAACAGGCCGCGCAGCGCGCGGCCGACCTCCTCGTGCGCGCGCTGGCGGAGGAAAGCGCGCCATCCCCCGCGCGCGAGGCGGTGCTGTCGGGGCTCGTCGACATCGCCGACGAGCGAATGGCCGACGCCATCCGGACCGTCTCGGTGCGGCGCGGCTACGACCCCGCGGATTACGCCCTCGTGGCGTTCGGCGGAGCGGGCGGCCTGCACGCTTGCGATTTGGCGGCGGCGCTGCAAATTCCGCGGGTGCTGATTCCTCGTTTGCCAGGCGGACTTTCCGCGTTAGGAATCCTGCGCGCAAACGTTGTGCACGACTATTCGCGGACAGTGCAGAGAAATGTTGAGTCGGTTGCAGTGACTCGCCGGGAATTATCCTCGGAATTTGCAAAACTCGAGTCGCGTGGAAGAGCGGCGCTGAAGGCGGAAAACTTTACAGCTGAGCGAATTCGCAGCGAGCGTTTGTTGGACATGCGGTATGTCGGCCAGGCTTACGAGTTGACCGTTCCGGAAGCCGGCGATTTTCTGAAGGCATTTCACACCACGCACGAACGGAGATGCGGTTATGCCGATAACAAGCGCGTGGCTGAAGTTGTGAACGTCCGCGCACGGTTGATTGGCGTAACGGATCAGCCGAAACTCGATCGGCCACGTGTCACGAAGAAGACTGGATCGCCGGCGAATGTGGAAACGCGGCGCGCGTTATTTGCGGGACGAGCGTTCCAAACACGGGTTTACGACCGCGCGGCGCTCAATCCCGGCCAGATTCTCACCGGTCCGGCGATCGTCTCTGAATATAGCGCTACAACGGTTGTGCCTCCCGGTTGGCGTTGCAACGTGGATTCTTGGGGCAATCTGGTTTTGACGCAGGCGCGCCGATGACTGTGCCATTTGCGGTGAAAAAGTGAAATTCGATCCCACTCGACTCGAAATCTTCAAGAACATCTATCACTCCATTGCCGAGGAGATGGGTGCTGCGTTGCGCCGCACTGCGATTTCTCCCAATATCAAGGAACGGCGGGATTATTCCTGCGCGGTTTTTGATTCGTCGGGCGAAGTCATTGCCATGGGCGATCACATGCCGGTGCATCTTGGCTCAATGCCGATGTCGGTGACCGCGGCAATTGCGGAACTGGAACTGGGCACCGGCGATCTGGCGCTATTGAATGACCCGTACGCCGGTGGAACACATTTGCCGGACCTGACGATGGTGATGCCCGTCTTCGTGCGCGGTTCGCGCAAGCCGATGTTTTACGTGGCGAATCGGGCGCACCACGCGGACGTCGG
>Ga0137403_10009866_pt1 | contig 10595 bp, 8 predicted proteins | sample CZOMad2_1_16fung_FD_122057 | JGI IMG/M metagenome (GOLD analysis project Ga0137403, IMG submission 122057) | Vadose zone soil fungal communities from Angelo Coast Range Reserve, California, USA - CZOMad2_1_16fungal (Hybrid Assembly) | ecosystem: Environmental > Terrestrial > Soil > Vadose zone... | reverse complement strand
CTCGGACTCCAAAGCAATGATGCTCAAGTTAGTTGATCGGCTCAATAGCGGAAAGCTCCGCTATCATGGTTCCGACGAAACATTCGGCAGTCGAATGATCGTCCAAGGTGAGCCGCTTGTTTGCGACGACGCGAGCAAATACGAGAGCGAGTTGCCCGAATTTCTCCGAGGGGAAGCCAGACAAAAGGCAGACGTTGCTTTGGTCTACCTACCGAAGGTCAACAACATTAACGATCCGCGGCACCCTTACTATCGCGTGAAAGCGTTCCTACTCAAAGAGGGTCTCGTCTCGCAGATGGTCGACACGAGTACTGTTTACAATCCTGATTGGCGCGATTTGAATCTCGCGCTTAATATCTACGCGAAGGCCGGACATGCACCTTGGGTATTAGACGAAGCGATGCCGAATGTTGACATGTTCATTGGACTTTCCTCGAGCCAATTTCGCCGCGGGAGTCAAATAGTCAGAATGATGGCGTACGTCAACGTCTTCGACTCTTACGGTCGCTGGCGCTTCTACCAGGGAGATACCGAAGCATTTAGCTTCAATGATCGGCTGAACCATTACAGCCAATTGGTGAAGAATTCTGTGGCCGCTTATCGGGGTGACAATGCTAGAGATTTGAATTCAGTTCACATACATCTCACTAAAAAGTTTTCGCGCGACGAGCGTGACGTGTTAGCCCATGCCGTTCGAACGGTAGCGCCTAGTGCGTCCGTGGTATTTGTCTCAATAAATCCGCATCATCCGGTTCGGTTGTATGACATCTCAGAGGAAGGCGGGCAGATAAGCAGGGCAACTTACGTTTGCAACGATGATGGACGGCTATATCTGACCACAACCGGAAGCAACATCTACAACCAACGCGGAATGGGCACGCCAATCCCGCTGGAACTGACGTTATGGGCTGATCCGCCAGATGCGAGGCCATCCGTTCAAGTGATTGGTCAGCAGATACTGTCATTGACGAGGTTGAATTGGGCTTCAACGAAGAGTTTTTGTCATGAACCAATTACTACAAAGTACGCCGGCGAGATTGCCAAGAAGATGACCGCATTTATGCAGGAGCCTCAGTTTTTCGTAAACCCATCTCTTCGCGACACTCCATGGTTTCTCTAACTGCTTTCACGGTTCCCGACCGTTTGGAACGCGTATCTCAGTCCGTAGATTACGCTATCAGAGATCTACTGACCGAGGCTGAGGATCCCTTGGCTTTAGCGTCATACTTATGGACTTATCAGCAACATAAACTAACGTCAATCAACAGCAAAGCCCTTATCAGATGGGGGAAGAACTGGGCGCATCACGTTATCATTGAACATCACGTCGGCGCGCGCCGAGATGAGGAGGTGGCGTCTGCGGCTCTGGTAATATCTGCGCTGTGCGTCGATTCAACTTCGCCTGAAATCCAACATGATTTTCGAAACGAACTTAGCCGGTTGGTCGGAAGCGAACTCACAAAGGGACCAGTTCCATTTAAGCGCTCCAGCTATGGTTCTATTGTCCTTCTTGGCGTTCAACGTGTTGGAGCTACTGAGATTCCCATAGACAACTCTGTCAAAGAAATCAGCCGTCAATTCAGAGAGGCAATTCCTGGGGGACGCCTCTTTGGTCTAGCCTATCACGCGATGCTGTTGCGAGATCTTGGGAAGGCGGATGATGTTGATGAGTTGGCGCGAAATGTTAGAACGGCTTTCCAAATAGGTATCGTGAATTGGGAAGATCAAATCTACCTATTACAGTCCCTCTGGCTTCTACAAAGAACTGTACAACCGGATCGAGATCTTTTGGCACTTACTGAACAATGCCTAGTCAAGTCGCCTGTTTGGGGCTATTTGATGAATGGCACCGAAGACATGCCTCCTGCAGGCGATGGAAGAACGATAGTCAAAGTCTCGCATCTATACAAAGCGGCGCTTCTGGATGTGCTAATCAGGTTTCAAGCGAATCGTGAGATTCTCATCAGGGAACGCGACTTCCGTCGACAGCAGCAGGTTCGTGGAGGTGTTGGTGCCGCCGCCTTCGGCTTCTATCTCATATTATTATCGGGCGCTTGGTTTGCTCTTCTACGCCTTCTAGTTCCGTCCCTGCGGAGTGGATCACGATTTTGGCTGAGCCATGACTACGACGCTATGTCTAAACTTGGAGCCGTGCTTTTTCTGGCCGGAATATTTGCTTGCTTATATTTCGCTCATCTCACCGTATCAATCATTCCGGCGTTATACAGGGGCTTGGTCCGGCTCAGTGTCCCAAGCGATCAAGGTATGTGGAGTACCCTGCGCCCGAAACTCTGGAGGATTACACGGTTCTGGTTTTTCGTTGCGCTTGGAGGTATCATTCTCGGATTCCTAATTAATCTCCTTAGCCCGGCGGTGCAACATATCTTCGATCACAACACCAACTCTCCTAGGCCATAGATGTGCTAGGCTGAGCGCATGAACAGGCTTGACTCCAGATAAAAACAAAACAATCATCTTCCATGCTACTCCCCCACGCGGAACGTGCCGAAGTCGATATTCGGAAGCTCAGCGATTATTGTCTCAATCCTGAGCATTGGGAGGGCAAACACAAAGCACGTCTATTCGCTGCCGCGCTGGGCATTACCACCGACGATGCGCCAGATTTGCGAGCCGTGTTGCTGGAAATAATTTTGACGCACGATGCGCTGTTAGGATTGCGTGACGAGTACGGGCAACGTTATACAGTGGACTTCTTATTCGAATGGCGCGGGAACCGGGCGATGATTCGGAGTGGCTGGATAGTTGAGCATGGCTCAGATACGCCACGGTTGACGACGTGCTATCCGTTATGAAAGTGTGAGGTGGCTATGAGTGATGAAATCAAACTCCTCGACGTTGTGGCGCTCACGGTTGATGTGCCCGAACACAATCTCTCGCGAGGTCAGGTGGGCACCGTGGTCGAACTGTTGAAGAACGGCACGGCGTACGAGGTCGAATTCAGCGATCGCAATGGACGCACTTATCAGTCGCTAGGCTTGCGTCCCGATCAGCTCCTGGTGCTGCATTATGAACCTGACTCTCACTTCAGAGAGCCAGTGACAGTCTGAAATGCCGTACCTCACCGTCGGGCTGGTGCCCCATCACTTCTCGTCCAGCTTCCTGCCCGCGTTCAAATTATCCCAGTTCAGAATCGCGTTGAAGACGAGGAAGTAGCTGCCTGCGGTCTGGCCGCGCCACATTGGATTGTTTGAGAAGAGCACGACGTGGCCGCGCTCGAGCGGCGAATCGATCACCGCCGGGTGTTGCGCGATTTCGTCGCCGCCATCCAGCAGTCCCGAAACCAAAAGCTCGCGCGCGTCTGCATAACGCAACACCACCCGCGGGCGCAGCGCCGGCGGAATCAGGCCGACCAGGTTGCGCCGTTGCTCTTCGCTAATCGGCGCAGCTTCCCAGACTTCAGAATTCGGCAGCGGCTCAGGCATTTCACCCGGAGGCCGGCCCTGTACCACGTCAGGATCTTCCAGCGTGCCGCGGCCGGTTGGTCGATCAGTGCTCGGGCGGCGTCGGCCACCGCCGCCGGCCACGTTACTGATGTTGAAGATGGGTCCGTTAAAGCAATAGATCGAAAGCGAATCGCCATAGCCGTAAGCAATCGGACTAGTCGAATCAACAAACTTCGTCTTCAGCACGTCGCCGATGGCCTTCAAACGTTGTGAGCGTTGGATGGAAACTCCCGGAGTGAACCCCGTTGAGACGGCCAGGTCGGCCGTATCCATCGTGCCGATGAAGACCCCACCGCGCTTCACAAAGTTTTGCAGGTTGGCAATCCCGGACCAACCGAGACCGGGACGGATGTCATCAGTTGAAGCAAAGCCACCCAGATTCGGCGTCAAATCAGTTTTCTTCCAGGGAATCGCGTTGCCGTACATCGGCAGGCCCTGAATGATCGCATTGATGCCGCGATCGACGGGACCGAATATGATCACGTCGTACTTTCGATTCAGATCGGCATCCTTCGCCACGTCCTGAGTGCTGATGTAATCGAAAGGCACCTGCATCTGATCGAACGCCAGACGCCACCAGCCCTCATCCTGGGTGCTCAACCAGGTATGCAGAATAGCCACGCGCGGAACTTTGATCGCGTGAGCTTTGATTGCCGGTGGCTGATTGACGGCTAAGGCCTGCAAGCCCAGCTCTGAAGCCGCCTGCTTAAGCTCAACGGCCGAGGCATTACGAATGATAAACGAGCCGCGATTGAATTTTCTTCCCGCCGCTTCGAACGGTTCTTCCGCAGCTTCAAACGTCGCTTTCCGCAGACGATAGCGCAGAGTGATCAGGTTGTTGTCGGCGTTGTGATTGACGATGTAGATCGTCCCACTGCCGTTCACGCCGCCGGGTGAACGCACCTCGCCGTTGACCCGCTCCATCGCGGCGCTGAGAACCTTCACGTCCGTAACGCGCGTGACCTGGACGTTACCCAACTCGCCGAAGGTCCAGCCGGTGTCGTCGTAAACATCCTGCTGCGGATCCTTCGGGCTCCAGTATTGATAATCGAGCAAGGCGTCGGCAATGCGGCTGTAAGGCTGATCCATACGTACGATGTAACTGCCGGCGGGAAAAGTGCGCATCTCAGTTTCGGAAGCCTTGGCGGCTGGCGATGGTGATGCGCTGGGTGTGGAGGACGGGGCATTCGCTGATGCCGGCTTGCCGTTACCGCGATCGGATTTCTTCTTTTTCACGGTCACCGTGAAGGGCGCGTTGGCGCGATGAATCTCGCATCCTTGTCCTTGCAGCACTCGCAAAAGAGTCGCCTGATTGCCGGGGCGCGGATCGTCGCCCGGAAAGACGTACGCCGCCGGGCCTTCGTTCTTCGGCTTTTCAATCGATCGTTTGGCTTTCAAATAAAAGTTCTTCAGAAAGAGCTTGCTGTTCTTGTTGAAATAGTCGAGCGAGATGAGCAACGCCGTCTGCTCATAGTTATTGTTATTGCGCTGTGACCATTTCGCGCGCGGCAGCGGCGGATTCTGCCGATACCACGTGCGCGAGTATTCGTCCGGTGAAAGCGTGCGCACTTGAGTATCTGCTCCGCCATTCCCGAAGGTTTCGTAAAGACGGCTGATGCCGTTGTGCGTCGCCGCGATAAACATCAGATAGCCGGGCGACCAGGTGTCAAACGTGCCGTGCGCGAATACACCGGGCATGCCGAACTTGGTCATTTCGGAAACGTTCTTCCAGCCGATCATCTGCCACTCGTCGGTCAGAATCGGATCGACCCAGGCGTTGTACGGCCCGTCGCCAATCGTGTTGTCATAAAGATAAGGGACAGATTCGTGCAGGTCGTGCAGCACAATCGGCTTCCAATCGAGATAGACCTTGATGATGTTGCGTGTGAGCTTGAGCGACAAACCCATCGCGTCGCGGTTGTTGTCGTGTGCGACATAGTGGCCCCAGTAAAGCAGTGGCGGCCAATTCTCATTCGGATGCGCCAGGTGCCAGTTGTAAACATCGACCATGCGATTGCGGCCGTCGACTTCGACCACTGGTGTTATCAGCGTGACCATGTTGTCGCGAATCGATTTGATGTAAGGGCTCTCATCCACGGTAAGACGATAGGCGAGTTCCATCAAAGCGGTCGGTGCGCCGGTCTCAGGCGAGTGAATCGTGCCGGTGATGTAATAGATGGGAAAAGACTGGGCCACCAGACGATCGGCTTCGGCTTCGTCAAAATTGATCATGCGCGGATCGCCGAGCTTCGTCAGTCGCGCGCGATTCTCTTCCATCCTCGCCAGCAGCGTCTCCGAGGCGATCGCCACCGCAATCATCTCGCGGCCTTCTTCAGTGGTGCCAATCGAGAATACCTTCACCCGCGGGCTGGCTTTCTCGAGCATGCGCATGTATCGATAGACGTCTTCGGCGTAAGGCAACTTGCCCGGCGCGCCGGCGACGTCACCCAACACGGCTTTCGGCGTCGGCACGTTGGGCGACGCCGGCAGGTAATCAGTCAACGGCGAATTGAAGAATGTTTCCGTCGTGTATTCGCGAATCTTCTTCGTGTACTCGTCGTCGGCCGGCTGGCTGGCATCGCGACTGTACCCGTTTTGCGCGCGGACTGAAAACGCGGCGGCAGAGATCAAGAGAAGGCTTGCCATTAACAAGCCGCTGATCCGTTTGAGATTCATTTTTCGACTCCTTCGGAGACTGGCGGCACGAAGCCCCTTTTCTGACGAACGCTGTTTGATAAAAGAGAAGAAGATGCTTTTAAGCTAAAGGCGGGTGTTAAGTCAAATATTTATTCAAAAGAGCGGTGTCTTAATTTGAAGTCTCTGCGCCACCTTTACGAGACTACGCAGAGAAAAAACAAAAAGAGCGGACCCGGGCGGGCCCGGGACCACCGGTCGTTCTGTAACGACTCGCTCATGCTGCGTAATGGCATCAACTAAATGAAACCGCACCAGTACGAAAACCGGCCCATGCTTGGATCGAGCCTCAGGGACGTTGTAATCTCGTCGAGCTGGAAAATATTTCTCCCTTAGGTTTCTCAAGATGACCACGAAGAAAGAAGGTCCGGTTCCTAAATCAGGCGCACAGCCTCCTGAAGAGACTGGGACGCTGTTGGTCAAACCCATCAGCAAAGTTGCCGGTGGAATTCCGGCCGCCGTCACCGCGTTAAAGTATGCCTTTGGCGAGATGGGCGTCATCCGCGGCACGCGCACGCTGCTCCAATTGAATCAGAAGGAAGGCATCGATTGTCCCGGCTGTGCCTGGCCTGAGCCTGACGGCGAGCGCTCGCATTTCGAGTTCTGCGAAGAGGGCGCCAAGCATGTCGCCGATGAAGCCACCACCAAACGCGTCACGCCTGATTTTTTTCAACAATGGAGCGTGACGGAATTGGCGCAGCAGTCCGATCTCTGGCTCAACCAGCAAGGGCGAATCACGCAGCCGATGGTTCGGCGCGCGGGCGACGATCATTACCAGGTTATTAGTTGGTCGGACGCGTTCGCCCTGCTCGCTCATGAATTAAAGTCATTGGCCTTGCCGGATGAAGCCATCTTTTACACCTCAGGCCGCGCCAGTAACGAAGCCGCGTTTCTCTACCAACTCTTCGTGCGACAGTTTGGCACCAACAATCTGCCCGACTGTTCGAACATGTGCCATGAATCCAGTGGCACCGGAATGAAAGAGGCACTCGGTTTTGGCAAAGGTACTGTGACGCTGGAGGACTTTAATCTCGCCGACGCGATTTTTGTAATCGGCCAGAACCCCGGCACGAACCATCCGCGCATGTTGACTTCGCTGCTGCACGCCAAACGTCGCGGCTGCACCATCGTGCACATCAATCCGCTGCCAGAGACGGGTCTGACCCGCTTCAAACATCCGCAGGAATTTTGGACTTATCTTGGAGAAGGAACCAAGCTGGCCGACCTCTTCATACAGGTGCGCGTCAATGGCGATGTGGCTTTGCTCAAAGGAATCATGAAAGAAGTGTTCGACGCGGAAGAACGCCGGCCGGGCCAGGTCTTGGATCACGAATTCATCGGCAAATACACCACCGGGTTCGAAGAGTTCAAGGAAGCGTTGAGGACTGTTCATGTCGGCGACATTCTCGACCAGGCCGGAGTTACCAAAAGCCAACTGGAAGATGCCGCGCGCATCTTTGTTGAATCTGAGCGGGTGATCTTTTGTTGGGCGATGGGTCTGACGCAGCACAAGAATGCGGTCGGCAACATCCAGGAAATTATCAACCTGATGTTGTTGCGCGGGCAGTTGGGCAAGCCGGGCAGCGGCTTGTGTCCGGTACGTGGTCATAGCAACGTGCAGGGTGACCGCACGATGGGAATCTGGGAACAGCCGGGCGAGGATTTTCTGGATAAGCTGAGTAAGGAATTCGGCTTCGAACCGCCGCGCCACCATGGCCTCGATACCGTGGGAGCGATCCAGGCCATGCACGAAGGGAAAGCGAAAGTATTTTTTGCGCTGGGTGGCAACTTCCTTTCCGCAACACCGGACACTGAATACACGGCCCAAGCTTTGCGCCGCTGCCGTCTGACCGCACATGTTTCGACCAAACTGAATCGCGCGCACTTGATCACGGGCGAGCAAGCGCTCATTCTCCCCTGCCTCGGGCGCACCGAAATTGATCAGCAGGCAACCGGGCCGCAGTTCGTAACTACGGAAAACTCAATGGCCGTCGTCGAAGGCTGGCAGGGTCGGCTGGCGCCGGCCTCGGATCAGCTATTGAGCGAACCGGCAATCGTCGCTGGACTGGCGAACGCAGTCCTGGCCGATCGGTCCAGGGTTGATTGGGACGGCTTGACCGGAAACTACGATCTCATTCGCGGACACATCGAGCAGGTAGTCCCAGGCTTTGAAAACTATAACCAGCGCGCCAAGCATCCCGGTGGATTCTATCTGCCGAATCCAATTCGCAATCGCGAATTCATAACTGCAGACGGTCGGGCGCACTTCACTGTCCATCCATTGCCGATACACGAGCTAAAACCCGGACAGTTTTTGATGATGACGATGCGTAGTCACGATCAATTCAACACTACGATCTACGGGCTCGACGATCGCTATCGCGGCATTCACAACGGACGGCGGGTGGTGTTTCTCAATCGTGACGACATTCGTCTGGCTAAACTAAAGGAAGGCCAGGTGGTCGATCTAATCAGCCACTTTGAAGGTGAAGAACGCATCGCGCGCCATTTCACCGTCGTGCCTTACAACATTCCCCGGCGCAGCGCCGCCACTTATTTTCCGGAAGCAAACGTGCTGGTCCCCGTGCGCCACTTTGCGGACAAGAGTCACACACCGGCTTCGAAGTCTGTGGTGATTAGCATTCGACCGTCGGATGGACAGGATTCACAAGATTCGGAGAAATGACGAGTTGAAATCGTGTAAGTCATGTTAATCCTGTCCAGCCAAATTCCAAACAAGCAGCCCGAGTCAAAGAGCGAACTCTACAAACAACTCGTATCGCAACTCAGCAGTCTGCTCGCCGGCGAACGTGATCTGATCGCCAACGCGGCCAACTTCTCTTCCCTGATCTTTCATTCTTTGCCGGATCTGAATTGGGCGGGATTCTATTTCGCCAAAGACGGCGACCTGGTGCTGGGCCCGTTTCAGGGTAAGCCCGCTTGTGTGCGGATCAGGATAGGACAAGGCGTGTGCGGCACGGCGGCGGCAAAGCGGGAGACCGTGATTGTTTGGAATGTGCATGAGTTTCCTGGACACATTGCCTGTGACAGCGCGTCGAATTCGGAAATCGTGGTACCGTTGATCAAGAATGAAGAGTTTATCGGCGTGCTGGATCTCGACAGCCCGGTGCTTGGACGGTTTGATAACGAAGATGCGGTCGGATTGAATCAGTTAGTGTCTATATGGGTAGAATCGATCGAGGTGAGGCCAAGTGAATAGGCTCCGTAGGAGCGAAATGTTTATAGCCGCCAGCGACCCTCTGGACTCCAAAGCTCTGTAGGAGCGGCATATCTAACCTGCTATGTCGCTCCTAACGGAGCTTACAGAAAGTTTGTCAACGGATCGCGCTATAAACATCTCGGCCCTAACGGGCCTCAGAGCCAATGTGGTTCTAAGATGAGTGAAATCGGAATTAAGAAACCAACGATCGTGGCGGTCAGCGGCTTGTCCTCGAACACCGGCAAGACGACGCTGGTCTGTGAGCTGCTACGGCGCCTGCCCGGATGGGAAGCAATCAAGCTGACGCGCGGTCATTATCGCTCGTGCGGCAAAGACCCGCAGGGTTGTTGCGTCAGCGATCTGCTGCGCGACGAACCTTTGATTCGTTCCGGGCGCGAAAGCAATTACGAAGCCGGCAAAGACACGGGCCGGTTCTGGGATGCGGGCGCGGCGAACGTGCACTGGGTGATTGTCGGTGAAGACCAGGTTGAGGACGGAATCAAGCAGGCCCTGGCGCACGTCACTGCGGCCGGCGTCGTGGTTGAAGGCAACAGTTTTCTGGATTACGTCGCGGCTGATTTCGCGATCATGTGCGCGCGCGCGGGCGAAAACAAGATGAAATCTTCGGCGCGACGGACGCTCGATAAGGCAGATGCCCTTTTTCTTTCGACGATTGACGATGTTGATAGCGCGACCGCCGGGGCGCGATTTAATCAATGGCGTGAGGGGCTGACGACCGAACTCAGCCTGAACGGGTTGCCGGTTTACACGCGGGAAGATATTCCGCAGATCATCGCGCGGATAAGGCCTGTCGAAGAGCCTCTGGTTATGACCTCTGTGTCCTCCGTGTCTCCGTGGTGAGTAAATCCTTAGCGCCAAATCAACCACGGAGGCACACGGAGAACACGGAGAAAAGCGAAATGATCTCAGTTCGCAAATCAGAGGAACGCGGCCACTTCGATCTCGGGTGGCTGGATACCTATCACACCTTTTCATTCGATAAGTATTACGATCCCGCACACATGCACTTTCGCAGCCTGCGGGTCATCAACGAAGACCGCGTGGCGCCGGGTCAGGGTTTTCCGACGCACTCGCACCGCGACATGGAAATCATCACTTACATTCTGTCGCGGTGCTCGAGCACTCCCGACAGAATGTAAGTGATGATTTCCATGTCGCGGTGCGAGGGCGACATGGAAATCATCACTTACATTCTG
>Ga0137403_10009865_pt1 | contig 10595 bp, 8 predicted proteins | sample CZOMad2_1_16fung_FD_122057 | JGI IMG/M metagenome (GOLD analysis project Ga0137403, IMG submission 122057) | Vadose zone soil fungal communities from Angelo Coast Range Reserve, California, USA - CZOMad2_1_16fungal (Hybrid Assembly) | ecosystem: Environmental > Terrestrial > Soil > Vadose zone... | reverse complement strand
TCTTCTCCATCCGAGTTGGACTTTGAGCCGGGCGCCTCCTCTCTCGCGTTGATTGCTTCGAACAGCGCGGGGTCGCCGCTCTGGTCCAGCACGGTTATCTGGCGCTCGCCGCGGCTGCCTCGCTCGGCGAGAAAGCCCGGCAGGATGATGAGCCCAAGAAGCAACAGTGGGCTTATTACCGTGCCGATCGCAAACGCGCGCGTCCGCACGCGAACCAGGTACTCACGCTTGATTATCACCCATACTTTTTTCATACGTCCTACCCAGTGACCTCCGCGGTTTGCGCGACGCGTTTTGATCCCGTCACCGTCTCGATGAAGATTTCGTTGAGCGAAGGCTCAACCAACTCGAAGCGATTCACCCGCGCACCGGCCGCCAGCGCCCGTTTGAGCACCTCTTGCGCATCGGCGCCGTCGTTGAGCAGTATCTCGCTGTAATTCGGAAAGCGATTGTGACGCTTTACCAGGTCGTCGCCCAGGAACGAATCGGGCCCTTCGTAGTCGAGGATCACGGTGTTCTTGCCGTATCGCCGCTTCACCGCTTTCAATCCGCCGCTCAGCACCTGCGTACCGTGATTGATCAAGCAGATGTCGTCGCACATCTGCTCGACCTGTTCCATCTGATGGGTTGAGAAGATAACCGTCTTCCCGCGCGTCTTCAAGTCGAGTATGACGTTCTTGAGCAGGTTGACGCTGACGGGATCGAGTCCGGAGAAGGGCTCGTCGAGGATCATTACATCGGGGTCGTGGATGACGCTCGCGATGAACTGAACCTTCTGCTGCATGCCTTTGGAAAGATCGGTGGGCTTCTTATTCTTCCAGTCTGAGAGCTCGAGTCGGGTGAGCCATTCATCGACTCGCTTTGAAGCTTCGGTCGAGTTCAGCCCCTTGAGATTCGCGAAGAAGACGAGCTGGTCGCTGATCTTCATCTTCTTGTACAGACCGCGTTCTTCGGGAAGATATCCAATGTGCGGTTGGAGGTCGGGGGATACGTGCTGGCCCATCACCAGGACGTCGCCTTGATCGGGCGCGAATATGTTGACGATCATCCGAATTGAAGTGGTCTTGCCTGCGCCGTTCGGGCCGAGCAAGCCGAAGATCGTGCCTTGCCTTACCTCAAACGACAGATCCTTGACCGCAACAAACTGGTCGAACCGCTTGGTGACGTGCTTGAGTTCCACGACATTCATCAAATATCCTCCGCTCTTCGTAGGAAGTAGCATAGACTTTAGTCTGTGTCCATTGACCGCGCTTCTATGGGTCGTCACAGACACAGACTAAAGTCTATGCTACTTCCGAATTGATGTCCCCAATTGAATCGGGCCGTATGTCCGGCAAACTTCAGTTTGTCGTAGCCCGCATCCGACAATGAGCCAGCGACAAACTGAAGTTTGTCGGACCTGAGAAGCTGCGAAATTGGATCTTCCGGCGGCTATTCGCGCGCGCCCTTCTCTCTGTACACGGCCGGATCGAAATTCCTGGTGGTGTTCTCGGTCACGCTCGGTATGCTCATCGGCGAGGCAGCCAACTGCTGGGGCGTGTAGTCGCGAGCGAGCTGCTTCTCCGTCCTATCGTGATGGGCAGCCGGCTGGTAGCCTGTGGTCAAACGCAATAGCAGCCATACTAGCAGACCGATAACTCCCACCACCGTCGCGCCGCCGAAAGCCATTATGGCGATCAATGATCGAGGGTCGAAGCCCGGGCGCTCGCCAAGATTGTAGACGGTGGTGAACAGGGCGATGAATCCCGCGATGCTGACCAGGGCCACCAGGAAAAGCATCACGCCCATCGCCTTTCCGACCGAAGCGGGCGGCTCGATCGGCGTGGTCGACGCACTCAGCCCCGCTCCGCACCGCTTGCAGTACTTCAAGCCTTGAGTTGTTTGGTCGCCGCAATTCGGACAGTACATAGCAGCCTCCAGCATGAAAGCTCGGCAAATATGTCAGCTCTCGGTCGGACGCGATCACTACGTGCTCACGTTGTTACGAATTCGCGGCTCGAACGACCGCGTTGTATTCTCAGTCACGCTCACCATCGGTTCCTGCGACGCGGCGATTTGCGGCTGCGTCAATTCATTCCTGCGAAGCTCGACGACGCGCGCCGGGCTGTCAGTATGTTGGTTAGCTCCGATCAGGCGAAACAGCAACCGGACAAGCATTGCGATCACGGCGAGCGTCACGCCGGATTCGATGATGAACAAGATCATCATATCGCTCTGAGAAAACCCACGGTTAGATAATTCCTTTGTGATCAGGAAAGGCATCGATAGCCCAGCCATAAAGACGCAGCCGATGAATATCAGGACGGCAGTGACTAGAGCGAACGGCGGAGTTTTCGGCTGGGAAGCACTGAGCGGCGCCGTGAGATTGATCCCACAACGTTTGCAATATTTCAATCCTTCCACCGAATCAATCCCGCAAGACGAACAGTACATAGACCACCTCCATTCGAAGCGTCCTTACTCGCTAGTATCGCGCTGATATACGCGCGGTTCGAAGTTTCGAGTCGTGTGCTCAGTCACGCTTTGCATCGCAAGCGGCAGGGCGGGGATCTGAGGAAGCTTCTGGACCGGCTGGAACGTTCTTGGTGTCCGAGCGGGCTTGTCTGGGACCGAACCGAAACCCATCACGCGCGAGAACAACTTTATCAGCATCAAGGTTGAAAACACGATGGCAGCCGATCCGAAAAGCACCATCATACCCGCAACGACAACGGCATCGTGGACTGGCGTCGAGAAACCGGGAGGTTGAGGGCCTATGAGAGAGAGCGCGTGCGTAAACACGATCGCGAGGCCGCCAAGCACTATGGCCACAGTTGCAGCGGCGAGGATCACTGCCGCCAGAACATTCCTGGGGGCCGGTGGCGAAGTCGACTGCGTAGTCTCGGACAGATTGCCGCCGCAGTGCTTGCAGTAGTTCAACCCGAAGGTCGATTCGGCCCCACAATTCGGACAATACATGTTGCCTCCGTAAGACAGAGCGCTCTTGCTACTCGAAGGTGTCAAGCGGGAACTCAGTCCTAGTACGAACCTCCCAAGCCTCAGGTTCACCCTCAGTCTCCTTAAGGCATTCGGGAAGTGAGGCCATCATATCAACGCTGGACCAACCGTGAAAGGCGCGAGAGCGCGCGCACGGCGCTCGGGGGCGAAACTTGCAGCGCTTGAAACCGGCATGCTAGATTGAGTTTCAATCTAGTTCCAAACTTTTCAAACCGTCCTGAGGAGGAGACGCAATGTCTCAACCGGCTTCTTCAATATCTGAAAGCGCGCCACGCCCGCTCACTTCGCTTACGGACGAAGAGTTACTGTTTCGCCAATCAATTCGCGAGTTCGCTGAACAACAGGTCCGTCCGCTCGCAAGCGAGATGGATGAAAAGGGCAAGTTCGCTCCCGAACTATTACAGCAATTTTTCGAGCTTGGCTTAATGGGAATAGAAGTTCCCGAAGAATACGGCGGCCAGGGTGGCAACTTCTTTAATGCAATCCTCGCCGTCGAAGAGTTGTCGCGGGTCGATGCGTCCGCTGGGGTCATCGTCGATGTGCAAAACACGCTGGTCAATAACGCGATTCTGCGTTGGGGCAATGAAGAACAAAAGAAGAAATACCTTGCGCGGCAGTCGGCAGACACCGTCGGGGCTTACGCGTTGTCGGAAGCCGGTTCGGGAAGCGATGCTTTCGCGCTTGCGACGAAAGGCGAGGACAAGGGCGATCACTTCGTGTTGAACGGTCGCAAGCTCTGGATAACCAACGGCGCTGAGGGCGGCTTGTTTATCGTGTTCGCCAACGTCGCGCCGGACAAAGGCTACCGCGGGATCACCGCGTTTCTGGTTGAACGCGAGTTTCCAGGCTTCACAGTTGGCAAGAAAGAGAACAAGCTCGGTATCCGGGCGAGTTCGACGTGCGAGTTGATTCTCGAAGACTGCGCGGTGAAGAAAGAGAACGTCCTGGGCGAAGTGGGCAAGGGCTACAAGATCGCGATCGAGACTTTGAACGAAGGGCGCATTGGCATCGGCGCGCAGATGGTCGGCGTCGCTCAGGGAGCGCTCGAATGCGGCATCAACTACATCAGGGAGCGGCACCAGTTCGGCAAGTCGATTGCGTCGTTCCAGGGGGTGCAGTTTCAGATTGCTCAGATAGCGACCGAGCTCGAGGCCGCGCGGTTGATGGTCTACAACTGCGCGCGTATGAAGGATGCCGGGGAAGACTTCGTCAAGCAAGCGGCAATGACCAAGCTGTTCACGTCTCAAGTGGCGGAGCGCGTAACCTCGCAAGTAGTCGAGCTTTACGGCGGCTACGGTTACACCAAGGACTATCCGGCTGAGAAGTATTACCGGGACGCCAAGATCGGAAAGATTTACGAAGGAACTTCGAACATGCAGCTTCAAACGATCGCCAAGTTGATTCTCGGCGATGTCTAAATGGCGGTGGACGCCTAAACTCCAAACTCCCAGGGAGGAAAAAATGAACTTTCAAAAATCGATCCGTGCAGTCGCGCTGCTGATGATGGTGTTAAGCCTGACCGTCGCCTCGCGCGCGCAGGGACGTCGCGACGAAGGCCGATGGCAGCAGCTTGGGCGCTCCTACGTCGACGGAAGAAACGATCACGACAGGATTGTCGTGAACAACAACGAAAGCTTCCGCGCTCTTCAGCTTGAGGTCAAAGGCGGAGCCATTGAGTTTCAACGCGTCGTTGTCCACTTCGAAAACGGGGCCGACCACGACATCGAGATTCGCGACAGAATCTCGAATGGGGGAAGGACGCGGGAGATTGACCTCAGTGGTGCCCGTCGCAGGATCCGAAGCGTCGAGTTCTGGTATTCGAAGGGCGGTTGGCGCTCGCGTCCGTACGTGAATCTCTATGGACGAGCGGGCGGTCCGATAATTGGCGCCGGCCCCGGCGGCGATGACTCCCGTTGGGAACGCCTCGGACAAGTGTATGTAGATGGCAGGAACGATCACGACAGAATCGTCCTGAATAGTCGCGAGAGTTTTCGAGCGCTTCAACTCGGTGTCAAGGGTGGGGCGATTGAGTTTCAGCGTGTGCTTGTTCACTTCGAGAACGGCTCCGACACCGACCTTCCGATTCCGGAAAGGATCGAGGAAGGCGGCAAAACTCGTGTAATTGACCTGCCCGGTAACCGACGAAGGATTCGGAGCATAGATTTCTGGTATTCGAAAGAGAGATGGCGCTCCCGCCCGATGGTCAATGTGTGGGGACTGCGCTAAAGCTGTCAGTTGTCTTGAGCAACTCGGTCCTTGGGGCCGTCTCCCCGTGAGTAAGCCGCTGGTCGGTGGCGGCTCCAACGATCGCGAGTCATCGGGGTGACGTCTGAGGAACTGATGCTCGCCGCGCTGGGAGGGGGCATGCAGCCGGATGAGTACGTAACCCAACTTCTCGGAAAATGGACTGAGGGCGATAAGGCGGCGCTCGATGAATTGATGCCCCTGGTCTACAACGAACTGCGCAGTCTGGCAAAGCGATACCTGAAGAGCGAGCGAGCCGATCACACACTTCAACCCACTGCGCTGGTCAACGAAGTCTATCTGCGGCTTGTGGGTCAGCGTACCGCGAGCTTCCGCAGCCGGGCGCAGTTCTTCGGCATGGCCGCAAAGCTCATGCGAAACATCCTTGTCGACCATGCGCGAAAGCGCAGAACCACGAAGCGAGGAGGCGAGCCTTACAGGATATCCATCAGCACGGCAGATCGGATCGGCCGCAAGCCTGACCTGGATCTGGTTGCGCTCGACGATGCGCTGATAAGATTGGCGGCCCTCAACCAGCAGCATAGCGAAACAATTGAACTGCGCTTTTTTGGCGGGCTGACTATTGAAGAGACCGCCGAAGCGATGGGCGTTTCGCACGCGACGGTCGAACGCGACTGGAGCTTTGCGAGGGCCTGGCTCCGCCGCGAAATGAGTGCGTAACGACCCCGCGCACAACATCGTATGCCCAACACGCCGGAACGCTTGAAGAAAGTCCAGGAACTTTTTCACGCAGCTGTCTCGCTTGAGCCCGCCGCGCGTGCGGCGTTTCTCGTAGAAGCTTGCGAGTCTGATCGCGAGCTTCTCGACGAAGTCCAGTCTTTGATCTCGGCGCACGAGCGAGAGGGGAGTTTCATCGACTCTCCCGCAGCAAAGCCAATAACCGAGATGCTCGCGAGCGTCACCTCGGAATCCTTTGTCGGACAAACCGTTGGGAGCTTCAAGATTCTCTCGCAACTTGGCCGAGGCGGAATGGGAGTGGTCTATCTTGCCCAGGACTCGAAGCTCGGCCGCAAGGTCGCTCTCAAGCTGCTGCCCGAAGAGTTCACCAGAAGAGAAGATCTGGTCCGGCGGTTCGCACTCGAAGCAAAAGCCGCTTCCGGACTCAATCATCCGAACATCGTCACTGTCTACGAGATCGGCCAAACCGGCGCCTCGGAATACATCGCGACTGAGTACATAGAAGGTGAGACTCTTCGCCAGCACTTTGCGAGAGGCAGGATGAGCTTGCGAGAAGTTCTGGATGTTGTGATCCAGATAGCGGGCGCTCTTGCTGCGGCGCACGGGGCTGGAATCATTCACCGCGACATCAAGCCTGAGAACATAATGCTTCGGCCCGATGGCTACGTGAAGATACTGGATTTCGGTCTGGCGAAAGCGGTCTCAGGAGCGCTGCCCGGCTCGCGCCAGCCGGCTGCCGATCTGGAGGCGTCAACTCTTGTGAAGATGGAAACGGAGCCCGGCGCGATGATTGGTACCGTATATTACATGGCTCCGGAGCAGGCGCGGGGCCTGGATGTAGACGCAAGAGCGGATATCTTCAGTTTCGGAGTGATCACCTACGAGATGCTCGCGGGCCGCCGGCCGTTTGGCGGCGAGACGAACCTTGATGCGCTTATTTCGACGCTTGAGAAGGAGCCGCCCCCGCTGGCTAGCTGCGCGCCGGGCGTGCCGCTAGAACTTCAACGAGTTGTTTCGAAGGCGCTCCGAAAGAACAGGGAAGATCGCTATCAGACCATCAAAGACCTGTGGATCGATCTGAAGAACCTGAGAGAAGAACTTGCATTCGAAGCCAAGCGCGAAAGATCGAGCCCGCCGGAGATGAGGCCCGCGGAGGCCGCGACTACTTCAATTCAAGAATCGGTAGTCACAGAAAGTGCTCGGGCAATCCCCACGTCGTCGCTCAGAAAGCCGCGGCGCGCGCGGGCGGTCATCGGAGTTTTGTTAGTTGTCTTGATCGGAATTGTCGGAGTGAAAATGTGGCTGCCTTCGGCCCCGCCGCGGTCCGACGCTCCTCCCCCGGCGGAGCGAGCATTGAATTACTGGGTCACGGTACAGAAGTATCGTGACGGCAAACCCTACAGAGAGCCCTTCAAGCTTCCCGGCGAGATCCTCTTCGAGAAGGATGACCAGGTGCGATTACACGTCGGCAGCCCGCAAGACGGTCATCTCTACATCTTTAACGAAGGCCCTCCGATCAACGGCGAGGCGCCGCCTCTCAACGTCTTGTTTCCCTCGCCGACAGCCAACAATGGTCTGTCGGTGGTCTCCAGCGGAGAGACGATCGATATCCCAAAACAGAGCTGGTTTCGGCTTGATCAGGAAGAAGGGACGGAAAAGCTGTGGCTCGTTTGGTCTGTCCAGGCAATTCCCGACCTTGAGGCGACGAAGCAGTTTGCGAATGAAAAGGATCGAGGAGTCATCAACAGCCCGGGCCTCGATCGTTCGGTTAAAGACCTCTTGTCGAAAACCCGGTCGGCATCCAAACCCACCGTCGAGAAGGACGATGTCAGCAAAGAGACTCGCGTCAAGGCGAATGGTGATATAGTGGTACACGTCCTGGCCCTGGACCACCACTGAATCCGCAGAGACTGTATAGAAGTTTTGTAGTTCCGCCAGGCGGTAACACATTGCGAGAGCGTGTTGCCGCCTGAAGGGCGGCACTACGCAACAAAGCGGATTCCGGGCCTCAGTGCCGATCTCTGCGCTGCAGCCCTGCGTTTCGCCGGCAATGAGGGAATCCTTATGGAAAATGCGCTCTTGTTCTCAGGAGGAACGAGTATGACCCTTAAGAGAGTTGGCGGCCTTTTGTTTGCTTTCGGCTGCCTCTCCGGCCTTGCGGTTGCGCAAAAAACCAATTCGATCGAACCGGGACGAACGGTCGAGCGCGAAATCGCGGGCGGCGAATCGCACACTTATCGACTTGAACTCGCGGCGGGTCAGTTTCTGCGCGTCGTGGTCGAGCAGAAAGGCGTTGATGTCGCGCTCGCGCTGGTCGGCCCGGACGGCAGGCAACTGATCGAGAGCGACCTGACCGACACGCTCGGCGCGCGCGAGCCACTCTCCTTTGAATCCCCAACGGCTGGCACTTATCAGATCGTGATCCGAGCCAACGGTGCGGCCATGCTGAGCGGATCTTATCAAGTGCAGCTGGAATTGAAAGACGCAGCCACCGCGGGAGACCGCAAGCGCATCGCTGCCGAGCAGTTGCTGAACGGGGCGGCCGCGATGACTCGGCGAAAGGATTTCCAGCAGAGCGTCGAGAAGCAGCAGCAGGCGTTAACAGTCTTGCGTGAGTTGGGAGATCGTGACTGGGAAGCTGATACGCTGCGTTCAATAGGCCGCAATCATGGCGGTCTGAGCCGCTTTGACAAAGCCGTCGAGTATTATGAGCAGGCGCTGACAATTCGCCGCGCTCTCAAAGATCGTCAGGGAGAAGCCTACAGCCTGTTTGATCTCGGTCTTGCTTACGAGCGGCTGAGTCGCTTTGACAGCTCCCTGGATCATTTTGTGCACGCTCTGGCAATCAACCAGGAACTCAAGAATCGGCGCGAGGAAGGAGTCAACCTCGGCTGGACAGGATGGCTCAACTACCGGCTCGGCCGTTTTGAGAAAGCGATTGAATACAATGAGCGGGCGCTGGCCATCGCGCGCGAAGTGAAGAACCGCGATGATGAGGGGGCGGCAATTACCGGCCTGGCCGCGGCCTATATCGGACTCAAACAATTCGATAAAGCAATTGAGTACGACGAGCAATATCTGGCGATTTCACGTGAGTTGAAGAGTCGCAGTGGCGAAGGGGCTGCACTCAACAATCTGGCGCTGGCCTACCGGGGACTGCTCCGGTTCGAGAAAAGCATTGAGTACCTGGAGCAGGCGCTGGCGATCTACCGCGAACTGAAAGATCGGCAGACCGAGGCCCTGGCCCCCAGAAATCTGGGTGATACATACTCGGTGATCACCCGCCTCGATAAAGCAGTAGAGAGCTATGAGCAGGCGCTGCCGATCTACCGCGAAATCAAGGATCGCCAGGGCGAAGCATTCGTGCTCGGCCCTCTGGCCAACATATATGATCAACTGGGTCGGCCGGAGAAGGCGATTGAGTACTTCGAGTTGGCCCTGCCGATCAATCGCGAGTTTAAGAATCGCTTCCGCATAGCGGGCAATCTCATGGGTTTGGGCAATGCAAATCTGACGCTTGGCAAGTATGAGAAGTCGATTGAGTTTTACGAGCAGGCGCTGGTCGTCGCCCGGGAAAACAAGCTTCGTTCTCAGGAAGGAATCGCGCTAAGCAATCTAGGCGAAAGTTACCAGCAACTGAACCGCAATGAGAAAGCGATCGAGTACCTGCAACAGGCTCTGGTGGTATCCCGTGAGTTGAAGGATCGACGGAATGAAACGTATGCGCTCGATAGTTTGGGCAATGCCTTTCGCGCACAGGCGCAATACCTGCAGGCTACTCAGCACCACGAGCGAGCCCTCGGCGTCGCCCGTGAGATCAGGTACCGACTCCGGGAAGGGGAGGCGCTGCATGACCTGATGCTTGACTGGCAGGCGCAGAACAAACCGGCGATCGCGGTCTTCTACGGCAAGCAAGCGGTCAATCTGTATCAGGAAATCCGCAGCGAGATCACCGCCTTGGCTCGAGAAAGTCAGCAGAGCTTTGTCAAAGATAAAGAAGAAACCTACCGCGAGCTGGCCGACCTGCTCATCTCTGCGGGTCGCCTGCCCGAGGCCGAGCAAGTCATCCGCATGCTCAAGGAAGAAGAATACTTCGACTTCGTCCGCCGCGACCAAGGCAATTCTCCCAAAGCAATAAAAGCTGCCTTAACACCCGAAGAACAGGCGCTCGAAAAACGCTACCACGAGATCGCCGACCAGATTGCTGTGCTTGGCGCGGAACGCGGGACGCTGATAGACAATAAGACTCGCACTCCCGAACAAGAGCAGCGCCTCGCGAAACTGGATGCCGATCTGGTAGTCGCCGGAAACGCCTTCCAAAAGTTTCTTTCGACGCTCGAATCCGAAATGAGCGCGTCTTCCGAAGCTAGCGCCAAAGTTTATGCCATGCGCGAATCGCAAGGCTTGATGGAAGACCTCCGCGAACTCGGCAAAGGCACTGTTGCTCTGTACACGCTGGTCGGCGAAGACAAGTACCGAGTCATCCTGACCACACCGGATTTTCAGAAGGGCTACGAGTATCCGATCAAAGCCGCCGACCTCAATCGCAAAGTCCTCGAGTTTCGAGATGTGCTGCAAAACCCGAAGCTCGATCCGCTGCCGCTCGCGCAGGAGATTTACAAGATTCTGCTCGGCCCGGTAGCAAAAGACTTGCA
>Ga0137403_10009864_pt1 | contig 10595 bp, 9 predicted proteins | sample CZOMad2_1_16fung_FD_122057 | JGI IMG/M metagenome (GOLD analysis project Ga0137403, IMG submission 122057) | Vadose zone soil fungal communities from Angelo Coast Range Reserve, California, USA - CZOMad2_1_16fungal (Hybrid Assembly) | ecosystem: Environmental > Terrestrial > Soil > Vadose zone... | reverse complement strand
GAGGTCCAGAATTATTTGCTGCGCCTGGCCCAGGAAAAGGGATTTCTCGAGACGGTTTTCAACGCCATCCAGGAAGGAATCGTTGTTACCGATTCATCCGGCCGCATTACTTATTTGAATGACGCCGCCTGCGAGCTTTTCGGCCTCGATGGCGAGGATTCCATAGGCAAACTGCTCGAGGAACGAGTGCGAGGACTTGATTGGAATGCGCTCACCCACAGTGGTGGTCCGGTCACGCGGGACCTCGAAATTTTTTATCCGAGCACTCGCTTCATTAATTTTTACATCGTCCCTCTAATGATTGAGTCCCGGTTTGACCGAAATGAAAATGCCGCGGCCGACGACCGCGGCTACAGCGAGCAGGTCGGCTATGCCATCATCATGCGCGATATTACCGAGAGCCGGCGCACAGCGGAGAAAACGATCGAGAGCGAGCGATTGAATGCGCTCACCTTGCTGGCGGCGGGCGTAGCTCATGAGCTGGGCAATCCCCTTAATTCATTGAACATTCACTTGCAGTTGATGGAACGGCAGGCGCGCAAGTTGAAAGGCAAAGAACGCAACGAATTGCAGCATTCGATCGAGATTTGTCGAGGCGAAATCAATCGACTCGATTCCATCGTTACCCAATTCCTGCGCGCGATCCGGCCGTCGCGTCCGCAGCTTCAGCCCGAAAATATTAACACCATCGTAGAGGAAGCGGTGCGCTTTTTCTCGGCCGAGATCGAAGCGCGCGACATCGTGGTGGAGACGGAATTACGCTCCGATTTGCCACTGCTCCAGCTTGATCGCGGCCAGATGAAGCAGGCGTTTTACAACGTTATCAAAAACAGTTTCGAAGCGATGAAACGGCGCGGCATTTTGCGGATTCGGACGGACATGGATGAATCGCATGTGCGAGTGAGTTTCATCGACACGGGTGGAGGAATGTCGGCGGAAACGTTAAGCCATGTCTTCGAGCCCTATTATACGACCAAGGAAAGAGGCACCGGCCTCGGTTTGCTCATCGTGCGACGGATCGTGCGCGAGCACGGTGGCGAACTCGCAATCGAAAGCACCGATGGCAAAGGATTGACGCTGAGCATTCGCCTGCCCTTCAAGGAACAACGCGTCCGCATGTTAGAAGCGGGCGACCGGAATCCTGGGAGCGCTGAAACGCGCGAACTAATTTGAGAGATCGAGCAATTGAGTCAGAATTGCTCAACGTGAAAATTTGACGCGCTGGAAATGCAGCCAACGATTTTGATTGTCGATGACGAAAAACATACCCGCGACGGGTTGCGGCGTTTGCTCGAAGACGATTATGACGTCTATGTCGCCGAAGACATCGGCGGCGCGATCAGCGTCCTCGAACGCGAAACGGTCGACCTGCTCCTGACCGATCTGCGGCTGGGGGGTGAAGATGGAATGCAACTAATTGAGCGGGCGTTGAAAATGCCCCACCCACCCGTCTGCATCATGATGACGGCTTACGGGTCGGTCGATACCGCGGTGGAAGCGATGAAACGCGGGGCCTACGATTTTGTGACCAAGCCACTCAATCTCGACAAAGTCGAAATGCTGATTGCGCGTGCGCTGCAATCGCGCCGGATGGAGCAGGAGAATCGCACCTTGCGCCAGCAAATCGACGAACGCTTTGGCCTGGAAAATATTTTGGGCGAATCGCTCGCGCTGCGCGAAGTACTGGACACGATTCGGCAGGTCGCCCCCTCTTCGGCGAATGTTTTGATCGAGGGCGAAAGCGGCACCGGCAAGGAACTGGCGGCACACGCGATTCATAATTTGAGCCGGCGTAATCAGGCGAAATTTGTGGTGGTACATTGCGCGGCGTTATCGCCGACTTTGTTGGAAAGCGAATTGTTTGGGCACGAGCGCGGCGCTTTTACGGGTGCGCACGAGCGGCGCATCGGACGGTTCGAACAGGCCAATGGCGGCACTATTTTTCTCGACGAGATCGGCGAGATCGATCCAAGCACACAGGTGAAATTGTTGCGAGTAATGAGCGAGCAACGCGCCTTCGAACGTGTCGGGGGCACGCAAACCTTACGCGCGGATGTAAGGGTGATCGCGGCAACCAATAAGAATCTCGAGCAAATGGTGCGGGAAGGAAAATTTCGCGATGATCTTTATTTTCGCCTCAACGTTGTCCGCATCACCATGCCGCCGCTTCGTGCGCGCAAGGAGGACATCCCACTTCTCGTTAGATCATTCCTGCGGCATTTCTCGAAAGCAAATGAGAAGCCGCTGCTCGATATTACCACGGACGCGATGAATACGCTGCTCGCCTACGATTGGCCGGGAAACGTGCGCGAGTTGCGCACCGCGATCGAGCACGGGGTAGTGATGGCGAACGGGCCCAAAGTTACGGTACGCGATTTGCCGCGCGCGATCCGGGAGGCGGCGGGAACGTCTGGCGGCGCAATCACAGTTTCGGAAACGGCGAATCCGCTCGATTTGGCGGAAACGGAAAAACGGCTGATTACCCAGGCACTCAATTCAACGGGCGGAAACATAACCGCCGCGGCCACGCAACTGGGAATCAGCCGCCGGACCTTGCACCGCAAACTAAACGAGTTGAATGCGCAGGGGCGGAATGTGCGGGAGCAAGCGCGCGCCGCAAAGAAACGCACAAAATAATCATGCTGGGCGACGCCGATTTCGTTCAGAAAATCGTCCATATGTTGAGGCCGATAAGATTGCGGTCTGGGGAAAGCGCTCGCTGGCCATAATTTCGAGTTTACGAATGTCGCATCGAGACGTTGAATTAGCCGGGTGAGCGACAACAGAAAGATTTTTGGAACGGATGGCGTTCGCGGCGTCGCCAATGTCGAGCCGGTCACGGCCGAGACTGCCCTTAGGCTGGGCCGCGCCGCCGCACATGTTTTCCTAAAATCGAATCCACGGGCGCATCCGGGCGGGACGCGGCCAAAGATTGTGCTGGGCAAAGACACCCGGCTGTCTGGGTACATGCTCGAAAATGCGCTGGTCGCCGGGATCACGTCACTGGGGGTGGACGTGCTTGTGATCGGCCCGTTGCCCACTCCCGGGGTCGCTTATATCACCCGCTCCCTGCGCGCCGATGCGGGAATCGTCCTCTCCGCTTCGCATAATCCTTACGCCGACAACGGCATTAAATTTTTCCGCCATGATGGCTATAAGCTCGATGACCAGGTTGAGCAGCAAATCGAGCAGCTCGTTTTCAGCGGCGAGATCGATGCGATCCGCCCGACCGCGGGGAAAATCGGGCGCGCCACCCGAATTGACGACGCGCTTGGCCGTTACGTAGAATTTGCCAAGCAAAGTTTTCCGCGCGGAATGACTTTGGAGAAAATGCGGATTGCGGTCGATGTTGCGAATGGGGCCGCCTACAAATCCACCCCCTGCATTCTGCGCGAGCTTGGCGCGGATATCACCATCGCGCATAACACGCCCAACGGAACCAATATCAACGCCGACTGCGGCAGCACTCATCCGGAGGAAATTCAGCGGGTGGTTAAGGAATCCGGCGCCCACGTTGGTATCACCCACGATGGCGACGCCGATCGCGCTTTGTTGTGCGATGAAAACGGCGAACTGGTTGATGGCGATGAGATTCTGGCCATCGCCAGCGTTGATTTATTACTCGCGAAAAAATTACGCGACAGCACTCTGGTTGCGACGGTGATGAGCAACTTCGGCCTCGATGAAACCCTCGGCGCCCACGGAGGCAAAGTCATTCGCACCAAAGTGGGCGACCGCTACGTGCTTGAAGAAATGATGGCGCGCAATCTCAATGTCGGGGGAGAACAAAGTGGCCATATGATTTTTCGCGATTTCACCACCACCGGCGATGGCATCATCAGCGCGCTCCAGGTTTTGCGGATCATGAAGGAGAGCGGGAAACCATTAAGCGAGCTAAAGCGGTGCTTGAAAAAATACCCGCAGGCGCAACGGAATTTGCGGGTGAAACGCAAACCGCCCTTGGAGGAGTTGCCGGCGGTGATGAAACTGGTGGATGAAACTGAACAGCAACTTTCCGGGAAAGGCCGTGTCCTTTTGCGTTACTCAGGCACCGAACCGAAAATTCGTTTACTGATCGAGGGGCGCGAACCGGACGAGATCGATCGGCAGGCCAATCGAATCGCGGAAGCGATCGAGGAAGCGATTGGAGCAGGATGAAAACGATTAAACGCGCCGTCATCCCGAACGCAGTGAGGGACCTCACCCAAGCTGCTGGATCACACAAGAAAGTTTGTGTGCTCAGGATGACCCGTGTTGTGTGGTTATGACCCTTTCTCAAGTACTCGAAGCACTCCTTTTCAGCGCGCAAAAACCGCTGACCACGGCCGAGCTGCGTAGCGCGCTCACCAGCGCAGGCCAAGGTGACGAGCTTGTTCCGAATGAATTTGCGCGCGTGAAAGAAGCGGAAATTGCGGTCGCGCTCGAACAACTGAAAGTCGATTACACCCTGGCGCCGCGCGGGTTCCAGCTCTTAGAAAAAGCAGACGGCTGGCAATTGGTTAGCCATCCCGATTGCGCTCGCTGGGTGCGCCAGCTTTTTCCCGGCCCGAAACCGGCGCGACTGTCGCCGCCCGCGTTGGAGACACTCGCCATCATCGCCTATCGCCAACCCATTACCCGGGCGGATGTGGAAGCAGTCCGAGGGGTCACCGTCGAAGGTGTCCTGCAGAATTTGATGGAACGCGGTTTGGTTAAAATCAGCGGGCGCGCAGAATTGCCCGGCCGTCCGCTGCTCTACGAGACGACGCAATTTTTCCTGGAGCACTTCGGTTTGCGGAATCTCGACGAATTGCCGAACGCCGAAGAACTGCGCACACGCTATTTGCCAGTCGCGCCGCGACCAACCGCTTCTGCCGGCGTCTCCGATGCCGGTCAACCGGAGTCCCCAAGCCCGGCTACAACCATCGCGTCCGAGGATTGACTTGGCCCCGCAATTTCGGAGACTTCGCGCAGACGTGTCGGCTAGTTCCCGGCGAACAGGTTGCTATCTTCTATGAATAAAGGTCTTATTGGTTGTCTCGGTATTGGTGCCATCATCCTTTTCGTTGTCCTGGTCGGCGGGTGCGCTGTCGCCGGCAGCTATAATCGGCTGGTTGGCTTACAGCAGAAAGTCGATCAAAGCTGGGCGCAGGTGCAGAATGTATATCAGCGGCGCGCGGACTTGATCCCGAACCTGGTCAACACCGTGCAAGGCGCGGCCAATTTTGAAAAATCGACCCTGACCGAAGTGACGAACGCGCGTGCCAGCGTCGGCCGGGTACAAATCGATCCGAATCATGCGCCGGTGGACGCGGCGAAATTGCAGGAATTTCAGCAGGCCCAGGGACAGTTGAGTAACGCGCTCTCGCGCCTGCTCGTCGTTAGCGAGCGCTACCCGGAACTGCGCGCGACACAAAACTTCCAGAATTTGCAGGCGCAGTTGGAAGGAACCGAAAATCGAATCTCGGTTGAGCGCGGAAATTTCAACAGCGCCGTCCAGGAATACAACACTGCGGTGCGCACTTTTCCGACAAACCTGTTCGCCGGCATGTTTGGATTCCAACCACGTCCATTTTTTGAAGCGCAAGCCGGCGCGGAGAAACCGCCGACGGTGAATTTTAACTTTGGAAGTCCGGCACCAGCCGCAACCGCGGCTCCGACACCATAATTTTTGCCTGTCATCCTGAGCGTAGCAAAGCGGAGTCGAAGGATCCCGTGGAAATAACCTTAAAGTTGACGCAGCTGGATCCCTCGGTTTGGGCCGGACTTGCGGTTTTGCTCAGGATGACGAAAAAGCGAACACGACTCTGCCTTGGAATTCTCGCGCTTTTCGCCAGCGCTATCGTCGCGCACGCCGCCGAAACAGTTCCGCCGAAACCGGACCGTTATTTCAACGATTACGCCGGTGTCGTTTCGCCCGGGGCGGCCCAGCGTTTCAACGAACAGTTGGCGCAGTTTGAACACGAAACCTCCAATCAGGTTGTAGTCGCTGTCTGGCGGACAATGCCTTCGCAAAGTTCTATCGAAGACTTTACCCAGCGCACTTTCCAGGCATGGCAGGTCGGGCAGAAGGGACGAAACAATGGCGTCGTCTTTTTCGTTTTCGTGGACGATCACCGGATGCGAATCCAGCCGGGCTACGGGCTGGAAGGGGCGCTGCCCGACATCACCTGCAACGAGATTATTCGCGATGCTGTTGCCCCGCGATTCCGCGCGAACGATTTTGAAGGCGGCCTCGCTGCTGGAATCGATCTCATATTTAAAGCGATTCGCGGGGAGTACAAGGGGAGCGGAAAGACGGTGCGGGAAAGCGGAAGCACTCAGAGTAACCCTGCCGGGCTATTGATTTTCTTTTTCGTTCTGGTCATAATTTTGCTGGCGATTCGCGCCTCGCGTCGTCTCGGCGGTTATCGTTATACCGGCGGTGGCGGCCCCTTCGTTTCGGGCAACTGGGGTAGCGGGGGCGGATGGTCGTCGGGTGGCGGCGGGTTTAGTGGTTTCAGTGGTGGCGGCGGGTCGAGTGGCGGAGGCGGCGCGAGCGGCAGTTGGTAAATGCGCACGCACAATTTTCTTAGCCGGCTCGATCACAATCGAGTAACCCAGGCGATCAAAAAGGCGGAGGGGAAAAGTTCCGGCCAGATTCGGGTTTTTATTCAGCGGGGCAAATTCGAGGATGACGCTTTGCCGCGGGCAGAGAGGAGATTCCTCCAGCTCGGCATGCAAAAAACGCGGGATCGCAATGCCGTTCTGATTTTTGTCGCGCCCCGCGCCCATAAATACGCCGTGGTGGGCGATGTGGGGGTGCACGAGAAATGCGGCGAGGAGTTTTGGAAAAAATTAGTGCACGACATGCGGTCGCATTTTAAAAACCAGGATTTCAATCGCGCTATCATCCTCGCCATCAGCGAAATAGGAAAATTATTGGCAGCCCATTTTCCCCGCACCGGCGATACGATCAACGAGCTGCCAGACGAGATTGCGCAAGGGTGAACTTGTGACGTCGATGTAGCGGCGTTTGTGTCAAACGCCGGATTAACGACCAGGCGCTCGCTGCGGCGAGCGCCTCTAGAACTTGCAAAAGACGCGGAATCGTGTCCATTTCCCACCTCGCAGCGAGTTTTTAAATTAGTTGCGCTGTTGGTCCCTGGGTTTCCGTCACTGGACGCGAAGCTTTACTCGCCAGGGGAAACCCAGCGAAAAGGAATTAGTGATTTAATGCTTTATCGATCTGGCGATTTGCTTTCTGCATTCGCTAAATCGCTGACTCGTTAAATCGTTAACTATTAAGCTTATGCCAGTTCGTTACGGTCGGTTTGAAATGCCAAAGACCCTCTCCAAGGAGGAGAAGGGGGCGACGGGAACTTACGCGAAATTTGTCGCGGAACCTTTTGAGGCCGGCTACGGCCACACCGTCGGCAACTCCCTTCGGCGAGTGCTTTTGTCATCACTGGAAGGCGCGGCCATTACCGCGGTAAAAATTACCGGCGCACAGCACGAGTTCGCCACGCTGCCGGGCGTGGTGGAAGACGTCACTGACATCGTGCTGAATTTAAAGCGCATTAAGTTCAAGGCGACCGAGCATGAGCCGCGCAAACTTTCGCTCAGCGTGAACAAGGAAGGCGAAGTCACCGCCGGCGATATTCAACTGGCCCAGGGTTACGAGGTTTTGAACCCCGATCAGGTCATCTGCACTCTCGACAAAAAACATAAGTTCGATGCCGAGCTGGAAGTCCGTGTGGGACGCGGTTTCGCCACGGGTGAAGAAAACAAGCGGCCCGATCAGCCGATCGGCCTCATTCCGATCGATTCTATTTTTTCTCCGGTAACGCGAGTGAAATACGAGGTGGAACACACCCGCGTGGGCCAGCGCACCGATTACGACAAGCTCATTCTCGAAGTTTGGACCGATGGCCGTCTCACACCGGACGACGCGCTCCTCCAGGCCTCAGCTATTTTGCGGCATCACCTCGATGTCTTCGTCAATTTCAACGAAGACGTGATCGAGTTCGATGAGACGCCCGCCGGAGTAAGCGAAGAGAACATGAAACTGAAGAAGCTTCTCAACATGAGCGTGAACGAAATCGAGCTGAGCGTCCGCGCCGCCAATTGTCTGAACAACGCCAATATCACCACCGTGGGCCAGCTCGCCCAAAAAACCGAGGCGGAAATGTTGAAGTATCGGAACTTCGGCAAGAAATCGCTTAACGAGATTAAGGACAAACTCACTGCCCTCGGACTCGGGCTGGGAATGAAATTTGATCCCGGTTTGGTGGAAACGCCGGTTGGAGTCGATGTCGCCGCCAGCTCCAATGGAACGGGCACGGAGCAGCCATCGCGCGTCGGCTAATTTCGCGATGCGACACCAAAAGAAAACGATAAAGCTCGGACGCACGGCCGAGCATCGGAAAGCGCTGCTGGCAAATCAGGTTTGCAGCTTGATCGAGCATCAGCGTATTCGTACCACGCTGGCGAAAGCCAAAGCGGTCCGGCCGCTCGCGGAAAAAATGGTCACCCTCGGCAAAAAAGGGTCGATCCATGCTCGTCGGACCGCTTTCGCGGTTCTTCGGCACAAGGACGCTGTGAAAAAGTTGTTCGATGAAATCGCGCCGCGTACGGCCGATCGCAGCGGCGGTTACACTCGAATCGTGAAACTTGGGCAGCGCAAAAGCGACGCAGCTCCGGTCGCCTATCTGGAGTGGGTAGATGCCGCCATTCTCGTCGATCAAGAGATCGATCAGGCGGCGGAGAAGAAAACTCGCAAATCGAAAAAAGAGGGCGAGCAATCCAGCGGCGCGGAAAAGAAATCGAAGAAAACGGTGGCCGCGGCCGGAACATAGGGTTCTGCCGTGTGCACCAAGCGGACATTTTGTCCGCTTTCGTGTCGATCATCAGCGGAGTGGAACTCCGCTGGGCGCACAGACTGGAAAGTCTGTGTTCCGGTTCCATTTTCGGGACGGCCATTTCCCAAGCGCGGAATGATTTCGATGACGACGAATTTCGTCGCTGCATTTTAAGCAACACGATCTCAACCTCTTACGGCACGCAAAAAATCGTTGGCACGGAGGGTGCATAGGGCAAGGCTACCTATGCACACCCATAAATCTACAACTTACGATCTTATCATGGAGTCTGAGTCTGAAGACAAGAATCGAAGCCTGCTCGAAACAGTAATTTACGCACTCTTCATTTTGAGCGCGATCGTTTCGATCTGGCAATTCGTAGTGCAGCCGATCGTTGTGCCTTCGCATACCGCCGGCTTCGCTTCCAATCAGACCCAGTGCGTCCAGGGCGAGATCTAACAAGAATTAGACAGGCAGACATCAGCCGGTCGAACCGGACCGAAGTATGCCGTTTTTAGATTAGATCGCGGTCATGTTGCTGCAGGATTTGCGGTATGCCCTGCGAATGCTGGTGAAACAGCCGGCATTCACTTTCATCGTCGTCATTACCTTTGCTCTCGGGATTGGCGCCAACACTGCAGTCTTCAGCGTGGTCAATGCCGTTGTGCTGCGGCCTCTTCCGTTCCAGCAGCCGCAAGATCTCGTTGACCTCGCGCTCTATGATGTGCGCGAAGGCCCGGAGAAGGTCGTGGGTTCGTCTGTTTCATATCCTGACTTCGAGGATTGGCGTGCGCAGAATCGCGTCTTCGAGCGCGCCGCCGTTTACGTCAATCGGAGTCTCACGCTGACTGACGGCAAACAGGCAATGCATGTCGTCGGCGAAGCTGTTTCCGGCGAATTGTTCAACTTACTCCGAGTCAAACCGCTGCTCGGCCGGACCTTCACCGCGAACGAAGATGAGCCTGGGAATCGCGCTGTCATCCTGAGCTACCCAGTGTGGCAAACGCAATTCGCTGGTGATCAGTCCATCATCGGCAGGTCCGTCACCTTGGATGGCAACAGTTACCACGTCGTCGGGGTGATGCCGAAAGGTTTCGATTTCCCTCTCGGTCGGGACAATATCCCAGCCGATCTTTGGATCACGGTCGCGATTTTGCGCGAAAGCAGCGATGGATCGAAGCCGATGACGGCGCAGCGTGGGAATAATTTTCTCGGTTGCATCGCACGTTTGAAAAGCGGCGTCTCGATGGCGCAGGCGCAGGCGAACATGGATACAATCAGCGCACGCCTGGCTCAACAATACCCTGACAGCGATGCCTATTTCCGCGTCCGTGTCCGCTCGTTACGCGACGCCATCGTAGGCCAAACGCATTCCGCGTTGATGATGCTGAGCGCGATGGCGGCATGCGTGGGGCTCGTCGCCTGCGTCAACGTCGCTAATCTTCTTCTCGCGCGTTCCGTTTCGCGGCAAAAACAGATCAGCATTCGCGCCGCGCTCGGCGCCGCTCGCCGGCACATCGTGCGGCAATTGCTTACCGAAAGCGTCTTGCTCAGCGTCATTGGCGGCCTCGCAGGTTTGTTGCTCGCCATCTGGGGACTCGACGGGATGAAACGATTTCTCCCGTCGAACATTCCGCGCATTGATCAGATTTCGCCAGATATGCGTGTTCTCACCTTCACCGCCGCAGCGAGTCTTATCGTGGGAATCTTCGCCGGCCTTCTGCCAGCCTGGCGCGCATCGCATCCGAACATCGCCGGCTCGCTCAATGAAAGCGC
>Ga0137403_10009863_pt1 | contig 10595 bp, 8 predicted proteins | sample CZOMad2_1_16fung_FD_122057 | JGI IMG/M metagenome (GOLD analysis project Ga0137403, IMG submission 122057) | Vadose zone soil fungal communities from Angelo Coast Range Reserve, California, USA - CZOMad2_1_16fungal (Hybrid Assembly) | ecosystem: Environmental > Terrestrial > Soil > Vadose zone... | reverse complement strand
GCCCAGGAAAAAGGCTTTCACAATGTCTTATGGTTGGACGGCGTCGAGCGCCGCTACGTCGAAGAATCCGGCGTTATGAATGTTTTTTTCGTCCTGGATGGCAAGGCGATTACGCCTCCTTTAGGCGGCACGATCCTCCCCGGCGTCACCCGCAACTCGGCCCTGACGTTGCTCCGCGAGATGGGCATCCCCGCCGAAGAGCGCCAAATCACCATCGACGAAATTGTTTCTGCGCACGCCGCGGGAAGACTCACCGAAGCCTTCGGCGCCGGAACCGCCGCAATCGTTGCTCCGATCGCCTGCATCCGCTTCCGCGAACGCGACCTGCAATTCCCCGCCCCAACCGATTCTTCCGTCGCCGCCCGCCTGCGCGCCCGTCTAGTCGCCATCCAAACCGGCCGCGAGCCCGACACCCACAATTGGCTCCTTGCGGTCTAGAATTACGCTTAGGAGAGTTCCTATGCCAATCCCTGCCATCCATCCGGGCGAACACCTCGCCGAAGAACTCGAAGCCCTCGACATGAGCGCCGCCGAACTCGCGCGAAATATCGGCGTGCCCACCAATCGCGTCACACAAATCCTGCATGGCACCCGTTCCATCACGGGCGACACCGCCCTGCGCCTCGCCCACTTCCTCGGCACTAGCGCGCAGTTCTGGCTCAATCTTCAAAATCTCTACGACTTGCGCCTGGCCCAGAAGAAAGCCGGCAAATCCGTCAAAGCCCTCCCCCGGCTGAAACGCCGGGAACTCGTCCACGCCTAAAGGCTTAGCGCCTAGGACTTTGCCCGTTCAGAAGGATTGGTGACACTCGATGAACTACTACGCTCTGATCTACGAACTCGTCGACGACATGGTCAATCGCCGCGCCCCCTTCCGCGAAGAGCACCTGCGCCTCGCCCGTGAAGCCCGCGAACGCGGCGAGTTGGTTCTTGCCGGCGCGCTCTCCGAACCAGTGGATAGCGCCTTGCTCGTTTTCCACGTAGATGACAAGAGCAAAGTCGAAGCCTTCGCTCGCAAAGATCCTTATGTCATTAACGGCCTCGCAAAAAAATGGCAAGTCCGTCCGTGGAACGTAGTCGTTGGCAATGAGCCTTCTGCCTCCTCTTCGGCCGCCGCGTCTCCCGCCCCAGGAATTATCCTGCGCCAGTGGACCGCTCGCACCAGCCAAGAGCAATGGCCCAGGTATCGAGCCCACTTTTCCATCAAGGTGCTGCCGGACTTGCGCAGGGTAGCCGGCTTTCTGGGAGCCACTCTCTTCGTGCGGCACACCGGCGACGAAGTCGAAATCCTGGTCGAAACATCCTGGCGCTCGCTCGAATCCATCGGCGCTTTCGCCGGACCAGACGTCGATGCCGCCGTCGTGTCCGATGAAGCCGTAGCCATGCTTACCGAATTCGACGGCCACGTCCGCCATTTCGAAACTGTTATAACCGAGCGAACCTAGCCCTGGGGTCGCCAGTGCAAATCTTTTTCGTGTCCTTTACCCGCGCGCGGCTTTCGCTTCACCGCCAGTCAACTGCGCCACCAGGAACTCCATCACCGTCCGCGGCTCCGCTCCGCTGCCCTTCAGCCGGTCATCCGCGCTTCGCAGCGCATGCAAGCCCGCCAGCAAACGCGGCTTCGAAATCTTTCTCGCATTTTGCAGCGCCAGTTCCGCCTGCTCCGGCCTCATCCCCAGCGCTCGCGACGCCTGCCAGCCGTTCGCCACGCCCTTGATGTCGCTGGCCTCGATCAGCTTGCGATACATCCAGGTGATAGCGCCCAGCATCTGCAGCGGTTCTTCCCCGTCTCGCAGCAGCCGGTCCAGAAACTCCATCGCCTTCTTCGACTGCCGCGCTGCCAGCATGTCCGACAATTCCCATACCGTCGTGGTCTTCTCGGAAATCACCAGAGCGCTCACATCCGCGCGCCCGATCACTTTTTTCTCCGCCGCGTACGTCGCCAGCTTGTCGATCTCCGTTTTCAGCCGCATCAAATCCGCGGCCACAAACTCCGCTAAATCTTCCGCCGCGCCTTTTTCGAACTCCACTCCCTGCTCTTTCGCAAGCGCCCGCGCCAGCGCCACCGCCGCCACTTGCCGTTCCCCAGGGTTCTCGCCTAGCCCGCATTCCACCACCAGCGTCTTCTCCGCCAGAAGTTTTCCCAATCTCATCCGCTGATCCAGCCCCGTCGCTTCCAGCACCAGCACCGTGAACGGCGCCGGATCGTCGAGATACGCACTCAGTTGCGTTACGGCCTCGTCACGATTCTTTTCTCCGAGCTTCTCGATCGCCTCCATATCCTCGAGGAAAACCACCTGCTGCGGAGAAAGCATCGCCATCGTTTGCGCCTGATCCAGCGCCGCTTGCGTTTCCCCGCGATCCGCCGAATACCGCGACACTGCCCAAGTCCGTGAAGCCTCCGGCACAAATCTCTCGATCAAGCCCGCCCGGCAAGCATCGCGAAGGTAGGGCTCTTCCCCCAACAATAGAATTGCCGGGACGGGCTTCCCCTTCTCCAGCCGCCCCACCAATTCTTCCCGCGAAATTCGCGCCATCTGCTCTGTTCTCCTGTTGGCACTGGCTTGAGCCTTGTGTTGGCTCAACCTGAAATGGAAAGACGTCGCTCTCCGTTAGTGAGTAGTCCACCCTTCGCGCGAGGGTTTTCAAGGCATCGATACGACCACCAGGCTATCCCTCAGCGTGGTTGCGTCCCCGCAGAGCCCGCTTCCCTTTCGCCTGGCAAGATCATTGTAGCTCCACCATGCCCATCCGTCTCAACCTCCGGTTAGCCGTCATCCGGCCGCAATCGTCAGGCTCCAAATGGAGCGGTCTTACGGTGGGAGCCCGATGCGGCGCACCAGATCGGCGAAACGCGGGTCAGACCGCAGCGGGTCCCAGGTCGCCTGCACTTTAAGATAGGCAAGAGAATTGGTGCGCTCGTCATAAGCTTTTTCGAGCCACAGGAAGGCCTGCTCCTTCTCGCCCAGCCCAACGTAAACGATGGCGAAGGAAAGAGCGGGCACGTACTTCTGCTTTGACGCCGCCCTGAGCTGCTCGAGTACGCGGAAAGCCTGGCTCCGCTGACCTAATCGGGCATGCGCGTACCCTACAAAGGCAGTTGACCTGGGGCTGCCTCCACTAAGTGCCGAATACTCTTCATATTCGGCCAGAGCTTCACGATACATTCCTTTTGCTGAATACACCTCCGCTAGCGTCCCGTGTACAGGGGTAAAGCTCGGATCCAACTCCAGCGTCTTCCTGCACTGTTCAATGGCCTCGTCGAATCGCCTCGCCAGGTAAAGCTGCACGATCACGTAATGGTTGATGGCTGGGGAAACTGGATCGAGATCCAAGGCGCGTTTCGCCTCCGTCAAGCCTTCCTCTGGCCGTCCGAGAGCGCCGAGATAGAGAGAATAATAGGAATGGGCCAAGGGATAAGCTGGATTCAGTACAATGGCTCGCTCAAAATGTTTTCCAGCAGCCGGCCAATCCAGATCGTAGGTGAATCCGGCCCATCCAAGCGAAACGTGGGCCTCGGCGAGGTTGTCATCGAGCTCCAGCGCCTTCACGGCTGCGGCCTTTGCTTTCGGCATCACTTCCCGAGGGGGAAACACATTGAAGAACGCGAGCAGGTTATAGCTATCAGCTAACCCCGCGTAAGCCGGTGCGTAGGTAGGATCTTTCTCCAGGGCCTGCTGGAAATACTCAATTGCTTTCTGCAGGCCTTCCGGGTTCAGTTTGTACCAGTAGTAGCGTCCCTTCAGCCAAAGCTGGAAAGCTTCTGGGTTAATCGGGTGCATACTTGCCAACCGCGCCTGCTCCTGCGCAGTTAGTTTCACCCGAACCTCGCTGACGATGGCGCGTGTGACCTCTTCTTGCATGGACAGCACGTTCTGGAGATCGCGATCATAACTGGCCGCCCAGAGATGATGATCGGTCGACGCCTCGATCAACTGTGCAGTGATCCGCACGCGGTCGCCGGAGTGCATGACGGTACCTTCGACCACTGCATCCACGCGCAGCTCCCGAGCGATCTCGGACAAAGACTTCTTCGTTCCCTTGTACTGCATCGCCGATGTTCGTGAGATCACCCTCAATGCGCTGATCTGGGCCAGATTGGTGATGAGCTCGTCAGTCATCCCGTCAGCGAAATATTCCTGTTCGGGATCCTTGGAAAGGTTTTCCAACGGAAGGACGGCGATGGATTGAATCCTTGGAACGCTTGGTTCCCCCACCAATCTATGGCGAACCCCGCCCAGGTCGAAGCCAAAGACAACCGCCAATATCACCACGAGAACAAGTGCCGTCACAAAAACGCGGCGGCGACCGTATCGTGAAGGGATCTGGGTTTCGGCAACTACAACAGGTGACTCGAGGGAAGCCGGCATTTCAGGGACTGGTAGCTTCAGGCCCAGCGAGTCCGGCAAGTCCACTGCGCTGATGAAACGGTAGCCGCGCCGAGGCAAGGTCTCGACATATGTTGGCTTTTCGGCCGATTCGCTCAGCGCGTCCCTGAGTTTGTTCACCGCAGCATTGAGGCCATGGTCGAAGTCCACAAACGTATCCGTTGGCCACAGCCTTGTGCGTAATTCCTCGCGCGTTACTAATTGCCCGGGAGACTCCAGCAGCATTGCCAGGACTTCGAACGGCTGCCCCACCAGCTTGAGCTTCACCCCGTGCTTGCGAAGTTCCCCGGCTCGAAGGTCCGCCTCGAATGGACCGAACCGGACTGCTTTCAGTGAAACGTTCTTTTCCATTTTGCGTCGCGGTCAGCGATTCGAATTCTAGCACCACCGGCCGGGAAGCGTAGAAACATCCGCCAATCACGCCGCGTATCCCGCGGAAGCCTTTTTTTCTCAATGGGTTCCCAGACGACCTCCAATGGACCCAGGAATGAGGCCCCTTGCATTGTCAGTAGTCGGCAGCTGGCGCCAAGATTGAACCCGTTAAACAACCCGATTGAGGCGAATAGACGGGTCGATAAAAAGGAGATACAAACCTATGCGCAACATGAAGACTAAAGTAATTCTCGCAACCCTAGTTGCTGCCGTGGCCATGATTGGTCTGTGGGCCTCCGTCCCTGGGGGCACCTTGCCCAGAGTACGCGCTCAAGAGGTTGATCGTGATCGGGACAGCTGTAGCGCTGCAACGCTCAAGGGCACGTACGCCTTAACGTTTAGTGGATTTTTCACCAGAGGTCCTGTCCCTGGCGCGATCAACAACTTCACTCCCGTGGCCGGCGGGGGCCTCGTGACCTTTGACGGAAACGGAAATCTCTCCGCCTCGGAGACCGTGAGCATTGGTGGCCTAATCACGACAGTGAATGTTCCGGGCACCTACACCGTAAATTCTGACTGCACGGGTACTTTCATCACCACCCCGAATGCGCAACTGAATCTTGTGATCCTCCGTAACGGGAGGGAGATCCAGGCCGTCAACACAGTTCCCGGCAACGTTATTCTCGACAACTTTGTAAAACAGTAGGCGCAAAAGTGGGTGGCGCACCCCCAATCCAGTAGACACCTCCTGGGTGGCCTGTGCTTTGCGCTTTTAGCAAAGCATTGGCCGCTATTCTCTTGGCGCGCACTCGGTGCGATAACTCCTGGATCGTCGGCAAACCGGAAGTGATCCAGGTCAAGCCGGTCAGTAACGATAGGCTTGTAGGAAGAGATCTCCGCACTTAGCATCGATTTTGTGCGGAACGAGCAATCTGGAACTAACAATCATTCCAGGACATGACCACGAGTGAGGTCGTCAGCAGCGTAATCATCGCCACGCTACTATGCATATAGCACCATAAAAGCCCCTGATAAGGGCGAGGTCGGTGGTTCAAGTTCACCCAGGCCCACCATTCAAACACAGTAAATACGCGGCTATCCTCACTTTTCCCCTTTCGGGGAATATCTCTCAAAAAACCAATTTGCCAACTATTTGCCAACTTTAGGATTGGCCGGATTGCATTACACTCAGGGGGATTCTTCCAAACCTGACCCTGAGTTACGGCTTGCGCTATCAGTTCAACGGTGTTCCTTATGACGTGAACAATCTGCTTTCGACGCTCTTCACGAATCCCAGTGGATCAGCGCCCTTCACGTTCACAATCGCAGGGGATCGGGAGCATGGGTTGCCCCCGCTTTACAACAACGACTGGCACGACTTCGAGCCGCGGATCGGATTCGCGTGGTATCCGTTTAAGCAGGGCAAGACATCGATCCGTGCGAGCTACGGCACTTTCGACGACCGGGTGTTCGGCCAGTTGCTGGGACTGACGCGCGGCAATCCGCCCTTCCAGCAGATCTTCTTTGCTCCCACTTTCAATCCGATGGCCGGTGGACCCGCAGTCTCTACGCTGCCGCTTCCTCCAACCCTCACCGCGACGGCTGTTGTAAACAACGAAGCAGGTAATTTCCCATTCCTGGTCGACCCGCACCTCCGCATGCCCTACAGCCAGAACTGGAACTTGGGAGTCCAAGAGTCACCATTCCCTACCTTGCTTATCGAAGTGGATTATGTAGGATCGAAAGGAATCCGCTTGCTCCGGGTTATCGACGGCAATCCACCCCAGCCGAATCTCGTCGCGCAGCTGGAGGCTTTCTGCGTGCCAACAAATCCGGCCAACTCGTTTCCTTCAGGCCAGTGCGATCAAAGAACTCTTCAATTCAACAATCTCTATTTCGGTGCCGAATCAGGGGTGCTGCCGTTCGATGCGGTCAACAACAACGCCTTCCTCCACGCGGCATTCTTCACCGGGGCGGCCTCTTCCATCTATCACGCGCTGCAGGTGAACATCACGAAGCGGCTGTCGCGTGGCCTTGCCATCCAGGGCGCGTATACGTGGTCCCATGCCATCGATAACTCTTCCGACCCGTTGGTGCCGACGGCTGGCAACCAAGAGTTTCCCCGAAACTCTTTTGACCTTGCGGCCGAGCGAGGGAATTCCGACTTCGACGTAAGGCAGCGGCTAGTCGTTAACTACACGTGGGAGATCCCCGTCGGCCGAGGACACAGTCATATGGCCGACGGGCCTGCCGGCAAGATTCTCGAGGGCTGGCAGGTGGCGGGCATCGCAACTTTTTCTAGCGGTCTTCCATTTGATATTTTTACCGACCTGGACACCGCGCATGTGGGCGAAATCCAGCGTCCTGACTTCAGTCCGGCCGGCATTCCGGCACCAGTTGGCAGTCCGCGCACACAGACCGGACCGAACTTGGGTTTTTTCCCTAACCCGCCATTCGGTCGCGGGGGAGACCTAGGCCGCAACCGCTTCCGCGGCCCCCGCTATCAACAACTGGGACATGGTTTTGCAGAAGACTATCCGCATCTCCGAACGCCTCGGTCTGGAATTCCGAACGGAGGCCTACAATCTTTTCAACCGCACTCAGTTCAGCCAGCCCGGGAATCTCACGTCCAATCCGGGCACCTTTGGACAATCGACCTCAGAAGTGAGGCGTGCCGATGGAACCTCCGGCGCACGGCAAATCCAGTTCGCCATGAAACTCACATTCTGAAAGCCTTTGACATCGAGGGCAGCCAAGCAGGAGGATTATTAGCTTCTCGCAGGAATTTCGCGGCTCGCGGCGTTCCTGCTAAAGCGAGGATTCGATCACAGGACCGGCCTTACATGGGTGTTGCCGGGTGGCGGGTCAGCTTCGCCGATCCAACGCGGAAATAAGGAGGGGATAAAACTCCCCATGCCTTCGAGGAATGTTACCCGTCGAGAACTATTGAAAATTGGCGTGGGCACTGCTGCAACAGGGCTCTCGGGGTTGCTTCTGCCTGGATGCGGGGGTGGAGGTAGTTCCCCCGGTCCATCCGTTTGTTCCAAATTAACCGACATCGAGCACGTTGTCATCTTCATCCAGGAAAATCGTTCCTTCGACCATTATTTCGGAAGCTACCGCGGCGTACGTGGATTCTCCGACCAGAGTCCGGCATTCCAACAACCCGACCCTGCAAATACCACGAACCCACCGGCCGGCGTGTTGTTGCCATTCCATCTCGATTCGTCCAAAACGAACGCAGCTTGCACCCACGACATCACCCATGATTGGGTGCCGCAGCATCAGAGCTGGGACAGCGGCGCAATGGATGGCTTTGTGACCTCTCGCCTCGCGACCAATTCCAATGATGCCGTACTCGCCATGGGCTACCAAACTCGCGCAGACCTTCCTTTTTACTATGCCGTGGCTGACGCCTTCACCATATGCGACAACTATTTCTGCTCGGTGATCGGCCCCACGGATCCCAACCGCCTCTATACAATGGCAGCTTCCATTGATCCGGCTGGACAGAACGGCGGACCCTTACTTCAAACGCTAGTCGCAAACCGGTCGTCGTTCTTCGGCAAACTCACCTATACGACGATGCCCGAACAGCTTCAGGCTCGAGGAATTTCGTGGAAGGTTTACTCGTCACCTGACCAGAATATTCTGAATACCATTTTCTCCGACAATGTTCTCTCGTACTTCAAGAATTTCCAGAATCCCGCCTCGCCGCTCTACCAGAACGCATTCGTGCCCCAGTTTCCGGTTGATTTTCTGGCGGATGCATTGTCGGGAAACCTGCCACAAGTCTCCTGGGTGCTCGCCTCGATCGTTGACTCCGATCACCCTCCAGCGCCCTCACTCTTTGGAGAGAACACCCTGTCCGCGATTATCAGTGCTTTGACTGCGAATTCAGCGCTATGGGCAAAGACAGTCCTATTCGCCACTTACGACGAGAATGGCGGCTTCTTTGACCACGTCGCGCCGGTGACAGCGCCCCCAGGCACCCCCGGTGAGTACGTCACTGCGCCTGCAGTCCCGGACCCCACGGTGGTTGGCAATCCTCCCGTTCTCGGCCCCATTGGATTGGGTTTTCGTGTGCCGATGCTTGTGATCTCTCCGTTCAGCAGGGGTGGATTTGTATCGTCGGCTCTCTTCGATCACACCTCGGTACTGCGATTCCTCGAAACACGTTTTGGCGCCGAAGTGCCTAACTTGTCTGCATGGCGTCGTGCCACCGTCGGTGATCTCACGAGCGCATTTAACTTCAGAAAATCTGATCAGTCGATTCCCCCTCTGCCGTCCACGCTTCCAGCAATACCACAGATACTTACGGAGTGTACAGCCAGCCTGATCGGCACCACACCATATCAAGTTCCGAACCCGCAGAGCTCTCCGACCCAGGAACCTGGAACGGCGACTCGACCAAGTGGTCTGTGCTAGGTACCCACGAATTCTTGGTTCAATCCCCAACCGCTGGCACCACGCGGTGATACAATTCCAGCGATGTGCTGAAGACTCATGCACGTGGGAATTGTGTTCATTCTAGTTGTTTGCCTCGTTTGTCCCCTGGTAGAGCTGTTTGATCGCTGGGATCACACGATACAAACCGGGAACGATACCGAGTACACGTTGGTCATTCTTGCGTTGTGCATGGGAGTGGCGTATTCGTTTGCGCGTTTCATCTTCGAATTCGCACAGCTTCGTTTTCTTGCAAGAACTGTTTTCGCTTCCTGCGTCAAGAAATCTCTCTTTTCCGTGCCATGCGGTTTCACTTTACTGCTTTTTGATGCGACGAGTCCCCCTCCCCTCCCACTGCGTATTTAGAAATCTGCGATAGCTGATTCAAAAATGCGCTCAGGGGTAGGTCCGTCTCTTGGCTGCGCCGTGATGGGCCGTCCTTGCAGCTCACTCAAGACATATTGCTTTTGTACTTCCACCGCTTATTGGACTGGGTGCCTCAAGATGATTCTGGCTTGCCGTTCGTTTTGCGTGCGTCATGTTGCTATCGGGATTGCGGTATCGTTTGCTCTGTTGTTTTGCGCGGTTGGCGCTGCCGCTCAAGCGTCGCGAGTTGGAGCAACTTTTGAGGGCACTGTAAGCGACACCAGCGGGGCTGTCATTCCCAACTCGAGAGTTACGCTACACAACCCTTTGACCAATCAATCTCGTACTGTCACAACGGATGAGCAGGGTTTCTTTCGAGCAGAGCAGCTCCCTGTCGGCAGCTATGAAGTGCGGGTGGAACAGATAGGCTTTGCACCTTATCGGCAAGCAGGCGTACAAGCGAGTCTCGGACAAACCGTTCATCTCGACATCGTGCTAGCTCCGGCGTCGGCGTCTGAACAGGTGACCGTCAACGCCCAGCCCTCGTCACTTGATGCCTCACAGTCGTCAGTCGTTTCCTCCGTAGATCAGGAGAGGATAGAAGAACTGCCTGTGCGGAGCCGAAATTACTTGGATTTCGTTCTACTTGCACCAGGCGTTTCGAGTTCACCGATAGCCTCCGGGGCGAGCGGTTCGACACCACTTGCTGGCAGTGGCTTTACTTTCGGGGGCCTGAGATCGCGGAGCAACAATCTCTCCATCGATGGCCTGGACAACAACGACGAGTACACAGGTTCGAGTCGCAGCGAGCTTTCTCCCGAAATCGTGCAGGAATTTCAAGTGGTGAACAATGGCCTTTCGGCAGAGTCGGGCGGAGCTTCGGGAGGTTCGGTCAACGTCATCACTCGTTCCGGAACAAACACGATTCACGGGGATGCGTTCCTATTTGTACAGGACGGCGCATTCAATGCGCGGGACCCGTTCGAAACGGAGTCCGGCAAACCATCGTTTCGACGGTTCCGC
>Ga0137403_10009861_pt1 | contig 10598 bp, 9 predicted proteins | sample CZOMad2_1_16fung_FD_122057 | JGI IMG/M metagenome (GOLD analysis project Ga0137403, IMG submission 122057) | Vadose zone soil fungal communities from Angelo Coast Range Reserve, California, USA - CZOMad2_1_16fungal (Hybrid Assembly) | ecosystem: Environmental > Terrestrial > Soil > Vadose zone... | reverse complement strand
GAGGCTTGCGCCTGACACAAGACCGACAATACCAACAAGCAGGACAAAACGAAGCCAAAGCGGCAATTTTAGCGAAATCATGCTCGTCACTCCCAACGAAAGTGAGCAATCAGATAGCGGAACGCCTCCGTGCACTATTTCCGCCAAGGACTGAGAAGCGAGGGAAGCGCACTTCCCCCGCTCATTGATCAGTAACAGGGCGGATAGGGATAATAGCCGCAAGCCGGGCGGGCGTATGGATAGGGCGCGGCATATGCCGCGGCTCCCACGGCAGCCACTCCAACAGCAGCACCGGCATACATGGCACCGCGAAACGCGGTGCGCCGTCCGACGCCGGCAAAGGACATCGGCGACATCGGCCGGCCGATGATATCGATGAAGAGGGCAGCACCGCCGTCGCCGCCGGCGAGGTCGCCTTCGAGGGTCTGAACATTAAACGTCAGCTTATCGCCCTCGAGCTTCGGAGTTTTCAGCACCACGACGGCATCCTTCACGGAGCCATCCTTGCTGAAGACGGAGATCGTCGCGTTCGGAGGATTTTTAGCGAAACTGTCGTCCCCTGATCCCCAGTCGGCGATGATATCCGACGTCAGCTGATGGCCCGCAGATCTTACCGGACGGTCGGCGAATATGATGGAATGGGGCATCACGCCGGTTAGCGTCAGCGTATCGCCCTGCAACGTCGCCCCGCGGGAGTTGAGCACGAATAGCGAGGGCACGATCTCGGGCTTGGCTGCGGCGGCGGGTGTCCCAATGGTCTTCATTAATGGTGGTGCAGAAGCAGTTTGAGCCAGCGCCATTCCCGGCCCACACAATGCTGCTGTCAGGGCGAACACTTCGGCAATCCGATTCAATTTCATGACACTCATCATTTTCATTTCCTTTGTGAACTATTGCAAGACACAGACGTGGTCCGTCAGTACGGGAGAAGTTCGGCCTCAATAGACCGCGCGCAGCTGGAGCCCGGAAAGGCCAAGGGTAACGTTGACGGCAACCGAACCCTCGAGCGAGACCGGCTGCAGTGCGAAGGAGCGTGCAGAACCGCCAATCAGGACGTTGACGCCGGCGCCAAAGCCGACGCCGATTTCGCCGGTCGCGCCGACGTATTCGCCGGCGAGCGCTCCGGGCGGCGGGCCCGCGGTCGGCGCGAACACGGCCCAGCCGAGCACGCCGCCGGCTGAGATGCCGAGATCGATGCCGACGGTGTTGAGCGCTCCCTCATACGCCTGCGGCGGGAACCGTTCGTTCTGGGTAAAGCGGCATTCCATCGACTGATGACCAAAGATCACGAAGCCGATGCTCGGATTGAGCTTGCACGACAGCATGCCTACCTGTGTCCACGACGCGGGCGTCTGAGCTTTGGCAAAATCCGTCGTCGGTCCACAAACCGCAGAGATAACCAACGCTGTCTGCACCAACGCTTGAAAGTGTCTCATGATTGCCCGCTCCTTGCTTGCAAACTCTGCGTACTAAACCCTGCGATGCCGATCGAAAAACACCGAAGCAGCCTTCACTTGCCCCCGAACGGGAATATGGTTTTCCAGTCATTCTTCATGTCAACCACGGTCCAACCCATCGCCTGGGCGGCGTCGAGCGCCTTGTCGAGATGACCAATGGAAGAGTTGCGGTCGTAAGCCCATTCCCGTTCGGCGTCGGTGTGGTGCACGATGAGGGCAAAGCGGACGCCGCCTCCTCCCTTGGCCCATTCGAGCAGTTGCAGGTCTCCGTCGGAATTGCCGAAAGCCGCAATAGGGCGGCGGCCGATATGCATCTGGATGCCGATGGGCTTGCCGGTCTTGTCGTCGTTGAAATTCAGGGCGGGGAGTTTCATCAGGATGGGCTTGCCGTCGCGCATCTCGAAACCCAGCTTGCCGCTGCTTCCGACGATCTGCTCAGGCGGGATGCCGTAGACCCGCTCTGCAAAGACGCGCATGAAGTCGATTCCGCCACCGGAGACGATGAAGGTCTTGAAGCCGTTGGCGCGTAAGTAGGCGAGCAGCTCCAGCATGGGCTGATAGACCATCTCCGAATAAAGCCGCTTGGTGACGGGATGCTTCGCGGTGGTGATCCAGTCGCTCACGATCGTCTCGAACTCATCCGTCGTCATGCCGGAATGCGTGACGGTGACGATTTCGAAAATGGCAGCCTCGCCGCCGCCGAGCGCACCCTTGAGATCACCCTTGAGTAGGGTGGCAAACGGCTCCTTGTCTTTCCACTCCGGGTGCAGGGGAGCGAGCGCCTTCACGCGATCGAGGGCGAAGGCCAACTGGAAATAGATCGGCTGCTCGGCCCACAGCGTGCCATCATTGTCGAAAGTCGCAATGCGTTCCGCGGGCGGCACAAAGTCGGCCGAACCTTGCTTCGTCACGCGCTCGACGAATGTAACGATGGCCTTCTTGGTTGCCGTATCATTCCACGCCGGCAGCAGGTCGGTCATCGCGGCTTGCGCCAGTGCGGAGACCGGTAAGAGGACAGGCAGCGCCGCAAACGCCGACAACATGGCCCGGCGGCTCAATCCGAAAAACTTGTCACGCGGTTTCATCATCGGCTCCCTATGTGTCTCCACGTTACAACGGCTTCATTCCTTGTTTCGGACGACACACCGAAAGCCGACGTGGCTGGTGGATGTGTCAACCGGCTCAGCGTGGCGCGCGGCCGGACGGTAACGCCGGCAGTAGTTTGGTGCGCAGAGGTGCGAGCCGCCCTTGATCACCTTGCGGGGGATTTTGATATTCGGCTGGCAGGGATCGTAACTCGCAGCCTCGGCGCCGCCGCGCGGATTTTCCGGAATGCAGCAGGCCTTCGGCGCGTCGGCTTCATGCTTCGGGGTGTACCAGTCGCTGGTCCATTCCCAGACGTTGCCGATCATGTCGTGAACGCCGTAACCGTTCGGCGGAAACGCGCTAACCGGCGACGTGCGCTCGAAGCCGTCGTCGTTCAGATTTTGTCGGGGAAATTCGCCCTGCCAGGTGTTGGCCTGGTGCTTGCCGCCGGGCGTGAATTCCTCGCCCCAGGCATACTCCGCGCCGTCCAGCCCGCCGCGCGCAGCGAACTCCCATTCTGCTTCGGTCGGCAAATCTTTGCCAATCCAGCACGCGTAAGCGATCGCATCCGCGAACGACACATGCACCGCCGGATGATGGTCGAGATTGTTGAGGTTGCTCTTTGGTCCATAGGGGTGCCGCCAGTCGGCGCCCTTCAGAAAAGTCCACCACTCACCCCAATTGCGCAGGTCGACCTGACGTGACGGAGGCACGAATACGAGCGAGCCGGCATAGAGCATATGCGGCAGCGCGCCGGGGTAATCCTTCGGATCGGGAACGATCTCCGCAAAGGTGACGTGGCCGGTCGCCTTCACGAACTCCTTGAACTGACGGTTGGTGACCGGCGTGCGGTCGATGAAGAATGGATCGACCGTGACGCGATGGATGGGCGCCTCTTCCGGATAATGCTTGTCCGATCCCATCCGGAAGGTGCCGCCCGGAATCAGGATCATTCCCTCGCGCTCAGTGTGCTCGCGTACTTTGGCGTCGACGGCATCGTTCTCGAACTCAACCATACTCATGTCTGCAATTCCCCGGGAAGTGGAACGCCTGGCAGGTACCAACGGACCGGCTGACGCCGGTCCGTTGGGTTGATTCATTTCCGTTATTTTCCAGCGCCGCTGGCGCCTCGTTGGACCATCTCAAGCGCCTTCTCGATGCTCAGCGATCCGCCGACCTGGCTTGGCGGATACTCCTTGAACGTCTGGAGGAAACCGCCAACGAGAGTTACGGCAGGCACCATCGTCCAGAGCTTTTCGCCCCACCAACGGCCATACAGCATTCCCTCGGTCTGGTAGCGTTCCCACGGATCCTGCCGCAGATTGGTGACCAGCGGAACGTTGGTGGATTCCTCCGTGCCGGTGAACAAGTTGCCCTTGATGGTCTTGAAACTCAGTTTCCAGTCGGCGTATCGCACAGCCGTCAGGTCGCCATTGTCCGTGAAGTAGAAGAATTCCTTTCGCGGCCCTTCGGCGACCTCGCCCTTCAGGAACGGCAGGAAGTTGTAACCATCGAGATGTGTTTTGAAGGTCTTGTCTCCGACCTTCATGCCGTTCAGGAGTTTTCCCTTCACATCAGGTTCACCGGCTGCGGCCAAGAAGGTCGGCAGAAAGTCTTCGCCCGCGATGATGTCGTTGACGATGGCGCCAGGCTTGATTGTGCCGGGCCATTTCGCCACCATCGGAACGCGGAATCCGCCCTCGTAGGTCGTGCCCTTTTCGCCGCGGAACGGGGAGTTACCACCGTCCGGCCATGAAAAGGTCTCAGCGCCATTATCGCTGGTGAAGACGACGATAGTGTTGTCGGCAATTCCGGCGTCATCCAGCTTCTTCATGATGGAGCCGACTGCGGCGTCCAGCTCCATGATGGCATCGGCATAGAGCCCATAACCGCTCTTGTCTTTCCACTTGGGCCCGAGATGGGTCCAGACATGGGTGCGCGTGGTATTATGCCAGAGGAAGAACGGTTTGTTGGCCTTTGCCGAACGATCGATGAAATCGACGGATCGCCGGACCAGTTCGTCGTCGACGTCTTCCATATTGAATTTGGCTTTGGGATCCATGTTCGGATGCGGCGGCAGCGGGCCGCCATCGACAATCGTCTGTTTGCCAACCTTGCCCCAGCGCGGATCGGTCATTGGATCGTCGACGGTCGTGGCCTTGGTCTCGATGACGTTGCGCGGGCCGAAATTGGCGAGGAATTGCGGAGATTTCGGATACTGAGGATCGTAGGGCTCTTCCATCGCGTTGAGATGGTAAAGGATGCCATAGAACTCGTCGAAGCCATGCACCGTGGGCAGATACTCGTTGCGATCGCCAAGATGATTTTTGCCGATCTGCGCCGTGGCGTAGCCGTAAGGCTTGAGAAGCTCGGCGATGGTCGGGTCCTTGTCCTGCAGGCCCTGCTTGGCGGCCGGCATGCCGACTTTCAACAGACCGGTACGGAATGGGGTTTGCCCGAGGATGAAAGCGGCACGACCGGCGGTGCAGGACTGCTGAGCGTAATAATCGGTGAACAGCGCGCCTTCTTTGGCGATGCGATCGATGTTGGGTGTGCTGCCGCCCATCATGCCGCGGTGGTAGGCGCTGATATTCCAGATGCCAACGTCATCGGCCATGATCACGACAATGTTCGGCTTCTTGGCAGCCGTCTGCGCTGACGCCACACCGCTGAATGCCAGCGGGAGCGTAAGGGCTGTCGTTATGAGAAATTTTTTGAACATCGATGTGCCTTTTTCTTTGCAAATCAACTGACCGACAAACTCTCACGTCGCAAGAACCGGGCCAATGAGCAACTCAATGCTCGTTCAGGAAGAAATGCTCGATAGATCAGCCATATAGAAAATTTCGACAGCAGTGGCTTCGCGCTCAGCACTACTCAAACGCCTCCGAGATTTCGGAGTCTCCTCCGAAATTTCGGAGGACACCTCGCGTTGATAGCTAAGCCTTCCCCTCGCTTGATTTCCTATCCCGCTGTTTTGATGGGGTTTCTTTGCGGATGCTCATCGCATCGTGTGTTGGCCCGCTTCTTGCGATGATAGGCAGAGCTGTTTTTCCATTGTGGAAGCGACCGAAAGAAACCGAACCTTGATCGTTTTCTCGATGCAGATCGTGGCACCAGATGAAAAGCGCACAGCAATTCTGCGCACGCTCGGCTCATTGCTCGGTCCAACCCGGGCGGCTGCGGGCTGCATGCAAGCTCATCTCTATGCCGACCTGGACAAACGCAGGATGCTGTTCCTCGTGGAGGAATGGGAGTCGCGCGAGCAATTCGAACGCAATCTCGATAGCGCGAAACTCAATACAATCGTCGCCGCGATCGAACTTTCGAGCGAGGCGCCCGTGGTTCACGTTGACTCAGTTGAACGGGAGGAAGGCGTGGACACGTTGGCACTTCATCGAACCGCCTCTGGGACCGCCCATTGACCTGTAGTCTCAAACCGGCATTCGCGGGAAAGATGAAGACAATGCGCAAGATGTTGATTTCGGTCGCGATGAGTGCCGCGATGATGACGGCAGGTTCGGGCGCCAAAGCTCAGGTAGATCTTAGCGCTTATGCCGACTCCGAAGGATTTCTCGACATCCAGGCTTTGACATGCGCGCAACTCGCTGGCACTTGGCAAGATCAAGCCGACCTACTGAGCGCCTGGTACAGCGGATGGTACAACGGGCTCGCAAAACGACATTACATGGATATCAGAAAAGGCAGGGAAGCCGAACACGAGCTGATTGTGTACTGCAAGGCTAACCCCCAGCTCCGAATTATTCAGGCAATCGACATCGTGTTCAAAGGCATGAGGGAAAAACTCGGCATCAAGGTACAGTGAGGAATTATTCTGGCGGCGGTTTGTATTGGTTAGTCAACCAGAGGTGAGCGGTGACATGAAGATCACGACCACGCTTTCGTTAGGCTTTCTGCTCGGAACGAGTTATCTGCCCGCAGCGATGGCCCAGACTGTCAACGGCACGCTGGGTTCGCCCAGCGCCACGACCACAATCCAGGGGAATCAAATTCCGGCGCCGGCGCCGAAATTCGGCGGCGTGATTAAGGAAAACGCCAAGGACTCGAAGACCTGGTGGCCGCCAACCGTCGTGCCGCCGAAGGGTGCGCCCAACGTTCTACTGATCATGACCGATGACCAGGGATATGGCGTCAGCGGCACCTTCGGCGGCGTCATCCCGACGCCGGCGCTGGACCGCATCGCTAAGGCGGGGCTGCGCTACACGCAGTTCTGTTCCACCGCGCTGTGCTCGCCGACCCGGGCGGCGCTGATCACCGGGCGCAACCATCACTCGGCAGGTTTCGGCGTGATTTCGGAGCTATCGACAGGCTTCCCGGGCTACGACTCGGTCATCACACCTGACAACGCGACCATCGGTACAATCCTCAAAGGCAACGGCTACGCCACGTCGTGGTTCGGCAAGAACCACAACACGCCGGCGTACCAATACACCGTCGCCGGCCCGTTCAACCAATGGCCGGTAGGAATGGGCTTTGACTATTTCTATGGCTTCATGGGCGGCGAGACAGACCAGTGGACGCCTTATCTTTTCCAGAACAACAAGCAGATTTTTCCATGGATCGGCAAGCCCGACTACAACCTCACCACCGACATGGCGGACGAGGCGATCAGCTACATGAAGGAGCTTAATGCCGCGGCGCCCGACAAACCGTTCTTCCTCTATTACGTGCCCGGAGGGAGCCACTCGCCGCACCAGCCGAAGGCCGAGTGGGTCGAAAAGTTCAAGGGCAAATTCGATATGGGCTGGAACGCCCTGCGCGAGCAGATTTTTGCCAACCAGAAGCGCGTCGGTGCGATTCCCGACAATGCCAAGCTCACCGACTGGCCCGATAGCCTACCGAAGTGGGAGACGCTTTCAGCCGATCAGAAGAAGCTGTTCGCCCGGCAGGCCGAAGTGTACGCGGGCTACACGGCCTACACCGATCACGAAATCGCTCGTGTGATCCAGCAGGTCGAAGACATGGGCCAGCTCGACAACACGCTGATCATCTACATCGATGGTGACAACGGCACCAGCCCCGAGGGTACGCTGTCAGGTACGCCCAATCAGTACACCTCGTACAACGGCATCCTCGACTTTCCGATCGAGGAGCAGTTGAAGTTCTACGACGCCTGGGGCTCGGCAGGGAGTTATCCGCACATGGCGGTCGCGTGGTCATGGGCGTTCGACACGCCGTTCAAATACACCAAGCAAATTGCGTCGCACTTCGGCGGAACCCGGCAAGGTGTGGCGATCTCGTGGCCGAACCGTATCAAGGACGTCGGCGGCGTGCGCACTCAGTTCCACCACATCATCGACATCGTTCCAACGATTCTCGAAGCCGCAGCTATCAAGGCGCCGCAGATGGTCGATGGAATCAAGCAGAAGCCCATCGAAGGTGTGAGCATGGTCTATACCTTCGAGAAGGCCAATGCCAATGCGCCCTCGAAGCGCAAGACCCAATATTTCGAAATGATCGCCAACCGCGGGATTTATAATGACGGCTGGTACGCCAACACGACGCCGCCGCACGGGCCGTGGATATTAAACGCACCCTTGCCGCCGATCGGCGATTACAAATGGGAACTGTACAATATCACCGAGGATTACTCGCAAGCGAACGATCTTGCAGCGAAAATGCCCGGCAAGCTGAAGGAAATGCAAAAACTGTTTGTACAGGAGGCCGCCAAGTACAACGTGCTTCCGCTGAACAACGACACGTTTGCGCGGTCACTTGCGCCGCGTCCAAGTGCGACGGCGGGCAAAACAGTCTTCACTTATTCTGGAATAAACCCGGGCATCAATTCCAGCAACGCACCGAACATTCTGGGTAGATCGTACAGTATGAGTGCCGAGGTTGACGTGCCACAAGGCGGCGGCGACGGGATGATTGCCACTATGGGCGGGCGCTGGGGCGGATGGGGTTTCTATTTGCTCAAAGGCAAGCCGGTGTTCGATTACAACATGCTGATCCTCGCCCAGTACCGTTGGGAGGGACCGGACGTGCTGACGCCGGGCAAGCACACGATACGGTTCGATTACACATATGACGGCCCCGGCATCGCCAAGGGCGGCAGCGGTGAGCTGAAGGTGGACGGAAAAGTCGTCGCTACTGGAAAGCAAGCCAACTCGATCGCTTTCCTGCAGGTGGCTGACGAAACCTTCGATGTTGGGGTCGACACCCGCACCGGCGTCAATGACAAGGATTATCAGGTGCCGTTCGCATTCGACGGCAAGATCAACAAGCTGACCGTCAACCTCGGGCCGATGCAGTTGAGCGCAGCGGACGAAATGAAAGTGCGAGAGGCGACCGCCCGGGCGCGGGACTAGAGAGCGGTCGCCTACAGTCGCCGGAAAGGTGGCGCCGGTCTTGAGTGGCGCCACCGGAGATGCATCGGCACATTCAAAGATTTCTGTCTGGGCCTTGGTCTTCATCAACAAAGTCGGCGCTCCGGTTCTGAATAGGACGGCATGATCTCGTAAGGGCGAAATACAGATGAGCCAGAACCATTTTACCCTCAGCTTTCCCTTAAAATCGCCTTCGGACGCAAAACTGCTGGCGGAACAGCTTCCGCCACTGATGCCGAAGTTGTTCCGGGCAAACGATACGATCGGCACCGTTCACTACTCACGCTTCACCGTACTAAGCGAAAAGACGCTGCTGTTTCTTGGTGATTTCGATGGAGAGTTCGATCGGCTCATGGCCGATCTTGCCAAGACAGCAGGACTGGTGTTCGATCTGATCTTGCGACATGTTGAAAATCCACCGCCTACGCCGATCGCCGCCAACAAAGACGCGTTTGTCAAATGGGCGGCGGCCCATCTTATCCGCGCGGTGAATCTTTATACCGCCTACCCCAACGTGACCTCCAAGGAGATCAAGGCGCTGGCGTCGGCCGCTGACGTCAGTGGGGCTGGAGAACTGCATCCGTTTCTGGTGATTCTGCCCATCAAGTCATACCTTCATTTCGTCGCTGTACAACTGATCTTACGTGTAAGGGGACGAGGGACGACGAAGGACCTGGACTCCGTCGGCACGCCCCATTTCGCCCAGTTCGTACCGCTCGAGAACAATCAGATCGGTTTCTTTACCGTCTATGACGGCTCATTCGACAAATACATCGCCGATTTCACCAAGAATATCGGAGAGGTCTTCGATCTCATCTTCAAATTCACGAAGAACCCGCCGCCGTCGCCATGCAGGAAATATCTCCAGGAATTCGTCGACTTTGCAGCCGGCGCAAACCGCATCCCGATCGGCTTCTACCAAGCTTATCCGGGATTGTCGGTTCAGGACATCCATGCCCTGATTGCCGACAACAACTCGCCATCTGTCGCTGCCGGCTGAATGCGCTCTCGGCGAGCGCGGCCGGACAAGAGTCTGTAAAAGCGGAATAGCAACGATGTCGACCGACAAACGATCAGCGCCAGAGCTACGAGGGAACGGAGGGTTTTTCAGTCGATTGTTTGGACGAGGCGCGGCGTCGGACTCTCGTGGGCAGGCGGACGCGAAGACCGCATTGGATCTCGCCGATATTCAGGGATTCATTCTGCGCGGGTATCGAATGCCGATGGTGCGGCATTTCTTGCTAAGTGTGGGTGTGCCTGCTGAAGCCCGCGAGTTGCTCGGACGGCTCGTCAGCGGCAATGAGTCCGCTGCGCCACAGATTACCACGGCTGAAGACTGGCACGTGGGATTCGAACCGGGACCGGAGGACAATCCGGCCGACGTCCCGCGCCGCAAGCCGGATTATTGCTTAAACCTGGGCATCACATGGCCTGGGCTGATCGCGTTGGAGATCAAGGATCGTGTCCCAACGCTCTCGTTCAAGTCATTTGGCGCCTTCATCGCAGGCGCAGCCGCGCGAGCCAAGCTCGTGGGCGACAGCGGCGAGAGTGACCCGCAGCACTGGATCGGTGGTTTCGGGGCAGGCAGCGATCACGTCCTGATCACGCTGCACGCCATGAGTCCCGAAGCGATGGCAGCCTATAGCGAACGCCTTTCCGCGCTGTTTGTCGAAGGCGGTGCCTTTCGCGAAATCTGGCGTGCCGA
>Ga0137403_10009860_pt1 | contig 10598 bp, 8 predicted proteins | sample CZOMad2_1_16fung_FD_122057 | JGI IMG/M metagenome (GOLD analysis project Ga0137403, IMG submission 122057) | Vadose zone soil fungal communities from Angelo Coast Range Reserve, California, USA - CZOMad2_1_16fungal (Hybrid Assembly) | ecosystem: Environmental > Terrestrial > Soil > Vadose zone... | reverse complement strand
TACGTTTTAGCAACGAACGGATTGGTTAGGCGTTCTGTTCCAATTTGTGTCGGCAGCCCGTGTCCGGGAAGGACCGTCACGTTGTCGCCGAGCGGAAACAGTTTTTTTCTGATGCCATCGAGCAAAAGCTTGGCATCGCCACCCGGCAAATCCCATCGACCAACGCCACCCGCAAAAAGGACGTCGCCACCGATGAGCAATTGGTCCTTGCGCGAGAAGAAGCAAAGACTGCCGGGACAATGTCCTGGAACTTCAAGCACTTGCATTTCCAAACCGAGAAATTTTTCCACCGGTCTCTCTTCGATGAAAAAGTCGGGCTGAACCGGTTCAATCTCCAATTCAAACCCGAAGCTGCGAAAGAATTCTCGATCGGAGATCATCGGCGCGGTTTCCGGATGACAACCGATTGGGCAACCGAAGCGGCGTTTGATTTTGGCCACGTCGGGGATGTGATCGAAATGGCCATGTGTCAGCAAGAGAAGTTTCAGATCGACATCGCGCGATCCGACCCAATCGCAAGCACCGTCAGGTGCGTCGAACAGAATCCAGCCCTCGGAAGCTTCAAGCAGATAGCAATTCGTTTCGAAAATACCACCGCAAAAGGTCTCGTACCTCATTGAGCATCACTGTAACCGAGTCGTCTAACCCAGCCAGTAACGCCGCGGCGACCGAAATATATTCTGGGTAGACCGTCCGGTCAGTTCGGGGAAAGCTTCGGCGCGACGATAACTGGATTTTCTGCATTTTGAATGTTTATGCGGGCCAAGTGTCTTACATCCTACATGTCGATTTTGACTCCATATCTTGCGCTTCGCTTTGAAATCTGCGAAAGTGGGAAACCCTTTTTTCGCCGATGAAATCATCATTACAACGGTCACTGGCGTGTTGCGCCATTCTTTTCGCAGCCGCGATTGCGGCGCCTCCAGCCGTAGCGACATCGAAGGAAACGATAGCCGTCTCGGTGGGGAACCTTTTGCAGGAGGGCCATTACACTCGTCAAAAGTTAAACGAGGAACTTTCGAGAAAATTCCTTCAGACTTATCTAGAGCTGCTCGATTACAGTCATCTCTTTTTTACCCAGCAAGACGTGGACGCGCTCAATGCGAAGTATGGAAACTCGATCGCTGGTGACGTTCTTCTCGGCACCCTAAAACCTGCTTACGAAATTTACGATCTCTATGCGAAACGCGTGGATGAGCGTGTCGCGAAAGTGAAGGAACTGCTGAAGGAGCCGATTGATTTCAAAAGCGACACCACCATCGAGCTTAGCCGGCAAAAATCCGCCTGGCCAAAGGACGAGGCCGAAGCCGATCAGCTCTGGCGGGGTCGTATCACAAACGAGCTGCTACAGGAACATCTGAGCGAGCATCCCATTGAGCCCGCTCCGCAACTGGTCGCGCGCCGCTACGATCGTCTCGGCCGCACCGTCCACGAGCAGGATAAGGACGAGCAAATGAAGCTCTTTCTCGACGCGCTCGCCCAAACCTACGACCCGCATTCCGAGTATCTGAGCAAAGCCGACATGAAGAATTTCAGCATTAACATGGGCCTTTCGCTGGTGGGGATCGGCGCCATGCTTCGGACTGAAGATGGCTACGCAAAAATAGAGAGCCTTGTTCCCGGCGGCCCCGCCCAAGTGGATGGCCGGCTGAAAGTGGGCGACCGCATTACCGCCGTAGCGCAGGGTTCGGCTGACTATGTCGATGTTCGCGAGATGCGGTTGGACAAAGTCGTGGAAATGATTCGCGGCAAGAAAGGTACGCATGTGCGCCTGCTCGTGATTCCGTCAGACGCGACTGATCCTTCCCGCCGCAAGAATATCGAGCTCGTGCGGGATGAAATTAAGCTGAAGGATCAGGAGGCCCGCGCGGACATCATTATCAAGAAGGATGAGAACGGCGATCCCATAAAGCTCGGTTGGCTTACACTCCCATCTTTTTATGCGGACATGGACAGGCACCAGAAAAGCACGACGCGCGATGTGCTGGCGCTGCTCAGGCGATTAAAGAAAGAAAACATCGCCGGATTGGTTGTCGATCTTCGTAAAAATGGCGGCGGTTCACTCGAGGAAGCGCTCTCTCTCACGGGTTTGTTTTTGAAATCAGGCCCGATCGTCCAGACGAAAGATTATAATGGAAGCATTAGGATCTCGTCCGATCCCGATTCTGGAATCGCATATTCCGGGCCGCTGGTTGTGCTGACCAGCCGGCAAAGCGCGTCCGCCAGCGAAATCTTTGCGGCTGCTCTTCAAGATTACGGCCGCGCCGTAGTTGTCGGTGACAAGAACACGTTCGGCAAAGGAACCGTGCAGACGATTCTTCCCATCGGCCGGTTTGCTTCGCTGCTTGGCAGTCATTCCGAGGAGGATGGCGCGCTGAAGCTGACCATCCAGAAATTTTATCGTGTCGCTGGTGGTTCGACCCAGCTCCACGGTGTGGCCTCCGATATTGTCCTGCCGAGCTTGAGTGATCTGCCCGAATTTGGCGAAGGCGCGCTTAAGAATTGTTTGCCCTACGATGAAGTGTCCAAGGCGAAATACACGAAATGGTCAGACACGCATTCGCTTTTTGTTGATCAACTGAAGCGACGCTCGGAAGAGCGGGTTAAAAACGATCCTGAATTCCACTATGTGATGGAGGACATTGGTCGTTTGCGTCACAAGCTCGACGATAATCGAATCTCGCTGAACGAAGACGTTCGAAAAAGCGAAACGCAGGAGGACAAGCTGCGCAAAGAAATGCGTTCGAAAGAGCGTCTGGCGCGCAACGAGGAAGAACCGCGCATTTATCGGCTGACGCTCGACACTGTCGACAAACCTAATCTCCAACTGATCATGTATCCTGGGAAACTGGCCGAGACGAAGAAGAGCGGAGTCCCTCCGAAAGCTGTGCCTGAGGCTGCCTCGGATGCAGATTCCGATTTAGTCGCCGGCATCGGTGGCGAGGACGATACCAAAGAACCGGCCATTGATCCCGAGCGCGATGAGACATTGAATATTCTAACCGATCTTGTCGATCTGTCGCGTGGACCCAAAACGGCCAGCGCGAACATTGATAAGCCGTCCGCGCAGCGCCCGTAAGATCTAGTTACATGGCGTTCGGTTTTCCGTAGTTGCAGCGGTGCCGGCTGCTTTATCGTGGGCACACAGGCGAGACGCCTATCGCTACCGGCTCATCGCCACCAGAATGGCGGAGGAGGAGCGAAGCGCTGATCAAACGGTGAAGCGAAACGCGGGCCTGCAAATCCGGGAGGTCGTCTCGGCATCATGGACCGCGATTGTTCGGAATAACGGCCAACCGGTGTCCTGCCAAACACAGTCACTGGAGTTCCGACGCTGACCGAGTTGAAAAGCGCAACCGCGTATTCCTCCGGCATGCGGACACAGCCGTGTGACGCAGGGTAACCCGGCAGATAGCCGGCATGCATTCCATCTGCGCCGTTGAAGCGCATAAAGTAATGCATTGGCGCAGGAATAAATTTTCCTCCTGGTGGCACACGCATATCCGCATCGGCGTCAGCCACGATTGTGTTTCCGCGCGCATCGACAATTTTCCCGTACATGCTCGAGTAATGGCTTCGTTCCTTCTCGAGAATTTTGAATTCGCCTCTCTCGGTTAGGTGTCCGTCGCGGCCGCTGGAAATTGGCGTCGCCAAAATCGGCCGTCCGTTTTGAAGGAGGTAAGCAGTTTGTGCCTCCAAATCGATCTCGACTGAGGTCGCCGGATTTTGCCCAAGAACCGGCAGGAGCGTCAGTAGCAGAATCGGCACAGCCGAGCCGATTTTCTGGAACACGTTCACAACCTACTTAACCCTCGTGACGAGTAAAAGTCTCACACCGCGATCGGTGCTTTGATCGTCGGATGTGGGTTGTAACCGATTAGCTCGAAATCCTCGAAGCGAAAGTCGGCGAGGTTTTTAATCGCTGAATTCAACTGCATGCGTGGCAAAGATCGACAATCACGAGCGAGCTGCTCGCGCGCTTGCCCGAGATGATTTTGATACAGATGTAAATCGCCGAACGTATGGATGAATTCCCCCGGCTTTAGATCGCAGACTTGCGCGACCATTATCGTGAGTAGCGAATACGACGCGATATTGAACGGCACGCCGAGAAATAAATCAGCGCTACGTTGATAGAGCTGGCAGCTCAGCTCGCCATCTTGGACATAAAATTGGAAGAGGACATGACAAGGCGGCAACGCCATCTTACTGATCTCGGCCGGATTCCACGCGTTCACGATTAGACGGCGGCTCTGCGGATTTGATTTGATCTTTGAGATGACGTTATCGATCTGATCCACGCGCACTCCGTTCTCGCCGCGCCAATCTCGCCATTGCGCACCGTAAACTCGGCCGAGATCGCCGGTTTCATCGGCCCATTCATCCCAAATCGTCACGCCGTGTTCGTTGAGATAGTGAACGTTGGTGTCGCCACGCAGGAACCATAGCAATTCGTAAATGATCGATTTGATGTGTAATTTTTTTGTGGTGAGCAGTGGGAAATTTTCCCGCAAATCGAAACGCGCTTGCGCGCCGAAGATCGACAATGTGCCTGTGCCGGTGCGATCGGCGCGCGGTTGGCCTTGGTTGATTACCAGCCGAAGGAGATCGTGATACTGGCGCACGCACGAAATTATCGTCTCCGGCGTTTTGCGAAAACAAAAAAGCGCTGCCTTAACGGGTAAAGCGAAACGCTGTCGAACCGACCAAGCGTGATTTTGATTTGCAGTCCGACATTCCTGAACGTACAGTGATACGCTGGGCTGGAAAATAGGAGAGCGCCGCATTGGCTCAAACCTAGACTTCGCGGTGCTGGAATCGCGACGAAGTGTCGCAACTCATTCGGCATTAATTCGCCGGATGAATGTGTTAGAGCTTCGATGACAGGTATTTAAAGATGCAGGTGTCAGTTGGCTTGGCTCCTGCTAAGTAACGCACAGGAGGATTATACTCAAATGGCTAAAGTTTTAGGTATCGATTTGGGCACCACGAATTCCTGCATGGCTATCATGGAAGGTGGTGACCCTGTAGTTTTGGAAAATTCGGAAGGCGCACGCACAACGCCTTCAATCGTCGCGTTTACGAAGAACGGTGAACGATTGGTTGGCCAGGCTGCGAAACGCCAGGCTGTAACCAACCCGCAGAACACCGTTTTCTCGATCAAGCGGTTCATGGGTCGCAAGTTCGACGAGGTTCATGAAGAAGAGCATCGGGTTCCGTACAAAGTCGTGAAGGCGGCGAACGGTGATGCCCACGTGCAAGTGGAAGTGAACGGGCAGAAGAAGACGTTCTCGCCGCCGGAAATTTCGGCGATGATTTTGTCGAAGATGAAGGCCGACGCTGAAGCCAAGCTCGGCGAGAGAATCACCCAGGCCGTCATCACCGTGCCGGCGTATTTTAACGACTCACAGCGCAACGCAACCAAAGACGCGGGCAAGATCGCGGGTCTCGAAGTATTGCGCATTATCAATGAGCCGACGGCCGCGTCGCTCGCTTACGGCCTCGACAAGAAGAAAGACGAGAAGATCGCGGTTTACGATTTGGGCGGTGGCACGTTTGATATTTCGGTTCTCGAAATTGGTGATGGTGTCTTCGAAGTCAAGGCAACCAACGGCGACACCCACCTTGGTGGTGACGATTGGGATGCGAAGATCATGGATTGGATCGTCAGCGAATTTAAAAAGGACACTGGCATCGATCTGACAAAGCAACCGGACGCGATCCAGCGCATCAAGGAGGAAGCGGAGAAAGCGAAGATTGCGCTCTCAAGTTCGCAGGAATACGAAATCAACCTGCCGTTCATCACAGCGGATGCGAGCGGGCCGAAGCACATTCAGAAGAAATTGACGCGTTCCAAACTGGAGCAGCTCACCGACCCGCTTTTCGAGCGGACGATCAAGCCGGTGAAGGACTGCTTGGCCGACGCCAAGTTGTCCGAGAAGGAAATAAACGAGCTGGTGCTCGTCGGTGGCATGACGCGCATGCCGAAGGTGATCGAGACGGCGCGTAAACTCATCGGCAAGGAGCCGCACAAGGGCGTGAACCCGGACGAGGTCGTCGCTGTGGGCGCGGCAATTCAAGGCGGCGTGCTCAAGGGCGACGTCAAAGACGTGCTCTTGCTGGACGTGACTCCGCTGACGCTCGCGATTGAAACCGCGGGCGGCGTAGCGACGCCGATGATTCCTCGCAACACCACAATCCCAACGCGCAAATCGCAAATCTTTTCAACCTACAGCGACAATCAGCCGGGCGTGGAAATCAAAGTGTTGCAAGGCGAGCGGCCGCTGTCGCGCGACAACAAGAACCTCGGCACATTCCATCTCGACGGAATTCCGCCAGCGCCGCGCGGCGTGCCGCAGATCGAAGTGACTTTCGACATCGACGCGAACGGCATTCTGCATGTCTCGGCGAAAGACCTTGGCACTGGCAAGGAACAGAAGATTTCCATCACCGGCAGCTCCGGACTTTCGAAAGAGGAAGTCGAGAAGATGCAGCGCGAAGCCGAAACGCATGCCGACGAGGACAAGAAGGCGAAGGAAGCGATCGAGATCAAGAACAACGCCGACATGCTCGCGTATCAATGCGAGAAGCAATTGAAGGAACTCGGCGACAAGATTTCCGGCGACAAGAAGAAGCAAGTCGAAGACGCAATCGCCGCGGTGCGCGAGGCCATCAATCGCAACGACACTGACGCGATGAAGCGGACGTATGACGATCTCCAGAACAAGTTCCAGGAAGTCAGCGCCGAACTTTACAAGCAAGCGTCAGCCGCAGGCGCGCAAGCGGGTCCGCAACCTGGACCCGAAGCGGGTGCGCGTCCGGGCGCCGAAGAAGGCGCAGGCAAACGTGGCGAAGGAGACGTCGTCGACGCGGAGTTCGAAGTCGTCGACGAAGACAAGAAAAAATAAACGAAAAACAATTTGTCAGCGGCGGTTTGAGACAAACGGTCGCTGGCATAACCAAAAAAACCAGAAGGAGGAAAATAAAACCTATGGCAGCAGTCAATGTGAAACCGCTCGGTGATCGGGTGCTGGTGCATCCGATTGAAGAGCAGGAAGTGAAAAAGGGCGGGATCATTATTCCCGATACCGCAAAGGAAAAACCGCAGGAGGGCAAAGTCGTCGCTCTTGGCACCGGTAAAATCGACGACAACGGCAAGAAAGTCGATTTCACCGTCAAGAAAGGAGACAAGGTTCTCATTTCGAAATACGGCGGCACCGAAATCAAGATCGACAACGAGTCTTACCTGATCATGCGCGAGGACGACATCCTCGGCATCATCGGTTGATGAACTCTCAACATTCAACCATTAACTACTTAAACTATGGCAGCTAAACAATTACAATTCGATGAAAATGCGCGGCATGCGTTGCTGCGCGGCGTCGAGAAACTGGCGAAAGCCGTCAAGGCAACGCTCGGACCGAGCGGTCGCAACGTGATTCTCGACAAGAAATTCGGCAGCCCGACGATCACGAAAGACGGCGTGACGGTCGCGAAAGAGATCGAGCTGGAAGATCCGTATGAAAATATGGGCGCTCAGCTCGTCCGCGAAGTCGCGTCGAAAACTTCGGACATTGCGGGCGACGGCACCACCACGGCGACCGTTCTGGCGGAGTCCATTTATAAAGAAGGACTGCGCAACGTCACCGCGGGTGCGAACCCGACTTCGTTGCAGCGCGGCATCATGAAAGCCGTCGATGCGATCGTCGAGGAGCTAAAGAAAATCTCCAAGAAAGTCAGCGATCGCACCGAGATCGCGCAGGTCGCGACCGTTTCGGCCAACTGGGACAAGACGATCGGCGAAATCATCGCCGACGCCATGGACAAAGTCGGCAAGGACGGCACGATCACGGTCGAGGAAGCGAAATCGATCGAGACCACGCTCGAAGTCGTCGAGGGCATGCAGTTCGACAAAGGTTATCTGTCGCCCTACTTCGTCACGAACGCGGAGGCGATGGAGGCCGTGCTCGAAAATCCTTACATCCTCATTTACGAAAAGAAAATCTCGAGCTTGAAGGACATGCTCCCATTGCTCGAGAAAGTCGCGAAAGCTGGCCGGCCGCTCCTCATCATTTCTGAGGATGTGGAAGGCGAAGCGCTCGCCACTTTGGTCGTGAACAAATTGCGCGGCACATTGCAAGTCTGCGCGGTGAAAGCGCCCGGCTTCGGCGATCGTCGCAAGGCGATGCTGGAAGACATCGCGGTGCTCACCGGTGGCCGTCTGATCAGCGAAGACCTCGGGATCAAGCTCGAGAACATCAAACTTGAAGATCTCGGCCGCACCAAGCGCGCCACTATCGACAAGGAGAACACCACCATTGTCGAAGGCGAAGGCAAGCAGGTCGATATTAAAGGCCGCATTGCGCAAATCCGTCGTCAGATTGAAGAAACGACGAGCGATTACGATCGCGAAAAACTCCAGGAACGTCTCGCGAAACTCGCGGGCGGCGTGGCCGTCATTAATGTCGGCGCGGCGACCGAGACCGAGATGAAGGAGAAGAAAGCGCGCGTCGAAGATGCGTTGCACGCTACTCGCGCCGCGGTTGAGGAAGGCATCGTCGCAGGCGGCGGTGTCGCATACCTGCGCACGCAGAAAGTGCTCGACAACATCAAAGACCTCGAAGCCGACGAGAAAGTGGGCGTCGCCATTGTGCGCCGCGCCATTGAAGAGCCGACGCGTCAGCTCGCCGACAACGCTGGCAAGGAAGGCGCGCTCGTCGTCGAGGAAGTGAAGAAGCGCAAAGGCAACGAAGGCTACGACGTCGCCGCTGACGAATACACCGACTTGGTGAAGGCGGGGATTGTCGATCCAACCAAGGTCGCACGCACCGCGTTGCAAAACGCCGCGTCGATCTCCGGTCTGTTGCTCACCACCGAAGCACTCGTGACGGAAATTCCTGAAAAGGAAAAAACTCCTCCGATGCCCGGCGGCGGCATGGGCGGCATGGATTACTAAGCCAAACCAACAAATGAATCACAGCAGCCGGGCTTCTTCCGAAGCCCGGCTGTTTGCTGTACATTAGGCAAGATGAACTTTCCTGATCTCGGCCATTTTCGCCAATTGCAGGCGGATCTCTGGAAATGGCCAAAGTCTCGCGCCGTCGCAATGGTGGGAGCAGGGTTGAGCTTGAATGCGGATGCATTGCCAGGTGTCACGTCTCCATTCCCAACATGGCGGCAGCTAGCGCGCGTTATGTTCGACCAGCTATATCCGGCCGAACCTAACCAGACAGACGAGCAGGCGCAGAGACGAGACACTCGTTTCGCAGGTGCTAATCCGCTTCGCCTTGCGAGTGAGTACGAAGCAGCGTTCGGCCGCGGTAGACTGGAATCGCTGATACAGGAGCAGGTTCCCGATTCCGATTATCAGCCTGGATTGCTGCACACATTGCTACTTGAGCTCCCGTGGGGCGACATTTTCACAACAAATTACGACACGCTGTTGGAAAGAACGGAAGTGCGGGGGCGCAACTACCAGCCAGTCATCAAGGTCGAAGATCTGACGATCGCATCTGCCCCTCGCATTGTGAAGCTTCACGGATCGTTACCGTCCCAGACGCCCTTTATTATTTCCGAAGAGGACTTTCGCACATATCCTCGGACGTTTGCACCCTTGGTAAACTCGGTGCAGCAGGCCTTGCTAGAGATCCAATGCGCGAGTTTCCTGTCGACAGGGTAAGGCAGGTCAAAGATCGCGATGCTGGACCGAACCCTGTCCGCAGTACTTTACGAAAGCTCGGAGAATTTTTGTCGCGATGTGTGTTACCGGTTCTCGAGCCTAACGACGACGAGCGATGGCTGGAGATCGACACTTGGCTGAATGAAGTGCGACAAGTCGGAATTTATCCATCACTGGCGCTGCCTTATTTTTTGATTCGTCGTCCCGATCTCTGCGGCGCGATAACGGCGACTCTTTTGGAGGATCTCCGATCCGATATTGGTGATCGATGCGAGGCAGCAGCCCGAGGTCTTCGACACTGGGCAAACCTATTCGGCTCCAAACACGCTCCCGACGTGCCGCCGGAGCTCATTCAGACGCTAGTAGAGCGCGTCGCCTTTCGTAAAAGGCCAGGGATTCTCGGCTGCACAAGCTATCTGATCGACGTGATCGTCGAGCAGCCGCAGATGATCACCGCGAATCAGCGATTCTTGTTGGTCGGAAGCTTGATGGCTTGGCACGACGCAACAACGCTTTCAGCGACGGACGCCGACGGGCAATTTGCACGAGCCCAGCGGCCGGAGCTGCGTGTCGCCATCGCCAGAATGGGCGGTGCTCTGAGCAGGTTGTATCGAACCGAGCCAACAATGCCCGTAAGTATTGGTTTTTGGCGGGACGCTAGCGCGAATGACCCACTCCCGGAGGTTCGGCGGGCATATCTTCTTTGGAGCGAGCGCGATTAGTGCTGCTTCCCATCGCACTGTTTCCGGCTTTATGGCCCCGACCAATTTCGAATTAATGGGTTTGAACAAATTCAAAGAAGCGATCGAACCATGTTCGATTAGTTTAAGAAATGTTACCGAAATATGGTGATTTCTTGATCAAGCGCTTCGAGCAGCCGGATGAGGTGCGCACATTCGAAAAGGGAAAATTCGAAACG
>Ga0137403_10009859_pt1 | contig 10599 bp, 10 predicted proteins | sample CZOMad2_1_16fung_FD_122057 | JGI IMG/M metagenome (GOLD analysis project Ga0137403, IMG submission 122057) | Vadose zone soil fungal communities from Angelo Coast Range Reserve, California, USA - CZOMad2_1_16fungal (Hybrid Assembly) | ecosystem: Environmental > Terrestrial > Soil > Vadose zone... | reverse complement strand
ACATAGGCATTCTGGCGAAGGCTGTAGAGTGAAACGCTGACGTGTTCCAGCGTAAGAGGGTGTTCCTTCACCGCTGGAGTCTCCAGCAAGCCTTCCAACGCACGGATTTTGGCCTGATATTTTTCCAGGTATTCTTTATCTTTTGTTCCATGAAAGGCCGCTAATTCCTCTTGCTGGAACTCGGTCAAATCCGGTTCCGCGGTACGAAAACGTTGCTGAAGTTTCTGCATCGCCTCTAAATCTTCAAAACCGGCCTGATAGTGAAGGGCGGTTTGATACAGCGATAAACTTTTCGGAGCGAGCAGGAGCGCCTTATCCAGGTAACCCAGGGCTTTTTTCATCGTCTCGGCTTCATGCAAACGCTGATAAACCCGCTTGCGCCCCCCCTCGTCGAGGTAAAGATGCGCGAGTAAGGATGTGCTGGCGCTCTCGCCCAGCATCTCCAGGCGGATCGAATCGCGCACGACGTCCATTACCGCGCTGGAGAGCAGGGTATGGAGCGTATTGATAAGCAGGACGCTGTCGCCGGGAGCAAGCGAAATAGCTTCTTCCAGCAAGGCCAAACCGCGATTGTGATCTGCATTGTTGCCGGTCGCCTCGTAAAGACTCAAGCAGGCCAGCCCCCAATTATTCAGGTCGGCGGCGTTCTTTGGCTGCTGTTCGTAAGCAGCAACTGCTTTGCGGAGGTATTGCGCTGCGACGTCTTTTTTGCCTTGCTGCAGCGCCTTTTCCCCGCGCGCGCAATTGAGCGCGATTTGAATCGTGGGTTCGGATGGATCGGCCCTCTCCAGCCATGCGATCTGGTCATCCGTATCCTTGAACATGTAACCTCGAAAAGAGGCCGCCGCGAATTTTTGTTTCTCGACTTTCGAGCTATTGTAAGCCTCTTCGACCAGAGCTCTGGCCTGGGTAAAATCCCCCACGTCACGCAGCGTTCTTCCCAGCGAAATCAGAATCGGATAAGCGCGCTTGTTCGCGGCCAGCAATTGGTCGAACAGTTCTTTACCCTCCTTGGATTTGCCCAGCCAATAATAAACCTGGCCGAGAAAAAGCCGGTATTCGTCCGTCTCGCCGGCCACACCCCGAATCGCCAAAAAAGTCGCTTCCGCAGCTTCCAGTTCCTTTTTGCGCGCGGCAGGTTCTTTCAAATCTTGTGCGCGCGTCAGTTGTACGATGCCAAGATCCAGGGTGACATGTACGATGGTGTTTGCTGCTTTGAGGTCGGAAATGGCCCGGCGGAGCCCCGTGTCGGCTTGCATTTGCTTTTGGATGTATGCCTCCACCATAGTTTCCCGTTCGAGCTTGGATGCCTTGTCATAACTGTCGTAGAACGATTGCCCAGCCTGGCCACGCTTAAGGTCGTCCAGCGCGCGCCGGTAAACGGCAGACAATGCGTTGGTGTAGGATCGCTCAATTGCGCGCAGTTTTACGAGCCGGGCCTGCACGTAAGGATAGAGCAATTGATACGCCTCTTCATTTTTTCGTTGCTGGAGCAGGTGTTGTCCCAAAATGCGCGCGCCTTCGGTCGAGCCGAGCCTGTGCTGATACGGAAGGAGCAGTTTGATACAGTCGTCGAGTTTCTCTTTCGCTTCATAAACAAGGGCCAATTCCACCACACGATTTGTGTTGTTTGGGTTCGAGGCGATCGCTTCCTGGAGCAACTCGGTGCGCAAATTCAGCAGGCCCATGGGTACATCGAAGCTGTGGCGCCACAGGGACTGCGCGGAACAACCATCCGCTTCGAGCGCATCACCGTCACCGGCACCGAGGACCTGATTATGGCGGCAGTGCTGGCCCAGGGAGAGACGGTCATCGAAAACGCGGCGCGCGAACCGGAAGTGGCGGACCTCGCCGACCTGCTCGTGAAGATGGGGGCCCGGATCGAAGGCGCGGGCACGGCCACCATCCGGATTCAAGGAGTCCAGCAATTGCGTGGCGCCGAGCATGCCATAATTGCCGACCGCATCGAGGCGGGCACCTTCCTGGTCGCCGCCGCCATTACCGGAGGCGACCTAACGGTGACCGGATGCGTTCCGGAGCACAACGGCGCGCTGATTACGAAGCTGCAAGCCGCGGGGGCCGAGGTAACGGAAGTGGATCGCGCGACGCTGCGCGTGCGCTCGGAGGGCGGGCTGCGCTCGGCCGACGTCTCGACCGCCGAGTATCCCGGCTTCGCCACCGATCTTCAAGCGCAGTACATGGCCCTCATGACTCAGGCCGAGGGCATCGCCATCATCACCGAAACTATTTTCGAGAATCGCTTCATGCACGCGCAGGAACTGGCGCGCATGGGCGCGAACATCCGGCTGGAGGGCAACCAGGCCATTGTGGCCGGGCGCAAGGAATTGACGGGCGCCGGGGTGATCGCGTCCGACCTGCGCGCCAGCGCTTCGCTCGTGCTGGCGGCGCTGGTGGCACGGGGTGAAACGGTGATCGACCGGGTGTATCACATCGACCGGGGCTATGAGAAAATCGAAGGGAAACTGGCGGGCGTCGGAGCGCAAATCCGGCGTCTCGACTAAGCTAACAGGCTGCGGAAAAACGCGTTAATAGGAAGGGCGCGGATTAACGCGGATAAACCACGCATGGCCTGGCGGCCACCCTGGAAGATGAAAACCCGCGACCTCTGTTTTCAAAGCAATGCCGAAACAAATAACTTGGTTTTGCCCAATCAGCGTTTATCCGCGTTCATCGGCGGCTCAGTCGCTTTTATTCCGCAACCTGTTATACCCAGGAGTGTTTTTTCATGACGCACAGTCCTGAATTCCTTAAGCTGGTCAACGACGCAAAAACACGCATCCGCGAGACCGACATCGCCGGATACAAAAAAATGCTGGCCCAGGGCGAGCAAGTGCTGCTGATCGACACCCGGGAAGACAGCGAATGGGCGGCCGGACACGCGACCGGAGCGCTGCATCTTTCGAAAGGAATTATTGAGAGGGATATCGAAGCCAAAGTACCGGACAAGCAGACCTCGATGGTGCTCTACTGTGGCGGCGGGTTCCGCTCCGCACTCGCAGCGGACAACCTGCGGAAGATGGGTTATCAGAACGCCATTTCGCTCGATGGCGGATGGCGGGCCTGGCAGCAATCGGGCTTGCCGGTCGAGCGGTGAGGATTCACCAGCGCAGCATTCACCAGCGCAGCATTCATCAGCGCGGCATTTACCAGCGCAGCATTTACCAGCGCAGCATTTACCAGCGAAGAATCAGCTTGATACAGCTCCAGGTTATATAGACAAACACGAGCAGCTCCAGCGCGCGGATCAGCTTCTCTACCGCGCCGCCGAGAAATTCGAACCGCAGCAGCAACCCGCAAAGTAAGCCGCCCATCACCCAGTAGTTGTCCAGGGTATAGGCATAGGCGCGCCAGTAGGCTAAGAGGACGCCGTAGTAAGCCATCGGCCAATTACTGTCCACGGCAGACGAAAGCCGCTTAGCCGCGACCAGCAGGGTGGCCGCCATCAAAAACAGCGTGACGACGTTGAACAGAGTGATTTGAAAATACATCGGTCAGAACGACCATAGGAGGCTCGAGAATCCCGCACGCGCGCGACAGTTCTGGAGTATGGTGAGCAGCCCAAAGTCCTCCCCGGTAACGATAGTACGAGCAATACGGACTTCATCTCAATCGGCGATTCCACTTAGGGGAAGCCTGCATGATTACGGAGATAGATGATTTACGAGACGAAGCTTGCAACCCGGGACGAGGGCGCGGAACATTGGCCAGCCCGCCGCTGGCCCCGCTCACCTCGGGACCTTTGACGTTGGTGCATAGCCCGCGCAAAACGGGGGCGGCCTGGCAGAGAACGTCTGTTTTCCGCCTGGAACCACATCTAACCGGGTCAGATCGTTTGACCAAAGAGCTGGGAGCTTTGAAATTCCCGCAGTGCGCGATGAGCAGCAAATGCCTGTCCGGGGGAAGCGCCAGCAGCCACCCAGGGTACGGCGCGACCGATATCGAATTCCCGGTCTTGTGATTCGCCAGCGACACCACATCGATGCGGTTCGCCGCGAAGTTGGCCACGTAGACCACCCCGTGAGGCTCGTCGTGGGCGATATCCGGCGCGGCCGCCCAAATGACGCCTGCCAGCCCGCGGGACATTCTTAGCCAAAACTTCGATTCCATTTCATCGTGGGAAGCTCCACGGCGGCAAAGGATGCGGGCGGACCGACCGCCCGCGCTTCCCCACCCCTGCGATGTCTTTCAATCATTCGGCGCTTTTGCGGCGCCGCAACACGATCACGCCCAAAAAAACCAGCGCGAAAACAGCGCAGATAAGGCGAATCATCGAGCCATCCATAGTGTTTCTCCTTTCCCGGCAAATTCGACGACCCCTACATGTTGACCATCATGGGGATCAGCTCCCGCACGATGCGCACCAGCACGGGCCCCACCGTCACCACAAAGAGCGATGGCAGAATACAGAAGAAAATCGGGAACACCAGCTTCACTCCGAGCTTGGCGGCTTTCTCCTCGGCAGCCTGGCGAGTTTGCACACGCATGAATTCGGAATGTCCGCGCAAGCTCTGCGCGATGCTGGTTCCGAAGCGGTCTGCCTGCACCAGCACCGCCACCAGCTTCTTGACCTCGTCGACTCCGGTGCGGTCGGCCAGGTTCCGCAGCGCATCCGCCCGCCGCTTGCCGGCTTTCATCTCCAGGTTCATGAGGCCGAACTCCTGGCTGATCTCGGGATGCGCGAATTGCAGCTCTTTGGCTACCTGCACAACGGCTTGATCCAGGCCCAGGCCGCTCTCCACACAGACCACCATCAAATCGAGAGCGTTGGGCAGTCCACGGCGGACCTGCTTCTGGCGCTTTTTGGCGGCATGACGCACATACTCGTTCGGCCCGAAGAACCCGGCGGCAAACGCCCCCACCACGAATAGAAACTTCTTGCTGGGATCGGCGTCGGATCTAGCGGCGAAAATCAGCGCCACCACGGGCAGGGCCACGGCTAGAATGGCCTTCGAGCCATAGAGCATCTTGAGCGCATTGGGACCGCGATAGCCGGCGCGCATCAGGCGACGCAGCATCACGGTGGAGTCCTTGGGCGCCGACGGCACCAGGGTTCCCAGCTTGCGGACCAACTCGCGCCAGGCGAGGCTGGGGTGGGATACTGTGGGGACTTCCACGGCGGCCGCGGTGACGCGATCGATGGCCGCTTTGGGCCGCACCCAAAGCTGCGTCCCCAGCATCGCCACGATGCCCACGATCAGCACAAATACAGCCAGAGTAGCGATCAACATGCCTCAGACCTCGATCGAAACAATCTTCTTGATCACGGCGTAACCGACGAACTGCAATGCGATGGACGCGCCCATCATCATCTGGCCGGTCGGATCGTGAAGGAAAAACAGAATGTACTGGGGATTCACGTAGAACATCAGCACCGCCACCGACGCCGGGATCAGCGAGAGCACGGTGCCGGTCATGCGGCCGTGCGCGCTGATGGCGCGGATGCGGCCCCGCAGCTTGAACCGTTCGCGGATCAGATAGGCCAGCTTCTCCAGAACCTCGGCCAGGTTGCCGCCCGTACGCTTCTGCAGCAGCACGGCGGACACAAAGAACTGCACGTCCAGCAGAGGCATGCGCCCGGCCAGTTTTTCGAGCGCCACTTCGAGCGGCAGCCCCAGGTTCTGCTCGTCGAAGGTGCGCCGGAATTCTCCGGCCAGCGGCTCATCGAACTCGCGGTGCAGCATTTCGAGCGAGACCGAAAACGCGTGTCCCGCGCGCATGGCGCGCGCCACGAACTCCAGCCCGTCCGGAAACTGCTCTTCGAACTTGCGCAGCCGCTTCCTGCTTTTGCGCCATACGTAGAGCAGGGGCAGCGCCCCGCACAGCGGACCGGTGAAAAACGCCAAGCGGTCAAGCGGCGGGGGGAGCAAATACCATGCACCCGCGAACCCGAACAACAATCCGGCGGCGGCCACGCGGGCCAGCCGCGCCACGGGCCAACGTAAGCCGGCCTGCTCGAGCAGGTGCTGCAGGCGGGTGCGCAACTGGAACCGGTGAAGCAGTTCAAGGACCATCCGATCCTTCTTCAGGTCCTCGCTTTGCATGAGCGCCGGCGCCGCATTCTGGCGCTTGCCAGGGGCCGCGTTTGTTCCGAGCAGACGGCTCTTGATGCTATCCAGATCGGATCGCCGCAAGCGGCTGTCCAGCAGGAAATAGCCGCCGGCAGTAGCCAGCACCACCGCCACGAAGCTGAAGATGACCAAGGTCATGGCAGCCCCTAGACCTCGAGCGACTGGTCGAACAGTTCCGGCGCAAGGTGAATGCCGGCCGCCAGCAGCTTTTCGGAAAATTTCGGACGGATGCCGGTGGCGCAAAACCGGCCCAGCACTTTGCCCTCGGCGGAAACACCGCGTTTTTCGAAAACAAAGATGTCCTGCAGCGTCACCATGTCGCCTTCCATGCCCGTCACCTCCGTGATGCTGACCACGCGGCGCGAGCCGTCGCTCAGCCGCGCCGCCTGCACCAGTACGTGGACGGCCGAGGCGATCTGCTGGCGGATCGACACCATTTGCATGTTGGCGTTGGCCAGCGACACCATCACCTCCAGGCGCGAGACGGCGTCACGCGGGGTATTGGCGTGCACCGTGGTGAGCGACCCGTCATGACCCGTATTCATGGCCTGCAGCATGTCAAGCGCTTCCTCGCCGCGCACCTCCCCGACTACGATGCGGTCCGGCCGCATGCGCAGGCTGTTCACCAGCAACTGGCGCTGGCGCACGGCGCCCTGGCCTTCGATATTGGCGGGCCGGGTTTCGAGCCGCACCACATGCGGTTGTTTCAGTTGCAGCTCGGCTGCGTCCTCGATAGTCACAATACGCTCCTTGGGCGAAATAAACGCCGACATCGCGTTTAAAAGCGTGGTTTTTCCCGCGCCGGTTCCGCCCGCGATGATGATGTTGAGTTTGGCCTTGACCGCCCCTTCGAGCAGCTCCATCATGCCCGCCATGAGCGCTTTTTTCTCCACCAGGTCCTGCGGCATCAGCTTGTCGGTGCCGAAACGGCGGATGGAAAGCAGCGGGCCGTCGACCGCGAGCGGCGGCACGATGGCGTTCACGCGCGAGCCGTCGCTCAGACGCGCATCCACCATGGGATTGGATTCATCCACCCGCCGCCCCACCTGCGAAACGATCTTGTCGATGATACGCAGCAGGTGCGAGTCGTCCCGGAAACAGACGTTGGTGATTTCGAGCAGGCCTTTACGCTCCACATAGACCTGCTTGTGGCCGTTCACCAGAATGTCGGAGATGGTGGGGTCCTGCAGCAGGGGCTCGAGCGGACCCAGGCCAAATACTTCGTCGAGAACTTCTTCGGAAATCTGCTGGCGCTCGAGCGAACTGAGCAGCGTCTGCTCGCCGTCGATCAGCGAGATCACCGCCTGGCGCACTTCGCCGCGGACGCGCTGGTTGTCGATGGTGGCCAGGGCCTCCAGATTGATCTTGTCCAGCAGCTTGCGGTGCAGCGTGAACTTGAGCTCCTGGTACTCGGGCCGCAGGGCGTTCTTGTTGCGCCCCGCGTTACGCAGCAGGCGCTGGTCCCAGGTCAACTCTTGTCCCGGCTTTACATCAGCATTCGTCGTTAACATGATGGCTTCCTTTAACTACAGTTCACCCGGCTCGCTGGAGTGCCGGTCCGGTCTTCACCACATCGGCTCCACGCGGCTCGGAGCAGATGGCCCGCGCGAACTCCCAAAGCGCGCGCTCGAGCGCGCACGGCCCTATGGGCTGGCCCGCGCTGAGCGCCTTGTGCAGCGAAAGATAATCATTGGGAAAAGTCGCGTAGACCGGCGCTTTGAAGATCTTGGCCATGGCCTCGAGCGTCACTTCATCGGCTCTGCCCGCCCGGTTGACGATGACGTGAAAATTGTCCAGGCTCAGCCCGATTTGCGTCAGCTGCGATACTGCCTTGCGGGTGAGATGCAGGCTGGGTAATTCGGGAGTCGTGACCAGAAAGGCATGGTCGGATTCGGGCAGCATGAGCAGGCTCAGCCGCTCGAATACGGTGGGCAGGTCCACGATCACCCAGTCGTAAACCGGGCGCGCGCACTCGAGAATCTTGCGGAGCTTGGAGGGATCCGGGTTGCCGATGGCCAGCGCCCCCGGCGACGGCAGCACATCCACGCCGCCCTTACGTTGCACCAGCGGCGCCCAGGTCTCGGGAGTCGCATCCAGGCTATTGGCGTCCACCGCGCGCAAAGCCTCGGCTACCGACGGCGCTTCCGGCAGCTTGAACAACAGGCGCATGGTGCCGCTCCAGAGGGCAAAATCCACCAGGAGAATGCGCTGCCCGGTCACCTCATGCAGAGCAAATGCCGTGTGGGCCGCGAGCGTGGAAGCTCCCGAACCCGGCTTGGCGCTCGAGAACACGACCAGCCGGCCGCACCGGGCCTCAGCCGGCTCCCCGCCTGGAAAGAGGCTGGCAATGCGCGCCGCGGCATGGCGCTGTATCTCGGCGGTAAATGGCGCATAGAGAAATTCGGTAGCCCCGGCGCGTAGGCAGTCGAGCAGCGCCTGCGCGTTGTTACTGCTGTGCAGCGCAATCACCGGCACCGGTGTCGGTGAACTGCAGGCCGCATCAATCAGCGCCGAGCCTTCGGCGAGATTGCTTGAGACATCGATCAGCACCACATCCGGCCGTGCCTGCCGCAATTGCGCCAGGAGCCTCGCGACGGACGGGTAGCTGGTCCACTCGGCGGAGATCTGAAAGGCACGGCTCTCCGGGAGCGCGCGGAGAAACTGCTGCGCCAGGGCCCTGTCGGGCAGTATGGCGAGCGCCGTGAGCTGCGTCGGGCCAGGCAAGCCGTTCGAGTTGTGAATCTGAGCGGCCATGCGATTTCGCTTAGGGGCCGGGCGCCTCGGCCAGCGGCTTTAAGGCGTCGTCGGCCGCAGGTTTGACCGGCGGAGCAGGCGCGGCACTGTCCGGGGCCGTGGCTGGATCAGCGGATCGGTCACCGGGCGGGGCATCGCTCTCCGCCCCCGTATCGAGTGCAGCGGCTGCTGGCTGCGCGTCGGATGTGGCTGTTTCTTGGCGCGCTCCGGGAGTTTTCACCGCCGGATGCGACTCCTCGACCGGCGTGGTGCGGCCCTTAAGTATAGGATCCGGTGTTGGCGACGGGCCGGCTGTTGGCGGCGGGCCGGCAGGCTCGGTGTCGATTGCGGCCGCCGGTATTTCCGCGGGATCTTCGCCGCGCCGCGCTTTTCCGCGGACCGAAGTCTTTGGCGCTACGCTGGGCAAGAACGCCTTAGGCATGATCGGCAGCGGCTTGGGGTCGGTGGGCAGCAGCGGATAAATGCTCTCCGGCGTCACCATCACCAGCAGCTCGGTTTTGGATTTGGATTCGGAGCGGCTCTTGAAGAGCGCACCCAGGATGGGGAGACGCGACAGGCCGGGCACCTGCGACAGGGTCTCGGTCACGCGGTCGTCCAGCAGTCCGGCAATCACGAAGCTTTGTCCCTCTCCCAGTTCGATGTCGGTTTCTATACGCCGCGTGGCCAGCGCGGGAATGGTGAAGCCGGAGAAAACCACGCCGTTCGCCAGATCGATGGTTGAGACCTCGGGCTTCACGTGCATTTTGATGGTCTTGTTGGCCGTGACCTGCGGCAGAAACGTCAACCGGATCCCAAACTCGCGGAACACTATGGTGACCGCACCGGCATTTTGCCCCCCCTGAACCACCGGAACCGGGAATTCGCCGCCTACCAGGAAGCTGGCCTCCTTGCCGCTGGTGGTCACCAGATTCGGCTCCGCCAGAATCTGCAGCACACCCTGCGTTTGCAGATCGCGAATCAGGACCCCCAGGTTCAGATCGGGGCGGAAGGCAAAGATATTCAGCACATCACTCAAGGAGAAGTCGGTGGTGGTGCCGCTTATATGTCCCGGAATCGTGCCCCGCAACACCGACGGCGTACCGCTGGGAAACTGTCCCGTAGTGACGCGGCCGGGCGTGTTGCCCACACCTGTCGAGAGCAGGTTTATGCCGAAGGATTTAGCCACATTGCGATTGATCTCGGCGAACTTCACGCGCAGCACGATCTGCTTGTCGGCCCCGGGCGGAACCACCTGGAGGTTGTTCACGACCGTCTTCACCAGCGGCGCCACCAGCGCCATGGCTCGGTCCGCGATGCCTTGATTGCTTGCGCGGCCGACCAGCGCCAAAGAGTCCCGATCGGCCCTTATATCGATGGCTTCATCGGGAAAGGTTTCCTTCAACAGCCGCCGGATGGGCTCGAGATCGCGCTCTACGGTAACGGCATACATTGTGCGGGCGCCGGCTTTCGGCCAGATGACCAGCGTGGCCGCGCCTGCCGATTTGGCGTTAATGAGAATCTCGCGGGTCGTGATGGCCACCGCGTCCACGATTTCCGGATTGCTGATGGAGATACGGGCCACATCCGCCTGCCGGTCGAGCACCACGCTCCGGCCGACGTGCAGCTTCATCTGCTCCACCGGTCCCTGCGGCGGGACGTCCTCGGCCGCAACCGCCGCCGCCAGGGCTAGCGCCAGCATCGGCAACCAGCGGCCGGGCACGGCGTTCCCGGGTTTCGCCCGAAAGTTTCGCTTGCTAAGAGTGCTCAATTGATCTCA
>Ga0137403_10009858_pt1 | contig 10599 bp, 11 predicted proteins | sample CZOMad2_1_16fung_FD_122057 | JGI IMG/M metagenome (GOLD analysis project Ga0137403, IMG submission 122057) | Vadose zone soil fungal communities from Angelo Coast Range Reserve, California, USA - CZOMad2_1_16fungal (Hybrid Assembly) | ecosystem: Environmental > Terrestrial > Soil > Vadose zone... | reverse complement strand
TGAGGTATCCCGGCGCTTCGGCTCCAGCCCAAAGGTCGCTGCGGCCGGGGCGTCGGACAGCGGCAGGTCGCGCGGTCTTACGATCCTCTCAGTCGCAATTAGACCGGCGCTGGCGTGGACAAATTCCTCGAGATATTCATCGTCGATAATGCAAAGACTGGGTGCCGCCGTCTCGATCAACTGACGTAGCAGTGCCCCCTTGTATGCTGGATTGACAGGAACTTCGACCGCCGAGATCCGCGAAAGCGCGAACCACAAACTCAGGTGATATTCCGAAGCCGGCATCAGGAGCATCACCCTGTCGCCCGTCATGACACCGACCTGCTTAAGTCTTGCTGCCAAATCGAGGGAATATGATGCGAGCTGACCGTAGCTTAGCGAACGACCTTTGAGATTGACATAGATCTGGTCTTGCAGTTCGGCGGCGCGCAGATCCAAAAGTGCATGAAGTGTCGATGGCAGATTGGTGAAGCTGTAGGATCGCATCATGCAATCTCCAAAAACGAACGTTTGAAACTATGATCAAGGTTATCGTTCAATATAATCTCACATTTTTCGGGAAAAATCAACGTTTCCGAGCTAACCAAACAATCGTTTGATTTTTATAAAAAGAGGTATATGGTGCCGTGAACGATCATGCTGTTTGTCGCCTCATGCGTGGCGAGCAAACGAGAGGGCGCACAATGGATTTCTCGCTCACCTCCGAGCAAAAGGGATTGAAGGAAATGGTGCGCGATTTCGCGCAAACCGAGGTGGCCGTGGCCCAAAAGCAAATGGACCTGGACCACGAGTTTCCCTACGAGGTTTGGAAGAAGTGGAGCGATCTCGGAATGGCGGGGATCATGATCCCCGAGGAGTATGGCGGCAGCGGCCTCGATTCCCTCAGTTACATCGTCGCAATGGAAGAAATGGGCACGGTCAGCCAAACCTTCGCGTTGATATGGCAGGTGCATGTTCTGGTCGCGAGCATGTATGTCCAGCTCGGTACGCCTGCTCAAAAGGAGAAGTGGCTGCCACCGTTCGCTCGCGGCGAGAAACTCGGAGCCATCGGACTCACTGAAGCCGGAGCCGGTTCGGATGCGGGGGGTATGCGAACGCGAGCGGTTCGCGAAGGTAATGAGGGCTGGTGCGTTAACGGCGCAAAAATTTTCATTAGTAACGCCGGCACAAAGATCAGCGACGGTCTTGTTGTTATGGCCGTAACTGGCGAGAAAGCGAATGGACGCAAGGCAATCAGCTCCTTCATTATGCCGCACAAAACGCCAGGCTACGAACTAGGTCAGTCATTCAGCAAGATGGCGTGGCATGGCATGGATAATCGAGAGCTGCTTTTTAATGATGTCAAGCTTTCGAACGACCATCTGCTCGGAGTAGAAGGTGAGGGACTGAAGCAGGCGTTATCCGGCCTAAATCTTGGGCGGATAGTGTTTGGGACCCTTGGCTGCGCCTTGATGCGTGCCTGCCTCGATGAGGCCCTCACCTATTCAAAGGATCGGAAGCAGTTCGGCAAGCCGCTCAGCTCATTCCAGCTCACCCAAGGCAAGTTGGCGGATATGGCGGCGCATGCGGAGACAGTGCGACGTTTTTGTCACTACGTTGCTTGGATGCATTCGCAAAAGATGGAATGCCACACTGAAGCGGCGATGGTGAAATTGGTAGGGACGCGACTCGCCGTTCAGGCGGCAACTGATGCCTATCAAATACATGGTGGATACGGCTTCATGCACGAATATAAGGTCAACAGGTTGTATCGCGAAGCGCAGATTCTCGAGATTGGCGAGGGTACAACTGAGGTCCAACAGCTGCTAATCGCCAGAGCGTTGGGTTGCTAAAATGACGTCCAGCAACGACCTGCCGCCGCCGGAAACTATCGAGCGATTGTTTGGCGCGATGTGCGAGATTCGAACGTTCGAACTTGTCGCCAGCGAACGCTATCGCGGCGGTGATCTGCCGGGGTTTATTCATCTGTCGCTCGGACAGGAGGCGTGCGCCGCCGGCGCGTGTCTTGCGCTGCAAGAGGGCGACTACATCACCAGTACGCATCGCGGCCACGGTCATTGCCTCGCCAAGGGCGCAGATCCGCGCAGGATGATGGCGGAGCTTTTCGCCAAAGCTCAGGGCTACGGAAAAGGGCGCAGCGGATCCATGCACATCGCTGACGTTGCAGTGGGCGTGCTTGGGGCCAACGGCATCGTCGGCCAATCGATGGGGCTTGGGATTGGCGCGGCACTGTCCCTGCAAGTGCGTCGGAAGCCAAATATCGTCGTGGCGTTCTTCGGCGAGGGCGCGTCCGGCGCCGGCATCGCCCACGAAGCCATGAATATGGCGGCGATCTGGAAGCTTCCCATCATTTTCTTCTGCGAAGTTAATAGGTATGCGGAACTTTCGCCTTACGCGACCCATGTGTCGCTTGCCCGCCTATCAGACCGGGCCAGCGCCTACGGGTTTCCTGGCGAAACGATAGATGGCGAGGACGTGATCGCGGTCTACGCGGCTGTCATCGAGGCCGCGCGCCGGGCCAGGGCCGGTGAAGGTCCCTCACTTATCGAAACGAAAACGTTTCGGTGGCACGGACACTACGAGGGCGATCCCCAAGTCTACAAGACGGATGACGAGAAAAAGAACGGGGAAAGGTTCGATCCGATCGCGCGTATGAAGGAGCGCGCGTCATCGCTGCCCGGCGTGACTACAGAACGCTTTATCGAAATCGAGGCAAGAGCCGAAGCTGGCATCCGCGCAGCGGCCGATTGGGCTGCAGGGCTTCAGAGCCCCTCGGCAGCCACCATGACGGAGGACGTTTACGCGGAAGGTGATGATGCCGCAGCTTAAGTACTATCAAGCCCTCACTCGCGCGATCAAAGAAGAGATGACGCGGGACGAAAGCGTTATCCTGCTGGGCGAGGACGTCGGAGCATCCGGCGGGATATTCGCTCAGACCCGCGGACTGTATAAGGCGTTCGGAAGTGAACGCGTGCGCGATACACCTATCGCGGAAAACGGGTTCATGGCGGCAGCGGTCGGCGCAGCGATGACGGGTCTGCGTCCGATCGTCGAAATCGGCTTCGAGGACTTTCTAACAGCCTGTATGGATCCGTTGGTCAACCAGGCAGCAAAGCTGCGCTATATGCTCGGCGGTCAGGTCAGCATCCCGCTCGTCGTCTACGCGTTTGGCGGCGGCGGCGTGAATGCGGGCCCGCAGCATTCTCAGAGCCTAGCAGCTTGGTTCGCGCATGTTCCAGGTCTGAAAGTGGTGATGCCTGCTACCCCTGCAGATGTCCTGGGTCTGATGAAGTCCAGCATACGAGACAACAATCCGGTTCTATGTTTGCTCAACAAGAAGCTAATCGGATCGTCGGGCGAGGTACCCGCAGACGAGTATCTGATTCCGCTGGGGAAAGCGGACATCCGCCGATCGGGCAAGGACGTCACGGTCGTCGCCTTTGGTCAGATGGTCCAGTCCGCGCTCAAGGCCGCTGAGCAATTGAACGGTGACGGAATTGAGATCGAGGTAATCGACGCTCGTTCGGTTAGTCCTCTCGACATGCCAACGATTCGTCAATCCGTCGAAAAAACCGGCTACTTGGCCGTAGTGCATGAGGCACATGGTCCATTTGGTATGGGTGCGGAAATAATAGCAAGTGTTGCGGAGACGTCGCTCGCCTATTTGAAGGCGTCACCGAGGCGGATTACGCCGCCGTTCGCGCCGAGTCCCTTCACGCCGGTACTGGAGCAGATGTATCTACCGTCCCCCGAGCGCATCGCCACGACCATAAGAGAAATGTTGGAGAACCGGGCGTGAGTTTCCAGACGATTGCGATCACGACGAGAGGGAAGGCTCGTTGGATCACCCTTAATCGCCCGCGCGTACTTAATGCGATGAACCGCCAATGCATCGAAGAGTGTGCCGATGCGGTAAGGGCGGCCGAGGAGGACGCTGAAGTGCGTTCGATCGTGTTTTCCGGCGAGGGCGACCGTGCGTTCACGGCTGGTGCCGACATTGGCGAGATTCGCGAATTCGGGCCTGCTGAAATCCTGCGATACAATCGCGGATGGCTCGATCTGTTCAGGAATATCGAGACGTGTCGCAAACCTGTGATCGCTGCCGTGAAGGGCTGGGCGACCGGCGGTGGTACGGAGTTGTCGCTTGCTTGTGATTTTGTGATTTGCGGCGAGTCTGCCCGTTTCGGACTAGCTGAGATCAATATCGGCGTGATCCCCGGCGCTGGAGCAGCCGTGCGCCTCACGCGCTGGGTCGGACGTCTAAAAGCAAAGGAACTTTTGATGCTCGGCCGCCTCCTCGACGGCAAGGAGGCAGTCGCTTGGGAACTTGCTAACCGCTGCGTTCCCGACTGCGAACTCTTGTCGACCGTGATCGCGCTTTGCGAGGAACTCGATGAGAAGGCACCTCTTGCGATTGGAGCTGCCAAGGCCTGCGTCAACATTGGGGCGGAGGCTAGTTTCGATGTGGCTCTAGAGTACGAGCTGCAGGAGTTTGTTCGACTGTTCGGCACCGCGGATCAAAAGGAAGGCATGAGTGCCTTTCTGGAAAAACGCAAGCCGAATTATCTCGGCCGATAGGAGTGAATGCATGAAGATCCGCGTAAAGGTCCCAAAGGTTGGACTTACGGTCGAAGAGGTCACGCTGGCTACATGGGAAAAAAATGAAGGTGATCAGGTTGCGGCGGATGAAACAATCGCGACGGTGGAAGGTGACAAGGCAACTTTTGAGATCCCTTCGCCGGCCGCGGGCATTTTGCTGAAGCAGGTCGCTGCGGTTGGGGATGTGATAGCCGTCGGATCCGAGATCGCGATCGTCGAAATGTAGGTTACCCATGCAGGGATTATTCTACGATGAACTTGAGATCGGTGCGGTATTCAGCACCGCTCGGGTCACTGTCACCGAGACGGCAATCATTGACTTTGCTTTCGAGTGGGATCCTCAACCCTTTCATGTCGATCGCATCGCAGCGCAAAATAGCGTCTTCGGCGGTATCGTAGGGAGTGGATTGCACACGTTGATGACGAGTTACCGGCTGTATTACAATCATGGCCTCCTCAAAGATACGGCACTCGCAGGTCTGGGATTCGATGAGGTCAGATTCAAGCGCCCGCTCAGGCCGAACGATACAATCCAAGTCGTAACTACAATCATCGAAAAGCGACCAACCAGGAAGCCCGATCGAGGAATCGTTTGCCTACGGATTGAGACAATAAATCAGGAGGACCAGCTTGTTATGTCAATGTCGTTGTCCGCGCTGGTCGCTACTCGAGGTGGCCTCACGTTGACAAACGCTCTTCCTCGGGCGGCCATCGCAGCCACTGGAGAAACGAGCGAGCAACGCTTCGCTCGCGGTATGGAAGTCCTGCGCAAGATCGGCGGCGAAGGCTTCGACATTCCGATCAAGCGGTTGGCCGAAGTCTCGCCGGATATCGCTCGCTTCACCGTGGAATATCCCTATGGCGACGTGATCTCCCGGCCCGGACTCGAATTGCGACTGCGTCAGATCACGACGGTCTCTGCCCTGATCGCGGAGGGTAGCGTCCAGCCGCAGCTCAAATATCACATGACCGGATTCCTCAACGTCGGTGGCCAGCCGCGCGAACTCGTGGAAATTCTTTTTGTAGCTGTCGCAGTGCTTGGATTTCCCGCCGCGATCAATGCCGTCGGCATCGTTCGCGATATCTTCAAGGACAAGAAAATTTCCTTCGAAGCGTTGGCCCCGATGGCCGATGATGGAACCGGCAGATATCAGCGTGGCTTGGCCACGCTTGCGGCACTAACGAACGGTGATACAGGACGCGTTACCAAATCGCTGCAGGCGGTTTCGCCGGAACTGGCTCGCTGGACCGTCGAATTCGCCTACGGCGATCTCTTGTCGCGCGACGGACTGGATGCTCGTGCCAAACAGATCGCAATCATTTCGATGCTGGCGACTGTCGGGAACAGGGAAGAGTTGCTGCGGCTGAACATTGAGGCCGCACTCAACCGCGGCGTCAAGCGCGAAGAAATCGTCGAAGCCCTCATCCAGCTCAGCATCTATGCAGGCTTCCCGGCGTCCTTGAACGCTTTCACCCTCGCCAACGCGGTGTTCAAGGAAATCGATCAGCGTCCCGCAAGTGAGCCCGCGGCTTCCCCCGTGAGTGCGCCGGTCTCCGAGGGACGCAAGGAGCGTCTCGACCGGGGTCTCGCCACTTTACAAAAGACGTCTGCCGCCGCCGGCACTGCGGTGATCAACGGTTTCAATGATCTTGCACCGGATATCGGCAAGTTCATCGTAGAGCACTCTTATGGCGACATCTTCTCGCGGCCGGCGCTGGATTTGAAGACACGCGAGCTGGCGGCGTGCTCGGCCATGGCCGCTGTTGCTACGGCCACAACGGTGGTGCCGCTGCGTGTCCATGTCAATGCGGCCCTGACGGCAGGCGCGACGCCCGCCGAGGTGATTGAGACACTCCTCAACCTCATCCCTTACTGCGGCTACCCAGTGGTGCAGCAGGCGGTGAAGGTTGCGGGCGAAGAAATTGCGAAGCGCCAGCCCAAATAGCTGACCCGCGCCTCGAGAACCTTAGCAATCCTCCGTTCCTTTGATCCAGGACATTCACAATGACCCTTGCAACACAGCTTCTTATTGACGGCCGCCTTATCGGTGCTGAGGCCTCGCTGCACGTCGTTGATCCCGGCCGCGGTATACCGTTCATCTCGGTTCCCCGTGGCTCGCGAGCCGATGCCACCGTCGCTGTCACGGCAGCCAAGAAAGCGAGTGCAGGCTGGGCGGCAATGCCGATTGCTGAGCGTCAGAAGCTGCCGCTGCAAGCGAAGGCCTCGACGGTGCGGTGGCGCGGGCAAGACTTTATATGGAAGCGGGCGCCGACGCGATCTTCCCGGAAGCGCTCAACACGGCCGAGATGTTTCGAGCATTCGCAGCCCGCATGCCGGGCGTACCGCTGCTCGCAAACATGACCGAGTTCGGCAAGACTCCGTTCTTCACCGCATCGGAGTTTGAGGCGATGGGTTATCGTATGGTAATCTGGCCGGTGTCGGCGCTACGGGTGGCCAACAAGGCGCAAGAGGCGCTTTACGCAGCGATCGCGCGCGACGGCGGCGCGCACGGCTTGGTCGAGCAGATGCAAACCCGTGCCGAGCTCTACGCCACCATCGGCCTGCATGATTACGAAGCGCTCGATGCGTCGATTGTCCAGACCATCATTCCGGAAGGGATGCCGCAAAGGTCGTGAGTGAGGGAGGTTCTTTAGGGGGCTCAGGAACGCGCACTTGGCAGCCTGCCAACCGACTATGCGACTCGTCGAATACCGAGCCAGTATTTGGATGAGCCTCGATGGATTCCATGAAAAGATTGAAGGCGAAACGTTTTTTCGTAGCTCAAATGGTGGGTTTTGGCCTAAGAAGGCCAAAATGCTTTATCTTTCAATGGGGGTTGACTGACACTCTCTCCGCCGCTGCACTGTTCTCCTTTGTATCCGATTGTTCGAACCGACAGCGAAACAAATGAGACGCCGGACCAAGGCTGAGCGGCTAGTTCCGCAATGTTACCCCTAGTCACCACGCAAACCGTAGCTTCTGAGCGTGGGGTCGGAGGACGGGTTTCGCGATGAGGAACATGGCAGGCGAAGATCAAGCCGCTCGACGCCGAACCGAAATTCGCGAGGATCTCTACCTCCATCGTCTTCAGCGCCCAAATCGAAGAACTGGAGTTACCTGTACTGGAAGGATGGCAAGCGGTGCCGGCTATGCCTAGGCTCGGCCAAGTATGTCGCTAAAGGATGGGAGACGCGCAATTCCTTCGGGCATGAGCGGCATTTGGCAGAAAAATCCCTATGGATTGCGTGTGACCTACGATTTTCGTCAACCGAGCTTAGTGACCTTGTACGCCGAGTGCTCCGTGGAGGGCGCTTAATTCGTGGGAAAGCGCTCGCGAATGTGCTCGTAGCTTCCGGCGGCAACCGCCAGCATCTCCCGCACGAGCTGCCTTGCGACCCGCGCCTCGCTGAGGGAAGCGGTCTCACCTTGGTGAACGATCAGGCTTCGATTATCGTAAAGCCGCACGGCTGATCTGCCCACGGCGTCAGGATCCGGGTCTGCCAGAGTTCGCGCCGCGTCGATCGCCAACCGACGGACCGAACTCCTAATCGATTCCGACTTCCTGTGTTCCGCGCCCTTGCGCATATCGAGAAGCGCTTGGCGAAGTGTCGGCTCCATCGCTGTTTCGGCCTCGCTCTTCATCCGGACCATCGCGTCTTCGATGATGTCGAGGCAAGGCTTCGGGCGAGATGCCGGCTTCGCCATAATCTCTAGGATCGAGATCAGCACTAAGAACTGCGCATTGTTCGACGCCTCGAAATCGACGGACGCGAACATTTCGCAGGCAAGCTTCAACTCCGGCCGCGGCTTCGAGCTCGTCAGTTGTTCCAGCTCAGCGCCTTCAATGAGGGCTGAGAATAAGCGTGCATCTGCCTCCTCTGTTCGATGATTGCTGCCGATCTTATAGGGGCGGGTGTGAGATGCGCTGGATAAGCCGTTGCGAATTGAGCGTCGAAGACGGCACCATCCGCAACCCGCAGGTCACCCCCAGCAGCGCGGATGCCGAAGTCCAGTCGCAACGCCGCCCACGGTACGATCGCTCGAACCCTGTTCAACAAGTCGGCGGCCTTCGACCGCTGCCTCACCTGCAAGCCGACCCTGGCGGCGGCGCACCTCTTGCTCGGCGAGATCCGGGTCTATTCGCTGAATGCCCGCAACCCGCTGAAGGGCGAGGGCCAGCAGATCCTGCACAGCGACGTGCCGCGGGTCCATCCGACCGACTGGCGGGTGGTCAACTCGATGATCATGCTCGACGACATGACGCCGGACAACGGCCCGACCCGGGTCGTGCCGGGATCGCACAAATGGGTGCCGCTCAACGTGCCCGAGGTCAACATGGGCGAGGTCACCCATGTCGAGGTCACCCCGGAGGACCGCAAGATCATCCCCAAGGATTCGTTCGCCACGCATCCCAGGGAGGTCAAGGTCACCGGCAAGGCCGGCTCGGTCGCGGTGATCAATGGCGGGATCTGGCATGGCGGCACGCGCAACGAGAGCGGGGCATCGCGGCGCGTCCTGCATCTGGCGATCGGCCGGCGCGACATCCCGCAGCAGCTGGTCGAGCGCGAGCACCTGACCCCGGATCTGCTGCAGCGCAGCAGCCCGGCGCAGCGCTTCCTGCTCGACATCGAGGGGGCCGAGCCGCGGATCGTGGGCTATCCGCCGCTGCCGACCGAGGTCAAGACCTGGAAGGCGATCGAGACCGCAAAGCAAGGCTACTGATCGCCGGCCCGTCGCCGGGCGGAAAAACCACGATAGTCAAGGGGAGGGATGAAGCCATGAGCCTGTTGAATCGGATCGCCGTCGGCCTGTTGGGCCTGTCGGCGCTGATGGCGGTCGCCACCACGGCGGTGGCCGAGCAGCTCGCCGACAAAACCATCACCATCGGCGTCGCGATGCGCACCCAGACCCAGCCGCGCTGGCGCTTCGACGTCGCCTCGATGCAGGCGCGGGCCGACGAGCTGGGCGTCAAGCTTTTGATCCAATGGGCCAATGACGATCCGATCAAGCAGGCCTCGCAGGTCGAGAACCTGCTGAGCCAGGGCATCGACGCCCTCATCCTGGTGCCGGTCGACGACAAGGCGGCGACCGCGCTCGTCAAGAAGGCCGACGAGGCGAAGGTGCCGACGCTGACCTACGACATCTCGGTGCCGAACGCGCCGGTCAAGTTCTTCCTGACCCGCGACAACCGCAAGGTCGGCGCCCTCCAGGTCCAGGGCGCGCTCGACTTCGCGCCGCCCGACGCCAAGAACCCGCCGAAATACGTGCTGATCAAGGGCGACCCCGACAACAACGTGGCGCGCGACCTGGCCGAGGTCTACCAGGAGATGCTGAAGCCGCTGGCCGATGCCGGCAAGATCGTCATCGTCGCCGACCAATGGCACAAGAACTGGTCGGGCGAGGCGGCCCTCAAGACGGCGGAGAACGCGCTGGCGGCGCAGGACGACAAGATCGCCGCCTTCATCACCTCGAACGACGGCATGGCACTGGGCGTCGTGCAGGCGCTCAAGGGCCGCGGGCTGGCGGGCAAGGTCTATGTCTCCGGCCTCGACGCCGACGTGCCGAACGACCGGCTGATCGTCGAAGGGGTGATCGCGCGCTCGGTCTGGACCAAGATCGACCTGATGGGCCGCGCGGCGGTCGACGCCGCCGTGGCGCTGGCCAAGGGCGAGGCCCCCGCGGCCAACGGCAAGACCAACAACGGCTATGGCGACATCCCGTCGGCCCTCATCGAGGTCGTGCCGGTGACCGCCGAGAACATGTGCGACTGGATCCTCAAGGTCGCGCCGAAGGGCTGGGTCACCGCCAAGGACGTCTACGTCAACGCCAAGCCGCCGGCAGCCTGCCAGTAGCAGGGGATAGCGCGGCGGCGGGCGGGGCGACGACCCCTCGCCCGTCGCCGGCAGGCCATGGCCGACGAGCGGTTCCTCCGGCTCGAGGGGATCGGCAAGGCGTTCGCCGGCGTGCAGGCGCTGGACGGCGTGAGCTTTTCCGTCGGC
>Ga0137403_10009857_pt1 | contig 10599 bp, 10 predicted proteins | sample CZOMad2_1_16fung_FD_122057 | JGI IMG/M metagenome (GOLD analysis project Ga0137403, IMG submission 122057) | Vadose zone soil fungal communities from Angelo Coast Range Reserve, California, USA - CZOMad2_1_16fungal (Hybrid Assembly) | ecosystem: Environmental > Terrestrial > Soil > Vadose zone... | reverse complement strand
GACCGCTCCACCGCCCCCAGATCCTCAGGCCCAGCTCGTCGCGAAGGGACGAGACCTCTTCTTCAACGAGACGTTCGGCGGAAACGGGCGTACCTGCGGCACCTGCCATCCGGTGGAGAATAACTTCACCATCGACCCGGCCTTCATCGCGACGCTCCCGAAGGACAATGCCCTCTTCGTCGCCGAGTTCAACCCAGACTTGAGGGAGAACTTCGAGAATCCGGCGCTGATGCGGGAGTTCGGGCTGATCCTCGAAAACCTGGACGGGTTCGACGACCTCAAGAACAAGTTCGTCATGCGGGGGGTCCCGCACGTGCTCGGTCTGCGGACCTCGGTGGCGAGCCCCGGGGGTCCCCGGACCGGGTGGTCCGGTGACGGGGCGCCGGGCGATGGATCGCTCCGGTCCTTCGCGACCGGTGCGGTCATTCAGCACTTCACCAAGACCCTGAACCGCGTGCCCGGCGTCGATTTCCGTCTGCCCACCGACGAGGAGCTCGACGCCCTGGAGGCCTTCCAGCTGTCCCTGGGGCGACAGCAGGACCTGGTCCTGCCCCTCCGGCTCAAGGGCACGGTGCCCAAGAGGGGCCAGGAGATCTTCCTCGATAACAACCTCGGCAAATGCAACCTCTGCCACGTGAATGCCGGGGCGACGGCGAACTTCGGCGGGGGCAGCCTCGGGAACGCCAACTTCAATACGGGCGTGGAGGATCTTCCCGACCAGCCCGCTCGGCTGACGACCCAGAAGGTGCCCCGCGACGACGGGTTCCGCACGCCGGGCGACGGGACCTTCAACATTCCGCCGCTGGTCGAGGCGGCGGACAGCGGGCCGTTCTTCCACAACAACGCCATCGAGACCATCGAAGGCGCGGTCGCGTTCTACGACGGCGACTCGTTCAACAATTCCCCGGCCGGCCTCGCGTTGAAACAGGCCGACCCTCGGGGCGCGGGCATCGAACTCGATGGGACGCAGATCGTGGCGGTGGCAGCCTTCCTGCGGGTCATCAATGCGCTCGAGAACATCCGGGAAAGCCTCACGCTGCTGGAAGCGAGCCTCAAGGTGTCGTCCACGGAGAGACAGCGGCTCCTCGAACGTGCGGCCCAGGAGACGGCCGACAGCGCTCGGGTGCTGGCGGGAGGTGGCCTGCACCCCGAGGCCGTAGCCCACCTAGAGGAAGCCAGACGCCTGGTGGCAAAGGCCATAGCGAGCGAATTCTTCAAGCGGAAGCACACGGAGAACGCCATCCGCGAGCAGCGGAAGGCGCGGGCGTTGCTGGTCGAGTCCTCGTAGGCGCTGGGGGAGCCACATGAACGTCAGGGTGTTCGTCCTTGGGGTGGTTGGAATCAGTGCGCTCCTGGGGGGCGGCCCATGGGCGGCCTCCGCGCAGAAGACGACCGAGCAGTTCGTTCCGGTCGGGCAATCGCCCGGACTGTCCGGGAAGTACACCGTCATCGGGACAGTGCAGGCCGTGAATGTGCGAGATCAGACCGTCACGATCGCCGGACCCGCGGGAACGTCGAGCGCAAAGGTCACGGAGCGGACGAGGATCTGGCTAGACCGGAGCAAGATTCGGCAGACGAACGTGAAGGGGACGTTCGCGGACCTGCGGCCGGGCGTGACGGTAGAGGTGAAGCACGAGGACCCCACGCGCGCGAGCGCCGGCGGGACTGCCGAGTGGATCAAGATCCAAATCGTCGCGTCGTCGTGACGAGCAGGCGTCAGCCGACTGACCCGCGGCGTTCTGAAACGTAACGCACTCCCCACTTCGGCCGTATCGTTCCCCTCCCCGACGCCCGAGACGAGCGTGGGCTCAGAGCCCTCGATGACCTGCTAGAATCTCCGGAAGAGCGGCCCCGAATCTCCAGAACTCGCAGGCAGGGCATTTCCCGGCTTCAATAGCGGCGTTTGCCTGATTCCCACTCCGCCCACAAGAACCGGCTACCGGATTATGGCGTCACGATGTCGTTCGACGGCCACCTGGGAGAACGGGCGGGACAGCGCGAGCGATCCCGCCATCGGGGGACGTCGGGGCTCAGACTCGTAGCCCTCTGTCGGAGCACCCATGAGCGGCTGATGCTTACACCCGGAACCGCGCTGCTTCGCTCGGGATCGGTGCGCGGTTTCGGGTCTTGCGTTTCCGGAGCCACGATGTCCTGCTGCTTGGAATCGAGCCCGACCAGCGTGGAGGGCTTTGGGTGCCCCCGTTCTGTTCTCGGGGCTCGTTACTGCGGCGTAGATGTTCCCGCTACGGCACCGTCGCCAACTAGTTCAAGCCGGCAATGGGTTAAGCACCGCGCTCGCCGTGTAGATATCCGGCTGCCTGGGTGGGGTTTCCTCGGTGGGTCTGATCTGGTTTGTCATGGGAACCTTCTGACCGACACCGAGCGTGAGAAGCGTGATCGTCGTGAAGAGTGTCAGCACTAGGGCTCTCACAGTGTTCCCTCCATATTTTGCGACCCCCCACCTTCGTCAGAACGACGGCCACCTGGTGCCCGAGCGGCCCGCCGGGGCTAGCCGGAAAGGGCCGGCCGAATGACGCCCTCCGCGGCCTCGGCGGCCGAGCGTGACCGCTCCGCTCGGTCATGGTCTCCCCTTCAGGACCGCGAGCTCGATGCACGGGTCGGAAACCCACCTGCAATTTCCGCGCTTGGATGACAACATCGATACAGTGGGCAGTTACATCAGATGATGTGGACTTCAGATGCAGAAACCCTGAAGAGTCTTCGACGCGATGTGAAGTCCCTTGCGCGATTCATTCAGCCGATGTGAAGAACAAAAACGCATCCCGCGGTCTCCGGAAATTCCGGCCCGTCTGCTCGGACAGGTCACGCGCCGAGCTCTATCGACCCCGCCTCGCCGACGACCTGCGGGAGGGCCTGAAGAATGGGGAAGTCGAGACGGCGTCCCTTGGGCCGGCTGTGGTCCTCTCCTGAGGAAGAGGTCCTTGGCGGCACGCAACCTTACCTCTGTCGAGATCGCCTGGATGTCCGCTCTACCCTGGCGCGGTTGACGCCTGGCGGCCCGACCGCATAGCATCCCTGCGGCAAGGGGACGCGCTGCGCTGACGCGCAGCCACGATCGGAAGCTCATCTGTCCCGGGCGGCACGCGCGAGGAGGACTGGTGATGGGAGTCTCGCGGCGCAACTTCATCGTCTCGACGTCGGCGGTTGCCGCCGGCGCCACGCTCGCAGCCCAGACATCCGGCGCCGGCGCCCAGGCAGCTCCCCTCCTGATCGCCCAGGCTGGCGCGCCCGCGCCGCACGGCTTCGATCCGAAGGATCCGGGGCTCAAGTACGACCTCGTGATCGCGAACGGCGAGGTGCTCGATCCAAGCCAGCGACTCCGTGGCAAGCGAGATCTCGGAATCAAGCACGGCCAGATCGCCGCGGTCGAGGCGAGCATCCCGGCCGCCCGCGCGGTCCAGCGCATCGACGTCGCCGGCAAGCTCGTCACCCCGGGCCTCGTCGACCTGCACACGCACCTCGTCCCGCACCTCGGCATCGGGCTGCCGGCCGACGAGCTGGTGCCGATCACGGCCGTGACCACCGCGGTGTCGGCGGGTGATGCCGGGTGGCAGACCTTCGGCGCGCTCCGCCACTATGCGATTCCGCAGGCGCGCACGCGCATCTTCGCCTTCGTCCACATCGCCTCGATCGGCCTTGCCGGCGGATTGGCCCCGGGCGAGATGCTCAACATCGACTACGCCAACGTGGACGGCTGCGCCAAGGCGGTGGCCGAGAACCCTGATGTCGCGCTCGGCGTGAAGGTGCGCATCACGGACACGGTGGTCGGCCAGAACGGACTCGAGCCGCTGCGACGGGCGATCCGCGCTGCCGAGATGGTCGGCAAGGGCGTGCCCGTCATGTGCCACATCGGCGCCGCGCCGGGCGCACTGTCGGATCTGCTCGATCTCCTTCGGCCGGGAGACATCCTGACGCACGCGTACAGCGGCGCGGGCAATAACATCGTGCAGAACGGCCAGCTCCTTGCCGCCGCCAAGGCGGCCAAGCAGCGCGGGGTCGTCTTCGACGTCGGCCACGGTGGGGGAAGCTTCGACTACACGATCTGCGAGCCAGCGCTCCAGCAGGGCGCGACGCCCGACACCATCTCCAGCGACATCCACGCTGTCAGCATCAACACCCCCGGGTACCCGACCTTGCCCAACGTGATGTCGAAGTTCCTCAACCTCGGGATGACGCTGGAAGACGTCGTGGCCAAGGCAACCGTCGAGCCGGCGAAGATCATCGGTCGCGTACCCGGTCTGGGCACCCTGCGGATCGGGGCGCCGGCAGACGTCGCAATCTTCGATCTTCTCGACGGCCCCGTCGAGTTCGTCGACACGCGAAACAACAAGCGGAACGGGACCAAGAAGCTCGCCCCCATGCTGACGGTGAAGGGCGGGCGGCCGTTCGGGCGGCCGCCGATGCCGTTCCCCTTCACCTTCTGAGTGGTTCCCGGTCAGCAGTTAAGTCATTGACTCCCTTTGTGCCTGGGGTCTACGCTCGTAGGGTGGTGAGGGCGAAGTGAGAAGGATAGCGGCTGTTTCGCTCCTCGCGATCTTATTCGTGGTGGTTTGTTCAGCGCCGGGCTTCGCATGGAGCCGCGGGGGCGGGTCCCATCGTGGCGGGTTCCACGGCCGCGGCGTTGTCGTGATCGGCCCTGGATGCTGCTGGGGTGGGTACTGGGGTGGGTACTGGGGTCCGTACTGGGGGTATCCGTACTGGGGGTACTATCCGCCGCCCTACTACGCTTACGCTCCGCCGCCGGTCGTCCAGGAGCCGCCGCTATACGTCGAGCGCCCGGCTCCGCCAGAGTCGTACTGGTACTACTGCCCCAGCACTCGGGCCTACTATCCGAGCGTTTCGGCATGCAGTGAGGCGTGGATCAAGGTCCCGCCGAGACCTCAATAGCGACATCCCTGCCGGAGTTACCCGCTCTTCGGGAAGTCGTATAGCGTCGCCGGGTTCTCCACGAGGACGCGGTGGCGGACCTTCTCATCGGGCACCCAGTCGGTGAGCAGATCGAAGAGCACGGCGTCGTCCGGCAATTGTTTCTGCTGCTCGCTCGGATGCGGCCAGTCGCTGCCCCAGACACACCGCTCAGGCGCCGCCTTGGCGTACGCGCGCGCGACCGCGCTGGAGTCGGCGTAGGTTGGCGGACCCACCTTGGTATCCGCATAGGCGCCGGACAGCTTGACCCACGTGCGGCCCTTGTCCATGAGCGCCCGTACCTTGGCGTAGAGCGGATGGTTAACGCCGTCGGGCTGCGGGATGTGCGCGAGGTGATCGAAGACGATCGGCGAGGGAACGCGCTCGAGGATGGGCATGACCTCCATGATCTTGGCGGCCGGTGCGTTGATCTGGATGTGCCAGCCGAGTTCGTTAATCCGCTTCGACAGTGGTTCGATCATCTCAGGCGTCGTGGCGCCCACCTGCGCCAGGTTGAAGCGGATGCCCCTCACCCCGAGCGCGTGCAAGCGCTTGAGCTCTTCGGTCGACACACTCTCGTTGACGACCGCGACCATGCGGGCAGTCGGCCCAAACGCCGCCAGCGCCTCGAGGTGACACCGATTGTCCGTGCCGTACGTCGAAGGCTGCACGAGCACATTGCGCGTCGTCCCGATGCGCTTCTGCAGCGCGCGATAGTCAGCCACCAGCGCGTCGGCCGGGCGCAGCGTGGCCTTGGGATCGACCGGGTACTTCGCGTCGTAAATGTGGTGGTGGCAGTCGGTGGCGTTGGCCGGCGCCTTCAGCTTGGGCGCCTCGGTTCCCGTCGACCACTTGACCGCCTGGGCGGCCGCGGGACGCGCATGGGCTCCCACCAGCGCCGCCGCGGAGACGACCTTCAGCACCTCACGCCGATTCCAGGACTGAGCGCTCATTGCATCCTCCTCGCGGCCACGCCGCGCGATCAGTGCGGCGAGCCTATCACGCTCGTTGACAATCGCGGGGCGCAGACTCACGATGCCGGCAACGTGGACCTTCTGACTTTTTTCCTGCGCCAACACTCCGCCGTGCACGCGAGCAACGTGGGCGGCCGCCCGTCGCTGGTCGAGCGTGTCTTCGAGCTCAACGATGACCAGATGCGGCTGCGCCCGGCCCCCGGCCTCAACTCTCTCGTGTGGCTCCTGTGGCACATGGCGCGAACCGAAGATGCCGCGGTCAATCCCGTCGTGGCCGGTCGAGATCAAGTCCTCGATGACGAGTGGATGCGTCGCATGAACGTGCCGTGGCGCATCATCGGCACGGGGATGACCGATGCCGAGGTCGCCGAGATGACCGCTCGTGCCGACGTCGCAGGGGTCAGAGCCTACCGCTGGGCCGTCGGGCGCCGGACGCAAGAGGTCGTCGCCGCGCTCCGTGCCGAGGCGTGGGACGAGGTCATCGAGGTCGAGGACATCCGGCGGCGCGCGGCGAGCAGCTCGCCAGCTCGGCACTCCGCCACAACTCCGCGCACGTCGGTGAAGCGGTCACGATCCGCAGCCTGGCCGGCCTGAGCATCTGAAGCAATGCCACGCCCGCCAATCCGCTCGCATCATCGGGTAGATCGCCCGAAGTGTCAGGGCGCGATGTCGTGAGTGAAACACTTCTTCGGCGCCGCCGTCCGGCAAGCACGCAAGAAAGCTAACTCCGCCTCGGAGCCGCACTCTGGCATGCCGCATGCGTCCCTGATGCGGCCGTCGTGATGAAACTACATTCTCGAATGAGGTGCTATGCGGTTGATCGGGCTCGCGGTCATTTTCGCTGTCAGCTTGGCTCTAGCGTCGGTCACGGTCGTGGCGCAACCGCCGGACAAGATCTATCGGATCGGCGTGCTCGAACGGACTTCGCCGACGATCAATGCCGCCAATCTCGACGGCTTCCGGCACGGGCTCCGGACATTGGGGTACGTCGAGGGAAAGAACCTCGTCATCGAGTACCGATCCGCTGACGGCCGCGACGATCGATTCCCGGACCTCGCGGCCGAGTTGGCGCAGCTCAAGGTGGACCTGATCCTGACGAGAGGAACGCCCGCGGCTCTTGCGGCCAAGCATGCCGCGAGTGGGATCCCGGTGGTCATCACCGGCGTCGGCGACCCGGTTGGACAGGGCATCATCGCCAGCCTCGCCCGCCCGGGCGGGAACATCACGGGCCTGAGCGCGACCGTGACAGAGATATATCCGAAGCGGGTCGAGATCCTCAGGGAGCTCGTCCCAAAAGCCACGCGAATCGCCGCGCTCTTCAACATGGGTAATCCGGCGATCCCACGGCAGTGGAAAGAGGTGGAGACGGCGGCGCGATCGCTCGGTCTTCAGGCTCACCTGCTCGACGTGCGCAAAGTGGAAGATCTGCGGCCGGCGTTCGAGGCCGCGATGCGCCAGCACGCGGACGCCATGGTGGTCGGGCTCGAGACCCTCACCCTGGCGAATGCGCCGCTCATCGTCGAGCTGGCGGCCAAGCATCGGCTGCCGGCCATGTACGCCTCGACGGAGTTCGTCGGCGGGCTCGCCAGCTACGGAGTCAACTACCCCGACCACTATCGGCGCGCCGCCACATTCGCCGACAAGATCTTCAAGGGCGCCAAGCCCGCGGATCTACCGGTCGAGCAGCCCACCAAGCTCGAGCTGGTGGTCAATCTCAGGACCGCGCGGGCGCTTGGATTGACGGTTCCACGGACGGTCCTGCTGCAGGTGGACAAGGTGGTCGAGTAAGCTTCCGTGTGTCCCTCGGTGGTACGCTCGTAACGGGGGTGAAGGGAAATGAAGGCGATTCGACGCGGACTCCTGATCGGCCTGATCGTCACGATGGACGCCGCGTGCGCCGGCACCGGTGCCACGCCCCCGGTCGGCACGTCGCCGACGACTTTGATGTACGGATGGGAGCATCACTTCAGGATCGACTGGACGGCTGCCCAGCAGAGCGCGAACACCCGGAGAGTGAGCGGCTACGTCTACAACCAGAACGGCGAGTTCGCCACGAGCCTTCGTGTGCTCGCGCAGGCGGTCGACCCGACGGGCGCCGTGGTGGCCCAGCGCATCGCCTATGTGCCCGGGGGCGTGGGCGGCTTCGGCCGCGCGTACTTCATCGTCCCCGACTTGCCGGCCGCAGACAACTACCGGGTCAGCGTATGGGACTACACCTGGTTCCAGGCACCCGGCGACCGGCGGTAACGCCGACCACTATCGGCTTCGTCCTTCGTACCTTGATTGGATCGCCGCCTTGAGCCGCTCGAGATCCGCGTCTTGGAGCTCCGCCTTGCCGCCGAGCTTCTCGTGGTCGGCTTCGTAGAATCGGTAGAGACCGGAGGCGTCGAGAATCTTCCCGAATGGTTGTCCGTCGCGAAGGACCCGGATGAAGGTTCCTTCGGCGGTGGTGCTGTCCAGCCTGAACGTAAGAGCCATGTGATCCTCCTGAAACCCGCCCATGAGACCGCCGCGCAGACGGCGCCCCGCGTCTAGCTTCTCGCTGAAGGTGGTGCCTCCGGGCGAGGCCGAGACTTGCTACACCGTAGGCCCCGGCGACGAGTTCATGTTAGCAGGACTCGTTCGGATGTCGGTTACTTGATGTCCGCGATCGTCCAGCCGGCTTCGAACTCCTTGACGAGCCGCCTGTGACTACTACATTCATGTAGCCATGCCTTCGGCCACCGAGAGAGTCGCGACGCGAGTCGTCACCCTTCGCGAGCAGCGGGGACTCAGTCAGGAAGCTCTGGCTGCGAAGGCTGGCGTTCATCGCATGACAATCCAGCGACTGGAGCAGGCAGCCCATCCGCCGATCCTCGACACGCTCGAGCGTATTGCCCACGCCCTCGGCGTGACGCTAGCGGACCTCGTGAAGTGAATCTACAGCCGGAGAGGGAGGAACCATGGAGGTGAAGGTTCGTGGGCTAAGGCCATCCCAACACGAAGAGGGTCGGCCGAGGCAGCGCCGGCAAGAATGCAGGTGCCTGTTTGGCGCTGAAGATGGGGGCCTTCCCGCGAGAGGTACGCGAAGCAGTGGTCTTGATCGTCGACGGCGTTCAAGTTTCTTCTGGACAGTGTTCTGAATGTCTACAGGAGAAGACCGTCGTTCGGGCTCTTGCCGCCTGAGCTACCTCCTGCCCGTTCGAGGAAGCCCCGCAACAGGCGTAGAACCCGCTTGGGCTGGACGCCCACACATCAAGTAGGCCACTGGCCTCTCCTGCCATGAGGGCGATGCCCGCAGGAAGCGTGGTCACCGTCCAGTCCACCTCCAACACCTATGCCCCGAGTGAAAAAGCGCCACGAGATCGCTCACAAGCGCGGAGCGGGGACTGACGCGTTGCGCCAAGACGTAGAACCCGTTGGGACGGAGGAGGGTCGTATGCGCCGCTTGCCGCTTAACGGATGCCTCTGTGCGCTGGCTGTCCTCTCCGCTGCTGCATGTATCCCGCCCGCGCCGGGCTCGTCAGCTACGCTGCCTGCTCAGGTGCTGCCCGCTGACGCGCGTGCGCTCGGCTATGGTCGCACGGTCAACGAGGTGATCCAGAGTCCGGAGCTACGGGACAAGATCCCCGGTCTCTTCGGAGCGGATTGGATGCCCACCTCACAGGGGCGAGGGCAACTCGCTTTGGGTGCGGCCGCGTTCCTGGAAAAAGGCGGGCCGCTGCGGATGGTCAGTATCGCGGGGAAAGACTACATCGCCGTCACCGGGTGTGTGGCAAACGCCTGCCAGACTCGCCGTGTGCTGCTGCTGATCGCGGAAGGCGGGTCGCAGCTGCTCGCGCGGCTCGACGACGGCGTGATCCCCCACTATTACGCCTACGGTAGCGAAGGCGTGCCGCCGCCAGCCAACGCATCAACCATCGTGGACGCCGGGTTGCGTGCCCTACAGACCGTTGGCGACGCGTACCCCTAGCGCCGATCAATGCGCCGCCACGGATCTTAGAGGCGGGCGTCGTCTGCGCCGCTCACTTCCCCTTCACCCCACGCGGGTCCACGGTGTCGGGCCAGCATTCGAAGCTACGGTACCCGCGCTTATACCTCCTGTTTTTCTGGTCAAATCCCACCTGAGAGCCCGCTAGTGTCGCGCGGACGCCTTGACCGGTTAGTGTGTAGTACTCGGCTCGTGCCTCGCGCACCCGACGGTCATCGCAGTCCGATTTGGCGGTCGTCGCCTTGACTTTCTTCCAAGCACCGTCGCGCCGATGACTGTCCTTGTTGGTGTCTACCCAAACCTCATACGAGTGCTTCCATAGCACCCATGCGCCTTCGGCATGGGCTGTCGCAGCCGAGGTGAGCAGGGAGAGGGCGGCGAGCAGCCAAGCGCCTCGTCCGAGTCGCATCATCGGAGTCGGGCTACGAACGCTCTTCGACCCGTGTCCACTTGACGGAATAGCGAGCGGGTCCTTTGGCCCCCGAGAGCTCGCCGTACCAGACTCGCCCCTGCGTATCCAGACCCACCAGACCGACGGCCCCCGCGTCTCCTTGCACCACCAGTTGAATCTGAACTAGACCGTCCATGTTATTTCCCTCCTTAGAGGTCGTGCGCTTCAGGCTGACCCACCCGTGCGCCCCCCCATTCGTACCGCACCTCTAGGCGTGCTTCGGACTCAAACAACCATCCCCGGGGGGAAATAGCAGTTTGGTCGCCGCGGAAGCCACC
>Ga0137403_10009856_pt1 | contig 10600 bp, 8 predicted proteins | sample CZOMad2_1_16fung_FD_122057 | JGI IMG/M metagenome (GOLD analysis project Ga0137403, IMG submission 122057) | Vadose zone soil fungal communities from Angelo Coast Range Reserve, California, USA - CZOMad2_1_16fungal (Hybrid Assembly) | ecosystem: Environmental > Terrestrial > Soil > Vadose zone... | reverse complement strand
TAGAGGATGCCAGCGGGTCGGCGGATGGCGCTGGGGGTAATGGCGGTTCACCGCGGATTGATGCTTTTCCCGATCAGCGCCTCGATGGATTTCTCAGCGATGGGGCTGTTTTCACCACCGCTGACGACAGCTTCAATCAGGCTTTGACCGGATTGTGCTTTGGCGCTCTACCGGCGAACAATATCGACGATCCACAGTTCTTTGTGCGGCAACACTATCTGGATTTCTTCAGCCGCGAAGCGGATGTGAGCGGATTGGCGTTCTGGACCAATCAGATCACGTCCTGCAATAACAGCGCGTCGTGTATCGACATCAAGCGCATCAATGTGTCGGCTGCCTTCTTCCTTTCGATCGAGTTCCGGGAAACCGGCTACCTGGTTTACAGGTTTTACAAAGCGGCTTACGACAACTTGCCCGGCACGCCGGTACCTGTCAGGTTCAACGAATTCCTGCCTGACACGCAGCAGATTGGACTGGACGTAGTAGTTGGAGCGCCCAATTGGCAGGCAAAGCTAGAAGCCAACAAGCAGGCTTTCGCTGCGGCTTTTGTCACCCGCTCGCGATTCACATCCGCCTACGCAACTTCGTTGACGCCAACGCAGTTTGTTGACGCGCTTTATGCGAATGCCGGCGTGGCCTCACCCCCGTCAGCGGAGCGAAGCGCAGCCATCAATGAATTCGGTGGCGCAGGCAACACTGCTGATGCTGGGGCGCGTGGGCGCGCATTGCGGCGTGTGGCCGAGAACTCGACGCTGGGGCAGCAGGAACTCAACCGCGCGTTTGTGTTAATGCAATACTTTGGTTACCTGAGAAGAAATCCGAACGATCCGCCCGAGCTCGGACTAAACTTCGACGGTTACAATTTCTGGCTGGGCAAATTGAATCAGTTCAATGGCAACTTCGTAGATGCGGAAATGGTCAAGGCGTTTATTACGTCGGGCGAGTACCGGCAAAGGTTTGGACCTTAGCTCAAACGCGGGGGCAAGCCCACCTCCTTACCATGAGCTGATCACAGTTGAGTTCTAATCCTTGCTTGGAAGGCTCCCAAGGTGAGATCAGCCGAGATCTGGTAGTCTCTCAGGTGAGGAAGGTGGGCTTGCCCCGCTGTTCGACTGCCACTCAAGTCTTGTTGAACAGTTAAGACTTGGGATCGACGGTGAGGCGAGGCAGGGTGCGGGGTTGACCGTCAATTTCAGAAACTGTCTCGCCGCTACGATACGCGCCCATCTTTCGATAGAAGCCTTCCGCGTTTGGGTCTGACGAGATCTCGACTTCAGGAATGTTTCGCCTCGCAGCGCTCTCCATAGCGTGCAGGAATAGTTCCTTTCCCACGCCTGTACCGATGTATGCAGGCGCTACCCACAGATGATCCAGCTCGGCCTTTTCCTTCCTGATAATCAAAGCATAGAAGCCCAGTAGTTCGTTGTCGCATTCCGCGACGTAGACCTGATTGGCGGCGACAAAGTCCGGCGAGATTGTGAGGTCGTCTTGCCAGTGCTTAATCCAGTGCTCCGGATAGCCCCAATGTCGTTTCGCATCGTGAGCAATCGCAGTCAGCGCAGCGGCGTCTTCAATAGTTGCTTTTCTTATTTTCACGCTTGGGGAACTCAATAAACGAACCCGCCCGCTAACGCAGGCGGTACTGACAAGCCATGTCGAGAGTATATCCGGTGCTACCACCACCCCAGCCGGGCTGCCCGGCTGGGGACCCCGGTCCGCTTCCGGTTCAGAACCGATCACTTCTTGTTTTCAACTAGGGTTTGCTCAGTTTCTGAACGAGCTCGCGAGTTTGAACGGCGAACTCGCCTTTAGGTTCCAACCGCAAATACTCCTGGTATGCAACCAACGCGCGCTCCTGCTGGTTAATTTTTAGCAGGATGTTGCCCGCAAGCAGGTGGGCTTCCGCAAAATCCGGTTTCAATTGCAGCGTGCGGCCAATAGCGGGGCCCGCCTTCGCGATATTCCCCAGATCCCAATAGAGACGTCCAAGCGTGAAATAGCCATGCCACGATTTATCGTCGAGCCTAAGCCCATCCAACAGAGTTTTTTCAGCTTCATCGTAGCGCCTTTGACGCCAGTAGACTTCGCCCAAAAAAATAATAGCAGCCGCGCTGCCGGTCTTCACCTTCACTGCTCGTTGAAAGGCGGCTTCGGCTTTCTTCCACTCCCGTGCATCCATCAAGGCCGTGCCCAGCAGGAGGTGTGCTTCATAAAACTCGGGATAAACGACAATGGCCCTTTGCAGATGTCCAACTGCTTCGTCGTAACTCTTCTTGCTGAGCGCGTCCCGACCGCGAACCAATTCTGCGCGAGCCTCGGCCGGGGCCCGGGCATCGATGACATCGATCAAAGCCAGAGGCCCCGAGTTTTCAGAAGCTAGTTCAAAAACCAGGTAGGCGCGAAACACGACCTGCAGATCGGCATCCTGTTGTGCCGGTCGGTAGCCCGCCACGTTAAGAATAACTCTGTAATAACCACGCTGAAGGTTTGAGAAACGAAACCGGCCAGTGCTGTCGGTATCGATTTGGTCAACCAGGCCGCCGCCGAACCTCTCGAGCCGAATAGGAACCCGGTTTGCCGGTAGACCCGTCTCAGCGATGCGCACCTGACCGACAACTTCGAATGAATTCGCCGAAGGAGATGAGTAGGTGTCACGATCGCGCTGAGCAAGAACGGGCGAGCTGATTACCAGTGCAAAGATGACGGTCAGTGGGTAGCGATGAAGGCGGAACACGTTGTTGCCCCAAAAAATTGAAGCGGTTCTTGTTTGGTAAGACAGGCTACTGCAAAAAGCTGGCTGCGGCAAAACTAAGCCGGGCGGATCTAGTCCGCCCGGCGAAGTTGGTTTCCACTACCGACTAGTGGGAGTATTTCAAGCCAAACTGAATCAACCGCGCCGGAACTGCGGTACCCGTAATCTTGGTAAAGGTTGAGGCTGTCGCAATGTTGACCGACGAGGGCGTGGTAAAGATTGGGTGATTGAACACATTGAAGACGTCCATGCGGAACTGGAACGAATGTGATTCACGAAGTGTGAACCGCTTCTGGAGTGAAACGTCCCAGTTTTGCTGGTAGGGGGCGCGCCACGCATTGCGAGGTGCGGTACCCCAACCGGTCGCTCCGGAGCCGGCGCTGTTCGGGAGGGTTGGAGCTGTCCCGAAGCATTCTGTTCGCAGATAGTGGTCGAGACGCTGTTGCAGGGTCCCGTGAGTGTATGCATCCGCAATCCGGCTGCACAGATACTGCGCCGTGCCGAGGGCGGTGCCAAACAGACCACCGCTGGTGCTATCGGTTATGGAGAACGGCAACCCCTTCTGGTAAGTGACAATTCCACTTACGGTCCAACCCCTAAGAACCGGATTGTCCATAAAGCTGTTCTGCCTCACCGGAATATCGTAAGCGTAACTTATGACCAGGCGGTGTGGACGATCAAAGTCGCCACGCGCTTTGTTCTGGGCGGGGTTGGACTGGTCGTTATAGATGTTCCCGCCATTCTGACCAGCGCGGGTTGCGTTCAACTCGTCCGTACTCAGCGAGCCGCTGACATTGTCTTCGGTCTTTGAGTAAGTGTAAGCACCCTGGAAATAGAGTCCGCGATGCAGCCGTCGCGACAACGTGGTCTGCCAGGAACTGTAGTTGGCAAATCCGATGTTACCCGAGTAGCGCGATCCGCGCTTTCGGGAAAGACCAATGATCTGGTGACGTAGTTCCTCGTTGTTGACGGTGTTGGTTGTGATGTTGTAGGTAACGCCGTTCGCGTCTTTAACAACAATCGGGCTTGCCGGACTTGCCAGCCTGGCAATAAACGGATCCCAGATGCCGATGCCGCCAAGGAAGTGTGAACCGACGTATCCCGTCTCGATTGCCCACCCGCCTTTAAGTTGACGTTGCACAGTGAAATTCCACTGCTGCGTGTAAGGCGTAAAGGCGTCACGTGGCGCACTGGTAAACGACGCCAGATTGATGGAGCAATTGGTTGCGCCAGTTGCCGTATCGACCGCCTGAATGTGGCTGGCATAGTTCAAACAGCGCTGTCCAGCTTCGTTGACGAAGATGGGCCTAAAGCTTGAGCTGTTTATGTCATTGGGATTTACTGATATCGCGCCGGTGCTGGTATTGAACAATCCCACAAAGCGGGTTGCCTGTGGAATAAACCCGGTGGCCACAATAGACGGTGGTGGCTGTCCTGCAAAAGGATTCGCAAGTTGCAAGGCAGCCGGATTCGCCCGACTATCCAGTGGTTGCACCGTGAACGGAGCAGCCAGCGAGTTTTGCAGGTTGTTCTGGTTGGAGAGCCGCTGATAGTAAATACCGTAGCCGCCGCGTACTACTGTTGACTGATCTCCCTTGATGTCCCAGGCAAAGCCGACGCGAGGCGCGAAGTTGTTGTCGTCTCGGCATCGTTCAAGTGCACAGTCGCGGACGCCGGGCGTGCCCTTGAAGCCGGCGAGGTTGACCTTCTCCGGAATCAGGAACGGGTTCTTACCGGCGGCTGCGAGCGCTGGATCAAAGATGCCGGCCCGGAAAAGTTTGTCATGGCCGAAGCTCATAGCTTCCCAGCGCAGTCCCACGTTAAAGGTCAGCCGCGGAGAGTACCGGTAATCATCCTGAATAAACGCGGCATAATCGGTGGCCACGAAGTTTCGCGCCGGATCGCCAAAGGCAGATTGAATGGCGGTGATGCGCCCCCGCAGGAAATTCTGGAAAGCGGTGCAGTCGTTCGTGTCGTTCTTACATTGAGCGAACTGCAATGCTGCTAAAGCTGCTCCTGTCAATGTTGTTCCGGAGGTAGTGGAACTGAAGGTCAATGATCCGCGAACCGCGAAGTTGTTGAAACGATTCAACTGATACTGAACCGCTTCACCGCCCATTCGCAGACTATGCTTGCCGGTGATCATGGAGAATGTTTCGACGATATTGTAGGTGTTTGAAATCGTGCCACGATCGTCATTGACGCCGGTGCCCGCCGAGAACAAGCCCGTTACCGACACTCGGTACATGCCGGGGAAGTTTCCGTTGGTGGCAGCGCCAATCTCTGCGGAAGTATGTGTGTCAACTGGCACGTTGCCGAATAGGAATCGGCTGTAACCCAGGCGCAGCTCGTTGATCTTCGTTGAGCTAAAGAGGTGAGTTTCAGTGATCGCCAAATAGCGATTCCACTGAAAATCATTACGAGGGTTCGTCAACGTGGTGTCAGTACCGAAAGGCTTGGCAACAGAACCTTCGTCCCAGAACCAGGTACCAGTAATTTTGTCCTTATCGCCGCGGAAGCTGCGATCGTAACTGATCGTATACTGGTTATCCCTGATTGGCGCGACGGATGAGAACGTGCAAGTAAAGTTCCCAGGGAAGCCGCCGATGGCGCCCGCCACGATTCCGCAGCCCCCCTGCGCAACGCGCGGCACTAAGTACTGCCCGCCAAAACGATTGTCTTTGAGGTTCAGTATATTGACCGCCACCGGATCTATCTGCGAAGGGTTAAGACCGAATTGCGTAGCAAGTGAAGCGGCGGTAACGCTGCCATCAGAGCCTGTAGTGAACGCTTGCACGTTGGGCACGGTGCTGGAGCCATTCGGATCGATGCCGTTGCGCGCGCGCACGCCCTGATAATTAAAGAACCAGAAGCCGCCCACTTTTGGTATTGGCCCGCTGGCGCTGCCGCCGAAAACGTTCTGCAACAAGCGGCCACGCTTCGTGCCATTCTTGTTAAAGAACCACTCGTTGGCGTTGAAGTAGTCGTTCCGATGCGACCAATAAAGGTCCCAGTGAAAGTCTTTTGTGCCGGTCTTGGTTACCAGACCGAGCGCACCGCCACCCTTGCTTCCTTGAGTTGCATCGTATAGTGAAGTGGCAACCTTCATTTCCTGAAGAGTGTTGGGATTTGGCAATGGCACCGTGTCGAAGTGGGCCAGGTTAAAGTCGTTGACATTGATCCCGTTGAGCGAAACGCTGTTGTTGCTGGTGCGCTGCCCGTTTACGCTCACGTCCGCCGTTCCGCGTCCAGCCGTTCTCACGTCCGTCGGTTCCCCGGAAACGCCCGAGGAAAGAGAAAGCAGGAAGAGGAAATTGGGAGAAGCCAGCGGCAAGGTGTTTAGAGTTTGGGAGTCGAGCGCCTGGCCTGTCTGCGCGCTTGAGGGATTGATCAGCGAGGGTGCGGCTTCGACATTTACTGTTTCCTGAATTCTTCCGACCTCAAGACTCACGTCCTGGCGCGTAGTTTCGGTAATGCGCACCTGGACGCCCGCAACTACCGCTTTCTTGAAGTTGGCGGAGCTCACCTCGAGGCGATAATTGCCCGGAGGTAACAACGTAGCGGTAAAGCTACCATCATCTTCTACCACCACAGTGCGGACAGAACGGCCGGTGGTCTCGCTGATCACATCAACCGTGGCCCCTTTAACAATGGCGCCGCCCTGGTCCGTTACAACACCTGTGATACCCCCCGTTTGGGCGCCCTGTGAATAGGCTGATGCCACAAAAAGGAAGCTCAGGATTAACCCACTCGCTAGCAAGCGCAAAACGCTTCGCATAACAGCTCCTCCTTCTTTTTACGAAATGACCCTGTTTTAAGAAACGACTTTTAGTTGATTGGCGTGGAAAAGACCTTAGACCCCAAGCTCGTTTAGAAAGAAAACCTATTGTGGCAAAAACAGGCAAGCAACATTCCAATCAGGAAGTATAAAGCCTATCTGCAAAAACCTGCCATTATTAGCGACTTCCAAAAGAAAGCTGCCGACCCTCTTTATCAAATCATGGAGTTTTTGGGTTTTTGTTCAAATTCTTGGATTCCAATGCCCGCCGATGCGGGATCAGGCAGGAACGAAGAAAGACATGAGGAGCGATCACGACTCCGCGCGATGCAACCTCACGCATTGTTCAAATCGTGGATAATACTAAAGGCGTCAGTGCAGGTGAGCGGCGAATCCAATCGTGCGATGAAGAGACATTGTGGCGGTGGATCTTGCGGGACGAATCGCTAGCCATGGTCACGATGCGGCTCAGGATTTACTCAGGACATGCTCAAGACGAGGCCGCCTCGGTTGCTTCGGCCGGGGCAGTTTCGTCGTGATGCTCGGTCGTGTAAAGACGAAGGATATCCTGTCCCTGGCGCGACCTCGGATCGATAGTCCTCATGTGTTTGCGGCCCTGCATCTCCCAAATCGCTGTCACCACTCCGTCCTTCTCCACGGCGTGGTAAGAAATATCTTCCAGCGCGGCTTCTGCTGCCGGACTCTCGCTTGGTGTATCAGTCGCCCCTTCAACGGGAGCGGTCTCATTCTCAGACATTTTTACGGTAACACTCCTCTCAGAACTTCTCGGCTTGTCTTGTTGATTTAAGGAATTGTTGCACACGCCTCGTGCAGGTGTCCACCAGACAGGCCTATTTACCCCGTCCGCGCATGGCGAGTGCAGTCTCCACTGCCTTGCGCGGGGCAACAACTCCCCAGCCCTGTCTTTCGACTTCGACACCCGGCACTCGCTCGGCCGTATCGATCAAAATGCGTTTCACTTCCTGCGGGGTCAACCCAGGGTTTGCCTCCAGCATGCAGGCAGCGATTGAAGCAACAATTGGAGAGGCGAAAGAGGTCCCGTCAACATACTTGTAATGCGGACTGATCACATTGCCTTCACGCAGCTTGATGGTAATCAGTTGCCGCAAAAGCGGGATTGGCAGATCTCGCGCCTCGTCGAAGTCTTTGTCTACACCGGCGTGCGAATCGATGATCGCTCGCAAGTCGTCGTCGGCCGCCACATCGAGTTCGGAGCACAGCTGCGCTTCGCCCGCCGTCGGAGTGGCAGGGAGGATCGGCGCGGCCACCCAAATTCCGGGTGCAATGATTTCGGGTTTTTGTAAACCATCCATTGTCGGCCCATAGGATGAGCGGTACATTCCGCGCCTGGCTCGATCGAGCGAGTTCTGATCGTCAAGTCCGCCAACGGAAATGGCCGACGGCGAACTGGCCGGAGGCAGAACCGGATGGCCTGGAGCCATTCCCGCATTGCCAACCGCGCAGACCACGATCAACCCTTCCCGGACAGCGCGCTCGACGATCTGGCACAACGAACTATCCAAATATGACAGTTCAGCGTCTCCTCCGGCGGAGATGTTGACGATGCGGATGTCGTATTTCTCCCGGTTGTCCAAAACCCATTCGAGCCCACGTCCGATGTGCTCGTCAGGAATATGTCCGGTGCGGCCAACCTTGACCAGTACGACCTTCGCATCGGGCGCGATACCGCGATAGAACCCTTCGGACAAATGCCCATTCCCCGCCGCCACCACCGAGGTCATCATGCCGTGCCAGCTCGCGACGTCGGTTGTCTCCAGTGATGTGCGATCATCTTCCGCGTCGAAGATGCTGTAGTAGGCCACGATCCGGTTTTCGGGTTTTGTTAGATCGTCATGCGCGTAGAAGCCGGAGTCGAGGAAAGCAATAGTTACGCCGCGTCCGGTGAAACGCTCGTCTGCATTCATCCGCAGGGGCGTAGGTAGAACGTGATCCGTCTGTTCAAAAACAACCTGATGAGAATCGATTTGCGCCTTGGCCCGGCTAAGCAGCTCGACGCAGTTAGCGCAAACCTGAGCCAGGTCGCTCGCCACGTCCGTGTTTGCTTCCAAAAGCGCCGCGATGTGCGGGGGGAGTGAGCCCAGTGGTATGCGCTGATCATTCATGCGTCCACAAAGGCTGCAATACAGGCTGGCTCCCTCCGGGCTTTGAACTAAATCGGTAGAAAGAAATGGTTCCGGCATCTCGGGCAGTTTACTTCATTCTGTCTCGATTTCAATTGCGCGACGCTTCCGGGTACTGGTGCATTTTCAATGTTGAACTGGACTGGGGACTAAGGATAAGTCTAGCAAGCCAAGACAGAATCAGAACCGCGAGCGGTAGCGACCGGCCGAATACTCAAGTTCTTAAAAGATTCTTCAATTGCTTGCTTGAGTCCTTGCCGGTCGCTACCGCTCGCGGTTCTGATTTTGTTTCTAATCGTTTGGAGTTCCTCAAACTGCATCAGTACCCGCTTCCGGTACTGGGGCCGGGGGAGCTGACCGCTCCGACGCAAACTAACAGTTTGCGCCGCAACCATTTGGACTCCAGTTGTAAACTGTCACTGCGGCCGTGTAAGGTATTGCGGTAACAAACTACATTCTGGCGTAACTTTTCCAGGACTCTATGGCCCACGAAGAAATAAGCGTTGCGGACATTTTTCGCCGTGCTCAGGAGCTCAGGCGCGAAAGGCCGCAGGCGTCTTACAAAGAGATCAAGGATCTGCTAGTTAAAGAGGTTTCCGGCAAGCCCTTTCCGTCATTACACAATCTCACCATCCCCGAGCAGGATGCTCGCGCTCCTGAAGAAGACTGGACGGCAGGCTTGCCGATCATAAGACGCGGCATCCAATTTCAGGATTGGAATGAAATCGCGGACGGAATTATCCTGAGCCTGGAACAGACCGAAAACTACGAGCGCGAACGTGGGCCCGAGGGCGATAGAGACGACTGGCACGATCGCACTCGAGGCATCGAAGAGTCGACGAAGAAAGCCGTAAGCAAGTGGATGCCGGAGGAATTGATGAAGCTGGCTGAACGAAACACGAAAAAATAACTTTGCTGTTCGTAGTAACTTGTCCGTGGTCAGTTGATTATTAACAACTAACTACTGACCACTGACAACTGACCAATTACAATGAGTTTTCTAAATAACCTATTCAACGATCCCAAATACCAAACCACGGATCCGCGCAAGCCTGAAGAGATCACTGAAGCGGACATCATCAGTCCGGACACGCGGCGCCAGAATCGAATGCCGCCCGGGCAATCGCGCACCAAAAAATGGCCTGTGCTTGATGCGCATGGAACGCCTGAAATAGATCTCGCGACCTGGTCGTTTGAAGTTGATGGTTTAGTCGAGCATCCGCAGCAGTGGTCGCTCGATGAATTCATGCAACTGCCGGCGCTGAAGGTTTATGCCGACTTTCATTGCGTCACGCGCTGGTCGCGGCTCGATAACATCTGGACCGGCGTGCCGACGCGCGAGATTGCGAAGCTCGCAGGCGTGAAACCAGAAGCAAAGTTCGTCGTCGCTGAGGCTTACGATTACGGCTGGACCACCAACGTTCCGATCGAATACTTCCTCGAAGAGGATTCGCTCTTCGCTTTCCTGCATGACGGCGCGCCGATTCCGCCCGAGCACGGCGGCCCGGTGCGTTTGATCATTCCGCAACTCTATGCGTGGAAATCCGCGAAGTGGGTCAAGGGCGTGCGCTTTCTCGCCGAAGACCAGGCGGGTTTCTGGGAAGAAGGCGGCTATCACATGCGCGGCAATCCGTGGACGAGTGGCGATGGTGAACGATTCCGTTGGTCGTGATTATCCGCAGATTACACAGAAAAGGAGACGGCACAATAAGAGGAACCAAGTAGAATCGAGTGACCTCGACTGCTGCTTCCTTTGTTTGTTTGAATCTGTGGAATCTGCGTAATCTGTGGATATGATTTCTCCTGCTCCCAAAGACGCCGCCGCCGTAATTCTTCTTCGCCTCAACACTGATCCAGATAATCCTGAAGTCTACCTGGTAAAGCGCAGCTCAAAGCTCGCCTTTCTCG
>Ga0137403_10009855_pt1 | contig 10600 bp, 9 predicted proteins | sample CZOMad2_1_16fung_FD_122057 | JGI IMG/M metagenome (GOLD analysis project Ga0137403, IMG submission 122057) | Vadose zone soil fungal communities from Angelo Coast Range Reserve, California, USA - CZOMad2_1_16fungal (Hybrid Assembly) | ecosystem: Environmental > Terrestrial > Soil > Vadose zone... | reverse complement strand
GCAAGGGCGAGTTCACTCAACAACAGGTCACAGCCGTAGCTGGAGACCTCATCGAGGCTGCGGCCGAGTTTAAAGCGGTTGAACATGTCGGCATGGACACCTGGACGAAACAACAGATCGAGGGGCTTGTTGGCAAAAAACTGCGGGATCAACGACAAGGGACGATTGGCAAACCCTAAGCCATTGACGATCATCCCCGCGACGGCTTCGCCTGTAGTGATCTCTTCTTGGTCATGGGGAGGCACGCGCGCGTCGATCATCTCGATGAGACCTAAGTCTTTGATCACCGAAGCCACCACGCCTAGATGATCCAGGCGTTCAACGCTGACTGCTTCCATTGGCAACCCTCCCGACTGCATGGCGTTGAGTCCACAAGATGTTCAGGGGAGGGTATAGAATATTTTCTCGTTTTGCACCTGCTCAATGTCGGTTGTAAAACTACTTGGCCAGCATCTTAGGCTTCACTACCCCGAGGCCTGGTTGATTTGTGCCCCAAACCCTTTGATCTGGGAAGTCTAGGCTGAGGTGTGGGTTGACACGCATCTTCAGTGGCTGCATACTCCGTCTCGCCATCTGGCTTGGGCTGCGATCAAGGCGATGCCAAAGTCAAGAGCCAGCCACACTGGGGCATCCCGAGCCAAGGATGTCCGGCACACTTGCTGGAAAGTCCGTGGTGTCCCGAAGGGACAGGACAGATGCTTCGCGAAACGGGAGCGCATACCCCTGATGGGGGAGGTGAATCGTGGCAGGACCATGTACCGGCCTCACCGTTCTGGATTTCTCCTTGGGGATGCCAGGTGCCCTCTGCACCTTGGTCATGGCCGACTACGGGGCCGAGGTGATCAAGGTGGAACCTCCTGGCGGCGATCCGTTCCGTTTTCAGCCCGCCTGGATTTCCTGGAACCGCGGGAAGCAAGGCATTGTGCTGGATCTCAGCACGACAGCAGGCCGCGAGCACGCCCTCCAACTCGCCGGCGCGGCGGATGTGCTGGTCGAGTCCTTCCGTCCCGGCGACATGGCTGACTGGGGGTTGGCGTATGACACCCTGGCGCAACTGTACCCGCGGCTGGTCTACTGCTCCATCACGGGCTTTGGGCAACAGGGCCCGCTCCGCCGGGTCAAAGGGTACGAGGGCGTCGTCGCGGCCAAGGCCGGCCGGATGCTCAACTTGCAGGGACAGCCCACCCGGGATGGCCCCGTGTACTCGGCGGTGTACACGGGCAGCTGGCACGCCAGCCAGGCTGCGGTGCGCGGGATCATGGGCGCCCTCCGCGTGCGGGACCTCTGCGGGCGTGGGCAATGGGTCCAGACCAGCATCGTCCAGACCCTGGCCTCTCCCCACGACAACAATGTCGGTGACGGTGGACTGGTGCATACGCAACTCCGGCGCCTGGACCCGCAGCGGTTTCCCGGGAGACCCCGCGGCCGAGGTCTCTCCTCCATCGGCTACATTCCCGTGCGGACCAAGGATGGCATATGGCTCCAGCACGCCAATCAGCGGGCCCCACACATCCAGGGCCATCTCAAGGCCATTGGCCTTGGGCACCTGCTCGAAGATGAGCGGTTCAAGCATGTGCCCGCCCTCAGCGTGGACAACCGCGAGCTCCTGCGCCGGGAGATCCTGCAGAAGCAGTTGGAGAAAACCGCTGACGAGTGGATGGCGATGTATCTCCAGGACGGCAACATCGCCGCTGAGCCCTATCGTACCAGCATCCAGGCCATGGATCATCCTGCGGTGCTCGCCAACGGGACCGTGGTCACGATCCATGATCCGCGCGTGGGCCCTATGCGCACCGTGGCCCCGCTCGTGGATTTCAAGGACACCCCGGGCGAGCCAAGCGGCCCAGCCCCGGATGTGGGCCAGCACACCGCCGAAGTGCTGGGACGCCTGCGGCAGCGGGCCGCGGCCGTCAGCAGTGGCGTGTCTGAGGCCCATGGCGCCACCGTGCCAGCCCACCCCCTGTCAGGCGTCACCATCCTGGACCTGGCGACCATCCAGGCCGGGCCCTACGGCGCCACCCTGTTGGCCGACCTTGGGGCGCGGGTCATTAAGATCGACGCCACCGATAGGCGCTTGGATGAAGGGCGGCGCTCCACGGCCCAGGCCATGGCCGACGCACGGACCTACGCTGGCAAGGAATGCCTGCAGGTCGACCTGCAGACCCCGGAGGGCAAAGCGGTCGTCCACAAGCTCATCGCCAAGGCCGATGTGCTCTTGCACAACTATCGCCTCGGCGTTCCGGAGCGTCTCCAGGTCGATTGGGAGACCTGCCGGCAGATCAATCCCCGCCTGGTCCATGTCTGGATGGGCACCTATGGCGAACACGGGGTGCACGCGCGCCGGCCGGGCGCCCATCCCATTCCCGGCGCTGTCATGGGCGGCGCCATGCGGCAGATGGGCCGGGGCATGCCGCCGCCTCCGCAACAGGTCATGGATCTTGAGGAGATCGTGGAGGCGACCCGCTGGATCATGAAGTCCAACTGGGGACCGGACCAAAACACCTCCCCGGCTCTGGCCACGGGCATCATCCTCGCCCTCCGGGCGCGGGACCTCACCGGGAAGGGCCAGCCCGTCCACATCACCATGCTCAACGCCAATGCCTGGACCAATGCCGATGAGTATTACGACTACGCCAACCGCCCTCCCCTGGCGATGCCCGACGAAGATCTCCATGGCCTCCATGCCCTGTACCGTCTTTACCGCTGCCGGGAAGGGTGGGTGTTCCTGGGGTGTCTGTTCCAGGACGAGTGGGAGACCTTCTGCCGCACCGTGCAGCGGGGAGACCTCCTGGCCGATCGCCGCTTCGCGACTCGAGAGGCGCGACAGGCCAATGACGAGGCCCTGATCACCGAGATTGCGGCAATCTTCGCCGGGCGCACCGCTGCCGAGTGGGAAGAGCTGCTGATCAAGGCGGACATCGGCTGTGTCCGGGCCGACGAAGCATTGGAGGGAGAGTTTTATGCGGACCATCCCCACGCCAAAGCGAATGCGCTGAGCGTTGAGGTGGAGCATTCGTATGTCGGCAAGTACCTCCGGTACGGCGGGTTGGTCGAATTCTCCCTGACGCCTGGACTCTACCGCACCTCCGCCCAAATCGGCCAGCACACCAAGCCCCTCCTGCGGGAGATCGGGTACGACGACCAGCACATCGAGGCATTGGGCAGGCGGGGCATCGTCCAGTGGGCGGATCCCACGGTGGGTGGGGAGCCGTAAGCGAGGACGCCGAACATACGTGCAGCCGCTTCAGACCTTGACACGCGCTTGTAGGGCATGATTGATGAGCCACTGGCCAGAGGGTAGAGTCCGAGCACGCGGTCCTAGACCCATGTGTGAGTTGCTCACCATTGTGCGAACGTCCGGCAAGGAGCTGGTATGACGTGGCACTGCGCCGGGCAGACGGGCCGGGACCTGGCGTATGGAGACATGTCCGAGCCTGCGTTTCCGGCCACGCCGTGCCGTCCGACGTAATGGGGGACAACTAGCCTTGACCAGCAACAGTCCTCTACACATCATCCGCGCGACATGGTGTCGTGAACGGTGACGTGCGGTGTGCACGATGCCACACGAGGAGAGAACGATGTCAACGATTCCAGGCCTGGAGAGACCCGCCCCGGTTCCCAATGATCTGACCAAGCCCTTCTGGGACGCCTGTAACGAGCGGCGGTTGGTCTTGCAGCACTGCTCCACCTGCGCGAGGCTGCATTATCCGCCCACCCAGCGATGCAACCAGTGTGGCTCTGGCGACCATCTGGTGTGGAAAGAGGTGCAAGGCAAGGGACACATCGACGTGTACTTCGTGATACGCGACTCGCGCATCAGGGGATTCCGGTCGGCGCAGCCCATCAACTTTGCGGTGATCACCTTGGACGAGGACCCGGGCATCAACTTCTTGTCCAACCTGCCGGGGACCCCGCCGGGAGAGGTCCCCGTTGGGGCCCCCGTGGAGTTGATCTTTGAGCAGACGAGTACCGGCCAGATGATCCCCGAGTGGCGGGTGGTCACCTAGCCCACGCGGGTGTACGGCAACAGTGAACCCCACAGAGGGCACGAGGGAGCGGAGATGGCGAGTGACACGAGTTGGATGAGAAATCGCGAAGGGATGGGAATCTGGGAGCACCGCGGCAAGGTCACCGTCGTCGGTTGGGGTCAGTCCCATATGGACCGGCGCTGGGACGGCGTGACCATGGACAGGAGCTGCGGCGGCTTGAGCAAGGAGGCGTGCCTGAAGGCGATTGCCGACGCGGGCCTATCGCTGGACGACATTGATGGGCTGATCACCAGCCCGGAGACCCGGGCGGAGCAGACCTGGGCGCCGCGGCCGTATTTCGCCCCGCCGTACGACACCGAGGACGGCCTGACCAAGGCGTCAGCGGAGTGGATCCAGCGGGAGTTGGGGTTCAAGAGCATAAAGTACATCAAATCCGATGCGCCCTACATCGGCCCGATGATGGGCCTGGCCGCTCAGGCCGTCGGTGACGGTGTATGCGAGACCGCCCTGGTGTGGTATCCGATGGTCAACCTCGCAGGCCGGTACGGGCACAACAATCCCCAGAATATCAATCCGGAGACCCCCGGGCAGAGCGCCTTTACCCTGCCGTGGGGGTATCAGAGCGGCGCGATGTTCAACAATCTCGTCATCTTCCTGCAGTACTGCAAAAAATACGGCAAATCCCATGACGGGCTGGCCTCCCTTTGTGTGAATTTGCGCCGGAACGGCTTGAGGACCCCCTGGGGATACTACGCTCTGCACGAACCCTATCAGCTCACCCGTGAGGAGTATTTGAACGGGCGCGTGATCGAGGAACCGCTGGTAATCTATGATTGTGATCGGCCAGTCAATACGTGTGCGGCCTTCATCTTCACCACCGCTGAGCGGGCCAAGGACCTGAGGCAGAAGCCGGTCTACGTCCTGAACCATGCCCAGAACAATGGCAGAGGCCGGAGCACCATGGCAACGCTGGAGGAGCATCAGGAAGCGGTCGCGAGCCTGGCACGGAAGATGTGGGAGGGATCTGGGCTCGGTCCTGCGGATGTTGACATCTTCAACCCATACGACGGCTACCTCACGTTCACACAGCAGTTCCTCGAGGGCTTCCAGTGGCACGGCGTCAAGTGGGGAGAGGCCCACGACTTTTATGCCGACGACATCAGGGTGGAAGGTCCGCATCCCTTCCTTTCCAGTGGTGGCAATAACGGCACGGGGCGCAACCGCGCCGTCCTCTTCTCGGATAGCCTTGAGCAACTTCGGGGGACAGCGGGTGCACGGCAAGTGACGGTGCGGGCTGAAACGGCCCTCGCGGGCTGCAATACGCCCGATAGTTGCGGCTTCATCATGTTGAGCAAGTACCCGCGCTAGGATCCAGCCGGGCGGAGCCGACGTGTTGCCCTCGGCGCTGTTGCGCTCAGGTTCTGTCGCTCTCACATAACGGGACAAGCCACCCGGCATTTCGTATGCCCGTTCCCTCTTCCTTTGAGGCCGCGTTCTCTCAGGGGCGCACGGCGCCGGAGGTGACGCTGAGATGCACGATGGGGTTCCAGGAGCAAATGGCAGGAAATGTGCGGTAAGAAATGAGTGCATGGGAAACAAGCACTTGGAGTGGAGTACAAAGCGCGACTCACGACCGTTCTCTCCCGTCTATCAGTGGCACCAAGGCGCCATCAAAGGCAGACGCGAAATCTGCTTATCTCATTACTTTAACGCCAGAAATCGGGAAACAAGCCTTTGCAGCGTCCCTTGTGAGATCCTACTAACCGCACATTTTCCTGTCATTGCTCCCGGTACCCCAACATGGTGCCCAAGTGGCTAGGACACTCGCAGAGGGAAACCACGGCGATCTACGCCAACGCCGTCGGCGAGGAACAGCAGACCATCGCCGCCCACATGTGGACGTGAGAAAAATCATGGTGGAACAGCGTTTCCGCTTTCTATGTGGTGCTGAAAGATGCTATAGTACACCAATAATACGATTTTCCGCACCATATTTGGAGGATTGTATCATGGGAACCGTGAGAAAAACGATCACCTTTACCGAACAGCAGGATCAGTGGATCAAGGCGAAGATTGCCGCAGGCCAGTTTACCAACGACAGCGAATATATTCGTGATCTGGTGCGGCGCGATCAAGAAAAAACCGCCGAAATCGAGGCCATCCGGGCCGCGCTCATCGAAGGCGAACACAGTGGCATGAGCACCCGCACCCCTGACGACATCAGAAAGGCCGTTCGGGAGCGGGTGCGGAAACATGGCCAGCTATAGACTGAGTGAAAAGGCGGATGAGGATTTAAGCCGGTTGTACGAATACGGCATTCTTCATTACGGGCAGGAAAGGGCTGACCGTTATTACAACGGGTTGATCGAGCGATTTGAAGAACTGGCCGAAAACCCCCTGCTTTGGCAGGCGGTTGACCATATCCGCCCCGGATATCGCCGCAGCGTCTACGGACGTCATTCCATTTATTACCGGATTGACCCTGATACAATCGTGATTGTTCGTATTCTGGGACGGCAAGACCTGCAACAACTCCAGTAATCCGATCTCCCTCAGAGATTAAAGCACGGGCAGCACTTTGATCGACTTTGTGGCAAAGTCGGTCAACCCTCCTCTTACTGTCAGGGTTGCAAGCTACTTTGAAATGCAACGTTCTCTGAAGTACTTGATAAATCCTCTTTTGAAGAGGTCGATGAGTTTTTCAAACGAAATGCTTGTATCAACGATTTTATTATCCTTCGTACTAAATATAGAAGTGAAAGTCGTCTCTCCATTAGAGAGAAATACATCAACAATGTGTGCACTATGAATAAAAGCATTTCGTAAATTTATAATGATTCCTGAGACCTCATCGATGGACTTAGTGATACTTTTTTTATTGTTTGAATTAGTAACTGTAAAATATCCTAAGATAAAATTTTTATCTTCATCGATCAAGCATTCTCTAGAAAATCTTCTAAACTTTTCTGATACGCCATACTCGATTCGCCATTGTTCTTTTAGTTTCTTTATTACATCTGCGATTTTTTTGTGAGATCTTTTTCGCTCTCTTTCCACCTTTCCACTATCTAGCCATGTATAAAAATCAATGAACCGTTCATTTTCATAGAGCTTTTCTATTATCGAGAATAGAACTATCAACTGTATAGATTGCGGATATGCGCCGTGATAATCATCTCCCATTACTTTCCAAAATGCACTCAAATAGATAAATTTTTTCTTATCTTTAGGATTTGCAAAGCTCTCAATAAAACTGTTGAAGTCATCTTTACTTGTAAAATAGCTTTTGAGGCACTCCCACGAGAGTGGTAACAATACTTCTCGATATATTTGGTCTTCCTGTGCACGTAAACCCTCATTAGCCATCTTTTCCAAAATATCGGGAGGAAGTTTAGAGAGATATTCAAAGATGTCGGGATCAATGTCTCTTTGAGAATTGTCCATATGTTTCTCCCTGACTAGGCAGAGGCCCGTCAGGCGCGGCAAATTGACGGGCAGCCGCATCGCTGCCAATGCTGGTGGCGGTTGTTTGTTTTGGCCGCATACGGCCCGCCCTTCGTCGGCTCTTGCAGCCTCACACTGTCCTTAAAAACAGATGGAGGCTGGAACCCAGCGGAAGGAGGACCAGCAATGTGGTAGAAAGAAAAAAAGGGAGATTCGCACTCTCCCTCTTTCTGCAAGTCGGCAGGTGGCGGTTGCGCCTGCTGATTTGCCATAGATAAACAACTGGCCGTCTGGTGCGACCGCATCAGGCGGTCTTTTATCTTCTAGTCTATATGGATTTTCTTGCCTGTTTGTCAACAATTCTCCGCCGCAGCGCCGTATAGGGGTTCCAGGAGCAAATGGGCGGGAATGTGCGGTAAGAAATAAGTACATGGGAAACAAGCACTGGGCGTGGAGTACAAAGCGCGACTCACGACCGTTCTCCCCTGTCTATCAGTGGCACCAAAGCGCCATCAAAGGCAGACGCGAAATCTGCTTATCTCATTACTTTAACGCCAGAAATCGGGAAACAAGCCTTTGCAGTGTCCCTTGTGAGATCCTACTAACCGCACATTTTCCTGTCATTGCTCCCGGTACCACACGATGGGCCCGCTACGTGCCCTGGTGCGCAAACCCCAGGAGAGCAATGCCCACCCCATGCCCTTTCGCTTGGGCAAGCACTTTGAAGTCGCCATACTCCTCCGGGTCCACCAGGGCCATCATCGCCATACGGCTCAGTGCCGTCCGGGCGGCGGAGAGGCCTTGCGTCTGGAGCGCATCGAGGCACGAGGAGAAGCCAAGGTTCGTCAGGAACTGGCGCTGGAGGGCGTAGCCCACGGTGGCGAGCCCGTGCCGGTCGCCCAGCCGCATGAGGGACGTGAAGTCCACCTGGCAGGTGATGTCCTGGTGCCCGATGTGCTGGTATGGGTCACGGCTGACGACGTGTCGATGGTAGCAGACCAGCGTACCCTGGTTATTCTGGTGCGAGTAGAGGTCAGTGGCCAGTTGACCGTAGTCGATCGTGAGAATAAACCCGCGGTCGAGGGCTTGGGCAAGCTGGCCCGTCCAGTCCTCCATGGCCAAGTTCACCTCGCCTCGATTCCCTTCGGTTAGGGACAAGCCTAAGCTAGTGAGCCGCTCTTCGATGCGCGGTGAGGATGGCTCGTCCAGGACTTCGGTGAGAGTCCCCCCCGCCAATGTGACGAAGACTTCCTTGACTCTGCCACCCTGGATCGCGAACCGGTGGACAGGGAAGTTATCGATCAACTCGTTACACAGGATACAGCCCACAACCTTGCGGAACGCCCGCAGTCCTTCGGTTTTCACGCGTTGGACTCCCAAGAGCGCGTCTCGTCTGCTTGGGGACATCCCATCTCCCGTCCCGTTGTCCCAGGCAAAGGTGTGGGCAGGTGATGGGAGCCAGCGAGGCTCGTAGTCTGCAGCGACGTAGTACAGCACCTGCGCCAACCGAGGGGCCATCCGCCAACAGGCATGCACGATGGATTGCGCCAAGGCGCCGTCGCCGGAACCCACCTCAATCACATGGAAAACGGGAGGGTCGCCGAGGAGGTGCCACATTTGTTCCAATTGGCGTGCGATCAGGGCCCCGAAAACCGGGTGACTCGTGGGAGAGGTCCCGAAGTGGGTGCTGATCCTGGTCCCCCTGGCAGAGTAAAAGCCTCCATGGGGCGAGTACAGGCAGGCCTGCATGAACTGGGCGAATGTAATGCGCCCATGCTTTTGAATGAGAGCTCTGATCTCCTGGTCAACCGCTGAGCGCAACCGCATCTCCCCCGACGGCCAATATGCCATAGCCCCTTCAGCAAGTTTGTCGATGATGGTCTGCGGAAGATTCTACTCACTGCGCGTGGAAAGTCCATCTGGTTATGACATCCTTAGAGCAAGCCGGCAAAACCTGTTCACGATCGACCTACCGCCTGAAACGTGATGAGAGCGCAGGCGAGGTGAACAAATCCCAGGTAATGATCCGCGATTCTCTCCCATCTGATTCGTAGTGCTCGGAAGTTGTTGTGCGAGCTGTTCGTCCGTTCGACGACCCAGCGTCGTGGCTTCTTGCCGCGAATCGGTCCGGTCAATGCGGGTTCCCCTCGGCGTCGGATATGCGGTTTGACTCCGCGGGCGCGCGCTTCCTGCTCGGGTTGCTTGTAGTCGTATCCCTTGTCCAAGCAGAGGTTCTTCGGACGCCTAGGTCCTCGGGAACCCTTGAGCACGACGGCATCGAGCGTCTTGCCACACATGTGTTTGTCGTGAACATTGGCGCCGGTGAGAGTCACTCCCAGAGGGATGCCCTGGCCATCTGTCAGGACATGCCGTTTGGTGCCGAGCTTGGCGCGATCGGTGGGGTTGGGGCCTGTGAGGTCCCCCCTTTTGGCGCTTTGATGCTGGCGCTGTCGAGCGAGGTCCAGTCCCATTCCAACCCGACTTTGTCGTCGTAATAACGGAGCATTTCGCGATGCATCAGCTCGAACACGCGAGCCTGCTGCCATTTCCTGAATCGTCGATAGCAGGTACTGCCGCTGCCGAACTCCTTGGGAATCGCCTCCCACTGGCAGTCGGTGCGAAGGCGATAGAGGATGCCACTCAACACGACTCGGTCGGGCGTGGGCGGACGTCCACCTTTGTGGTTCCGACGAACGGGTGGAGTCGGAAGCAACCACTGGACGCGGTCCCACAACTCGTGCTCGCCCGCGAGGGCCGCTTCGATTACTTGCTCGTGGAGTCGACGGGGCTCTCGGAGCCACTGCCCGGCGCGGAGCCTCGCCTGGGCCGGCGGACGGTCCTCATCTTCCCGCTCCTGCCTCCTCCGCAGAAGAACTGATCGCCGCCATCGGACTCGAGCCCCGAAACGACCACTCCGGGCGGCATCTCGAGCCTCTCCAGGACCTCTCCCGTTCGAGGATCGACTCGCCTCAAATCGCTCTCGTCACCTTCCCAGGTGCCGTGCCAGAGCTCTCCGTCGATCCAGGTGACCCCGGTGACGAAGCGGTTGGACTCGATCGTGCGAAGAATCGCCCCTGTTTGGGGATCGATTTGATGGATCTTCCGGTCCCGATACTGCCCCACCCAGAGCGTCCCTTCGGCCCACGTGAGCCCCGAGTCACCGCCGC
>Ga0137403_10009854_pt1 | contig 10601 bp, 11 predicted proteins | sample CZOMad2_1_16fung_FD_122057 | JGI IMG/M metagenome (GOLD analysis project Ga0137403, IMG submission 122057) | Vadose zone soil fungal communities from Angelo Coast Range Reserve, California, USA - CZOMad2_1_16fungal (Hybrid Assembly) | ecosystem: Environmental > Terrestrial > Soil > Vadose zone... | reverse complement strand
AAAACAAGGTCAAGGTCAAGAGACTTGCGCTGCCGCTCCTCATAAGCAATCTGAGAGGCTGCTTCGGCCAATCCGTGCAGGTGCTTTACGCGTTTTTCTGGAGTGGTTATCGCCATCATTTCACCGCCTTCTTGCTTTTCCTGATGTACTGGTCAACCCCGCGCCTGATAACCTCTGCCATCCGCATTCCCGTTTTGTCGCAATACTTCTTAAGTCTTGCCATCTGTGCTTTCGGGAATGTCACCACGATTCGTGGCTGCTTCATGGTCTTAGTGTACAGTGATATCACCAGATGTCAAGCTTGATTCTGCTCTCTGTCTATCGCAGTTGTTTAATCGTCTTTTCGACTGGATACTCATTTCCGTAGTCGGTAAGACTATAAAATATAATTTCCCGGTGATATGATCTCCCAAATTTTGCGAGTGGAGGGTCACATGAAACAACCCTTGACACCGGAGGAATACGAGAGATTCAGAAAAGACCTACCAACTACTCTTGGCTACTATCAGGCAACTGTAACAATGATGTCGATTTTTCTAGGTTTCAGTTTTGCGGCGCTCCTACAAGTCCTAACACGGGATGAAGCACCTGATGGTGTGGTAGTTAATTCTCTTGTCCTATCTCTCGTCTTGTTTATGATGGCTCTCGGTTTCTTGGCCGTGTCTACACATCAGGTTTTTCGATGTTGGAAAGTCTTCTTCCCGGAGAGTTGGTTTCGGCGTATTGGAAGTCTTGCGATGAGTTCTGGCATGTTACTGATGTTCGCAACCGTTTCGTGGTTACTCTACCAGAAACAGATGGTTATCAGAGCGTGGTTGCTTTCACTTTACGGTGTCGGGCTACTAATGATCGTTGTGTGTATGCAATTCCATCTTCACGGTCCGCATTGCATTGACGTTAGTGAAATCGAGCCATGTCATAACGTAGAACCACCAACGCCTGGAGCGAAACCTATCGCCACTCAATGAAAAACCCATTACACCGCGAGTGACCTGAAACTGACCCGCGACCTGGATTCAAATATTTTGGCCCAAAACATCGTCTTTTACCCAAATAGTAACCACAAAAATTGTTCTTGACTAGTGAACCAATCGGGGTTACATTCTACACCTAATAAATGTAGTGATTGGCAGTTATCCCGGCTTCCTGGCCGGGTATCTTTTTATAGGAGGAATTAACAGAAGCGGTCTAAGCGCACCAATACCGACCCCGAAATTTGGGCAATCGAAACCATTGGGAATTGACGCCAACCCGTAAAACGAAATTTGCCGACTGAACGCCGCCAGGCTAGTAAGAGGCTCTGTGAAAACAATCGTATGAACCACCGCAGATCAAGCAATCCAAATAACACTTCAGGCTCTTCGCCCGGTATTCCGTGCCCGCAAATAGGTCTACGTATGCCGGAAGCGGCCTCCATGATTGGTGCGACGAATGGCTACGTCGAGCAGGCCATGAGGGACGGAACGTTACCCTATCGCATGGTCGGCGGGACGCGTGTGATCGCGCTGGCTGACCTTGAGGCCCATTTCTTATCCATCCCTAAAGAATCCGGCAAACGTAGAGAGCCTGTTGCTGCTACGGAAGCGCGAAAGTTGGCCGCAGCATGAGCCTCACTGCGAGCAGTGGTGTTGCATTGCAGCACCTTAGAGCCGTTGATCTGGATGAAGAGATTCACTCCAGCCTCAACGAACTGAGCCTTCTTGGGCGGAAAGCATCCGCCGAAATCCGTATTCGCTTGCTTCCAATGCTGGACGAAGTCAAGCGACGTTATGACCTAGGAGAGACGATCAACAAGAAGAATGGTTATCACGAATACGTCCGTTCTCTCGGATTGACGCCAAGCACAGTACGTTCCTGGAAAACTAGGGACCATCAGCGAATTGTCAGTGATGTATTGAAGTCGGCTAAGAAATCGAAAGAACTTGATCGGGAAGAAAAGAAGTATGAACGGAACTTGAAGAACGACATTGATTTTGCCATTCGCGATGCGGAACAGGATAGAAAAAAAGAACACGAAGAGAAGGAATTCCAAAGAAGAATGAAAGAAGACCCGGAATTCAGACGGGAGCAGGAAGAAAAGGAACAGGCATTCGAAGAACAGAGGAAAGAATGGACCGAACAAGCCCGTAAAGCCAGAGAAGCACGAGCACAGGAACCTGACGAGCCTGAAATTGATTGGCGACAACTACGACACCGGAAGAATCCTCCAGCCGCAGACATCAAGGAATTCGCTAGTTTGGGACGGCGCGAGGCCGCGAGGAAGTATCACACCGACCGCACTGGTGGAGACCAGGAACGAATGGTGCGAATGAATCAGGTAGCCGACTGGCTCGAATCCCTGGCTGGTGACAATTCAGATTCGAAAGCAGCTTGATCGCAGCGCCGGGCGTGATCGGTGCGGAAAGAAGAAACGACTATGAATCTAGAGGAAACAATAATGACGTTTGATGAAGCTACGGAGAAAATACGGAAGGCAATTGCTGTTGGTTCGGTAAGTCCAAGAACTCGAACTAAGTTGATGGCTGCAATACGGTCTCGAAAGCGATTTGTGGTCGGACATCGGAGCGAGTTTCAAGACTCAACGACAACATTGTCATCATCCCGGAAAAAGACTTCGATGACATATTCCCGCAATCGGGCGATAAGTGCGTCTTTGTAGACCAGCAATGACTGCACGAGTCTGTCCAAAGCACGGTAAGCCTTTTCCCTGTGGCAAGTGCCGCATCGAGAATGCGCAGAAGCCTGCCCAAACTCCGGTCGCGGTTGCTGTGTTGGAGCCGGAATCAGCGCCAATGATCGAGGCTGTTCCAAAGAAGCCTGGTCCAAAGCCGAAGTACGGCATAGCGATGACTCCAGCGGAACGTCAAAGACAATCGCGTGCGAATCGTAGAGCGAAGCAGGATGATGCCGAGCGCAGAAATCTCATTGCGGAACTGATGAAGATTTACAGACGCCAGCAGTCGGACAGCTTGTCATCAGTCGCCTTCGCAGTAGTAGATCGCAAACAGCGAGCGCAGTATCACAAAGACTTAAAGGGATTATCTGTTGCCGAACTACGTGTGGCAATGGAAGGAAAACAAACTCCTGATAGCCACGGACGTTTACACGACGAACGCAGCGGTGAAAAGGAACGGACTGGTGGGCAATCGGAAATCGAGAAGATTCTCGGTGCAAAACAACATGATTCAAGCTACTTCGAAGATGAAGACCAAGACCCGAGCATGGCTGCTGGTTTCCGTGTGAACCCTGTAGGCACAGCGCCAGAATCATTTGAAGCTGAAGACAAGACTGCGGATAGCGCAGACGCGGCATTGCCAGGCTCTGCGAAACCAGAATTCAGCCAGACCACCGAAGAAAAATGGAGAGACAAAGCCATAGATAGCCTCGTTCACAAAATGTTTTCCGCATCGATCACTGAAGCCGCTAAGTGTCCATTCTGCGACGAAACTTTCTTGTCCAAGGTCGGCGCGGAAAATCATCTGGCCGAACAGTACGTCAAGGGCGAGAAGGACCTAATTAGCTTCTTCGACTTTACCTGGGCGCTCCAGCAGATGAGGATGAATGGGTCCATGCCTCCTGGTGGAGTCTTCGAGGATTCGAAACCGCGAGGGCTTCCGTATCTGCATCACGTAAGCATTCAGGAAGAGATGGCACTGGTGAAGAAACAATCGCGGAGGAAAAGAGCAGCTTGAATTCGTGACATAACCATGAGATCGCTCAAGGTTCCCATAACTGCCTGATAACTCAAGTAGATACGGACACTCTGAATATCGGCGACGCATTTCTGGTGCATAGGTGAAGAGGTATGTCTCTTCCTTTAACGACATCTCCTCCAACAGCCGGGGCGCTTTCCTTTCGCGGGGTTCATCGCTCCGGTTCCGAGTTTAGCTGGCCGTGTTGCATTAGGGGATACGGAACCAGCGCCAGGAGCGCAAGCTTCTTTGGCGTGGAGATGTTTACGACCCACGCCTAGATTTTTTGACGCGTCAGTTGCTCCCTCCAGGGATGGCTGGCGCGTTTTTCTTAGGCTGACTTTTGTAGTGGTAATTTACCGGAGAGTTTTCGATGAACGGATTGAGACTAAAAACTGAATTGGCCGGACTCAACTGCACCGCATCTGCGTTCAGCGCGAATGCAGTTCCACCGATAACTTCGCGCAAGCTAACTCAACAGAAAATTTCCGCAATACTGGCGAACCAAGAGGACTTCAGCAGTCCGACTGAAGCAGCGGAATTCTTTGGCGCGGTTGAAACCATGAAGGTACTTCAGGAGCATGTTTTTCCGTTCGTACCGATCAACTGGAGTGATGGTCGTGTAAAGGACGCCCTGATTCAAACATTTGAGAAGCGCAGAAATGAATCGGACCCGATACATCACCGTGCCTGGTTTGTTCGCTTGTCGATCTCTGATTATTTCAAAGGATTGCGTAGTGATGGTACGGAGATCAGAACACTGAATTATTTCGATGGAGATGCTGTGGCGTTCACGAACTACGAACTGGCGGCTGAAGTTGTAAAACGATTGAAGCAGCGTGACATCCCTGCGAAAGCCGAAGCCCTGACTTGCGAACGTCGGCAGTCAACTATCACGGTGAGTCTGGAAGAATTGGGATTGTAAGTTTGCCCGGCCAAACATAGCTGGCTTGGTGGAAACGGAGCGTCGTCCGATTGCTCATTGTCCGGCGCTCCGGGTGCTTTTTGAAAGTACGAATCAATAGTTGTTTCATCTTCGTGAGTCCGGCTGTCAATGGACGTGCAACACGGGGAAAATTTCAAGCAAAGGAAGTCTTATGACGTATCAAGGTCGTCTTGTTAAGAAACATCCGAACTACGGGTTCATTAGATTCAAGAACCGGGCGGGTGAATCTAAAGATATATTCGTTCACTTCGGGAGTTACCTCCACGGGTTTGTGCCCGAACTGAACCAGATCGTTGAATTCGAATTCGGACCAGCACCAGTAGAGAGCAAACCACCTGTAGCAATTCGCGTCCGTGTCGTAAAGACCGCCGACCAGGTTGTGGCTGAATTCCAGGCACAGCTTGAGCAGCAGGGCGGTGTGGCATGACCGAAACTATAACCACACAGCATGATGTGTTGACCGCGCAGAAGATCGCCAAGCTACTTGGTCTCAATGGTAAAGACACCGGAGACGCTGGAGATCGGTTCTCTACGCGTTACATTCAGCAATACGCGGGATATCTACCTGGCTTCCGGCCAACGCTGGAATGGATGCTGGCCGAACGTTTGATCGTCAGTGAGGGTACGGGCAGAGCAGGCGAGGGCATGAAGACGTTAGCTCTCACGGACCTGGGCAAAGCCTTTTTCAACCAATTTGGAACTGACACCAGACAGATGAAGGAAGCACTTGCGCTCCCTCCGTTCGTCTATGAACTAGGTCCGAAGGCTTTCATGGGCTTTGGTCTGTGGTGCCTTGAAAAAGGAATGGACCCGAAGCAAGTCTTGAAAGAGTTTTTGGATGCGAAGACATCCAGTTTTCAGTTCTAAAACGCGGTGTAGAACGATTCTCAACACCCGGTGTAGAAAGAGTGTAGAATGCGGTGTAGAAAGAGTGTAGAGAAACTCGCTGTAGAAAATTCTCTACACCGTAGAAAATCCTCTACATCGAATTCTACACTTGTTCTACACCGCTCAACTTGCTGAAAACAAAGACGTGTAGAAGATTCTGCCACCAGGATTGTGTCGCCAAGGGAGAGAGAGACATAAAATAGGCGATTTGACAACGTTTACAATTCGGAAATTAAATTAAAGATCGACCATGTTTTCGACCGTAAATTGTTGATTCTTAACCTGTATATTTTTTTCTACACATATATCCCTCTTACATATAAGAGAAGGAAAAGAGGTTATTTTGGTGCTATTTTATGTTTCTCTCTCTCCCATCCCGGCATTTCTGGCGACAGTATTTCGGAAACCAGGTCGCCCTGGTGAAGGAAAGGCGAAGTAGTCACTGATGGATAACTGGTACTTTGGTTCTATCGAGTCCGGCACGATCTTCGCCAAAATTCTGATGACGTAACAAAAAGTTACATAAAAATGTCACAAATCGTGAATTCTCACGGCTGAGACGCTACTAAGCGTAATTAATTCAATGTGATAGACGGATTTTGGTCGTTCCGAATATTTCACAGATCACGAGATAGTCGTAGAGTGGTCGCAGGGACACGCTAGAATAGGCCAGAAATGCATTAGGGTTAGCCAGGACGCACGAAGTCACGCGGTATCACATGGATAGAGCCTAGGTCCCGGAAATCGCCTGCAATCGCGAGATCAATAATCAGGAAAGATTTAGGAAAACGGTCTGTAAGTCATTCTAAATGCAAACGATAAAACGGGGCAGGAGATTGATGGTTTCCTGCCTGCAACGTTCGACGGATGGTCCACCCTCCGCGCAAGAAAACCAACGCAACAAAATGATTCTGAAGCACTTAGCAATAGCATGACGATTCCCCGTGATCGAGCCGAAGATCGAACCCGTTGAAACGAAACGACTTGATCGCGAATGTCTGGTAGTTGTTGAAAACAAACGGGATACCCAGGAGTGTGCGGAGGCCGAACGCCCCCACGCCCGACGACTCCCGACTTCGAATTCGATGGCACTAACACCCTTGTTTTCCTAGCGTTACAGTCACAAATTAAGGACCCCAGGACCCGGCTTCGCAGATCGGAAAACCCGCCAGAGGACCCGGTCGCCGGAATCCGGGGTGGTAGTACTGTTATCTCTTAGATACACACTTAAGTTTCCAGTAGTACTCGGCTTAGGCATGATGTCTGGCCGGGGTTCCTACTAGGGAGGATTCAAAAATGAGTATTGAAGTCGCAGCGGTTATCCAACGCATCATCCGGGCGGATGTTGGTCAGGCACAGTCCATCCTGGCAGGACAACCGCAGGATGTCCGGGAAGAGATCGTTCGGCAGTTCCGAGACAACTCTAAGTTGCGGGAACTGTTTCCAGAGTTTGTAGAAATCGCCGCTTAATCGGAGAAAGGAAATGGTTGATGTAAACCTAGACGTTCCTGGTGTGCCTGAAGATGCTACGTGGGCCGACCAGGAGCTAGCACGCCTGGAAACCAAAGCTGAGACACCTGCGCTATCTGAGGAGGAAGATCGGAAACGCAAGGAAGATCAGAACCGTCGTGCGAAGAAATCCCGCGATAAGAAAGCCGCGAAGAAACAAGTCGAAGGTCTCAAGTACAACTCCAAGGTTGAAGTTGCCAAAGCTGACGCTTTGGAATTACTTGGCGAGCGCATCCAGAACGACCACGTTCGTGAAGTTGCCTACACCCTAGCTCTAGAGTGCGCCGCTGAGACCGGAGTTTTTCCGAACAGATTCTTTTTCGCGCACGGCTATCAGAGGACCCTGGAATCACAAACCGAAAGAACAGAGAAGTTCCTGGAGATCGCCCAGGACCAAGTTATCGAGTCCGAAGTCATCCATCAGGGCGATGCCTACGCCATTTGGGATTACTCAGTTAGCTGGCGTGAGGACGTTACCTTTGAACAGTTCCTGGAAACCCGTCGCAAGCTGAAGAGTTCATGGTTCGAGTTGGGGTTGTTTATCGGCATGCCGCTGGAACCAACCCACAAAGAGTGGGAAGAGTTTCTGCCGTCGTTCCAGCCCGGCCTACATCCAAATTATTCGTTCTCTGAAATGCGCGAGTGGTTGTTGGCACAGCAGTCGCCAACGTTCTCACGGGACATGCGTGACTTCCTGCTCATGGCCCCTCGTGGCTCTATGAAGTCTTCGGTAGGTTCTGTGTTCCTAGCGACGGCGATTTTGTGTGCGCCGTCACTGCGTTTGCTTCTGGTCAGTGAAACCACGGCGATGACTTTGAAGTTCCTGAAGGCGTTCAAGGCGTTGTGGGAGATCGGTGTGGACCCGGCGTTTGCACGTTTCCAGAGCTACTTTCCTGAATTTTGTATTCAGCAGGGCGAAGGCAATGTTCGAGCATTCACGTCTCCGATGAGAAGTATCGCTGTCCGTGAAGAGACCGCCGAAATCTTGAGCATGGAAATGTCCGCCCAGGGCCGTCGTTTCGATATCGCCTGGATGGACGACGTGATCGGAAAGACCAACACGGTAGAACCTACGCAGCGTCAGAAGAGCCTGGAGACCTACGGAGCAGTTCTGAAGTTGAGAGAAAGCGGTGGTGTTGGCCTGGTCTGCACGATAGGTACGCCGTGGATATTCCCTCCCCCTGGACAGATCGGGGACTTGTATTACGAGTTGATGGAGCGCAATAAGATTCCTGACCCGTGGTTGGCAGTCCGGGTGGATAGCGCATGGACACTGAAGTCAACAGCGGCACATCTGTTCCCAACCAATTTGAACAGCTTGAATGAAACCCATATTGAGTCTTTGGCATTTCCGGCCCGTCTGCCTTTCAAGACTTTGATGAAGGAAGCCCGGTTCAACATAGACGAATATCAATCGCAGTATCTGTGCCGCTACGTGGAAAGCGAATTGAACAAGTGGGTTCCGACCTTCGTTGAGGGCGATCTATATCAGAAAGTTAAGCCGATCAACTTCTTCGAAGGCTACCCGGTCGTAAGGATTGTCGCGGCGATGGACACAGCAAATAGTGAGGCGATAACAGCCGACAGGACTGCGATTTGCATCGCGAAGATCGTGCAGTATCAGGGTAAGAACACCGCCTTCATTCTGGATATCATCGCGGGGCAATGGCGCTACTCGAAGGTTGCGGAGAAATTTGTTGAAGCCTGCCAGAAGTACGGAGTCCAGCATGCAGTCATCGAACGCAACAACGTTCCGTGGTTGGACCTTCACGCCGCGATACTGCGTAACGGAAATATACGCGGAATGGTCATGCCAAATATTCAGTGGAAGGTAACAACAGGAACAGGCACCACCGGAGTGTCAGCAAAAATAAAACGCGTAAAAGGCGCTGAAGTCCTTTTTGAAAACCAGCAGTTATATTTTGCTTACGGCAACTGGAATGAAGGCTTGTTCCGCGAAATGACCAGATTCAAAGGCCAGCGCAGCGGTTCAAGTTTGGGTAGTAAAGATGACCAAGTTGAAAGTTTGGGCCTTCTTTCTGAAACATTTCTTGCAAAAGATACGGGCGGAGATAGCCAGCCAACCCCGGAACAACTGGAGATGGAAGAGCTAGCAAGAGAGCAGGTATTTAGGAAAGGTGATTACGACAGAATTTTCGGTACGCCTTTGTCGCCGCAGCAACAGACACAGGTTTACACTCCGCCGCCCGAGGACAACACGGGGCCATTCGAGCGTGCTGGCATGGGCCGCTTTGGTTTTATGAGGAAAGTCGCATGAACACAAATGATTTAGGCGTTCTCGTAGTTGAGGCATTGAAGATGCCTTCGAATACAACACGATTCACGGGGACTGTTGAGGGCTACGACGCTGTTAGAACAACCATTTTTGTGCTGACCGAGGACGGTCGTCAGTTTTTAGCGTTCTACGACCCAAACAACCCACTCCAATCCGGCGATCAGATTAGTTTCCGGGTCAGCGGTCTTCGTGCCGTTGATATCCAGAAGATTCCTGCCGGGTAGTTCCCACTTGGGAAAATTACCACCGAAGAACGGCATGAATAGCCAGGGACGCCACAGGTGGCTAGACCATCGCGTTCCCGGCTTAACAATTTTTGAAACGTCGCGAGAGCGGCAAAGGAAATAGCATGAACAGACAGGAAATCATAGAACTTGTAGTTGTTCGCGCAGCGCCGAGTGAACAACAGCAGTTACGCAAGCTACTTTCAACATATTCGACTGGCGAGTTAGCGCGTGTAGAACAGGCAATCATAAGTCAAGCGACGCAGCAGATCGCGGACAACGAGCTAATCAAAATCCAAGCTGAGCGCGAGGCGAATAGACTTTGGCACCAGTACGAGACGCAACAGGCTCGCGAGCCACAGCGTAAAGCCGAAGCGAAGGCGCAGTTGGCCCAAGACAGACAAACTTTCGCTGAAGCTGCGAAGACCTTACGAAGTTTCGGCGTTACGGACGCGAACTTCAATGTGTGCCGAACCACCCTGGGCGAGAACTTTTCAGCTTACGAGATCGAGCAAATGCTGGCGGCTAATGGGCCAATTCTTTCTGGTCCCGCACAGGAAGAATTGAACGAATGGGACCGCCAAGAGATAGAAGCAGAAAATTTGCGGCTTCTAAATTCTGACCTACCCACGTTGCGCCGCCTTGTCCGAGAAGCTGGTGCCCGTGGACCAGCAGCACCACAACCGGATGAAACTCAAAGAATTAGGCAGGCGGAAAGAGCAGATGGCACGATTTATTTGCCGCTCCCGGATGAATTCCGTGACGGGAATGGTCCTGAAGAACCTCTCGATGCAGCGTTCATCCGCAAATGTAGTCGAGAGACTTTCCGAATTTTGAAGAACCGTTATGGAATGGCACAACTCGAAGCGGCTCTTCGAACACGCCGTTCAGACCAGAGTCCGCTTTGGTAAAGGGAGAAATAGAAATGAGAACATCAGAATCGATCACGCAGAACGAAATCAATGCTTACGCAAAATTCTGCGATGGGCGTGGGGTTATTCACGATGGAAGCCAAGACGACCAGCATAATGCTAATTTTGTCTTGG
>Ga0137403_10009853_pt1 | contig 10601 bp, 13 predicted proteins | sample CZOMad2_1_16fung_FD_122057 | JGI IMG/M metagenome (GOLD analysis project Ga0137403, IMG submission 122057) | Vadose zone soil fungal communities from Angelo Coast Range Reserve, California, USA - CZOMad2_1_16fungal (Hybrid Assembly) | ecosystem: Environmental > Terrestrial > Soil > Vadose zone... | reverse complement strand
AAGCGCGGCCCTAGTCCTTGTCGGCGCGTTTCATCTTACGTAAAGTAGCCGCCTGCTTCTTTGGCTTCTTTTTGAGAGGGGGTTTTGGCGCTTGGAAAAGCAGCTTCATCCCCTTCTCGAAAGTTTCTGTGGCCTCTGGTCCTTCGCGATATTCCGTTTTCATTTTTACTCCTACAATGATTCATCTATTGACGAAGGTGCAAGGATTGTTTGAATCTCCGATATAAGACATATCAAATATTAAAGGCGACTCTGGTCCCCATGCCGGAGTGGTGATATTGACTTCGTATTGGTGATCGGTAAGTTTCGAAGTGCCACCGGCCAATATTCCGCTTCCAACAATTGACGCGGACGCATCCATGAAACGCCTTTTACAGCTCACAACCAAATTGGTGGGCGTAGTAATTTTATTAACCAAAACGAGCCATTTAACATGCTTCATTCCGACCCCCAAGTCGGCAGACTCTAGCGTCAACGCCACCAGCTTGAATGGTTCCGGTGCAAGCAATTTTATGGCGTCTTGCTGGCAGCGATTGATAGTATTTTGTTGGTCTCGGTTCTGTGCAGACAAAGCCCCATTTGCGCCTTCAAATTTTGAGCAGTTCGCTCTCCAGTCTGCTATCTGTCCTTCTAAGTTTCTCTGGGTTTTTCCGGATGCGCCCGCATTTTGGTTAATGATACTTTCCAAACTTTTCGTGTGGCCTATAAAATATTGATGATCTTCGTAGATTGACTTCCCGATTGCCCAGATGATCACCGGCGTGTAAATGATGAAGGCGCACCAAAGAGTAAAGCGAATTCCTGCTTTGTATTCCTGCCGCCAATGATTCAGCATGGCACGCCACCCATGCTCTCGATTGGTCTTGAGCAACACCGCAGCCGCAAGTGATGCGGCAAAAGCAATGTCAATAGTTCGCCCAAGAACGGTCGTTCCGATCCCGTCGAAGAAGACATGCACGACGGTGCCAAAGAAGCTAAATAGGTGATGTAGCCACATAACGAAAGGTTATGCCCGCTCCTTTCGTGCGTCAAGTATATAGTTACCGATACGCGGCGAGGGAGGCCAAATCTTTGAGTTGAAAGGACTTACACGGAAAATCCGGAAAACAAAGGAGTTAGGTCTACATGATCCATTTCCGGTACAGCCCTTGTAGATATGGTGTGGCCAAAGGGTCGTTAAGTCAACGACTAATTCGGGAATTTGCGGAGGCTGGTTCCAAAATGGGAAGGGCAAGTTGAGGACAAGGACCGCCTCTACAAATTCTCCAGCCGCCTTCGCCACTTGCCGGCCTCGTCTTGTTTCCCTATCTGGGAGAGGCACTCGATCAGCGCTTCAATCGATACGCGCAAATTACTTTTGTCGACGCGGCCATGCACGTCGCCTTGTTCCGATTCCTTGACGGCTCGTTCGTACCAGGGCTGGGCTTGGTCGTCCTGGCCCGTCTGCGAGAGGCAGTAGCCCATTTGGTGCTGAAAACTCTAAGAGAAAATCCGGCGCGGACGGGACGTTCCCGATTCGCCGCCTCCCAAGGGCGGATCCCCGAAGTTCTGCATCGAAGTTCCGCGCCGAAGTTCCGGATTGGGGTTCTCCCAGCTCCCCTACCCCGCCCTACCGCCATCCTGTAGCATGGCCCTAGCCCGATGTTCGCCCGCAACCTCCAAAGCGACTACAAGGCCGGCGGCCAGATTCATCCCTGCCCCATCAAGTGGCTCGACAATTTCTCCATGCGCAGCTTCACCAATGCATCGGTCTTTGACGATACCCTCCCGGTCGCGGACGGCCGCCTGGAGGTCGGAACATCTGTCCCGCTCGACCAGCTCCGCGAGGCAATGGAAGACTGGTTTCGCCGCAAAGGCTACCTCGCCAAAGACAGCCGCCTCGTGATTACGGAAACATCCGGTTCTTAACCCATTTTGGTACCAATTTTCCTGTAGACCTGGGAATTCTTACCCAGCTGACCCTCTCAGACGTAATCGCCAAGGTTCCAACCTATTGACTTGACAAGATATTCATCTGCCTGCAACACTGGCCACCCTCGTGCATTCGAGGGAAAAAGATTACTAAAGTTTACTCAGGGCTACCAGGGTCCTGTGTGGAGGTAAGATGCGGGATTTCTTGAATGGAATGAGGGACATAGGCGAGGTCCGCGTGAATTGGACGGCGGTTCTTGGCCTCGGCGCGGCACTGTTCGTCAGCGTCAGCTTTTGGGCTGCGGTCATCAACACAACCGCTTCGCTTGTAAAATAGCCGAACCAAAAAATTTGGGACAGCCGCCAGGCCGTTCTAGGTGAATAGCAAGCTCCGCCCAGGCGGGGCTTTTATTTGTCGTAGTTAAGCAGCGAAAACACGTCGTGGCCCTTCAGCTTCTCCCGCCCCTTCAGAAAATCCAACTCCACCACAAAAGCTAGGCCCACAATCTCCGCGCCTAGCGACTGCGCAAGTTTCACGGTAGCCTCGGCCGTACCCCCGGTGGCCAGCAGATCGTCCACAATCACCACGCGCTGGCCCTTTTGAATGGCATCTTTATGGACTTCCAAAGAGTTGCTGCCATATTCCAAGTCGTAGCTGACCTTGGTAGCTTCCGCAGGCAGCTTCCCCGGCTTGCGCACGGGAACAAATCCCGCGGAGAGGCGATACGCCACAGCCGGCGCAAAGATAAAGCCGCGGGCCTCCATGCCCAGCACCAAGTCGATATCCCGCCCAATGTAGTGCTCGGAAAGCTGGTCGACCAAGGTGGCGAAGCCCAGCTTGTCTTTGAGCAGTGTGGTGATGTCGTAAAAGAGGATCCCAGGCTTCGGAAAGTCTGGAATCTCCCGGATCTTTGCTTTTAGCTGAGCGGTTAGCGGGTTCAAAGTCATTTTCGTGTTCTCAAGCTCCCCCTACCAAGTACCTTCAATGCGAAAAGTTGTGCTGCCCGCAGGCTCTGTCTCAGGGACGCTGGCTGGCTGTTCTTCAACATTGTCCACTCGCGCCGCACGCGGACCCTGCCAAAGCTTGGCTTGCAGCGCGACAAGTTGGGCTCGAGTGCCCACAGCCAGCAGTTCGACAGCGCCATCGGAGGTGTTACGGACCCATCCGGAAATCCGAAGTTTGTGGGCCTCCGCCTCAACAAACCAGCGAAAACCGACGCCCTGGACGCGTCCGCGCACAGTATAGCGTCGGGCTTCATTCGGCTCGGTCATGCCAGCGAGATTTTACTCTGGGATATGCAGACGAGGATATACCGGCGAAGAAACAACCCGGGCTATGCGCGGGACAGGTATGCGCCTTCCGAAGTATCCACCCGAATCACATCACCCTCGTTGATGAAAGCCGGAACCTGCACCGTAAGCCCCGTCTCCAGCTTCGCAGGCTTGGTTACGGCGCTGGCCGTCGCGCTGCGCATCCCAGGCTCCGTCTCCATTACCTTCAGCTCGACCGTCTGCGGCAGCTCAATGCCGACCGCCTTGCCATCAAAGAACTCGATTGTGATCTGCAGGTTCGGGGTCAGATACTCCACGGCATCGCCCAGAATGTCCCGCCCAAGTTGCATCTGCTCATAATTCTCGGTGTTCATGAAGGTAAAGAAATCACCGTCGGTGTAGAGGTATTCCATCTTCTCCTCGTCCACCATCACGCGCTCGATAGGGTCCGGAGAGCGGAAGCGATGCTCAAAAATAGCGCCAGTCCGCAGGTTGCGAAGTTTGGCCTGAATAAAAGCACGCAGGTTGCCGGGCGTGCGGTGCTCAACGCTAAAAACGGAGCACAGGTTGTTCTCGTGCTTAATGACCATGCCCGGGCGCATTTGGGTCGCGGGAATTGACATGACGGAAGATTGCTCCTTACAGATTTGCAGATGATTCAGCGGAGGGCGAAAGGACTAACGTCTACGCCGCACACGTGGGCTAACACCTGATTGTACACGAGCCAGAATGCAAGAAACCTCAAGGCCCTCCCCGGCGATAACAAGGTCTCCCATCAAATGAGTCGTGTATCAAGCGGCGCAATGAACTGAATGCCGGGTACGAATTTTCCCACCAGACGTTGGTCATTGGTCAGGAATAGATCCGTCCTCGCCTGCGCGGCGGATGCCAGGTGAATGGCATCCGCCGGGGGCAAGCTCAGCGCTCCTCGAATCCGCGCATAGTGGTCCGCGGTCTCGATGGTAAAAGGAACGACTTCGGAAACCACACTCTGCAACAAGCGCCGCGATTCATCCGCTGCTTGGGCGGCGCCTTTCCGGTATGGGCCGGCCAACACTTCCCCGAAAGTAAAGGCTCCGGTGAGCAATTGGTCTTGGCGCTCTTGCATTCGCGAATGAATGGCATTCACGCGTTTCGCGAATTGCGGATGGTCTTCCATCCAGTAGATGAAGAGCATCGTATCCCAATAAATGCGGCTCACCGGTCTGCCTTCGGAGGATAGAAACTCTCCCGCTCAGCGCGAAGATAGGCTTCTCCGCCCCCTAGTTCCGCAAAGACTTCCTTCAACGCTCCGCGCAGCCGAGCCCACGAATCCTCTCGCGGCGCCGAGGAAGGCTGAGCATCGGCAAATTCGTAGGTGCAAACCACGGTTGTGCTTACTCCAGACTTCGGACCGCTGACGTCGACGAGACGCAGTTTATTCCCCTGCAAGAACTTTGGGCCCTTTAATGCACTGCATACCGCCGGCGTGCGCCCATTCATCCCTAATTCGCGCACCACATCGCCTGCACGGATCGAGAACCGCCTTTCCTTTCGATTGCGGGCAGGCAGGACATACTCTTCCCGGGCGTGAACTCGAATCTTCTCAGCATCAGACATAAGCTGGCACCTCCAATTTGGAAATTAAGGATCGCAATAGTTATTCTAGAATTTCTAGTTAATGGTGTCAAGCATAAAATCGCCAAGGCGCCTCAAGCAAGCCTGCTCTTGCCTTGCGTAGGGATTGCGCAAAAGCGAGCCCGCTATTCGCTCGAACCCTAACGCTATAATGACGCAGCGAATGGCCCTCACCTCAGGCACAAAACTAGGCCCTTACGAAATCGAATCCCCGCTGGGTGCGGGCGGCATGGGCGAAGTCTACCGCGCTCGCGACACTCGTCTCGACCGCACCGTTGCCATCAAAATCCTCCCCAGCCACCTGGCCGACGATGCGCAAGCCCAGCAGCGCTTTGAGCGCGAAGCCAAGGCCATCTCCAGTCTCAACCATCCGCACATTTGCACCCTGCACGACGTAGGGGCGCAGAACGGCATCTCCTATCTGGTCATGGAGCACCTGCAGGGGGAGAGCCTCGAAGCGCGGCTCAAAAAGGGGCCCCTGCCGCTAAAGCAGGCATTGGAATGCGGCGTCCAGATTTGCGATGCGCTGGAAAAAGCGCACCGCGCCGGCATAGTTCACCGCGATCTCAAGCCCGCCAACATCATGCTCACGGCCGCCGGCGCCAAGCTGCTGGATTTTGGACTCGCCAAACCCGCCGGCGCGGCTTTTGGCGCGCAGGCCTTAACCAACTCCGGCCCGCTCACGCCCTCCACTCCCACCATGAATCTTTCAGGGCTGGCCGGAACTGTCGGGACCCTAACCCAGCAGGGAACCATCGTCGGCACGTTCCAATACATGGCGCCCGAGACACTTCAAGGCAAGGAAGCCGACGCCCGCAGCGACATCTTCAGCTTCGGCTGCGTCCTCTACGAAATGCTCACCGGACGCCACGCCTTCGCAGGCAAGAGCCAGCTCTCCGTTGCATCCGCAATTTTAGAACACGAGCCGGAACTGATTTCGAAAGTGCAACCGATGGCCCCGGCGGCGCTGGATCACGTGGTCGCCGAGTGTCTTGCAAAAGACCCCGAAGCGCGCTGGCAGAATGCCGCCGACGTCGGCCGCGAGCTACGCTGGATCGCCAGCGGAGGTTCCGGCGTAAGCGCAGCACCGGCCGTAAGGACGCGGGCGCGTTTGCGAGAGAGGGCGCTCTGGGCTACGGTGGCAGCGGTTTTACTGGGCGGGTTGATGTGGTTCAGCCTAAAGCCCGCCACGCCCACGCCAACCTTGCGCTCCTACCTACCGCCGCCTCCGGACATGGGCTTCGATTTCACCGGCGATTTCTCTGGCCCACTCGTTATTGCACCGGATGGGTCCACCCTTGCGTTCTGCGCGCGGAGGCAGAAGGAGGGATCCTCGATCTGGGTTCAGTCTCTTAATGACCTGACCGCGAAGAAACTGGAAGGCACCCAGGGCGCCGCGTTCCCCTTCTTTTCTGCGGATGGCAGGTTCCTCGCGTTCTTTGCCGACGGCCACCTCAAGAAGGTAGCGGCGTCGGGCGGGCCCGTCACCGTTCTCGCTGATGCCCCCAACGCCCGCGGGGGATCCTGGAACCAAGACAACGTCATCATCTTCGAACCCGACTACCGTGACGGATTGTGGCGCACCAGCGCTTCGGGCGGTACGCCAGTGCGCCTGACCTCGTTGGAAACGCACAAGCACACCACGCATCGCTGGCCCAAGTTTCTGCCGGACGGCAAGCATTTCTTGTTCTTTGCCACGAATCACTCCGGCGGCGCCGAACAGGGTATTTACATCGGATCTCTCGACGACGGCTCTTACAAGCATGTAGTCGACGCCGATTCCGACGCCCAATATGCCTCCGGCTATCTTCTCTATCACGTTCAGTCCCAATTGCTGGCGCAGAAGTTCGACCCAGTAAGCGGGCAGACCTCCGGCGAGCCTGTCACCATCGCAGACCTCGTCGAATACGATTCCTCCACCTGGCACACGTCATTTGCCGCCAGCCAGAATGGGCTCCTGATCTACGAACCCGGTTCGAAAACCATGGGCAGCGACCTTGTCTGGCTCGACCGCAGCGGCAAGGTGATAGGAAAAATCGGCGACCGGGCCTACTACAAGGGCAGTGGCCGCTTTTCTCCGGATGGAAAGCGCCTCGCCCTGGGAATGGGCGACCCGCAGGCGGACATTTGGGTCTTCGATCTCGTTCACGGCTCCCGCACCCGGCTGACCTTCGGCGGCGCCACGCATATGTGGCCCTCATGGTCCGCAGATGGCGAGCGAGTGGCCTACACCCGGCTGGCGGGCGCGACCATCGTGTCCGGCAGTTCCCTGCGCGCGCACCTCGCCAACGGTGGCGGGCAGGAAGAGGTGCTGGCGGACCAAAACACGCCCACCCAACCCGTCACGTTGACTTGGCCGCAATGGTCGCCGGACGGACACTATCTGGCGTACCTGAGCCAGTCTGGCCCCAGTCCAGCTATCTGGGCCATGCCCACCACGGGCGACAAAAAGCCTATGGCAGTCGTCCAGCCGCCGTCGGCTGTAGCCAGGATTGTCAGTTTTCGTCTCTCTCCCGATGGCCGCTGGCTGGCCTACACCTCAACCGAGACCGGGCGCGAAGAAACCTACGTGACCCACTTTCCCAGCGGCTCCGGCAAATGGCAGATCTCGCAGAGTGGCGGCCTGTTTCCACTATGGCGAGAAGACGCCAAGGAACTCTACTTCATGGGATTCGGCTCCAATGCCACCGTAGAGGTCTTCGCAGTCACCGTAAATGCCAATGGCGAAACCTTCGAGTCCGGTCAGGTGCGCCCGCTCTTCCCCCTCACCTATACCGCGCCACTTGGCTACCCCTATGACGTCACACCAGATGGCCAACGCTTCATCCAGGCCACATCGCCCGAGAGCGTATCAACGCCGCTGGTTCTGGTGACGAACTGGACCGCGGAGCTCAAGAGATGACGCTTTCTGGAACACACTTTCGAAAGATGCCCACTCAAGCCCTCCTTTGGCTTGAGTGAGGCTTGTTGACTACTTCGCACCCTCCACTCTCTGCGGCTCCGGCAATGGTTTCCTCGGCAACATCTCCGCCCGATTCGCCGCATGGTAAACCACCGACGCAATCACCGCCGACGCCTGCATCATATCCGCGGGCGGCGCATGGTCATACGTATCCATATCGGAGTGGTGCGTAACGTTCATATAGTCCAGCTCATCCTGGATGAACTGGAACCCGGGCAACCCAACTGCGTCAAACGAAAGATGATCCGTCCCACCCGTGTTCCGAATCGTAATACTCCCCGTACCCAAATCACGAAACGGTGTAAGCCACCCCTCAAATAGCGGCCTCATCATGTCGTTACCCTGTAAATACGCCCCGCGAATCTCCCCCGCGCCGTTGTCGAGATTGAAGTATCCCGCCAGCTTGGCATGCTCTGCCGTAGTCTTCATCGTCACAGGGTCGGCAAAATGTTTCGTGACGTAAGCCTTCGACCCAAGCAACCCTTCCTCCTCGCCGGTCCACAACCCAATCCGCACCGTGCGATCCATCTTCAGATTCAACGCTTGCAGAATGCGCATGACTTCGATCATCACAGCGCTGCCAGCACCGTTGTCGGTCGCTCCCGTGGCTCCGTGCCAGGAATCGAAGTGCGCCCCGATCATAATGACTTCGTCCTTCTTCGCCCCGCCGGGAATCTCGCCGATGATGTTGAAGGAATCGACGTCCTTGTCGCTGGCCGTAGTCTTGAGATTCACGCGCAACTTCACAGTCTGCTTCTTCGCAATCAACCGGGCAATTCGGTTGTACTGTTCGCGCGTAACGGAAAAGACCGGGAGCGCGAGCGGATACTTGGCCTCGTAAGCAAAGGCTTGTTCGGCAAAGGTGAGTCCGCCTTTAGCTCGCGCATCCGAAATAAATCCGGCAACCGCGCCTTCCTGGACGAGGAAGTCGTTCAGTTTGGAACGCACCTCCTTCACCGCATCAAAGATCTGGTCAATCTGATCTTCCGTCAGCGTGCTAAAAAACTGCCGCCGCTTCTGCGGATCCTCCGGAACCTGCAGGTTCTTAAGATCGATCCGCACCTTCTGCGTGGGCGTCGGAGCCTTCGACATTTCCGCGAGATCGGCGTCGGAGTCGCGCTTGAACAAAGGATCTGTCGCCGGCGGAACAGGATCGGGATCGGAAAGCAACACAATCTTCCCCTGCAATTTGCCGTGGTACGTGACAATGAATTTGTCGAGATCGTCTTGCCCCTTCTTGGGACTAAACGTCCGCGCTACCGGCGCGAGAATCGGCTCCGCGGTCATCGTTCCAGTAGTGGATCGAGTCCAGGCGAGCGGCGTAGCGCGCAAGTGAGAATACCTCGGCTCCACCATCTCCAGCGAATACTCCTGCAACTCCCAATTCCTCCCGAACGGCCCCCAAGCCTCGAGATGGACGTTGCGCAAGCCATACCCCTTCAGCCGCTCCACCGTCCAGTCCGCCGCTTCCTGCGCCTCCACCGAGCCCGTAAGTCGCGGCCCGTATCGATCCGTGATCATGGAAAGAGTATCCATAACCTGGGAATGATCGAACGCCTCGGTCTTAATGCGCTGGACTACGGAAAGATCGACGTGGTCCCTACTAGTCTGCTGTGCCTGCGCGACGGAACTAGAAGTAAAGACTGCCGCAAAGACTAGAACTCCCCACACGGCTACGGCCCGAATTCGTTGCAAGATTTCCTCCCGGATGCTTACTAATGATGTTTGGTAGTGCGGCGTCGGTAGTGGCGGGACCACGTTTGCACTTGCGGATTTTAGCATCCCATTGGGAGGCTGTGCGCACGCGGAACGTTAGAGTTTCCGACCACGATGAACCGCGACGTCAGATCCCTCTGCCAGGAAGGCCGAGGTCGGAGGCAGCTCAAGCGCCTCGGCCAGTTCGTGGCCATAAATCTCCCTCAAATCGCCTTCTAACTTCGCATCGCGGCTGTTCCAGACTCGCCAGGATGGATGCGTGACGCGATACTCCAGGCACCCGCCCCCAGATTGCGCTGCATATCCCCAGTAGTGCTCGGTGATGAATTGCTCCTCCGAGCCTTCGGCGGCGACCGCAGGGTCCCCATCTGTCGTAAGGCTGATCCGATTCCAGCCCGCGCGTGTCCGCCATCCATACTCCACCGAAACACCCAACTCTGCGTGCGCTTCGATCCGATGACGCATGGGCAGCGACACATAACGCTCGCCGTAAACGTTACGGGCCAGCGCAGCGATAGCCCACCGAGGCACGATCTCCTTGATAAAGACGACGCCCCGGCGAGCTTCCCCACCCTCGACACGCCGAACATAAAGTCGCAGGTTCACCTCATCGAAATTACGGTGAAAAGGAAATGACAAACCAAACACTTTGGTTTTTAGAAAACGGAACCCAACCACACTGGCAAATACTTTGCCATTCCATCGATCCAGCTCTGTGCCGGAGGGAACGAACGGCAGCACGAGGCCGGGGTCGACTTCGTAGTTGAGCATTGCAAGCCAGCGCCATTCGGCTGTTAGAAAGACTCTTTGCGAATTCATACCCTTAAGAATGGCCGCAAAAAGCCTCCCGTCGCAACTACGCCTGTTGCCCAAATGTGTTGGACCCAGCCCATCCACCTAGCCTAATCTCATGGTTTATGTGGAAAGCCACGGCGAAAGCGCACTCCGCAGTACCGCTAACCGTTGGGCTGTGCTTGTCGCTCGTCCTCATCGCATGCGGCGGCAGCACAACGACCACAACCCCCCCCCCCCCCCCCCCCCCCCCCCCCCACACCGCAAATCCCCCCCCCCCAGATTTCGGGTTCCCCCAACCCCCGGGCCCCCCCGCCACGGGCGGCACGAC
>Ga0137403_10009849_pt1 | contig 10602 bp, 9 predicted proteins | sample CZOMad2_1_16fung_FD_122057 | JGI IMG/M metagenome (GOLD analysis project Ga0137403, IMG submission 122057) | Vadose zone soil fungal communities from Angelo Coast Range Reserve, California, USA - CZOMad2_1_16fungal (Hybrid Assembly) | ecosystem: Environmental > Terrestrial > Soil > Vadose zone... | reverse complement strand
CGGGCAGCGTGGCCGCGTTCGCATAGAAGCGTTTTGAAACGCCGTCCTGGAACAGATACTGCTCCACATTGGATGTATAGAATGCCGTGACGACGGCGTTGTGCTGTTTCAGATAACGGCCCACGGACCGGATTGCTTTGTCACCCGCAAAATCTCCGACCAAAGGAACGATGAGATTGTCCTTCTGCATCCGCTGGACTCTTCGAAACTGGGAATCGTTGGCAAAGAAGCTCCAGTTCCGCGAGCGGCCATCGGTTTCGCTCATCAATTCGGAATAGGTGGGCATGCCGCTAAACCCACCATAGCCGCCCAGAAACGTGTAGCTGAGATCCGGTCCGGATTCGAAGAACGCCGTGTAGACATATCGAATGCGGTCCGCATCTTCGGAGGAGAGCTTGAATCCGTGGGTCTTGCCCAGGTGATTCATAACCAGCCGAAAATTGGCGTCGAATTGAGTCTTGCTGGGCCGCATCGCTTCAAGTGCCCGGAACAATACCTCGGGACTGGGATCCGCACTCAGACCGGCAGGACGAGGCCGTGAAAACAATCGCGAGGCGAACTCGATGCGATCCTGGGACAGCTCAAACAACGCCTTGTACAGAAGCAGCTCGAGCATGTTTCCGCGCCGAATATCGACGATGAAGGCCATCTTTGGCTCACACGCCACGATGTAAGTAAAGTTCTGCTCCGGACCCACACCGAGGTATGCACCTCCAGGGGATACGGTCTTCCTCAAAACAGGAACGACATATTGGTAGCCCGCTTCGTTGGAGAGAAAGTTATCGGACCGGAAGTAGCCGCCGGGCTCCGAGAAGTCTGAAACCATTTGCCAGAAGTCCGCATCGTTGAGCCGGGTGGGCAGGCTGTCCGCTGCAGTCGACGACGACGGCGATATTGCGACAAGATAGAGCAGGAAGCCGCAGACCACGAGTGTGGCGCAAGTTGCGAGTATTGTGCCGCGCTCCACTTCAACCATGACAGTTTCCTAGTATGCAGGATTTTTAGCCGCAGATTACGCGGATTACGCAGATGGGCGCTCAAAGAATCTTTAGACGCGCCCATCTGCGTAATCCGCGTAATCTGCGGCTAAAAATCCTGCTTCATGCCTTTGTGTCCTTTGTGTTTTTCCTTCGTCCCGAATTACGATATGCAGGCAATGAAATTTGAAACGTGGAGTAGACCCAATGAGACGGACATTTGTTCTGATTTGTATTGGAGCGGTTTCAGTGTGCGCCGTTTTGATGGCACAGCAGCGGGTACCCCAGCTTCCGGAGCCGACGGCGCCGCACCCGAATCCTTCCCGGCCGATCCCTAAACCTGAAGGGGCCACGCTAAAGGCGCCGGAAGGATTCAACGTAAGCATCTACTACGACAACCTTCAGGGCCCTCGCATGATGGAGTGGGCACCGAACGGTGATCTCTTCGTCTCCCAGACAGGAACGAGTACGATCGCGGTGCTGCGCGATACAAATAACGACGGTACGCCTGATACACGAAGCGTATTCGTTCAAGGCCCCGTGCCCGCTCCTCGCGGCGGCGGTGCTCCTGCTCCGCAGGTTTGTACCGGCGAGGGTGCAGGCGGACGCCAGCCGTCCGGCATTGCGTTTCAGCCCGGATACGTTTACATCGGCTATACCGATTGCATTGTCCGCTATCCGTACAAGTCCGGCGATACGCAGCTTCAAGGCAAGCCGGAGAGATTGGTGGATCTGCCGGGAGGCGGCAATCACTTCGCGCGAAACGTCACGTTCAACAAGGATGGGAAGAAGATGTACGTGACGGTCGGCTCCGCCTCGAACAACAGCGAAGGCGAAGATGTCCGGCGCGCGGCAATCAGCGAATACAATCCGGATGGAACCGGCTTCCGCATCTTTGCTTCAGGACTGCGGAACCCGACCGCGCTGGCGTGGCAGCCCGGTACGAACACACTGTGGACCTCGGTCAATGAGCGCGACAACCTGGGTGACGACCTGGTGCCCGATTACATCACCTCCGTGAAGGAGGGTGGATTTTACGGATGGCCGTTCTCCTATATCGGCAACCACTACGACCCGATGCATGTTGGAAAGATGCCGAACCTGGTGAAGACTGCCATCGTTCCGGACGTGCTGATTCCGGCCCATTCCGCGGCCCTCGGTATGGTCTTTTACACGGGCGACCAGTTCCCGTCGCATTACAAAAACGGCGCGTTTGTGGCGCTGCACGGTTCCTGGAATCGGTCGAAAGCAAATGGATACAAGGTTGTGTTTGTGCCGTTCCAGGGCGGGAAACCGGGAGCACTGGAAGACTTCCTTACCGGGTTTCTTACGAACGATGGAACGGAGGGCCAGATCACCGCGTGGGGACGTCCCGCAGGCGTGGCGCTCACCAGGGACGGAGCCCTGCTCGTCTCTGACGACACCGGGAACAGGATCTGGAAAGTGAGCTACACGGCGCCGCGCAAGTAGTAATCAGCCGCGGATTTCGCGGATTACGCTGACGAAATCCGCGTAATCGGCGTAATCCGCGGCTACCCACTGTCCGACGGCTCCCCTGCGTGCATCGTCTGGGCAAGAATCAACCGCCGGCCTTCGGTCCGAATGTGCGGAAGCCGTGAGCGGAAGATCAAGGCGCCCACAACGCAGATCACAGCTCCCGCGGCAATCGCCAGCGGCGCTCCCAGGCTATTCGCCAGCAAACCCGCGATCAGTGCGCCGATCGGCGACATTCCCATAAACATCATCGAATACACAGCCATCACGCGGCCGCGGAACTGGTCGAGAACCATGGCCTGGATGAGCGTATTGGAGGACGCCATTTGAACCATTCCGCAAAAACCCACAGGCAGGAGCAGCAGCATCGAGACCCAGAAGTTTCTTGAGAACGCGAAAAACACGAGGCTGACGCCAAGACCGGCACAGGACACCATTACCCAGTCGCCAAGCCCGCGCACGCCCTGCCGGCCCGCGAGAAGCAGTGCGCCGATAAGCGCTCCGATACCGGAGGAACCCATCAGGAGACCAAGCCCTCTTGGCCCGCCGTTCAGGATCTGGGCGGCGAAAATCGGCATGAGAACCTGGTATGGCCACCCCACAAGACTGACAACACCCAGAAGGATCAGCAAAGCGCGAATCGGCCGCGTGCGCAGCACAAACCGGAATCCCTCGATGATCGCGTCGAGCCGCGCTCCCCGGTGTTCGGCGGGCGGCTGATTTCCGACAGTGATCATCATGAGGCAGACGATCACGGCAAGAAAGCTGATGGCGTTCAAAAGGAAACACCACGCTTCCCCGACCGCCGCGACCAGCACACCGGCAACTGCCGGCCCGATGATTCGGGCTCCGTTCATCATCGACGAATTCAGCGCGATCGCGTTCATAAGGTCGTCGCGCCCGACCATCTCGACAACGAAGGACTGGCGAATGGGAATATCGAAAGCGCTTACTACTCCAAGCAGACTTGCGAACAGAACGATGTGCCAGCTCTCAATGCGATTCGTAAACGTGAGCGCCGCGAGCAGGACTGCGAGTATCATCGCCGATACCTGCACAACGATGAGCGACCGGCGCCGCGGATGGCTGTCGGCGAAGGAACCGCCGACCGGCGCAAGCAGGAAGACCGGAAATTGAGACGCGAAACCCACTATGCCGAGCATCGAGGCCGATCCCGTCAATCGATAGACGAGCCACGATTGCGCTACGGACTGCATCCAGGTCCCGGTCAGCGATATGATCTGCCCGAAAAAGTACAGACGATAATTGCGATGGCGAAACGCCCGCAATGTCATTCTCAATCTCGATTCAGCCATAGACGCTTTAACTATAATTCAACATGCCCGAATTACCGGACGTTCTACTTTACATCGAATGCCTGAAGCCCCGGATCGCCGGCCAGCCGCTCGAACGCGTGAGGCTGGCGAGCCCGTTCGTATTGCGGTCGGTCAGCCCGCCGATTTCCGCCATCAACGGAAAAAACATCCGCGGATTGCGCAGGCTGGGTAAACAAATCATTCTCGAATTCGAGGACGAACTCTTCCTGATCATTCACCTGATGATCGCCGGCCGCTTCCAATGGAAGGACAAGGGGGCCCGCATTCCAGGCAAGCTGGGTCTTGCCGCGTTCGACTTTCCGACCGGCACGCTGCTTCTGACTGAAGCCGGATCAAAGAAGCGCGCATCGCTCTATCTGGTCCAGGGTGAGACGGCGCTCGCGTCCTTTGATCGCGGCGCGCTCGAAGTGCTCGATTCCTCGCTCGCCGATTTTCGAAGCGCACTGACAAAGGAAAACCACACACTGAAGCGCGCCCTCACCGATCCGCGGCTGTTCAGCGGCATCGGCAACGCTTACTCGGACGAGATCCTCCATCGGGCGCGGCTCTCTCCGATGAAGTTGACGTCGAAGCTGAGCGCCGACGAGATCTCACGCCTGCATGAAGCGACCAGATCGACGTTGAGCGAGTGGATCGGCCGGCTCCGGGATGAGACTGGCGCCGGCTTCCCTTCGAAGGTCACGGCGTTTCGTCCCGAAATGGCTGTCCACGGCCGGTACGGCGAGCCGTGTCCCGCCTGCGGATCTCCGGTACAGCGTATCGTTTATGCAGAAAACGAGTGCAACTACTGCCCGACATGCCAGACCGACGGCCGGCTTCTCGCCGATCGGGCGATGTCCCGCCTGCTGAAACAGGACTGGCCCCGCAGTCTCGACGAATGGGAACTCCACATCGAAAGCCGGCGGTCATAGAACTGTAGCGGCGCTGAACTGTAGCGGCGCTCTATGAGCGCCGGTTTGCTGGATTGCGAAATCTCGGCGGTCATAGACCGCCGCTACAGAGCCCAAAGCGCCACAATGCTACAATCAGCCCATGCATTCGAAGGATGATGCAGGTGTGACGCCGCAGGGAATGCGAGACCGCGAACCCCTTTTCCAGACGCTGTTTGAAAGCTCTCCCGATGCGATCTTCATCGAGGACCTGGCCGGCAATGTTCTCGACTGCAACCCTGCCGCAGCGGCGCTGCACGGTACTACCCGCGAAAAGATCATCGGCAGGAACGTGTCGGACCTGGTGCCGCCGGATCGACGTACGCAGCTTGTGACCCTTTCCACGGAGGCGGCGGAGACTCCGTCTGAATTTGAAGGCTGGAGCCTCACTGACGACGGAAGATCCATTCCCGTATCCGTTCGAACGAGCCGCATCAAATATCTGGGTCAGCCCGCCCTGCTCCTGAACGTTCGCGACATCACCGAGAGAAAGCGCTTCGAAGAAGAGCTGCGCCGCACAGCCGACGAGCTCGAACTGCGCGTGCAGAGCCGCACCGCAGCCCTCGCGAGGGCCAACGAAATTCTTCGCGACGAGATCAGTGAGCGTAATCGGGCTGAGGAACAAAGACGGCGCCTCGAGGAAGAGATCCGCGCGGCTCACAAGATGGAAGCGGTTGGACGATTGGCCGGCGGTGTCGCCCATGACTTCAACAATCTTCTTACCGTCATCATCGGACGCTGCGAAGTTCTTCTCGGCCGCCTGAGCGGCAACCACCCCATGCGGGCGGAGCTGCTTCTGATCCACGATGCGGCGCAGAAGGCAGCGTCGGTGACGCGGCAACTGATGGCTTTTGGTCGCAAACAGGTTCTCCAGCCGAAGGTACTCAACCTGAATGCCGTCATCCGCAACATGGACATCATGCTTCAATCGCTCATCAGCGAAAACGTCGATCTGCTCCTCAATCTCAGCGACGGACTCTGGAGCGTCGAAGCCGACAAAGGCCAAATCGAGCAGGTGCTGATGAATCTCGTCGTCAACGCCCTGGATGCGATGCCGGAAGGCGGAAAGCTCGAGGTCCAGACCACAAATGTACATCTCGAAAAAACCACTTCTCCCGGTCTCGATCTCGAAAGCGGCCGCTACGTCATGTTTTCCGTCCAGGACACGGGGCGCGGCATGGATCAGGAAACTCTGTCCCATATCTTCGAACCGTTCTTCACCACCAAGGACAAGTCGAAAGGCACGGGCCTCGGCCTTTCGACTGTTTACGGCATCGTGACGCAGAGCGGGGGATACATTTCCGCGACCAGCCAGCCCGGACAAGGGACCACCTTTAGAGTCTACTTACCGGGATTCGAGGCCTCAGCCGAACCGCTGGAGACCAGTCAAATGGAGGCTCCGCATGGGTCCGAAACGATTCTCGTCGCGGAAGATGCGGATCTGATCCGCAAGCTCACACGGGAAATCCTGGAGGTCCGCGGCTATAACGTCATCGAAGCGTCCGACGGAGAAGAGGCGCTCCAGATTTGCAAGAGTTACGTCGGGACCATCCATCTCACGCTCTCGGACGTCATCATGCCAGGAATGAATGGACGAGAGCTTGCGGAGCAGGCTGTCCGGCTAAGGCCTGATATGAAAGTGCTCCTCATGTCAGGATATGCGGATGAAATCACCAGGTCCGGTTATATCCATCCCGGATTTCACTTCATCGAAAAACCATTCACATCGAACTCACTGGCCCTGAAGGTCCGGGAGGTGCTGGATCATCCGGAGTCCTGAGCTTTTCATGCGCGTCCTCGTAACGAGTGACTACCGGGCGCTGAGCCTGCAGGCTGCGCAGATTGTCGCTGAGGCCGTGCGCCTGAAACCGGATCTGGTTCTTTGCCTGCCGACCGGGAATACGCCTCTGGGAATGTATGAAGAGCTCGTCCGAAGACATCGGCAAGAAGGCCTGGACTTTTCGCGTGTTCGAACGTTCAACCTGGACGAGTACATCGGCCTCGGACCCGACCATCCGGGAAGCTATCGGGCGTACATGCGGCTTCATTTTTTTGATCACGTGAATGTCGCGGAGCAGAACATCCATATTCCGAACGAAACCGAGAGCGACGGTTACGAGCAGGCGATTCTCGAAGCGGGCGGACTCGATCTGCTCATCGTGGGCATCGGCGCTAACGGGCACATCGCTTTCAACGAGCCCGGATCGAGCTTCGCGTCACGAACGCGCGCCGTAGCGCTCGCCACCGAAACAATCGCGAATGCTCGACGACACTTCGATAACGAAGCCGACGTGCCTCTCACGGCGGTCACGGTTGGTATCCGCACCATTCTCGACGCGCGTCAGGTCTTGCTGCTCGCATCGAGTGCGGACAAGGCCGGCGTTGTAGAGCGCGCCATCCGGGGACCCGTCTCGGAATCTTTACCCGCCTCCGCTCTTCAGCTTCATCCCAATGTTCTTGCCATCCTCGACCAGGCGGCCGCGGTGTCTTTCCGATAGAGGGCTACAACGTGTCCCGAATATTACGGCGCGTCCCACTTGCTTTCGTCGTGGCCAGGCAAACTGTACAAGAAGTCGAGGAGATGCTACAGTCCGCCGCTTAGGCAATTTCTCCGGACAATTCTATCTGTCGCAGGGTTCCATAACGAATCAAGGAGGTCACTATGAATTGGGAGCTCGCAAGAAACGCTGGTGCTCAATTTCACGACCATCGCCATGCAAGTCACGCGCACTCGCGGCCGTATGTCATTTCGCGGCGTGGGTTCGCGGGGATCGCGGCAGGCGCCGCATTCAGTGCTGGAGTATGGATACCAGGATTGGCAGAGGCAAAGGAAAAGGACGAGAAAGAAAAGGAAAAGAAATCAAGTCAGCCTGTGCCCATCCGCGGAGGCAGTCCGAAGCTAGGGGGCAGCTTTCACGTGTTCGGACCAACGCCTGGCGGGAGTTTCGACCCGATCGATGCCGAACCATCGACCATCACTGACTTCAACGGTTTCGTCGGTTTAGCCTACATCAGCGGCACCGTGCAACGCACAGACAAGCGGACACGCGAGGTGCGGACACTACCTATGATTTCCTCTGACATGCGCTTCATGACAGGCGTTTTCAGAGGCGTGGATAGCCGCGTCCACGAGGGTACATTCGCCTTAGTCTGAGTGGATGTATATGAGCCCAGTTCGGGCGCGCAAATCCACGATCTGAATCCCTCCGATTACCATCCAACCGGCTTGTTCTGGACGATCGAGATTCCCGAGGATGGAATTGAAGTCAACTTGGGTAAAGGTCACGCTTCCATGGAAGCCAAGAGGGTACCCATCTTCGACTATGGCAACATTGGCAATGCTTTATCCGGCGGCGCACCCCGCACGCCGGGAGTCGTGTCGTTTAGAGTCGTCTGGAGTGGGGTCAACCAGCGTGTAAACATCCGCAACACGGATCCCTTATATGGTGGTTTTGCCGGCAACTTCGTGCGCAATACCGCGCAAATGGAATGGACCGCAGTAACCGATGATTTCACGTTTGTGTCCGCTCCTCTAAGAACCTCTTCCAGTAACTTTGCAGAAATTGGCGAGGAACGGAACGGTTCGTTTTTTCCTTAGGAACAGACAAATGGATTCCCCTCTTTCAAGGGTGCACATAAAGCCGGAGGTTACGTGCCCGTCCTCAATCTGAAATCCGCAATCGCCGATGTGACGTGACTTTATGTGCAAAAGCCTCTTTCAAGACAGAAAAAGGAGGGGAATCTATTGAAGATGCTCAATGCAAACTGCTGATCATTCATCCGGTCATAAGAACATGTGCGCGAATTGCACGTGCTTCAAATGCAGTCGCGGGCTTTAGCCCGCGTTCGTTGAGGTTTCGCGAACCGCCAAGGAACGCGGGCTAAAGCCCGCGACTACATTTGAAGCACAAACATCGAAGACGTCTATTTGAAGCGGTCCCATTCATTCAGACTTGTATGACCGCCGATATGTCACAGGTTGCTGCGCTGTCGGCGCTCATAGAGCGCCGCTACAGCAAAAAAAACAAGTTAGCCGAGTTGAGTTACCTCAACCTGTCCGCGGCTTTTGCAATTCCGGCGTTGGCGCAGGCTGCGTCCTTATCTCCACCCGGGGCGCCGCTGACGGCAACCGCGCCGATTGTCGCTTCCCCGACCTTGATCGGGATGCCACCCTGAGCATTGATCGTACCCGGAATGGTAGCGGGCGGTGCTGCCTGCCCGGCGGGAGGAGGCGTGGCAGGCCCTGACGGCCGGTTGTAGAGCATCGTGGCGGTAGCTTTCATCTTCGCAACTTCCGTGGTCGAAGCGGTTGCGCCGTCGTCGCGGAACAGTGCCTTTGGTGCGTTGAGGCTATCGACTACCAGCACAGTTACCTTGTAGCCGTCGGCTCTGCACTTGGCCAGTGCTTCCTGCGCGATCATCTGGGCCACGTCCATCGTGAGTATCTTCGTCGTTGGAAGCTGGGCGAAGGCGCTCGTCGAAAGAGCCGCAATCGCGATAGTGAAGAGAACAAACTTTGTGAGTTTCATCGTCGTGAGCTCCTCGTTAGTTGGGATGCCTGCTATTCTATTCCGCTTCGCCGCCCGGTATTCCATTAATTTCGTCCATCTCACCCCCACCCAAAATTCTGTTGACTGCGCAAAGTGCGCCCCATACCGTATGTCCATCCAAATTACATCTTCGTGATGAGGTGATTTATGACCAACCTTGATAGACGAACCTTCCTGACCGCGGCCCTCGCTTCGCTGGGCCTGGCAGCGACGAGTGCGGGTAACCGTTCGGCGGCTTTCGGACAAGGGACTGCTTCGGCCAAGCCCTACCGCATCGACATCCATCATCATTTCGGACCACAGGTATGGGTGGCCGAGGTCAAGGGACGGCCTCTCCTGCAGGCAGCGAACACAACCTGGACTCCGGCGAAATCGATCGAGGACATGGATCGAGGAGGCGTCGCTGCTTCGGTGATTTCCATCACGAATCCGGGCTTGTGGTTCGGCGACAAGGCGGTCACAACTCGCGTCGCCCGGGCATGCAACGAATACGCAGCGAAGCTGGTGCAGGATCACCCGAACCGGTTCGGCTTCTTCGCCGCCATGCCATTGCCCGACGTTGACGCCACACTGAAGGAAATTGGGTACGCCTACGACACGCTCAAGGCCGACGGCGTCGGTTTTTTCACGAGCTATAACGACACCTGGCTCGGCAATCCAGCTTACCGTCCAGTGATGGAGGAACTGAACCGGCGCAACGCTGTCGTCCACGTCCACCCGACAGCGGCCAATTGCTGCCGGGATCTGAATTATGCGCCGGGCGTAGGTCCGGGAAGCATGGAATACGGAACAGATACCACGCGCGCTATCACCGGCGTCTGTTTCAGCGGTGACGCCACGCGTTTTCCCAATATTCGCTGGATCTGGTCTCACGCAGGGGGCAGCATGCCGTTCCTCGCCGGCCGCATCGACGGGGCAGCCGGCAACTTCAAGCAGCAACTGCCGAATGGCCTCATCAGCGAATTGAAGAAGTTTTATTACGATCTGGCAGGCGCCGCCAATGCCGGCGCGATCGTTTCACTGCAGAAACTCGTAAACGTCGACAAGATCATGTTCGGAACCGACTTCCCTCCGGGCGGAACCAGCATGCAGGTTGCGCAAACACTGCGGGAGCTCAAAATGTTCAGCGAGAGTGACCTGCGCGCGATCGAGCGTGACAACGCAGTAAGACTTCTGCCGCGCCTCAGGACGAGCTAGCTTGACGCAAAGACAAACTAGCCGCGAATTACGCCGATGACGCGAATGGGGCGCAAAACAAATTCTTTGATGAGCCCCATTCGCGTCATCGGCGTAATTCGTGGCTAGTTTTGTCTTT
>Ga0137403_10009847_pt1 | contig 10603 bp, 8 predicted proteins | sample CZOMad2_1_16fung_FD_122057 | JGI IMG/M metagenome (GOLD analysis project Ga0137403, IMG submission 122057) | Vadose zone soil fungal communities from Angelo Coast Range Reserve, California, USA - CZOMad2_1_16fungal (Hybrid Assembly) | ecosystem: Environmental > Terrestrial > Soil > Vadose zone... | reverse complement strand
TTCGTCACCGCGCCATTGTGCGTCGTTTGTGCGTGCCGCTTGCCAGGATTGACGATTGTCGACGAATATATCCTAGCCGGCCACACACGGCACGCTCAGAAATCCGCGAAACCGGACTCTGCCGCCGCGCACCGGTTCGCCGTTGAGCGCGTAATTCGGAAACCGCTTCAGAAACCGCGAGATTGCGATCGCGCCTTCGAGCCGGGCCAGCGCCATTCCGGCGCATTGGTGCGCGCCGGTCGCGAAAGCCAGATGCCGGTTCGGCGTGCGGCCGATGTCGAAACGTTCGGGATCGGCGAACTGCGCGGGATCGCGGTTGGCGGCGCCGATGCACAGCGTCACCGGCGTGCCCGCTTCCAGCGTCACGCCGCCGAGCTCGATGCGCTCGGTGGTCATGCGGTTGCCGAGCTGGTTCGAGCTTTCGTAGCGCAGGATTTCCTCGATCGCGGACTTGATGAGATCCGGATGTTCGATCAGCCGCCGTTTCTCGGTGGGATGCTCCGACAGCGCCACCAGCCCGTTGCCGATCAGGTTGGTCGTGGTCTCGTGGCCGGCGTTGAGCAGGAAGACGCAATTGTGCAGCAGCTCCTTTTCCGTCAGCCGCTCACCATTGGCTTCGCCCTGAATGAGACGCGTCAGCACGTCGCGTTCGGGATTGCCGGGCTTGGTGCGCCTTTGTTCGACCAGGGTTTCCAGATAGGCGAGAAAGTCCTTCACCGCCTTGTTGCCGCGTGCAGAGGCCTCGGGGCTGACCACGGGCTCCAGCGCGCCCAAAATCGCCAGCGACCAGTCGCGCAACGGCTCGCGCTCGTCATGGGGCACGTCGAGCAGGTTGCCGATCACCTCGACCGGGATCGCGGAGGCAAAATCGCCGATCAGCTCGAACGTCCCTTTGGCCGCGATGGAATCGAGCAGCCGGTCCACCAGCGCGATCAGGTCGCCTTCCATCTCGGCGATCGCGCGCGGCGACAGCGCGCCCATGATCAGCCGCCGCACCCTTGTGTGCGCGGGCGGGTCGTTGAACACGAGGCTCGTGGTGTGGTGCTCGTAGAGCAGGGAATCGCCATATTTCGGCAAGAACTCCCGCTTCTTGTCGGACGAGAACGCCTTGGTATTCTTGTAGGCGGTCACCAGGTCGTCGTAGCGCGTCAGGAAATACGACCCGTTGGGCATCCGCTTGACGGGTTCGTTCTCCCGCAATGCGAGATAGGTCGGGTAGGGGTTGACATAGAACTCGGCCGTCAGCCTCTCCAGGTCGAAGCCGGCCGCCAGCTCTTTCGCATCCGCGCTCATGCCGTCATACCCGTTGCGAGGGGCTACATGCCGTTTTTGCTCTTTCGAAAAGCTAGCGGCCCTCTACAGTCCCGCCCGAAATCACTTGCTAGCTGACTGGACCCGAAAATGCACGCCCGTGCCGATGCTCCCGCCGAATCCGGCTCCGAAGATACGGCCTCCTGGCCCGAGGAGATCTTTGCGATCCTGCAGCGCTTCGACGTGCGTCAGGTGCCCTATGTGCCGGATGCCGGCCATTCGCAGTTGATCGAGCGCGTGCTGGGGTCTTCGACGATGCGCGGCATTCCCCTGACGACCGAGGAGGAGGGCGTAGCGCTGCTCGCTGGCGCCTGGGCGGGCGGCCAGCGCGGCGTGCTGTTGATGCAGTCGAGCGGGGTCGGCAATTGCATCAACATGCTGTCGCTGACGCAGGTGTTCCGCTTTCCGTTCCTGACCTTGGTGACGATGCGCGGCGAATGGGGCGAGTTCAACCCCTGGCAGGTGCCGATGGGGTCGAGCACGCAAGCCGTCTTCGAACTGTCGGGCATCAGGGTGCTGCGGGCCGCGCAGCCGGCGGAAGTCCGCGAGGTCATGGAGGCGGCCGCGAGCCAGGCCTACAACGCCTGCACGCCGACCGCGGTCCTGTTGTCGCAGCGCCTGATCGGGACAAAGGTCTTCGTAAAATGAGCAAAGCCAATCTCCTCGACCGCCGTGCCGTCGTCTCCAGCCTGCTCGCCGATCGCAAGGGTGCGATCGCGGTCGGCGGATTGGGCGCGTCCACCTACGATATTGCCGCGGCCGGCGATCATGACCGTAATTTCTATCTCTGGGGCGCGATGGGCGGGGCCGTGATGATCGGCCTTGGCCTTGCGCTGGCGCAGCCCAAGCTGCCGGTCGTGGTCATCACGGGCGACGGCGAGATGCTGATGGGAATGGGAGGCCTTGCCACCGTCGGTCTGCAAAAGCCGGGCAATCTCTCGATCGTCGTGCTCGACAACGAATGCTATGGCGAAACTGGCGGCCAGATGAGCCACACGGCCTCCGCGGCCAATCTGGTCGGCGTCGCCAAGGCCTGCGGCATCGCGGACGCCCGCACGCTGGATGCCATGGCCGAGATCCAGGCGTTTGCCACGGCCCTGCAGGACGTCTTCGCCGGGCCGCGCTTTGCCAGCGTCAAAATCGACGCCGCGAACCTGGAGCGCGTGCTTTCGAATCGCGACGGTATGTTCGTTCTGACCCGGCTGCGCGGATCCCTGGGCTTTGGCCCGATCTGACGACCGCGCTGGTACCGCTTTCTTCTTGAATGCATGATTGCGGGCGCAAAATTGGTTGCGCTGCAGCAGAATACCTTGACTTTTAGCGTTCGTGAGTGCTTACTCACAAGATGACCAGTCTGCGCATGACCAGCGACCTCAGGCGGCAATTGATCCTGGGTGCCGCCAGGCGTTGCTTCGCCCGTAATGGCTTTGCCGGCACCACGACGCGCAGCGTCGCGGCCGCTGCTGCCATTTCGGAGGCGTTGCTGTTCAAGCACTTTCCATCCAAGGCCGCTTTGTACGCGGAAATCCTGGCGGAGGAGTGCGAGGCCGATCCGGATCTGGCGCATCTCTTGGGACAAGAGCCGTCGACCGCGGCGCTGGTCGAATTGATCAAGAACATGGTCCGCTATTTCGTGGAGACCGTGAACGGGCCGGACGAGCAGGAAGCGCAGCGGCTGCGGCTGATGATCACGAGCCATCTCGAAGACGGCGAATTCGCGCGCCTGCTCTATGACAAGGTCGGCAAGCTGATCGGGCCGATGTTCGTGGCCTCGATTGACTCCGCGGTGGCGGCGGGCGACGCGACGCGGATCGCGGGCGATCCGTTCAACCTGTTCTGGTTCACCCATCACACCGCGCTGATGTCGGCATTGACGCGGCTTCCGGCCGCGCCGTGCCTCGCTTACGGCAAACCCGACGCTCTCGAACGGCAGCTTTGCGAGTTCCTGCTCCGTGGAATCGGACTTAACGAGGCCGCAATTGCTGCTCATCTGGAGCGCGAACTGGCGCACGTGGCTCCGCCTGTGATTGCAGAAAGTGCATGACATGAACATTGTGACCGAACACAACATCTCGGGGAAGCCGATCGACAAGAAGGCAGGCACCCGTCCGGTCAGGATGGTGCGCTGGTTCATCATCGTCGGCACGCTGCTGGCGGTGCTGGTCGGCGGTCTGGTCTATTTCAACTATTTCCGCGGCAAGATGATTGCGCAGTTCTTCGCCAATAACAAGCCACCGCCGGTGAGCGTCAGCGTGGCGCAGGCGAAGTCCGAAGTCATTCCGAACCTGTTGACCGCGGTCGGCGAACTCGCCGCCGTGCATCAGGTCAACGTGACCTCCGACGTCTCTGGCCGGATCACCGACATCATGTTCACCGCCGGCGCCAGCGTGAAGGCCGGCGCGCCGCTCGTTCAACTGTTCGACGCGCCCGAGCAGGGCGATCTCGCCAATTTCAAGGCGCAGGCGACCGTGGCGCAGCTCTCGCTCGATCGCGCCAAGCAGCTCGCCGCGCGCCAGTTCGGGCCGCAGGCAACCGTCGACCAGGCGCAGGCCGCGTTCGACCAGGCGCAGGCCGGCATCGCCAAGACCGAAGCTCTGATCTCGCAGAAGCTGGTGCGCGCGCCGTTCGACGGCGAGCTTGGCGTTCGCAAGGTCGAGGTCGGTCAGTATCTGACGGCGGGAAGCCAGATCGTGTCGCTGACCGATCTGTCCATGCTCTATGCGAACTTCACGGTGACGGAGAAGGACAGCGGCGCGCTCAAGGTCGGGCAGACCGTCCGCATAAAGGTTGACGCCTATCCGGGCCGCACCTTCGAGGGCAAGGTCACCACAATCGAACCGCAGATCGCGACCGACACGCGCAACATCCGCGTGCAGGCGACGATCGCCAATCCCGATCGTATCCTCAAGCCCGGTATGTTCGCTAGCACGACCGTGGTGCTGCCGGACAAGCCGCCGGTGCTCACGGTTCCCGAGACCGCCGTCGACTACACGCTCTATGGCGACTCCGTCTACCTGATCACCGAGAAGAAGGAAGACGACGGCAAGACCAGCCTGACGGCGGTGCGCACCTTCGTGCAGACCGGCAATCGGGTAACCGGGAGCGCCGAGATCCTCAAAGGCTTGAAGGCCGGCGACCGCGTCGTTGCGGTCGGCCAGCTCAAGCTGCAATCGGGCTCGGCCGTTGCGATCTCCACCGATCCGGCACCGTCGATCCCGGCGCAGCCGCCGCGTTATTAATCATCGGGACCCATGATGAGCTTTACCGATATCTTCATCAAGCGTCCGGTCCTGTCGGTCGTCGTCAGCCTGCTGATCCTCCTGATCGGCCTGCGCGCGGCGACCGTGCTGCCGATCCGCCAATATCCGAAACTGTCGAACACGGTTGTCAACGTCACGACGGTCTATCCGGGCGCGTCGGCGAACCTGATCCAGGGTTTCATCACGACGCCGATCGAGCAGGCGGTCGCTTCCGCCGAAGGCGTCGACTACATCACCTCGTCGTCGGTGCAGGGCACCAGTACGATCCAGGTCTATATCAAGCTGAATTTCGATCCCAACCAGGCGCTGACCGAAGTGCTCGCCAAGGTCAACTCGGTCAAATACCTGATCCCGAAGGAATCCAACGACCCGATCGTCACCAAGACCACCGGCCAGACCACGGCCGTGATGTATCTCGGCTTCTCCAGCGAGGAATTGTCGGGCAGCGCGATTTCCGACTATCTCACGCGCGTCGTGCAGCCGGTGCTGTCGACCGTCGACGGAGTCGCCTCCGCCGACATCCTCGGCGGCCAGACCTTTGCGATGCGGCTGTGGCTTGATCCGGTCAAGATGGCCGGACGCGGGGTATCGCCGAACGACGTCGCGGCAGCGATTGCCTCCAACAACTTCCAGGCCGCAGCGGGGCAGGCGAAGGGTTACTTCATCGTCTCCAACGTCTCGACCAATACCGACCTTCGGGACGTCAATCAATTCAAGCGCATGATCATCAAGTCGAAGGATGGCGGCTTCGTGCGGATAGAGGACGTCGCAACCGTCGAACTTGCGGCGCAAAGCAGCGATGCGAGCGTCGCATTCAACGGTGAGCACGCGATCTTCATCGGCGTGCAGGCGACCCCGCAAGGCAATCCGCTGACCTTGGTGAAGGGCGTGCGCGCGCTGTTTCCGGAGCTGGAGCGCAACCTGCCACCGTCGATGAAGATGAAGGTGGCCTACGATTCCACCAAATTCATTCAATCCTCGATCGACGAGGTGGAGAAGACGCTCGGGGAGGCCGTGCTGATCGTCGTCGTGGTGATCTTCCTGTTTCTCGCCTCGCTCCGCTCGGTCATCATTCCCGTCGTCACGATCCCGCTGTCGCTGGTCGGCGTGTGCAGCCTCATGCTGATCATGGGATTCAGCATCAATCTTTTGACCTTGCTGGCGATGGTGCTGGCGATCGGGCTGGTGGTCGATGACGCCATCGTCGTGGTCGAGAACATCCATCGCCACCTGGAAGAAGGAAAGACACCGGTCCAGGCGTCGCTGCAGGGCGCGCGGGAAATCGTCGGCCCCATCATCTCGATGACGATCACGCTGGCCGCGGTGTATGCGCCGATCGGTTTCCTCGGCGGTCTCACCGGCTCGCTGTTCCGCGAATTCGCCTTTACGCTCGCCGGCTCGGTGATCGTCTCAGGCGTGATCGCGCTGACGCTGTCTCCGATGATGTGCTCGGTGCTCTTGAAGAGCGCGGAGGAGGGACGGTTCTCAAGATTGGTCAACCGGGTGTTCGGTGCGGTGACGCGCTGGTATGGCCGCAAGCTCGACCGTTCGCTCGACTATCGTCCGATCACCGGGCTGTTCGCGCTGACGATTCTGGGCCTGGTCGGCTTCTTGTGGGTGCATACGCCGAGTGAGCTGGCGCCCGAGGAGGATCAGGGCATCGTGTTCGCAGTGACCAAGGCGCCCAAATACGCCAACATCGATTACATCGATTTCTACGGAGAGAAGCTCGACAAGTCATTCCAGAAATTTCCCGAGACCGACCTGCGTTTCGTGCTCAACGGCATCAACGGTGCACAGAACGGCATTGCCGGCATGCTGCTCAAGGCCTGGGACGAACGCCCGCGGTCCTCGATCAAGCTGAAGCCGCTGGTTCAGGCTGAGCTTTCCAAGATCGAAGGCGTCAACGCGTTCGCCTTCAACCTGCCGCCGCTGCCGGGCGGGCCGGGCGGCCTGCCCGTGCAGATGGTGATCAACTCGACTGCGGGCTTCCAGGCCGTTTATGAGCAGATGGCCAAGCTGAAGGATGCCGCACGCAAGAGCGGTCTGTTCATCGTCTCCGACAGCGACCTCGACTTCAACCAGCCGGTGGTACGGGTCGATATCGACCGCTCCAAGGCAAGCGACCTCGGCATCAACATGCAGCAGGTCGGCGCTACGCTCGCGACACTGCTTGGCGGCAACTACGTCAACCGCTTCAATCTGGAAGGGCGCTCGTACCAGGTGATCCCGCAGGTGCCGCGTGGCATCCGCCTGTCGCCAGAAGCGCTCGGCGGTTATTACGTGCCGACCAACACCGGAAACCTGGTGCCGCTGTCGACCATCGTGTCGATCCAGACCAGCACCGATCCGAATGCGCTGACACACTACAACCAGCTCAACTCCGCCACCTTCCAGGCGGTGCCGATGCCGGGCGTCACAGTCGGCCAGGCCGTCAGTTTCCTCGAGGGCGAGGCAAAGAAGATGCCGGCCGGTTTCAGTCACGACTATCTCGCCGACTCCCGCCAATATGTGCAGGAGGGCAATCAGCTCCTGATCACGCTCGGCTTCGCGATCGTCATCATCTTCCTGGTGCTGGCGGCACAGTTCGAGAGCCTGCGCGACCCCCTGGTCATCATGGTCAGCGTGCCCATGGCGATCGTCGGCGCCCTGATCCCGCTGTTCTTCGGCGCGGCGACCATGAACATCTACACCCAGGTGGGATTGCTCACGCTGGTCGGCCTCATCACCAAGCACGGCATCCTGATGGTGGAGTTCGCCAACGAGCTGCAGCTCAACGAGGGCCTCGACCGCCGCTCGGCGATTGAAATGGCGGCGCGCATCCGGCTCCGCCCGATCCTGATGACGACGGCGGCGATGGTAACCGGATTGTTGCCGCTGCTCACCGCAACCGGGGCGGGTGCGGCCAGCCGCTTCTCGATCGGCCTCGTCGTGGTCGCCGGCATGACGATCGGCACGCTGTTCACGCTGTTCGTGCTGCCGGCCGTCTATGTGACGATTGCGACCGATCACCGGGCCAATGCAAAATCGCAACGGACCAAGGAAATCGCCGATTTCGACCTCGGGAAGGCGCTCAAGCCCACTTGAACCCCTCCAAATAGGCCGCCGGGCGGCCTGCCGCCCTGTTGCAAAAAGAGACAAGGCCCCCCCTTCTTGCTAGATTGGGCGGCATGACCGCTTCAGTTCACCCCGATATTCCGGCAGGTCGAGCGCCAGCGAATACCCTGGCGGGTGGCTTGTTGGTTCCTGCGGTCAGAAATCGGCTTTTTACCAAGTATGACGCGCTCTTAGTCGCGGTGGTCGGGGTCACGCTGCTGTCCGGCGGGATCTTCGAGGTCTTCACGCATTATCGCGAACACAGGGCGTCGCTGATTCGCATCCAGCACGAGCAGGCGGCGGCCGCGGCGGCCAAGATCAGCCAGTTCATCGAGGATATCGAAGGCCAGCTAGGCTGGACCACCCAGCTGCCATGGTCGGCCAGTGCCCCTGAAAGCCGCCGGTTCGACGCGTTGCGGCTGTTGCGTCAGGTGCCGGCGATCACCGAGCTGGTGATGCTCGATTCCGCGGGCAAGGAGCGCTTGAAGGTTTCGCGTCTGACGATGGATGTCGTCGATAGTGGAAACGACCTGTCCCAGGATCCGAAATTCACCGAGGCCGTCGCCCACAAGGTCTATTTCGGGCCGGTCTATTTCCGACGGGATTCCGAGCCTTACATGACGGTGGCGCTGTCCGGTTCGCGCAAGGACGCGGGCGTCAGCATCGCCGAGGTCAATCTCAAGCTGATCTGGGACGTGGTTTCGCAGGTCAGGGTCGGCGAGCACGGCCGTGCCTATGTGGTCAGCTCCCGCGGGCGCCTGATCGCGCATCCCGACATGGGCCTGGTGCTGCGCAACACCGACATGTCGAAGCTCGCCCAGGTGCAGGCGGCGCAGGCCGATACCGACGTGATGTCGGATGCGCTCGAAGGGGCGCCGAACATCATGGGGCAGGAGGTGCTGACGGCGTTTGCCCCGATCCGCCCGCTGCGCTGGACCATGTTCGTCGAACGGCCGGCCGAGGAGGCCTATGCTTCGCTCTACGCCGCGCTGCAGCGTCTGGCCATCGTGCTCACGGCCGCGCTGATTCTCACGATGCTGGTGGGGATGTTGCTGAGCCGGCGCGTGGTCGGCCCGATCGAGGCGTTGCGCGCCGGCGCAGCCCAGATCGGCAGCGATCTCGCCGGGTTCGTCTCGATGGGCGGCGATCCGGACAGCGAGGTCGAGAAATCGCGCGAGCTCTTTCAGCGGCGGATGGCGTCCTCCGAAGTCATCGACATCATTGACCGCTCCGCGTCCGGTCTGCAGGCCGCGCTCGACAGCCTGGTGCAGTCGGCGGCCCGGCTTTGCGCCGCCGACAATGCATTGATCGATCAGAAGGCCGATGACCGGCTCGAGCAGCTTGCAAGCTTCGGCTTTGCCGAGGATTTTGCCGAGTGGCGGAAGAACAGGCCGATTGTTCCGGACCACGGCTCGATCGTCGGCCGCGCGTTGCTCGAGGCCAAGCTCGTGCAGGTCCTGGATGTGCGCGCCGATCGGGAGTTCGGCGAGCTTGAAGCGCAGCAGCGGGCGGGCTTTCGAACGGTGCTGGCTACGCCGCTGATGTGCGACGGCACGCCGAGCGGCGTCCTGGTGCTGACCCGCATGCATCCGGAGTTGTTCGGCGAAACGCAGACCGACCTGGTTGCGACTTTCGCCAATCTGGCGGCTATACTCATCGCGAACGCCCGCTTGCTGGGGGCGTTGCGCGGGCACGCCAAGGCGCCTTTGCAATCGCGCGATCCGCCATTGCCGGCATCATGATCGCCTCATGGCACGATGCAATGTTTGGGCTTCCGCACGCAATGGACATAGGACAGAGACATAATCGATGACGACCAGCGCTTTCGCACTCGGCAATTATCGTTTCATTCCGGCCGTGTTCCAGTATTCGAGCGGCGCTGCCGCGGACGCAGGCTACGAGATTGAGCGCGTGCGCTTCGACAGTCTCCTGCCGCTGGCGGCAGGTTTTGCCGAGGCCGCGGACTATATCCAGGCCGCGGGCCGGCCGCTGACGTCGTTCTGCGCCTGCGAATTGCGCTCGCCGGCGGCGTTCACCGAGGACGGTTTTCGCAGGTTCAACGAGCATTACGTGAAGACGCTGTCCGAGTGGGGCATCTATGACGGCAAGACCAATCCCGTCGCGCGCAGCAACGTCTGCCCGGAGATCGATCCGCCCGCGGAGCCGTCGTTCTATGCCTTCTCGTTCACGCGCAGAAGCGAGGGCGCAGCTCCGACCTTCGTGATCGCGGGCGGCGCGGAAGCGCGCGGCGGGTCGGGGAGCTATCCCGAGAGGATCGTGCGCTATCGCGATGTGAGTGCCGAAGGCATGAACGAAAAGGTCCGCTTCACCACGGGCGAGATGGAACGCCGCATGGACACCTTCGGCTTTAGCTGGAAGGACGCCACCGCCGTGCAGGCCTATACCGTGCATGATTTTCATGCGGTGCTCGCGGACGAACTGGTCCGGCGTGGCGCGGCACGCTCCGGCCTGACCTGGCACTTTGCGCGCCCGCCGGTGATCGACCTCGAATATGAGATGGATTGCCGGCGCGTGACGCGCGAGGTTTTGATCTGAGCTATCCCCTCGTCCTGAGGAGCGGCCGACAGGCCGCGTCTCGAAGGATGAGGCCGGATCGCGGCCTCATGGTTCGAGACGCGCGCGAGCGCGCTCCTCACCATGAGGGACAAAATTGAATCACCGTGCCCTTGGATCGAGCGCGTCGCGCAGGCCGTCGCCGACCAGATTGAGCGACAGCACCACGAGGAAGATCGCAAGCCCTGGCCAGATCGCCATCCATGGCGCGTTGGTGAGGAAGCGCTGCGCGGCGTTCAGCATGCTGCCCCAGGATGGCGCGGGCGGCTGTTGTCCCAGCCCCAAGAACGACAGCGCGGCCTCGGCGATGATCGCGGCCGCGATCGAGAGCGTCGCCTGCACCAAAAGCGCCGGCAGGATGT
>Ga0137403_10009846_pt1 | contig 10604 bp, 5 predicted proteins | sample CZOMad2_1_16fung_FD_122057 | JGI IMG/M metagenome (GOLD analysis project Ga0137403, IMG submission 122057) | Vadose zone soil fungal communities from Angelo Coast Range Reserve, California, USA - CZOMad2_1_16fungal (Hybrid Assembly) | ecosystem: Environmental > Terrestrial > Soil > Vadose zone... | reverse complement strand
CGTCTCCGAGCCACGCGATTCGCCGCGCTCCGGCGCGTGCTCGACGCGGCCCTCGTCGGCGATGAGCGCGCTGGGCAGATAGATCTCGAAGGTCGTCCCCCGACCCTCTTCGCTCCGGACGCCGATGTAGCCGCCGTGCTGCTTCACGATGCCGTAGACCATGGAGAGCCCGAGCCCGGTGCCGCGGCCCTTGTCCTTCGTCGTGAAGAACGGCTCGAAGATGCGCGCCTGGATCTCGGCGCTCATCCCGATGCCGTCGTCGCTCACCGCCAGGCGGACGTGCGACCCCGTGCCGGCCCCGGGGTGCGCGCGCGCGAAGGCCTCGTCGAGCTCCACATCGGCCGTCTCGATGGTGAGCCGGCCGCCCCGCGGCATCGCGTCGCGGGCGTTGATCGCGAGGTTCATCAGCACCTGCTCGAGCTGGGTCGGGTCCGCCTTGACCTGGTCGCGCCGGGCGCCCGGCACGGTCGTCAAGGCGATGTGCTCGCCGATCAGCCGCTGGAGCATCGAGACCGATTCGCCGACGGCCGCGTTGAGCTTCAGCACACGCGGCTGGAGCACCTGCTGCCGGCTGAAGGCCAGGAGCTGCTTGGTGAGCGCCGCCGCCCGGTGGGCCGTTCGCTGGATCAGATCGAGGTCCTGACGCGGCTTCGTGCCGGGCTCGAAGCGCTTCAGGAGAATCTCGCAGCGGCCGTGGATGATCGTGAGGAGGTTGTTGAAGTCGTGGGCCACGCCGCCGGCGAGGCGGCCGATCGCGTCCATCTTCTGAGCCTGGAGGAGCGTTTGCTGGGCCCGCGACACCTCCTCGGCGGCCACCTGGACCTCGCGGAAGAGGCGGGCGTTTTCCAGCGCCGTCGCGGCCTGCGACGCGAACGCCGTGGCGATCGTCTCGTCGTCCTTCGAGAAGCCGGCCGGCCGCCGCGTCCGGATCGACAGCACACCGGTCAGCCGCTCGCCGACCTTGATGGGCACGCCGAGGAACGCGCGGTAGCCGAGCCGCTCGACGGCGCTTCGGTGCGCCGGGATGAGCCGCGGGTCCTCGGTCACGTCGTCGAGCCTCAGCGGCGCTCCCGTGCGCGCGACCAGGCCGCTCAGGCTCTCGCCGAACTTGATTCGAGGGGTCGACATCGTCTCCCTGGCGTCGCCGAATAGCCCGGCCACGACGAGCTCGTCGCCCTCCACCAGGCGAAAGCCGACGGACTCGGACTCGAGGACCTCGCCGCACGCTGCGGCGATCGCGCCGAGGAGCTCTTCGACCGGCTGGATCCTCGACAGCTCGTGGCTCACGTCCAGGAGCGCCTCGAGGCGCGCCTGGTAGGAGCGCCTGGCCTCGAGCAGCTGCGCGTTGCGGATCGCGATCGCGGTCTGCGCCGCCAGCCGCGCGAGGCGGGCCTCGTCCCGATCGCTGAACGGCCGCGGCGAGCGGTTGTACACGACGAGCAGCCCTTCGACTCGCGCCTCGGTCTGGATCGGCACGGCCAGCGCGGCCTCGACGCTGTCTCCCTGGACCAGCGGCTGCGGGTCGTGCCGGAGCCGCGGATCGTGCGGATAGTCTTCGGTCCGAAACGGCCGGCCGGTCAGCAGCACCTGGCCGGCGAGTCCCTCGCCCGGCACGAGCCGTTCGACCGGCGGCACGGGAGCGCCGGGCCAGTGGCGGAGCAGCATCGTCTGGGTCGCCGAGTCGCGGGTGGCGATGACGCCGAGATCGGCTCGGCAGAGCTCGCGCGCCGCCTCGCATACGCTTCTCAAGATGGTCTCGAGGTCGTGCGAGGCGGTGATCTGGCTTGCCAGCTCCGCGAAGATCTCGGCCTCGCGCCGCCGGCGCTCCGAGTCCTCGAAGAGGCGCGCTTTCTCGAGCGCCATGGCCGCCTGGTCCACGAACGCCTGCGCCAGGCGCACCTCGTCGCTGTCGTAGGCGCGCCCTTCGTGGTCGCCGACGGCGATGGCGCCGACGACCCGGTCGTCGACGATCATCGGCAGCGCGAGCGCCGCCCGGTGCGGCCGTGACTGGAGCGACTCGCGGAGCTCGGGAGTCAGCGCGATCCGCGGATCGGTGAGGATGTTCGTCGTGGCGACGGGGCGCCGGGTGCTCACGGCGCGGCCCATGGCCCCGGTCCCCGTGGGGAACACGATGTCGTGGCCCGATCCGTCGGCCGAGATGTGCCGGCCGATGAGGGCGCCGCTGACCGGCTCGACCCGGACGAGCGCCGAGGAGAGGCCGCCGAGCAGCGCGCGGAGGCTGTCGGCGATCCGTCCGGCGACCTCGTCGGCGTCGAGCGACTCGGTGACCAGCCGACCCACGCCGGCCAGAACCTCGGCTTCCCACTTCCGGCGCGTCGTCTCGGAGTGAAGGCGCGCGTTGTCGAGCGCGATCGCGGCCCGGTCCACGAACGTCTGGGCAAGCCGGATCTCGTCCGGGGTGTAGACGCGACCCGTGCGCCCGAGCGCCGCGAGGGCGCCGAAGACCCGCTCGCCCGCGACGAGCGGCAGCGCGAGGATGGCGCGGTGCTCGAAGTTCTCGAGCGCCTCGCGCGTCTCGGGGGCAAGAGTGATGCGCGGGTCGGCGAGGGCGTCGGGCGTCGACACCGGCCGACCTTCGCGCACCGCGAGACCGACTGCCGCCGTCCCGCGCGGGAGCGTGCGATTCCAGTCGACGCCGACACCCGCGCTCGCCAGCAGCACGAAGTCGCCGGTCTCGAGGCTGATCCGGTAGAGGGTCGCCATGGCCGAGCCGAGGAGAGGCCCGACGCTCTCGACGATGCGCTGCCCCACTTCGTCCGGCTCGAGGGACTGCGAGACCAGCCGGCCCACTTCGGCGAGGATCTCGGCCTCGCGCCGGCGTCGCTCCATCTCGCCGAGGAGGTGCGCGTTCCCGATGGCGACGGCCGCGTGGTTGGCCAGGCGGCTCAGTGCCGCCTCGTCCCGGTCGGTGAAGGCGCGCGCGGCGCGATTGAAGACGTAGAGCAGCCCCTTGAGCTCGCCGTCCTGGATAGGGATGACGATCTGCGCGACGACGCCGGCGGCCTCGACCCGGTCGGCGTACTCCCGGGTGATCCGCGCATCCTCGGCGTAGTTCGTGGTGCGGAACGGCCGTCCGGTCGTCAGGACGAGCCCGCCGGAGCCCTTACCGGGCTCGATCAGGAGACCGATGAGCGCGTCGTCGGCCGGGCTGCGCGCGCCGCGCCGGTGGATCACCCGAACCCCGTCGCTGCCGGGCTCTCGCAGGGCGATCTGGGCGCCGTCGGCTCCGGTGAGCTCGCAGGCCCCGGCGACGATGCGCGCAAGGATCGCCGCGAGGTCGAGCGAGCTGTTGATCTGCCCGACGACCTCCGCGAGCACGTCGACCTCGTGGCGGCGCCGGGTCGCGTCCTCGAACAGCTGGACGCTCTCCAGCACGAGCGCCGCGTGATCCGCGAAGGCCTGGGCCAGCCGAATCTCGCTCTCGAGGAAGACACGGCCCGCGCGGTCGCAGACCGCGAGCGCGCCGATCACACGGTCCTTGAGGCGGAGCGGCAGGGCGAGGACGGCCCGGTACGCAACGCCTTCGAGGCGCTCGAGAATCGCCGGATCGTGCTGGATGCGTGGATCGTCGGCGAAGTTCGACGTGGCGATGGGCCGGCGCTCGCGCGCGGCCAGACCGACCACGCCCGTCCCGCGTGGGAAGACCGCCCCGGGCCCGAGCGCCTGCTCCCGCTCGCCCATGAGCGCGAGCGCCGCGAGGTCACCGGTTTCGGGAACGAGCCGGTAGAGCCCGGACTCTTGAGCGTCGAGCAGGGTCCGGACGCTTTCCACCACGCGCCGCGCGACGGTGCCGAGGTCGAGCGTCTCGCTGCTCAGGCGGCTCAGCTCGGCCAGGGCCTCGGCCGTGCGGCGGCGGCGCTCGCTCTCGGCCAGGAGGCGGGAGTTGCGAATCGCCGCCCCCGCCTCGGCGATCAAGGCTTCGAGGATCTCGTATTCCTCGCTCTCGAGGTCGAAGGGCTCTGCGGCCATGAGCACGAGGACCCCGACCACGGAGTCCTGGTAGACAATCGGCAGCGCGTACAGGCTCTGGAGGCCGTGGGCCGCATACCACTCGCGGGCGATCATGGGCGTTCGGCTGAGGTCGTCGGCCTTGATCGGCTCGTCGTGGAGCGTCACCCAGCCGGCGACACCCTGGCCGTAGGCGAGGCGGGGGCTGGGATGCCCCGCGCCGATCGCGGCATCGGAGCAGGCACGCAGCTCGACGGTGCGGCTGGCCTCGTCGGCGACCCAGAGCGAGACGCAGCGCGCGTCGGTCAGCCGCACCGCCGCAGCCGCGATCTGGCGGAGGATCTCGTCGGTGTCGAGCGAAGAGGAGATGAGCTCGATGAGCTGGATCAGCGTGCGCAGCTTGCCCGCCAGCGCCTCGGAGGCCTCGACGGCGGGGCCCCCACGCGATCCCCTCTTGCGCCCTGTCCGCTCCACTACCCGAAGCTCCGCCGACGGCTCAGAGTCGCCGCGAAGCGCCGCAGGGCGCCTTGCGCGAGCCGCACGGACAGGAGCGTTCGACACGCGGTCCAGATGACCGCCAGGAGCAGCACGGCCACCCCTTCGGGAACGATCGTGGTGGGCACGCGCGGGCGCGCGCTCGAGCTCTTCGCGTCCCACGTCGGAACGTCCGACGTCGGGAACGGGATGTCATCGCCGCCGGCCGGAGGCCTCTTCGGGACCGGCGGGGGCGAGCCGGCGAAGCCGATCGTCAGCGCCAGGCAGATCAGCAGCCCGGCGAGGACGCAGGCGTACTGTCCCGAGCGCGTCACGTCTGCACGTTCCCGTTCGAGGCGACGGTGACCCGCGGGGCCGTCTCCCCGTCGGGGCTGAAGATCCGAGAGACGACTCGATCGAGCCGCGGCAGATCGATCGGCTTGTGGATGTACTGGATGATTCCGAGCTGGCGTGCCTGGACCTCGGTCGCGGGACTGTAGTCGCCCGTCGTCATGACGACCGGGAGCGCCGGCTCGATCGCGCGCAGCTTCCTGACGAGGTCGCAACCCGGCATGTCGAGCAGGTCCACGTCGACCACCGCGAGGCCGAGACGAAAACGCGCGACGAGCCGCATGGCCTCGTGCCCGCGCGCCGTCGGATACGCGCGCAGGCGCGCCTGAAGGAGAAAGCTGGCCACGAACCGGGCCGAGGCCTCATCGCCGTCCGCGACCAGGATCCAGCGCTGGCCGGCGGACTCCCGGAAACTCATGATGCTCGTAGAGAGCAGGTTCAGTGCCAGGGACCGTCGCGGCTTTGAAATCGAGAAGTTGCACGAGCGGGGCCGCGGGCACTCCGCCGCGCAATGACAGATTTGACGGTCGCCGATTGACGGTGCTAGAGCAGCCCGAACTTCTTGATGCGTCGGTACAGCGTGCGGACGGTGAGGCCGAGCGCGCGAGCGGCCTGCTCCTTGTCGTTCCGGAAGCGGTCGAGAGCTCGAGCGATCAGGTCGCGCTCGGCCTGATCGAGGGTGGGAAGCGTGTCGACGACCGCCGCGGGCGGCGCGTCGGGCTTGGTGGTGAGATCGGGGAGACTCGTGCGCTCGATCTCGTCGCGGGCGCCCAGCGCGAAGGCCCGCTCGAGGAGATTCTCCAGCTCGCGCACGTTGCCCGGGAAGTCGTAGGCCGTCAGCGCCGTCATCGCCTCGGGCGCGATGCCTTTCACGTCGCGCCGGAAGCGCTCGTTGAACCGCCGGAGGAAATACGCGAGCAAGGCGGGAATATCGCTCTTGCGCTCCCGGAGCGGCGGCACGACGATCCGGACGACGTTGAGCCGATAGAACAGGTCCTGCCGGAAGCCCCCATTCTGTACCACGGTTTCGAGGTTCTTGTTGGTCGCGGCGATCATCCTCACGCTGACCGTGTGGGTCTTGGTCGATCCGACGGGCCGGATCTCCTTCTCCTGCAGGACGCGGAGCAGCTTGGCCTGGAGGGCGGGCGAGAGCTCGGCGATCTCGTCGAGGAAGAGCGTGCCGCCGTGGGCGGAGCGGAAGAGCCCGAGGGCGTCGGCGACCGCGCCCGAGAAGGCGCCCCGCACGTGGCCGAAGAACTCCGACTCCATGAGGTCGGCCGGGATCGCGCTGCAATTGACCGGCACGAACGGCCCCTTGTTGCGCCCGGACTGACGGTGGATCGCCGCGGCGACCAGCTCCTTGCCGGTGCCGCTCTCGCCCTCGATCAGCACCGGCGAGTCGGAGTCCGACACCTTGGCGATGACTTCCCGGACCCGCGTCATTCCCGGCGAGTTCCCCACCAGGTCCTTCACCGCCAGGTGCTCGGCCAGGCGGTTGCGAAGCGAGTGCACCTCGCGGCTCAGGAAGCGCTTCTCGAGCACCTGCTGCATGAGGTGCTGCAGCTCGTCCAGATTGAGGGGCTTGATGAGGTAGTCGTAGGCTCCCGATTTGAGCGCCTGGACGGCGGTCTCGACCATCGGGTTGCCCGTCATCATCACGACCTCGAGCGCCGGGTCGTGCCGCTTCATCTCATCCAGCACCTGAAGGCCGTCCATCTCCGGCATCCAGATGTCGACCAGCGCGGCGTCGAAGATCTGATGGCTGATGAGGTGGACGGCCTCCCGGCCGCTGGCGACGCGGGTCACGTCGTAGCTCCAGGTGCTCAGCGCGTCGCGCAAGAACTCCCCGACGTCGGCGTCATCGTCGACCACGAGCACTCGCGGGTGATCCATCGGGCGACTACCCCCTTGTCCGCCGATCGCAGCGGGCCAGGAACTCGAGCACGGTTCGGTTCCAGGTTTCCGGCTGGTCGCGGTTCCCGAAGTGGCTCGCCGGCGAGAGGACCGTCAGCTTCGAGCCACGAACCTTTCGGTGCATCACTTTCATCGGCGCGAGGGAGGGGTCGCGGTCGCCGCCGATGAGCAAGACCGGCAACCGCAGGCGCGGGAGCTGATCGGTGATGTGGTCCATCGCGAGCAAGGCCCGGAGGGAATTCGCGTAGCCTATCGGTGAGAGCCGGCGGTACTCTTCGTAGAACTCCGCCTTGGCGGAGGGTTCGATCGCCAGCCGCTCGGAGAGATTCGGGTTGGCCGCCATCGCGAACTCGGCCATCGCGTCCATCCCCTTCGTCAAGGTGATCTCGATCGAGCGCGCGCGCATGACGAGGTTCTCGACCGAGAGCGGCAGCCCGGCGGCCGAGGACGAGTTCGTCACCACGAGCGACCGGACCCGCGTCGGAAACCTGAGGGTGAATCGGGTCGCGATCCCGGCGCCCAGCGACAGGCCGCCGACGTGGGCTCTGCGGATCCTGAGGTGGTCCAGGACCGTCTTGAGGTCCAGCGCCCAACGCTGGAACGAGTACCTGGCCGGATCCTCGGGGCTGTCGGACCGCGCGTGGCCGCGCGGCTCCCAGAGGACGAGCCGGTGGTGGGCGGCGAGCGCGGCGCGGTTCACGTCCCACATGTCGGCGTTGCCGCCGATGCCATAGGCCAGCACCAGGGGGGTGCCGCCACGGCCGTGCTCCTCGTAGTAGAGCCGCACCCGATCGTCGGTCCGGGCGAATGGCACGGGGGTATCTTAGCCCCCTCAGCGCCTCCAGCCGCCTCGGAAATTCAACGTTTCCGGGGCGGTTTTCCTTTGCTCGTCGCGCTCAGGCGCACCGAACCGCACCCCTCCGCACCCGCTTGGGCATGACTTCGGGCATAACGCGCGCCTACCAGCGTTCGTGAAGCAGAACAGACGCTGGAGCCGCACTCCAGAGCGCTGTCGGCGCGCGGAGCGGTTCGCGGCAGACGCAATTCGCGGCGGCACCCGAGAGATGGCGGATTGCCGCTTGCGCATCACTAGCGCATGCTCGACCAACGCGGCCAGCTCCTCCGTACTGCTGTCGGCTTCGCCGGGTGCTCGATGCCCTCGTATGACCGCGCGCTCCCCGCCCTCCGCTCCTGGCTGGACTCACACGACCGGGATGGAGCACTCGCCTACGAGTGCCACGGGAACGGCCTAGCAGGCTACGGAAAAAACGTGTGAGAAGAAGAGTCTCATCCACGTCGACGCCTTTCGAGAACTGTCCGGTCCGGGGCGGTACAGCCCGGCGCCCGCCGCGGGACTTTGTGAGCACGCCGCCCTCGCCCGCGGGGTGGTCATGTCGGCTGCGCCGCCAAGTTACGGATCCGGATCAAGTTGTAGACTGCCACGGCGAAGACGAACATCCAGCCGACGCGCTCCGTTCCCCGATGCCGCGTTTTGCGGAGCATGCCGGTCGTCTTGAGCCAGCCGAAGATCTCCTCGACGAGCTTTCGTTTGCGCTGGCTCACGACGTAGCCGGCGTGGCTCGTGGTGCGGCCATCGATCGCACTCGCACGATTCGCGGTGTTCTGGGCCACGTGCGGCGTCACCTGCAGCCCGCGCAGACCCGCCACGAAATCCCGGGTGTCATACCCTTTGTCGGCACCCAGCGTGACCCGGCGGGCGCCCGCGAGGGCAGCCGCCATGGCGAGCGCCGCCTCTCGCTCGGCGTACCCTGTCGCGGGTGTCAGGCGCGCGTCCACCGCCAGGCCATGGCGGTTTTCCATGAGAACGTGGCCTTGGTAGCACAGCTTGGCCTCGTGCGCCTTGCCCTTGCGGGCCAGCCGCGCCTCGGGATCGGTTGTCGAGGCATGGGTGGCGTTGCTGCGTTGCTCGCCGTGGAAATTCACCGTCGGATTGCCCGGGTCGTCGGGCGGCCGGCGCGGCGTGTCTTTGCGCTGGAAGCTCTTCAGCCCGGCCCACGCCTCAATGAGCGTGCCGTCCACGGTGAAGTGCTCCTCCGAGAGCAACGCGCGCTTCGCGGCCTCGGCCCGGACCCGCTCGAAGAACTTCCGGGCGATATCTCCGGCGAGGAGGCGCTCCCGGTTCTTGGTGAACACGGTCGCATCCCAGATCGGGTCGTCCATGGCCAGGCCGACGAACCACCGGAACAACAGGTTGAAGTCGAGTTGCTCCATCAGCAGCCGCTCGCTCCGGATGCTGTAGAGCGCCTGCAGCAGCAGGGCGCGCAGCAGCTTCTCCGGCGCGATCGATGGGCGGCCGACATCCGAGTAGATCCCGGCGAAGGCCGGCGACAGCTCGGCCAAGATCGCGTCGACCATCGTCCGCATTGGCCGGAGCGGGTGGTCTTGGGGAACGCGTTGCTCGAGCGGCACGTAGCTCCACATCTCTGGCTGCCGCTGCCGATCGTCGTCACCACGCATGCGCACCTCCTCAACGGGAGTTACGCGCATCGTAGTCGAACTCTCACGCTGGCCCGGCATCGAAAGTCGGGTTTTTCAGCACCCTGCTAGGCCGGGTCATGGGATTGACGTATTCGTAGAGGCTGGCGAGCCTGGGCCCGGCCCGAGTCCCACTTCGGCCGTCCGGTGCCGAATCGACGCTGCGTGCGAAGCGGACGTCCGTGTCGCCGACGTGATCTCGGCGATGCGTGAAAGATACTGCAATCCGACTGAGCGGTAGCTGAACCGACTGCGAATGTAACGGCTGGCCACTTCGCCCAGTGTGCGATGGTAGGCCCGGTCGTCGAGAAGCCTGGCCATAGCATCGACCGCGAAGTCGATATCCGGTTCGGCCCAGACCTGGCCGTCCGCATGCGGATAACTCCCGGCCGGGACCGCCACCAGCCCGTATGGCACGAGAAGCGAATTCTCCCTGCTCATGAAATCGAGGTTGGCAGAATAGCCAGTCGCGATTACCGCCTTCCGGAAGTACATCGCCTCCGCCAGGGCGACGCCGAAGCCTTCCGAGCGGTGTAGCGACACGAAGCAGTCACAGCAGCGGATGAGGTTCTTGATCTCGCCGTCGGTCATGACGCGATCGATGAGGACGATGCCGTCGCCTGCCTCGGCGACGCTGGCCAGGAATCGTCGGTGGTCGACGGGGCGCTCGCGGGAATTGTTGAGCTTGAACACGAGGCGGACATCGTGCCTCGGCCGAAGCCGCGTCAGACGCCGGAACGCCTCCAGAACAGCGAAAGGATTCTTCCGCTCGATGAACGACAGGAAATCGAATGCGAACAGGAAGGTGAATGGCGCTTCCGGGATGCCGAAATAGCGCCGTCCAAGCGCCCGGGAGAACCGCGGCTCGATGCCGACGGGCATGCGCGAGACGGGAATCGACACGGCATCGCGGAGTGACGCCTCGGTGAACCGCGAAGCAGCCCAGACTTCCTGGAAGCGTCCGACATCGCTCGCCCACTCCCTGGGGTACCGTGGGAGCTCCCACATCGGCCGGATGATGTTGTAGCTGGTCGGGGGAAGTGGCGCCCGCAGGTGATTGAAGACGTCGGAGATTTCGTTGCCATTGATGCAGAAGATATTGAGAAAGGGGGAGAGTCGGTCGGTAAGCAACGGATCGAACTCCTTGCGGAGATCGCCGTCAATCGCCGGACCCTGGCCATAGACGTCGTACACGCGAATGCGGGCAGCTACCGACCGAAAAGCCCGGCAGGACGCCCGGAGCAGTTCGCCCATACCGATAGGGGCGAAGGGATGTCCAACGAGAACGATGTCCTCGTCGTGGGTTGAATCGAAGACAGGCGCGGCTGTCGGGCTGGTCGTTGAAACCGTTTCAGAGTACGCCATGGGTAAGGGCGCGATTGACCGCTTCGAGATAGCCG
>Ga0137403_10008892_pt2 | contig 10604 bp, 10 predicted proteins | sample CZOMad2_1_16fung_FD_122057 | JGI IMG/M metagenome (GOLD analysis project Ga0137403, IMG submission 122057) | Vadose zone soil fungal communities from Angelo Coast Range Reserve, California, USA - CZOMad2_1_16fungal (Hybrid Assembly) | ecosystem: Environmental > Terrestrial > Soil > Vadose zone... | reverse complement strand
CGGCACGATTGCGCGGCGTGTCGTATTCCTTTTTCAATAGCGAAAAGATCGCGTTGCTGCATTCGTTAACGTAAGTCTGCGGATCAGTCTCCTCGAAATCGATTACGCGGCTGAAGAAATCGGTGCCATCCAGTTGTGAACGAAACAACAGCCAGTCGATGCGATCGTCTTTGCTCCAATTCGCAGTGGGCATCGCGCGCACTTTTGCCAGCGCTTCCCTGATGTAAAGTTTTCGCGCCAGCACAGCCGCCAACGAATAGTCGGTAAGTTTGCTGTCCCAGGTGTGCAGTCCTGCGTCACTCGAGAAAACGGGAAACTGCTGGTTGCGCCAGTTGTAATAATCGTCCGCCAGCTTGCGCAGGTCGGCGGGCGTCTTTGGTTGTTGCGCGAAAAGTGAATGCGGAAATGACATAAGGGTTAAGCCAATTATTAACAAGATGAAAGTTTTCATTTGGATTCGGCCTCGAAGTGGCACAGACTTTTAGTCTATGCGGTTTTTCAAATCAGAGACTGAAGTCTGTGCTACTTTTTCGAGCAACGCTCGAGCGTTGCGTTGGAGTCCGGCCAGTTTTGCTCGCTTCATCGCACTACTACGGAAGCGATCAGCATAAGTTTCAGCCGTCAGGTCAAGTACATCGGAAAGTTCGGCGTTAACGTTTCCAGCGCGCGGCTGAAAGCGAGCTTCATCGGTTACCTGTTCAAAGCGATTCCAGGGACAAACGTCCTGACAGATGTCACAACCGTAGAGCCAACCGTCAAGATTCTCTTTTAGTGCCGCAGGAATCTCTTCGGCACGCAACTCTATGGTCGCGTACGATATACACTTGTTTGAGTCAAGGACATAAGGTTCCGTAATCGCGCCGGTCGGGCAGGCATCGATACAAAGCGTGCAACTGCCGCAGTGGTCTTCAATCTGTTCAGTGTCGTATTCAAGTTCGAGATTTAGCAGCAGTTCGCCAATAAAAACCCATGATCCATATTCGGGAGTTATGACGTTCGTGTGTTTACCGAGCCAGCCGAGCCCGGCGCGCACTGCCCACGCTTTATCCATTATGGGCTGAATGTCGACGCAAACTTTTCCTTCCGCACCGGGAATAGTTTCCTTTATCCAGGAAAGCAGCGAATGCAATCGTGCGCCGATTACATCGTGATAGTCGTCGCCCCAGGCGTAACGTGACACCTTGCCGGTGTTGGAATCGTTTTGGTGTTGCGCAGGCGTGTAATAGTTTTGGGCAACTACGACCACGGAGCGTGTGGCGGGGAAAAGCTTGCGCGGGTTGGTGCGCATTTCCGGATCGCGCGCCATCCACTTCATCTGGCCCTCAAACCCGAGCGCCAGCCACTCGAGCAAACGAGCACCTTCCTCATCAAGCGGCTCAACCGGCACAATGCCCACCTTTTCAAAGCCTGCGAGCAGCGCGCGTTCTTTTATTAAGCGCGCCAGTTCACGCGGTCTTGTTTGTTGATTGTTGCCGGTTGGGCGAACGGATGCGGTAGCGGCCATTTCATCCGTAGCATACGTTTGTGGAAGTGTGTGCGTCTACCGAAGACAGTAGCAGCTCAAAAGAGCCAGGGCTATTCTCACGTCGTTGATCTTACTGAATCTTTTGCAGCGTCACCGTCGTCAGCGGAGAGTTGCCGCTGGTCCGATTGTAAGAGAGCCAGTAGCCTGCTTTGGGGAAGCGCACCATCTTGTAACAAGAACCATCGGCTTTGGCTACAACCTCCGCGCCGAATACCTGTTTAGCGGTCGGGATACTGGTGGCCGCAGTCAAAAAGTCGGCAGAGATGGTGATAACTTTGTGAGCTTTGTCATAAACGATCTGGGCAGTTTCTGTTTCGCCGAAAAGGTAAAAGTCCTGCTCGTCGCCCTTGTCTTTCGGTTCACCTAGTTTCTTGCGAACTTCCTCCGCGAGCATGCCTAGTTGAACGCCACGATAGTCATGAATCACCGAGGAGTCGTCTTCGCTGGCCTTTCGCTGCGCCTGAGCAATTGATGTGGCCAAAAACAACAACGCGGCGCCCAATACAATCATAGTGAAGACGCGGACCCACGTAGCGGAACCGTTCATTTGCTTAATCATTAGGATTTCTCCTCTCGAAGAAATTGCGGTCAGGGTAGCTCCCGAAGGATTCGCAGGATGCGTTGGAGTGAATGTCGGGGCTGGACGCCGGCCGCCAGTTAATTCAACTAATGGGCACAATATCGCCAACAATTCGGGATGTCAATGGTTTGTCGCGACGTTTCGCCGCGTTCCAGACAAAGGTGTCGGGGTCTTGGCTTCCTGGTAAGAAAGCACGAAAAAGTGTTACTCGAACTATTGACTCTGCGCCCGATTTGGCATAGAAGCAACATGCTTTTCCAAACAATTTGCTTTCGGCAGGCGTCGTCCACGCCAAGGAGTTGATCAATGAAACGAACTGTCTTTTTGGGGGCTTGCTCCCTGGGGTTGTCGGTGTTGTTGAGCGGTTGCCAGCCCGCTGCCAATACCAATCAACCAATAGTTGCCAGCAGCGCTTCACCAGAGAGGGTTGATACGGCTTCAATCCAAGCAGAACTACTGCGCATTGAAAATGACTGGCCGCGCGTAGTTAAGGAGAGAGATGTCGCCGCCGTTCAGCGCGTCGAAGCTGATGATGGTGTTTTTATCTATCCAGACGGCAGCCTGGGAAATAAGGCCCAGGACGTGAAGGACATGCAAACCGGCGCGTTGACCGCCGACTCATGGGTGCTTTCTGATCTGGCCGTGAAGGTACTCGATGCCGACGCTGCATTTGTTTCCGGTCGGAGCACTGTTCACAACGGCAAATACAAGATGCCGGACGGCAAGACCATGGATATCAGTGGCGATTACAGATTCATCGACACCTTCGCCAGACGCAACGGCGAATGGAAATTGGTTGCCGGGGTTTCAGTGCGCGCGCAGGCACCGACTGCCTCGGCGTCACCGGCCATGGCCGCTTCGCCGGCAATGAAAGCATCGCCGGCAATGAAAGCATCACCGGCGATGAAAGCGTCACCGGCGATGAAGCCTTCACCGGCGGTTAAGCCTAAGCCTGCGAACACGCCGTAAGAGGTGAACTGTTAACCGGGAACTGTGAACTGTGAATAACTTTGCGGTGCCCTGCGAGCTCTTAGCGTGCTTTGCGTTTAGATGAACAAACGCGAAGTTCGCGAAAGAAAGACGCAAGGTACCGCAATGTTTGTTTCGTGAAGGTGCCGGTTTTATTTGCTAGTTGGGAAGAGATAAGCGAAAGCTTCCGCGCACGAGATTCCGAAACCTACCCATCCGCGTTCTTCTTCATCTTACGAAACTTCCTGACAAGTAAATCTCGTCGGAGTGGGCTGAGGTGGCGGATGAAGAGAATGCCGTCGTTGTGATCAGTCTCGTGCAGAAAACAGCGCGCAGCTAGTCCGGTGGCCTCTTTTTCAAAAACCTTTCCCGTAATATCCTGCGCTCGTAGGTTCACTGTTGCAGGTCGTTTAAGGTCAGCGTGAATTGCTCCCACCGATAGACAGCCTTCTTCGCCCTCCTGTTCCCCTTCAGCTGAAACGATTTCAGGATTTGCAGCTACCAGTTTTATTCCATCGCAATCCATTACAAACAACCGCAGCGCCACACCAATCTGCTGCGCCGCCAGTCCGACGCCGCGCGCTCCATACATCGTCTCGAACATGTCGCGCGTTAGCTGTTCGAGCTCAGAATCAAAATGGACTATCGGCTCTCCCGGTTCCAAAAGCACCGCGGCGGGATAGTCAACTATCGATTTGATTGGCATGGGTCACCAAAAGTAGGGGCACGGCATGCCGTGCCCCTTACAAGATCACTTTAACGTAAGCAAATTAAGCGCCCACTAATTCCTCTTCGCGCTTACGCAGAAACTCAAACGGCTCGATGATCTTGCCCGCGATTGCCGAAGCAGCAACGACGTAAGGCGACGCAAGATAGAGTTTGCCTGGACCACTGCGGCCGGGAAAGTTTCTATTTTGTGCGCTGACAGTAACGGTCTCGGCGTTCGGTGAAGCGCCGGGTCCGGCGTTGATGCAGGCGCCGCATGAAGGATCGATCAACTCCGCGCCCGCGCGTTCAAAAATCTCGATGTAGCCACGGTCGCGGGCGTACTGCTTAATCTTCTGCGAACCAAACTGAAGATAGAGATGAACACCGGGCGCGACGCGCTTGCCTTGATCCAGCGCTTTCTGCAATACCTCGGCATACATGTCCATGTCCGCCATCTTGCCGCCAGTGCAACTGCCGCCATAGGCGGCATCGATGCGAACTTCGCAAGGAAGTTGATCGATGGGAATGCCATTGCGTGGATCGCCCGGTGTGGCCACCATTGGCCGAATCTCATCAAGATTAATTTCAAATACAGCTGCGTACTCAGCGTCTGGATCGCTATAGGTAAAACCTTTGGGTACCTCTTCCGGATCCAGATCGCGCATCTTGACGATGTAATCCAACGTCACTTCATCCGGCTCGATAATTCCGGTCGTGCCGCCGGCTTCAACCGACATGTTGGTCAGGGTGGCGCGTTCATCCATGGGCCAGTTCTTTAAGTCTTCACCCGCAAACTCAAGAACTTTGCCAATACCTTTGCTGGTCTTCATGTATTCGGACGCGAGTATGTAAAGCATCACATCTTTGGCCGCGACATCTGCGCGCTTCCGTCCCTTCAAGACGTAGCGCACGGTTTCCGGCACGCGTATGCGGATGTCTTTCGCATACCAGGCATTGGCCATGTCAGTCGAACCGACGCCGAAAGCGAAACAGCCAAGCACGCCTGCCATGCAGGTGTGCGAGTCGGTGCCGATCACGATTTGACCGGGCAGCGCGAGATCTTCCACCACGGCGTTATGACAAATCGCTTCCGAGCCGCCGTCAGGATTTTCGCCGTACAGCCGGATGCCCTGCTTGGTGGTGAAATCTTCCTGCGTGGTCGCCAGGCCTTCGGCTTTTTCCAACAAGCCCATGTCACGATGTTTCTGCGACATGACGCGGCCCAGAAAAGTCAGGTGATCGCGAAAAGCAAAAACTGATTCCGGTTCGGTCACCCGCGCGCCTGGTCCAAGTGCCTGCTTCAGTAACGATTCGGCCATCGGTGTGACGTACTCGTGCGAGAAGCGCACGTCGGCAACCGCAAACAAAGCGTCGCCCGGCTTCACTGCCTCGACACCAACCTTGCCGGCAGTTACGAATGCATGACGCGCGATGATCTTTTCGACAATAGTCATCGGGCGTGCTTTTGTGTCCAAAGGCGGCGGCGAAACTTTGCCGGCGAGACGGGCTTTGTTGTAATTGAACAAACCACCGTGCTCTACAATGGCTTGTGAAATCGGATCGAGGCCGTCAGTAAATTCGCTCAACGGAATCTCTTCGCCGTTGCGAATACGCTGGATCAAGCCAAAATCATTCGAAGTGAGCAGCCCAATGTTTTGCGAGGTCTGACCGTAAATTTTTTCAATGCTCTTCGCGATCACGAGTTGAATTCCGGCCCACTTCTCGGCGTACGGCGCCGTCTCGCGAGATGAGCCACAGCCTTTCGACAAACCCGAAACGACGACCGCAAACCCGCCCTGCTTCACTTCGTCTTTCTTCACGGCCCCTTCGCGCATGCCGACGTAAACATATTGACCAAGCGTTTCGTCGTAATAAAAACAGACCCAGCCCGGTGTGATTTCGTCAGTCGAGATGTTGCTCATCAGGGGAAGATCGTCGTTGGCAAGTCGCGCGGCGAGTTCGGCTTCAATGCGTCCGCGTTGCTCGCCCTGCGCCTCGAGTTGTTGGCGAATAAGCGCAGTGTCTTCGGTCAGAAAAAGAATGCGGCCGGTGAACTTGATTTGATCTGGTTGTCTTGAAATATTCTCAACAGTCATTTTTTCAACTCTTATGATTGCGATTTTCTGATGATTAAGTATAACCTCTCCGTGAAAAATTTCTTAACCCGGATGACCTGACCGATTCGCCCGCCTTTCTGCGTATAAACGCGAATAGATTCGCATAAAAGGAGATCATTATGATCGCCCCGCCGCCAAAAAACGAGCCTGCCCGGCTGGAAGCGTTACGCCAATACGAAGTTCTGGATACTGAACCGGAAGAAGTGTTCGACGACATTACGAGGCTGGCGGCCTACATCTGTCAGACGCCGATCGCGGTGATCTCGCTCGTCGATAAAGATCGCCAATGGTTTAAAGCGCGGATTGGATTGGGGCCGACAGAAACTTCGCGTGATTGCGCTTTTTGTGCTCACGCCATACTTGAAGAAACCCCGATGGTTATTCCCGACGCGATGGCGGACGCTCGTTTTGCTGATAACCCGCTGGTTACGAAGGAGCCTTATATCCGGCTGTACGCCGGCGCCCCTTTGATCACGCCGGAGGGATTTCGTCTAGGCACAATATGCGTCATTGACCGGGTATCGCGAACTCTCGATCGCGAACAGATAGCGGTCCTGCGCATGCTGGCAAATCAGGTGATGGCACAACTCGACCTGCGGCGCGAACTTTCAGCGGCCACAAAATCTTTGGCAGAGCATAAGCGCGCCGAGAAGGAACTACGCGAGCGCGTACATCAATTGGAAGCAAACTAGAGTTTTGCTCGCGTCTCAAATTCGATTTCTCTGTGTCTCTGTGCTAAGTGGTTGAGCGTTTATCCACCACAGAGACACAGAGGACACAAAGGCTTGCACAGAGAAGACCTCAAATAAGACAGCACCAGAGTTTTGATGAGCATGAACGCGAATCAAACTGAAAACCGCCAGGCGCTGCTGTTAGCTTTCTTCATATTGCATCGCGCCAACGACGTTGCCTTCCGTGTCTTCAAAAAAGATCAAGGTGCCGACCGTGGGTATATTAAACTTAGGCATGACGATACGGCCGCCATTGGCTTCGACGGCTTTGATTGTTTCATCGATTGAAGCCACGCCCAGCGTGCATTCAAATCCAAACATTGGTTTTCCGGCCACAACCTCGCGGCGCCCCTGGAGCGCTCCCTGCACGCCGGGGTCTTTATCAGTGCCAGTCTTGATAAGAAAAAACCCCGGCGGTCCCCACGGCGTAAACTGCCAGCCGAACGACTGTTCATAAAAAGTGCGCGCGCGCGCAACATCGTCGGCATGAACAGCAAAGTGTTTTAGATTATTCGGCATAGTCTTTCCTGATTCTTCACTGCAGATTGCAAAAGTCGCGAGGGTCCTTCCAACTGGAGGCATACAATGTATTGACTTGTCTCTTGATTAGCAATATAAGCGGCCCAACCAGGCTCAAGGTCTACCACACATGTCAGAATATCTAAGGTGGGGCGAGCGAACCTTTGCGTTCGCTTTTCCGGTGGAAGTTTTTCCGGAAATGATCGAACGCGTGCGCGGCACGCCGGCGCGGCTTGAGGATCGTGTTGGTTCAATTCCGGCTGCAGTCTTAACCAGCCGAGATGGCGAGCGCTGGTCTATCCAGGAGAATGCCGGTCACCTGTTGGACATTGAAGCATTGTTCAGACGCCGCCTTGATGAGTATCTGGCTGGCGCTGAAACGCTGCACGCCGCGGACATGTCCAACAGGCAAACATTCGAAGCAGATCATAATCGCGCGAACATACAATCAATCCTTGTGGGTTTTCGCCGAGAACGAAGACAGCTTGTGCAGCGTTTCGATGATCTACAGCCGCAGACATTCGCGAAGGTGGCGCATCATCCGCGGCTGAATGTGCCGATGCGCTTAGTTGACATGATATATTTCCAGGCCGAACACGATGATTATCACCTGGCGCGGATTAGTGAGCTGATCAGACTCTTTATAGTTGAAGGCAAAAGAGCGGGGGCAAGCCCGCCTTCCCAACCATGAGCTTTTCGCGATTCCTTTGTTTTGTTTTGATTGGAAGGCTTTCAAGGCGTATTAACCTACTGGCGTTGAGAAGCTCTCAGGTTGGGAAGGCGGGCTTGCCCCCGCTCTTTGGGTTTGTCTAACTATCAAATATCTAAGTCGGTCTTATTGGAGATACCCCATGCGAAATAAATTCTGTCTTATTACCTTGCTTTCCACGGTCTTATGGGCGACCAGCGTCGCCTCAGCACAAGACTCCGGATTGGACGTGCTGATCGATCGCAACATCGCATCGCTGGTGGCAACTTACAAAACGCTGCATGCGGCCCCTGAGTTGTCGCATCATGAAGAGAAAACCTCGACGTTCTTTGCCGCGCAGCTGCGCGCGATGGGTTATGACGTAACTGAGCACATTGGTAAGTATGAAAATCCAGCATTCGTCAGCTATGGTGTCGTTGCCATCATGAGAAATGGGCCGGGACCAGTGGTGTTAATTCGCACTGAGCTTGATGCCTTGCCGGTCAGTGAGAAAACCGGACTCGCCTATGCCAGCACAGTCAAAGCAAAAAACGACGCGGGCGATGAAGTAAGTGTCATGCATGCCTGCGGGCATGATGTTCATATTACCAGCATGCTGGGTACCGCCAAGGTGCTTTCGGAGTTGAAGGATCAATGGCATGGCACATTGATTATCCTGGGCCAGCCGGCCGAAGAAACAGTAGATGGAGCGCGCGCAATGATGCGGGATGGTCTTTATCAAAAGTTTCCCAAGCCTGATTTCGTGGTTGCGCTGCACGACCATTCTGATTTGGAGGCGGGAAAGGTTGGCTATACACCCGGCTATTCATTGGCCAGCGCCGATTCCGTGGACATAAAAATTCGGGGATTGGGCGGGCATGGCGCTGCCCCGGAAACAACCAAAGATCCAATAGTTGTGGCTGCGGAAATAGTTTTGGCGCTGCAAACAATCGTGAGCAGAGAAAACTCTCCGCTGGACCCGGCCGTAATCACCGTCGGATCGATTCATGGCGGGAGCAAACACAATATCATCCCCGATGAAGTTAACCTGCAACTCACAGTGCGCGCATATCGTGAAGAAGTTAGAAAAAGAATGTTGGCTTCCATCGAACGGATCACAAAAGGAATCGCTTTGGCCGCGGGTATTCCCGCCGATCGCGCCCCAATTGTAACGGTCAGCAATACTCAGTTTACGGCCGCGACCTACAATGACCCGGCGTTGACCGAGCGATTGGCTGGAGTTTTCACGCGCGTGCTCGGCGCCGAAAATGTAGTTAAACTGCCAGCCCAGATGATGAGTGAAGACTTTGGTTACCTGAGTCTGGAGCAGAAAATTCCCTCCGTTGATTTTTCTCTGGGCGCAGTTGAACCGGAAAAAGTGAAACAAAGCCGGGCAACGGGAACACCCTTGCCTTCGCTGCACTCAGCATTATTTGCGCCGTTGCCCGAGCCGACGCTGCGCACCGGCGTCAAGGCAATGACCTCGGCTGTGTTGGAGTTGATGAAGAAACAGTGAACAGTGAACCGGAAACCGTGAACCGGAGTGAATCGTGAATCGTAAATCGTGAATAGATAAAACTGAGGACTCGTGAATCGCAAGTTGACGAAGCCGATGTCCTGTTCTGACTCCTGTTTCCTGTATTTAACCATTTACGATTCACGATTTACGATTTACTAGAAAGATGGACATCGAATCAGTTCGCAGCTTCTGTCTATCACTACCGCATACGGATGAAAAGGTGCAGTGGGGCAGCGATCTGCTGTTTCGCATCGGCGAAAAGATGTTTGCCGTGGTCGCGCTCGAAGCGAGTCACGGCGCGATCATGTCGTTTAAATGCACTCCGGAAAAGTTTGCGGAACTGACTGAACGGGAGGGCATTTTTCCCGCGCCCTACGTTGCCCGTTACCACTGGGTTGCGTTGGAGCGTTTCGATGCTTTGCCCGATCGCGAGCTGAAAGAACTGCTGCGAACCGCGTACGAGTTGGTGCGTGAAAAACTGCCGGCAAAGATCAAACGGCAACTGGAAACGAAGACGCCCGCCGCAAGCAAGAAGCGCCGCTCCCGCCCTTAAGCGCAACATCTATCCAAACACCACTGTCGCTTAGCTATTGAAACCTACAGCAGACTTATGCGTAGATAAGAATCAGAAATTGTCTCTTGCACGTTAACGCAGCGCTGGGGCAAAACAGCCGGCCACAATGGACGGGGATATACACGGATCAGCGAAAGCAGTCAATTATTCGAGTGAAGGCTTTTTCGGATACGTATACATCCGCGTTAATCTGCGGCGAAATTATTTCCCATGCCTTTTATTGAAGCCCTCAAACTCGCAATCTCGGCGATACTGGCGCACAAACTCCGCTCGTTTCTCACTTTGCTGGGCGTGATTTTTGGCGTGGCCACTGTAATCGTAGTCGTCTCGTTGATCGAAGGCTTTAACTCCTACGTCGATGAGAAGATTGCAAACATCGGCACAAACGCTTTCGCTGTGCAGAAATACTCAATCGAAGATTTCTCGAGTGTAGCAGCGCTCAATGCCGCGCGTCGGCGGAACAAAGACGTAACTCTCGATGACGCTGCAGCCCTGGCAGCTCACGGCGGCTCGATCCAGGACGTTGGAGCGCAGGAAGATAGCGGAGGTGATGTGAAGTTTGGGCCGACAAATCTTTTCCGCATTCACATCAGCGCGACTACGCCCAATATCGCGGACATCGAACGCATCGAAGCGCGCGAAGGACGCTATTTCAACAAGATTGACGAAGATGA
>Ga0137403_10009845_pt1 | contig 10605 bp, 11 predicted proteins | sample CZOMad2_1_16fung_FD_122057 | JGI IMG/M metagenome (GOLD analysis project Ga0137403, IMG submission 122057) | Vadose zone soil fungal communities from Angelo Coast Range Reserve, California, USA - CZOMad2_1_16fungal (Hybrid Assembly) | ecosystem: Environmental > Terrestrial > Soil > Vadose zone... | reverse complement strand
CATGTCCTCCATGCCGGAGGCGGGCTTGATCGAGATACCGCCGGTGTCGAAGCAGACGCCCTTGCCGATGAAGGCCAGCGGCGCATCTTTCTTCTTGCCGCCGTTCCAGCGCATGACGACGACGCGGCTGTCCTTGCGCGAGCCTTGGCCGACGCCAAGCAGCGCATTCATGCCGAGCTTCTTCATCGCCGGCACGTCGAGCACCTCGATCGCGACGCCGAGCTTCTTCAGCGCGCCGGCGCGTTTGGCGAACTCATCGGGGTAGAGCACATTGGCCGGCTCATTGATCAGGTCGCGCGCCATGACGACGCCGTCGGCGATCGGTTCGCGCGACCGCTCCCATTCCTTCTTCGCCGCAGCCGCATTGCCGGTCGCGATGGTGATCTGCGGTTTGGCCGGCGCTTCTTCGCCTTCCTCGACCTGGAACGAGTGGCCACATCCACAAGAAGCCGAGACGTTCGGGTTGTTGATCGCGAAACCTGCTTGCAGGCCCTCGACCCAGTCGATCTCCGTGCCAGCGAGGTACGGCGCGCTGAATGGATCGACGACGACGTCGACACCTTCCACGTGCAGCTCGTTGTCGCCCTCCTGGGCGCCGCGGTCGAAACCGAGCGCGTACTGGAAGCCCGAGCACCCACCGCCCTGGACGGCGATCCGCAGGACCGCGGCCTCGCCGTCGGGCTCCTCGGCCATCAGGTCTCGGATCTTCGACGCTGCGCTCTCGGTCAAAGTGACGAGAGTCGGCTGCTCGACGGTTGCCACGGGCCCATCGTAGCAGCGTCCTCCGAGGTCGCCCATGCCCCAAAAGAACGCTTCGAGCGTGGGACTTTGTAACACCTGTCTCCCTCACGGCTCCACGGTTTTCGGTGACCTCGTGCCACTCGGCCGAGACTTGATACGTTCCGGCCGCCAGGGGGTTGGCGGGAGGAGAAGACGTGCTCGACAACTGGCTGCCGTTTCTCATCTACGCGCTGTTCGCAGCACTGATTCCGATCTCGATGCTCGTGATGTCCTTCGTCTTCGCGACCCGTCCGAAGCGCCGCACACGCGCACGCGGGATCCCGTTCGAGTCCGGCGTCTCGACTGGTCCGCTGCGCCGGCAGCGGTTCACGATCAGCTTCTACCTGACGGCGATGCTCTTCATCGTCTTCGACATCGAGATCGTCTTCCTGTATCCGCTCGGTGTCGTCCTGCACCAGCTCGCGTGGTTCGGCTTCGCGGAGTTCGCCTTCTTCCTGCTGATCCTGCTGATTGCGTACGTCTACGTCTGGCGCAAGGGCGCGCTCGAGTGGCAGTAGACCGGCCGAAGTCGCACCGCCTGGCCGAGCACGGCCTGCAGTCGGAGCGCCTGCTCTGGCCGGGCAAGGGGCCGAGCGAGTTCGAGCAGGAGCTCGGCGACATCGAGTCGCAGCTCGGGCTGACGACGCTGGAGAAGGCGATCGCCTGGTCGCAGACGAGGTCGATGTGGCCCGACACGTTCGGGCTCGCCTGCTGCGCGATCGAGATGATGTCCATCGTCTCGTCGCGCTACGACATCGCGCGGTTCGGGATGGAGGCGTTCCGCTCTTCGCCGCGCCAGGCCGACCTGCTGATCATCTCCGGCCGGGTCGCCCAGAAGATGGCGGCGCCGATCAAGCAGATCTACGACCAGATGCTCGAGCCGAAGTGGGTGATCGCGATGGGCGCCTGCGCGAGCTCCGGCGGCATGTTCAACAACTACGCCGTCGTCCAGAGCGTCGACAAGATCATCCCCGTTGACATCTACGTCCCCGGCTGCCCGCCCAGGCCGGAAGCCCTGATGGAGGGGATCATCCGGCTGCACGAGCGCGTCCAGGCGGGCGTACCGTCCGCCTACGAGGTCGGCGGGGTCGCCAAGTAGTGGCTTTCGAGGGGTTGCCCGGTCTGGTCGAGACGCGGGAGGCGTTCGGGGAGACGACGCTCGTCGTCGACCCCGCGCGGCTCGTCGAGGCCTGCATGTCTCTCCGCGACGAGCACGGCTTCGAAATGCTCATCGACATCGCCGCAACCGACTACCTCGGTTGGGGCGCTCCGGGCGTCTCCGGCTACATCGGCACGGCCACGGGGCGGAATCTGAACCGGCCGATGACCCAGGGACTGCAGGCACTCCCTGCTCCGAAGCCCAAGCGGTTCTCGCTCAACTACCACCTGCTCGCGATCCAGCAAGGCGCACCCCGCGTGCGGGTGCAGGTCTGGCTCGACGACGGAGAGGCGGTGCCGAGCGTGGTCTCAGTCTGGCCGGGGGCGGACTGGTTCGAGCGCGAGGCCTGGGACATGATGGGCGTCCCCGTCGAAGGCCACCCGCACCCCGAGCGGCTACTGATGGACGAGGACTGGGAAGGACACCCGCTGCGGAAGGACTACCCGCTCGGCGGCGAGCCGGTCCGCTTCTCGGGAGAAGAGTGATGGCGGTCACCCAGGAGAGTCGCGCGGATCCGATCTACGACGGCACCAGGATCCCCTCGCCGATCCCAACCGTGCTCGAGGTCGACCCCGCGATCCGGGACACGGACGACATCCTGACCGTCAACTTCGGACCGAATCACCCCTCGACGCATGGGGTGCTGCGCCTGATCGTCGACCTCGACGGCGAGGTCGTGGTCGGGCTCCACGCCAAGGTCGGATATGTCCACACCGGCTTCGAGAAGAACATGGAGCAGAAGTCCTGGTGGAAGGCGATCACCTACGCGCCTCGGATCGACTACCTCGCCTACCAGAACAACGAGCTCGTCTTCGTGCTTGCGATCGAGAAGCTGCTCGGCCTGGAAGTCCCGGCGAAGGCGACCTGGATGCGGATGCTTCTCTCGGAGCTGAACCGGATCCACTCGCACCTCGTCTGGCTCGCAACAGGGGCGCTCGAGCTCGGGGCGATCTCGATGTTCTGGTACGCGTTCCGCGAGCGCGAGATGATCCTCGATCTCTCGGAGCTCGTCACCGGCTACCGCATGCACACGCGGTACTTCCAGACCGGCGGACTCGCGGAGGACATCCCGCCGGGCTTCTATCCCGAGTGCCGCAAGTTCGTCGAGTGGATGCCAAAGGCGATCGTCGACTACGACGCCCTGCTCAGGAAGAACGAGATCTGGGAGGACCGCACTCGCGGGCTCGGACTACTGAATCGCGCGGACGCAATCGCGCTCGGGCAGTCGGGGCCTGTGCTGCGGGCCTCCGGCGTCGACTGGGATCTCCGCCGCGATGACCCGTACCTCTTCTACGACCGGGTCAACTTTCGCGTGCCCGTTCTCCCGCACGGAGACACGTACGACCGCTACCGCGTCCGGATCGAGGAGATGCGGGCGTCGGTCGAGATCGTCGAGCAGTGCCTCGACCGGCTCGAGCGGTTGGAAGGCGAGCCCTGGATCGCGGACGACCGCAAGGTCGTGCTGCCGCCGCGCGAGGAGCTGCACACGTCGATGGAGTCGCTGATCCACCACTTCAAGATCGTCACGGAGGGCTATAGCGTGCCCGAGGGCGAGGTCTACGTGGCCGTCGAGTCGGCGCGGGGCGAGCTCGGCTGCTACATCGTTTCCGACGGAGGCCCCCGCCCGTGGCGGGTGAAGTTCCGCGCCCCGTCGTTCGCGGCCCTCGCCGCGACGGCTACCACCGTGCAGGGCGCGTACATCGCCGACCTGATCGCGATCGTCGGCTCGCTGGACACATTGATGGGCGAGGTTGACCGCTGATGGCGCGGGCATTCGCGGACGAGGTGCGCGTGATCGCGGAGCAGTATCCGGAGTCGCGCTCGGCGGTAATGCCGGCGCTGCGGATCGCACAGGAGCGGCACGGCGGCTGGCTGCCGCCGGAGGCGCTCGAGGAGGTCGCGGAGGCTTTGGATCTGACGCCTGCGTACTGCAAAGGCGTCGCGACCTTCTATGACATGTTCCATCTGGAGCCCGTCGGTCGGCGGCTCGTCGAGGTCTGCACGAACATCTGCTGCGGGCTCCGCGGTGCTCAGGACGTGCTGGCCGCGTTCGAGTCCGAGCTCGGGGTCAGGCCCGGCGAGACGACGCCGGACGGCGCCTTCACTCTGCGCGCAGTCGAGTGCATCGGCGGCTGCGGCTGGCCGACCGTCGTCGCGATCGACGACCGCCACCGGCTGAACGTCTCGGCGGCCGACGTCCCGCAGATCGTCCAGGAGCTCCGCGATGAGTGACGTGATCGTCCTCGCAGGCGCCGACGAGCGCGACCTGACCCAGCTCGCCGAGTACCGGGCGGTCGGTGGCTACGCCCAGCTCGAGCGCGCCCGCGGCCTCGAGCCGGCGGCGATCATCGAGGAGCTGAACACCGCCAATCTGCGCGGCCGCGGCGGCGCCTTCTTCCCGGCCGGCCGGAAGATGCAGTTCATCCCGTCGAAGGAGCAGATCCCGAAGCCGCACTACGTCTGCGTCAACGCCGACGAGTCGGAGCCCGGGACCTTCAAGGACCGGGAGATCATGAACATGGTCCCGCACCGGTTGATCGAGGGCTCGCTGATCGCCGCATACGCGATCGACTCGCAGCACGTCTTCATCTACATCCGCGGCGAGTATCTCGACCCGTTCGAGTCCCTGCGCGCCGCGCTCGACGAGGTGCGTGACGCGGATCTCCTGGGCGGCGTCACGGTCGTGCTCCACCGCGGCGCCGGCGCCTACATCTGCGGCGAGGAGTCCGGCCTGCTCGAGTCGCTCGAAGGGAAGCGCGGCCAGGCCCGCTCGCGGCCGCCGTTCCCGGCCGTCTCCGGTCTCTACGCGTCGCCGACCCTGATCAACAACGTCGAGACGATCGCGACGATCCCCAAGATCCTCGAGCTGGGCGGCGCCGAGTACGCGAAGATCGGCGCGCCGCCGGACTCGACCGGTACGCGGCTCTTCTGTGTCTCCGGCAACGTGGTCAAGGGCGGCAATTACGAGCTGCCGATGGGGATCTCGATGCGCGAGGTCATCTATGACCTCGCCGGCGGGATCCCGGACGGGCGCGAGCTGAAGGCTGTGGTCCCGGGCGGCTCGTCGATGCCGATCCTGACCGCCGACCAGATCGACGTCCCCCTGGACCATGACGCGTTGCGCGCGCTCGACACCTTCCTGGGCGCCGCGGCCGTGATCGTGATCGACGACCGCGCCTGCATGGTGCAGCTGGGCTTGCGGGTCGCGCAGTTCTACATGCACGAGTCGTGCGGCAAGTGCACGCCCTGCCGCGAGGGGACGCGCTGGATGGTGCAGCTGCTCGAGGCGATCGAGGCTGGAGACGCCACGCACTCCCAGCTCGACCTGCTGCTCGACGTCTGTGACCGCATCCTTGGCAAGTGCCTCTGCCCTCTCGGCGACGCCGCGGCGCTGCCGGTCGCGTCCTACGTCGTCAAGTTTCGCGACGAGTTCCGCGCGCACGTCGACCAGGGCGGCTGCCCCTTCGGCGGCGAATCGTCGCTAGAGGGGCTGTTCGCGCCCGTCGATCAGCACGCGCACCATCCGGTCGTCGAGGAAGGAGTGCCGGCGTGACGCGGACCCGTTGTAGGGACAGGCACCAGAGGTGCCTGTCCCTGAAAAGGCTTCGAGGTGAGACATGAGCGCACCCGAGCTGGTCACGGTCAAGATCGACGAGCGCTCCGTGCAGGTGCCGAAGGGCACGGGCCTCGTCGAGACCGCCGCAGCGGCAGGGATCGAGATCCCGGTCTTCTGCTACGAGCCGCGGCTCGGTGAGGCGATCGGCGCCTGCCGGATGTGCCTCGTCGAAGTCGAGGGGATGCCGCCGAAGCCGCAGGCCGGCTGCACGCTGACGGCGCAGGACGGGATGGTCGTCAAGACCGCACGCACCTCCGAGATGGCGCGCGTCGCGCAGAACGCGACGCTCGAGTTCATCCTCGTCAATCACCCGCTCGACTGCCCGGTCTGCGACAAGGGCGGCGAGTGCCCGCTGCAGGACCTGACCTTCCGCTACGGCCCCGGCAACACGCGGATGACGTTCGAGAAGCGCACGTTCGAGAAGCCGATCCCGATCTCGCCCGCGATCTCGATCGATCGCGAGCGCTGCATCCTCTGTTACCGCTGCACGCGCTTCAGCGAGTCGGTCTCCGAGGACAACCGGCTCGTCGCCGTCGACCGCGGCGCCCAGACGATGATCGCGACCTTCGAGGACGAGCCTTACACCGGCGCGTTCACCGGCAACGTGACCGAGCTGTGCCCGGTCGGAGCTCTCCTGCCGACGCAGCCGCGATTCGAGATCCGCCCGTGGGAGTTCCAGGCCGTGCCGAGCGTCTGCGGCCTCTGCCCGGTCGGCTGCAACATCGACGTCGACCAGCGCGAGGGCAAGGTCAAGCGGATCCTCTCGCGCAACCACCCCGAGGTCGACGAGGGCTGGCTCTGCGACAAGGGGCGCTTCGGCTTCTCGCACCTCTACGCCGAGGACCGGATCACCGAGCCGCTGCGGCGCGTCCGCCGCCGCGGGCTGGAGGAGATTTCCTGGGACGACGCGGTCGACGACGCCGAGCGCCTGCTTCGCGAGGCGGACGGCCGGGTCGCGGTCGCTCTCTCCGGCTCGGAGACGACGGAACAGGCGTACGCGCTCGCCAAGCTCGTCCGCGTCGGTCTCGGCGCCCACACGGCGATGCTGCCCGAGGAGATCGGCGACGAGCTCGACGCGTTCCGCGTCCCACTTTCGGCGATCCGCGACGCCGAGCTGATCGTCGTCCTCGGCGACGACCCGGTGGTCGAGCGAGCGCCGATCGTCGATCTCTGGCTGCGCAAGGCCCGGCGCGCCGGGGCCGAAATCGTCGAGATCGGCCCCGCCGGAGACGTCCAGGTCGCTCCCGGGACGACCGCTCGGGCGTGCCGCAACCTGAAGCGGGGCGAGCTCGGCGACCGCCTTCGCGCCAGCGAGCGAGCAATCGTGATCTGGTCGGGCGGCGGTGCGGGCGGCGGCTCGCATCTCGCCGCGCTCGCGGCCAACCTCGGCTTCGCGGACAGGCCCGGCTGCGGCGCCTTCTTCCTGCCGGAGACGGCGAACGGCCGCGGCGTCGCCGAGGCGTGGGCCGCGGCGTCGGACGAGGAGGGCCCGGAACCCGAGCCGCTTGGGCTGCTGATCGTCTCGGGCGACGAGGCCGCCGCGAACCCGAACGTGCGCGCGCTGGCCGAGCGCGCGGAGCGCGTGCTGGCGATCACGATGTTCCACTCGCTCGCCGCCGGCTGGGCAGACCTCGTCCTCCCCGGGACGAGCTACCTCGAGCGCGACGGCACCTACGTCAACCTCGAGGGCCGGATTCAGCGACTACGCCGAGCGGCGATCCCGCCGGCGCCAGACGAGCTCGCCTGGATCGCCCAGCTCGCCGCGCGCTTCGGGCTCGAGCTCTCGCCCTACCCGTCGCTCGTCTTCGCGGAGCTGTCGGACCGCGTCTTCGGCGGCGTCACCTACGAGGACCTCGGGGAGGAGGCCCGCTTGCCCGGACGTGTCCCGCTCGAGGCCGCCCCGGCCGAGACCCCCGACGAGCCGGTTCCGCCGAAGGCAACCGCCGGCACCCTGCAGCTGCTCCGCTACCGGCCGCTCTTCTCAGGCGCCGCGGTGGAGCGCGTCCCGGAGCTCCAGTTCCAGCGGCCCGCGCCGGAGATCGAGCTCTCGGCGAGGGATGCCAAGCGCCTGGGCGTCAAGCGCGGCGAGCCGGTCAACGTCCGCTCGAACGGAACCTCGGTCGAGCTCCGCGCAGCGATCAACAAGCGTCTGAAAGCCGGCGTCGCGCGAGTCGCCGAGGACCACGCACGCGACCTGCATCCTACGGTGGAGGTGAGCAAGTGAGCGAGCCGTGGTGGATCAGCGCGATCAAGGGCTTCGTGATCATCAACCTCGTCCTGTTGACCTTCGCCTACACGACGCTGCTCGAGCGCAAGGCTCTGGGCCGCATGCAGCTCCGCTACGGCCCCAACCGCGCCGGCCCGTACGGGCTGCTCCAGCCGATCGCCGACCTGGTCAAGCTCGTCCGCAAGGAGAGCTTTTTCCCGACCGCGGCGATCGACATCCCCTACATCCTCGCGCCCGTCGTCTCGGCTTTCACGGCGCTGGCGGCGTTCGCGGTCATCCCCTACGGGAACGGCTGGAACATCTGGCACTACCACGTCAACGGCGTCGTCGCGAACGTCTCGATCAGCCTGATCCTCGTCTTCGCGCTCGGCTCGATCGGGATCTACGGCTTCATTGTCGGCGGCTGGGCGAGTGAGTCGAAGTACTCGCTGCTCGGCTCGATGCGTACCTGCGCGCAGCTCGTCTCCTACGAGGTCTCGCTCGCGCTCTCGGTGCTCGGCGTCGTGATCACGGCCGGCTCGCTCTCGCTCGTGAACATCGTCCACAACCAGGCGCACTCGCTCTGGTACGTCGTACCGCAGGCGGTCGGCTTCCTGGTCTTCCTGATCAGCGGCGTCGCCGAGACGAGCCGTGCCCCCTTCGACCTGCCCGAAGCAGAGCAGGAGCTCGTCGCCGGCTACCACACCGAGTACTCGGGGATGCGCTGGGGCCTGTTCCAGATGGCCGAGTACGTGAACATGATCACGCTCTCGGGCCTCGCGATCACGCTCTTCCTCGGCGGCTGGCACTTCCCCTTCGCCCACGGAGTCGACTTCCTCGGGCCGCTCTGGTTCTTCCTCAAGCTGCTCGCCCTGCTCTTCGTCTTCATCTGGCTGCGGGCGACGCTGCCGCGGCTGCGTTACGACCAGCTGATGAGCTTCGGCTGGAAGATCCTGCTCCCGGTCGCAACGATCAACGCGCTGGTGACAGCGCTCGTGGTGGTCTGGGTCAATTGAGTCCACAACCAGTCGACACACTCAAGGGTTTCGGGGTCACCTTCAAGCAGATCTTCAAGAAGCCGCTGACGCTGCAGTACCCGGAGTACAAGCGCCCCGTCTACCCACGCTTCCGCGGCCGGCACCGGCTCTGGCGGCACGAGAACGGACTCGAGAAGTGCGTCGGCTGCTCGCTCTGCGCCGCCGCCTGCCCGGCCGACTGCATCCGCGTCGTCGCCGCCGAGAACATCCCCGGCGAGCGGGTCTCCGCCGGCGAGCGCTACGCCGCCGTCTACGAGATCAACCTCTCGCGCTGCATCTTCTGCGGCTACTGCGAGGTCGCCTGCCCGTTCGACGCGATCACGATGGGCCACGACTATGAGATGTCCGACTACAACCGCTCGGACCTGATCTTCACGAAGGAGATGCTGCTCGCGGAGCCGATCGACCGCACGCCCCTGCGGAGCGAGGGCGAGTGATTCAGGTCTGCTTCTTCCTGGGGGCGATCGGCACCCTCGGCGGCGCAATTGCCGTAATCGCCCTCCGCAATCCCTTCTACAGCGTGCTCGCCCTGATCGTTCACTTGATCTCGCTCGCAGGGCTCTTCCTGCTGCTGCAGGGCGAGTTCCTGGCCGCCGCGCAGATCGTGGTCTACGCCGGGGCGGTGATGGTGCTCTACGTCTTCGTCGCGGCCTACGTCGGCAACACCGACGAGCCGCTCTGGGAGCCGATCCCGGGCCAGCGCTTCATCGCCAATCTTAAAATCAAGCAGGGTCAGCCACATGCGTTTCCACCGCAGCTCTTCCGATTTGATAAACCCCTTGCGGTAGCGGTCCCAGAGTTTTTCGTTGTGTGCAAGATAGTTTTTATGAAAGCGATCAAAATTGTCGACCCCTTTTGCCTGCAATTCCATGGTGTCGTACAATTCTTCCAGCGTTTGCCGGCTGTTGGCATCAAAATCCCAAAGCGTATGGTCCAGGTCAAAGAAAAGATGCTTGTACTTCATGCTGCAAGGTACGAAACGCCCGTTGAGCGGGTATGGAGGATACCTAAAAAAGTTCGTACTTCGCAGCTCAACACAGCAGTATGAATATTATTATCACCGGTGCATCAAGGGGCCTGGGAAGGGCGGTAGCCGAAGCCTTTGCCGGCGCCGGGCATTCCCTTTTTATTTCTTCGCGCAGCGAAGTGGCGTTGTACAAAACCATGGAGGAACTGCAGCTGAAATATCCACAGGCAACGGTAAAAGCCCGGGCGGCCGATATAAGCAACAAGAAAGCGGCGCAGCAACTGGGCGAATGGGCGCTGGGAGGTGGCGCCGCGGATGTGCTGGTAAACAATGCGGGCAGCTTTATTCCCGGGAGCGTGCACAACGAGCCCGATAATGCGCTGGAAGAAATGATGCGGGTGAACCTCTACAGTGCATATCATCTTACCCGGGTATTGGTACCGGCTATGATGGAGCGGAAAAAGGGGCATATTTTTAATATGTGCTCCATTGCCTCCCTGCAGGCGTATAAAAACGGCGGGGCATACAGCATCAGCAAGTTTGCCCTGCTGGGGTTTTCGAAAAACCTGCGGGAAGAAATGAAGCCCTACGGCATTAAAGTGACCGCCGTTATCCCCGGGGCCGTCTATACCGATTCGTGGATAGGAAGCGGCGTGGAACCCCGGCGTATTATGACCGCGAAAGACGTGGCTGCGATGATATATGCGGCCTCGCAGCTTTCGCCCCAGGCCTGCGTGGAGGATATTATTTTGCGCCCGCAGGAAGGCGACCTCTGAACCCCATTTAACAGTGTTTTAACCGCGATAAGATTTAGCCGGCTACGGCCATAAAGCTATCTTT
>Ga0137403_10009844_pt1 | contig 10607 bp, 9 predicted proteins | sample CZOMad2_1_16fung_FD_122057 | JGI IMG/M metagenome (GOLD analysis project Ga0137403, IMG submission 122057) | Vadose zone soil fungal communities from Angelo Coast Range Reserve, California, USA - CZOMad2_1_16fungal (Hybrid Assembly) | ecosystem: Environmental > Terrestrial > Soil > Vadose zone... | reverse complement strand
GCCTGGGAGACCTGCTGCCGCGCTCCGATCCCCACAACGTGGAGTATCTCCGAGTCTTCGTTCGCGGCGGCTACCGTCTTACCGATGCGGAGTCGCTTGAGCGCGGGCGGGATGGAGAGGAGCGCTACTTCCTCAACAATCTGACCGGCATCGTGGAGGACGGCCGGCTGCTCCGCGCCTGGGGTTCCCAGTGCGATGTCACCGCGCATCGGCTCGCCGAGGCTGCAGTCCGCGAGAGTGAGGAACGCCTCTCTTTCGCGTTGGACGCCGGCCAGATGGGGACCTTCGATTGGCACATCTCGAGTGGCCTGATCCTGTGGTCGCCCAGGCTGGAACGGCTTCACGGCTACGACCCCGGCACGCTCCCGGCCGACGCCCAGAGCTACTGGAGTCAGCTCCACCCAGAAGACCGCGATCGGGTCTGTGCCCAGCTCCACGAGATCCTCGCCGGCACGGATGGGCATCGCGTCGAGTATCGGATCGTTCGCCCCGATGGCGAGATCCGTTGGCTCGAGTGCTTTGCCAAGGTCTTCCCCAATGCACGCGGACATGTGGTGCGCGTGGTGGGCGTGTGCGCCGATGTTACCGAGCGCAAGGAGGCCGAACGCGCGCTGCAGCGTGCCTACGAGGAAATCCAGCTCCTCAAGGATCAGCTCCAGCAGGAGAATATCGCGCTCCGGGAGGAGCTCGACACGACCTCGATGTTCGAGGAGATCGTGGGCACCGCGCCCGCCTTACACACGGTCCTCGCCAACATCGCGAAAGTGGCGCCCACCGACTCCACGGTGCTCATCACCGGCGAGACCGGCACCGGGAAGGAGCTGGTGGCCCGGGCCATTCATAAGCACTCCGCTCGCGCGGGACGGCCCTTCGTGAGCGTCAACTGCGCCGCGATCCCCCCCGCCTTGATCGCGTCCGAGCTGTTCGGCCACGAGCGGGGCGCCTTCACCGGGGCCGTGGCACGCCGCGAGGGCCGCTTCGAGCTGGCCGCCGGCGGGACCCTGTTCCTGGACGAGGTGGGGGAGCTCCCGGCCGAGACCCAGGTGGCGCTGCTGCGGGTGCTCCAGGAGCGCGAGTTCGAGCGGGTGGGTGGCCAGCGGCCCATTCGAGCCGACGTGCGCGTCATCGCGGCCACCAACCGAGACCTGCACACCGCCATCGCGGAGAAGACCTTTCGGGCCGATCTGTTCTACCGCCTCAACGTCTTTCCAATGGAGGTGCCGGCGCTGCGCGATCGGCGGGGGGACATTCCGCTTCTGGTGGAATACTTCACGCATCGGTTCGGCACCCGCGCCGCGAAACGGATCAACACCATCCCCAAGGCAACCCTCGATGCGCTGCAGGGCTACGGCTGGCCCGGCAACATCCGGGAATTGCAGAACGTGATCGAACGCGCCGTGATCATCTCGGACGGCTCGGACCTGTCGGTCGATCTGCGGTGGCTCTCGGCATCGCCATCCAAGGTGCCTTCGACCGCGCCTACGCAGCCTGCCTCCAAGGACAACACGCTCGGGGACCACGAGCGCTCGTTGATCGAGTCGGCGCTGGAGGACGCCATGGGGCGGGTATCGGGACCGTTCGGCGCCGCAATCAAGCTCGCCATGCCTCCCTCGACCCTGGAGTCGAAGATCAAGGCCCTCAAGATCGACAAGAGCCGATTCAAGCCAGTCCCTCCTTCACGGAATCGTAATGTTCCCTCGCGCGATTTGCGCGAAGCTTCGTGAGTGTTCTCGAGCTCCCGCTCATCGGTTAGGGAAATCAACGACTTCCAACCGGCACTCCGCTTGCGTTTCCGGTCAGGAATAGGCGAGCCAGATGTCTCTTCCCTACTTGAGCGTCGAGCAGCGGGTCCGACCCCGCTCGGGGCTGGGCGCTGGCCCATAATGGCTGGGGGGAATTGCCGGGTCATGGGGAAGACGAAGCAGCCCACCAAGGACGAATCCTCGGGGCGCCCACGGACCAAGGCGCGCCCGATGCAAGCCAGGTTCGCCGCGATCCTGGAGGAGCGCACCCGGCTGGCCCGCGAGATCCATGACACGTTACTGCAGGGCTTCACCGGCGTAGGCCTGCAGCTGGTCGCTGCGGCCAGCCGGGTGACCGGGCCGCCGGACGCTGTCGCGGCACTCCGCCATGTGGTCGAGCTCGCTCAGCAGACCTTGGTCGATGCACGGCGCGCCATCTGGGATCTCCGTGCTCCCGAGCGGGCGAACGGCGACCTCTCAGCCTGGCTTCGGGCGACTGCCGAGGTGGCTATGGTGGGCAGCGGGCTCTCGCTCGAGTACGAGGTGACGGGCCATCCGCGAGCGCTTCATCCCGGCATCGACGCAGTCCTCGGTCGCGTGGTGCAAGAGGCGGTCGCGAACGTTGCGAAGCATGCAGCGGCGCGGACCATTCGCCTCTCGCTCTCGTATCGAGCCCGGGACGTGCGCCTGACGGTGGTGGACGACGGTCGGGGCTTCGTGGTGGACCCCGAATTCCGCTCCTATGGCGGCCATTGGGGGCTGCTCGGGATGAAGGAGCGTGCCATTCAGATGGGCGCCAATCTCACGGTCACGAGCGCGCCTGGGCAGGGCACGGAGCTTGTCCTCGTGGTCCCGCGCCGGGTCGCCTCGCGGGCAAGGAGCGAGCGCCCAGCCCGAGCGTGACGCATTTCCTACGTAGAAGCGGTCTCCCGTTGCAGTGGCTCGGGTTCTTCCCGGTCGAGTGCAGCATCGACCAACAAGATGGTCTCGAGATCCAGGTCGCGCTGGAGGCGACGCAGGAGGTCCGTTCCAATGACGCCCCCCTCACAGAGCTCAACCGCCGCATGGCGCTCGGCGGCGATCATCGCGGCGCGAAGATGGCGATAAGCCGGCGAGTGCACCTCAGTAAGAGCACCGTCGCCATCATCCGCGGATGGCTGCGGAATCGACCTGCCCCACAGTAGCTGCTCTCGCCTGTTCCAAAGCTCCAGCAGACCTCGTTGACGCTGCCGAAAGTGGTCCAGGAGCTCTGGCGAGCTGCCACTCGAGTCGGCGAACTCCTCCAGTCGGCGCAACCCGGCCTTAGCCAGGAACTGCCGTGCGTGCGCCTCCTCCCGCGCCGGCTCGTTGTCACCCTCGAGGCCGAGCAGGCGGACCAGCGGCTTGAACGTGAGCCCCTGGAGTACCAGGGTCGCGAAGACCACGCCGAAGGTGATGAAGATGGTAAGCCCACGCGCCGGGAAGGGCGCGCCTGCTGCCGTGATAGCCGGGAACGCAAGCGCGATGACCACGGAGTCGACGCCGCGAACCCCAGTCCACGCCACGAGGGCGATCTGCCGCCGGCTCTGGAGGCCTCGGCGGCCTCGAGGGAGCATGCGGCGAGCGTACACGCCGGTCGGCAACAACCACACGATCCGCACGAAGATGACAACGAGCGTGATGAGGGCGCTGAAGCCAAGCCAAGGTCCCAATGAATCACCGCCGGTGTCCCGGACGAGGTGAGGCAGCTCCAGACCGATGAGGATGAACGCGAGGCTTTCGAGGAGAAAGATCACCAAAGCCCAGGTCGCGTCGGCCTGGATTCGGGTGGCGGGGGCGCGGGCCTTCGCCAGCTGCCGACCGACGTAGATGCCGGCTGCGACGACGGCGAGGATGCCTGAAGCGCCCAGCGCGGTTGCCGGCAGGTAGGCGGCAAAGGGCGTGAGCAGCGAAATGCTGTTGTCCACCAACGGCAGGTCCTGGACCCGCTGGCGGATGGCCAGGGCGGCCCATCCGACGAGGAGCCCCAGAGCTACGCCCAGCACGGCGCTCCAGACAAGCTCGGTTCCCGCACGAGTCAGCGAAAAGGTCTCGCTAACGACGGCCGCAACCGCCATGCGGTACGCGACGAGTGCGGTCGCGTCATTGAAAATCCCCTCGCCTTCGAGCACGGCAGTGACTGCAGGCGGAACCCGGAGCGGGCGCATCACGGCCATCGCGGCTACGGGGTCCGGTGACGAGACGATTGCCCCGAGGACAAACGCCGCGGGCCAGGTGTACCCGGGGAGGAAGGCGTGCGCCGCTGCCGCCACCGCTACCATGGTGACCAGCACAAGCGGCACGGAGAGCTGGAAGATTGGCCAGAACTGGCGTCTGAACTCTCGCAGCGGTGCGGTGGACGAGGCTCGGTAGAGCAGCGGCGGGACGAAGAGCAGGAAGATGACATCCGGATCGAGCGCCGGTCGCGGGAGCCCGGGTGCGAGCACGACCAGCGCGCCGCCGAGTACGAGCGGGGTCGGGTGAGGCACAGCGAAGCGCTCCGCCACCACCCGAAGGGCTACGCAGGCGCTCAGCAGCACCAGAACCAGCTCGACGTGCGCCACGCCCCTATACCGGGTTCTCGGTTGCCGCTGCCGGACCGCCAATGTCGCCGGCATCAGGCGCGGGCTGCGTGAACGACACCGTGACCCTGATTCCCTCGCGAACGCTCTCGGTAACCGTGCAATAGTCTTGGAAGATGGCCTGGCAGCGTTCGAGGCCGGCCCGCTCGCCGGGCGGGATTGTCGGGCACAATTCCACTTCGATGCCGGAGATTCGAAAGCGACCGGCGTCGTTGCGGGCGACGCGAGTTACGACGGTGGCGGTCAGGGCTTCGACGTCGAGGTGGGCCCGGATCAGGCAATTCATCAGCGTGGCCGAGAGACAGTCACCTATGGCGGCGCCTAGAACCATTGCGGCATTGGGGCCTCGGCCATCCCCCACCGGTGGGCGCTCATCGAAGAGCAGGGATGGCGTGCCCGGTACGTCGGGGAATTCCGCCGTGACTCGATACTTGGTGACGAGCCGAAGGTTGACCTGGTGCGACGCGCTTCCGGCGCGTTCCGTAACAGTGTGCATCATGGCCGGCTTCCGCGCGTAGATCTGGTTCGTAGGGTACTCCACTGACTGGTGCGACTTGCAAGCCGGGCGCCACACGCAAGTCGTTGCGGCCACGCGATCGACCTGCGGGAGTCGCGAATGTTTCGCGAAAGTCGCGAGAACGGCGCGACGTGGGCCGGCAGCTATGGCAGCTTGACGTCGTTCAGGTTCACGGTCACCTGAGTAGCCATCGTACTGTTTGGCACGATGATTCTGCGACCGTCATCAGCGCGGATGACGGTGTACCCCAAGCTCAGGGTCTCAACCCTGCCGGTGGCCAGCCCCGATGGCCCGGCGAGTTGGACCCGGTCTCCGATCCGGAAGGGCCGGTAGAGAAGGAGTGAGAACCCGGCGATGACGTTGCCCAGCGTATTCTGGGCAGCCAGCCCGATAACGACGGATGCGACGCTCACGCCGGTCAGCAGCGCGGTTCCCAGCTGACGCAGGACCGGCACCAAATGGGCGTACAGGACCGTGGCACAGAGATAAATGAGCGCTTGACTCAGCTGGGTCACGAACTGTACGCCGGTCCGGTCGACGGCCACGTGGTCTGCATGCGAGAGTAGCCGCCGGACGAACGTCCTGATCACCCGGGCCACCGCCGCCGCTGTCCCGAAGAAGAGGACAGCGTAGAGCAGCGCGCCGGGGAACGTGGACGGATCGACGAGGTCTCTCATTCTGCCCTCACGGAGCCCGCCTGCAGGCCGAGGAAAAACGCCAGCAAAGCGAGAGCTGCAGGCATGGCCAGCGACCATAGGCCAACGTTGGCAAAGCACCACGCTCCCAGGGCGGCGCCGACGGTAAATCCCACGATGACCGGCCAGGTGTGATGGGCGCGACGGCGCGCGACGGCCACTTCTGCCGAATCCCGCCCCAGCAGGATGTCCCCGAGGTCGATCGCAAAACGGGTAATGTTGGTCGTCAACACCGCCGTGGACGGCACACCCTGGAGCGAGATCTGCACCAGTGCGTTCTGCACTGCCAGGGCCGACACGCCTAGCATCCCGGCGACGATCGCGATCGCGGCCTTGGGGTCGACGCGCGGGCCCGCCACGACGCAGAGGACGAAAGACGCGGCGAGCAGGACAAACTGGAGCAGCAACAGGAATGCTAGGGACGAGCGCCGGGCCCGTTCGACGCCTGCCGCCAGCAATCTGGTCAAGCCAAGGGAGAGCATGAACATGGGCACCGATAGCAGCAGGGGGATGCTCGCAGACTGACCGGCGACCATGTGGGCGGCGAGGATCACCAGGTTCCCGGTGATGTGGGCGGTAAACAGGCCCCCAAGTCCGAGGAAGCTGATGACGTCCGCGCTTCCGGCGACCAGGCTGAGCACGGCGGGCAGAAGCTTGAGACGCATTGAGGGGCGAACCTAGCGGCCCGGGAGCCAGGTCTCTTGAACCCTATTGCTCAGTGGAATCGCGAGGCCCCTCGCGAAGTTTCCACGATGTTCGTGAGTGTTTTACGCTCGCCGGGTCATCGGATAGGTAAATCGGCGACTTAGCACTGGCACTCGGCTTGCCCTTCGCACACTCAGAAGGAGCGACTTTCAGGATCGTCGGGGCGAGCGGGCAGCGTCACGTTCGGCTTCAGCCTAGTCGACACCTCATGCTGACGAGCCGATTAGGCCCCCGAGCGAGCAGGAACAGTGGTTATGTGTGTCTGGGACGGGACGTATACGCTTTCCGAGGAAGAGCGCGAGGCACTGGACCAGGTCCCCGGCTGGAACGACGATGCCGTATCCATCCAGCAGACTCTATGGAGGAAACGTGTCTTTGGCGAAATCCGCGTTCCATCTACCTGACCGCGCTGCTCGGCAATGACGAGGGCCTGTTCTTCCGCGTCGTGATGTCCGCCCCCGCACGGTTCCTGCCCACTGTGTACGCGCCTACCGTCGGTCAGGCCCGTCTCGAGCTCGGCCACACCTTCCGTCGCCGCCGGGGCATGTATTTGTCCCTCAGGCACAAGGGTCGGATCGAGGAAGTTCTCCGCAACTGGCCGGTCAAAGACGTGCAGATCGTCTGCGCCACCTCCGGCGGCCGGATTCTCGGCCCGGGCGAGGCGGTGCCGTCCCAGTATCTGCTGCCGGTGCACATCGACTGCGGCACGACCAACGGACAGCTGATCGACGATCCGGTGCACCTGGATTTGCGTGAGCCGCGCATCTCCACCGAGGAGCTGGATGTCTTTCTCGATGAGTTCGTCGACGCCGTGCAGAGCGTCTTTCCAGCCTGCTGCATCGATTTCGAGGACTGGGCCGGAGTCGATGCGGTGCGGCTCTTGGAGCGGTATCGGCACCGGGTGTGCTGCTACAACGGTGATATTCAGGGCAGCGCCGGCGTCGCGGTGGCTGGCCTGTTCAGCGCGCTCCGGATTACCGGTGGCAAGCTGAGGGAGCAGCGCGTTCTCATTCTCGGTGCGGGGTTCGGGGCGATCGGGATTGCGGATCTGATCGCGTCGGCGATGACGCTCGAAGGCCCCACGCTGAGCCAAGCTCGGAGCCGTATCTCGCTGTTCGACATGAACGGCCTGCTCGAGCCGAGCCGAACCGACCTCTACGATTTTCAGAAACGGTACGCGCATGCGCACGCGCCGACCCGGGATTTTCTCAACGCGATCGAGTCTCTCGAGCCGACGGCGATCATTGGGGTCGGCACCAAGGGTAAGGCGTTCACCCGGGAGATCATCGAAGCGATGGCCCGCCTGAACCGGCGGCCCATCATTGTTCCGCTCTCGAAGCCCGCGGATCACGCCCAATGCACGGCGGAAGAGGCGTATCAATGGTCCGAGGGCCGGGCGCTCTACGCCGCCGGGGTTCAATTCCCGCAGGTTCGGGTCGGTGAGCGCGTGGTCATCCCGGGCCAGGCAAGCAACATGTACATCTTGCCGGCCATGGGCCTCGCGATCCATGCCACGAGGGCCAAACGGGTGACTGACGAGATGTTCGTTGCGGCCGCGCGCGCGGTCGCGGAGCAGGTGACCCAGCCCGAGCTCGAAGCCGGCCTGCTCTATCCACCGCAGTCCCGGATTCTGGAGACCAAGGTGAAGGCGGCCGAGCGCGTCGCCGAGCTCGTGTTCGCGCACGGCCTCGCAGGCGTGGGGCGGCCGGACAACGTACGGGCCTTCATTCAATCACACTTGCACCGCCCCGATCATACGCCCGCACGGATCGGTACCAACGGCGGGGCGAAGCAGCCGGAGCGCGCCTGGCCCCCCACGAGGAATTGAAATGAGCAACCCGACAACGGCAGAGCAGCTGATCGAAGTCCTCCGGCAGGCCGGCGTGAAGCGCATCTACGGCGTGATCGGTGACAGCCTGAACCCAATCGTGGATGCGGTCCGCCGGGCCGAAGGGATCGAGTGGATCCTGGTCCGCAACGAGGAGGCGGGAGCCTTCGCGGCCGCCGCCGAGGCCCACTTGACCGGCCAATTGGCGGTGTGCGCGGGCAGCTGCGGCCCGGGCAACACCCACCTGATCCAGGGGCTCTACGATGCGCAACGGAGCGGTGTGCCCGTGCTCGCCCTGGCCTCGCACATCCCTTCGACCCAGATCGGGACCGGGTTCTTCCAGGAAACCCATCCCGAACGGCTGTTCGTGGAGTGCAGTCACTACTGCGAGCTGGTGAGCCAGCCCTCGCAGATGCCGCGGCTCGCTCGGGTGGCGATCCAGCACGCGGTCGGACGGGGTGGCGTAGCCGTGCTCGTGCTGCCGGGAGATGTTCTCCACCGTGAGTCGGAGCATCCGACGGGCGAGAACGTGCCGCTCACCGAGAAGGGCGCCGTCGTGCCGCCTAACCGGCAGATACGGGAGCTGGCGGAGCGGCTGAACGCCGCGAACACCGTCACGCTGTTCTGTGGCGCGGGAGTGGAGGGGGCTCACGTCGAGGTGATGGCGCTCGCGGCGAAACTCCACAGCCCGGTCGGGCACTCGCTCCGCGGCAAGGAGTGGATCCAGTACAACAATCGCTTTGACGTCGGCATGAGCGGGCTCCTGGGCTACGGCGCTTGCTACGACGCTACTCATCAGGCGGACCTGCTATTACTCCTCGGGACCGACTTCCCCTACGATGCCTTCCTACCCCAGGCTCGCACCGTCCAGGTAGACCACGACGCCACCCGGTTCGGCCGCCGGACGCCGCTCGACCTGGCCGTTCACGGCGACGTCGGGGCGACGCTCCGGGCCGTGCTCCCGCTGGTCGAGCAGAAATCCGACAACGGGTTCCTGGAGCGGATGCTCCGCGAGCACCTGAAGGCGCTCGAGCACGTGGTCGAGGCGTACAGCCACAATATCGAGCACCACCTCCCGATCCATCCGGAATACGTCGCACGCATGCTGGACGAGGTGGCGGCCGACGATGCCGTGTTCACGGTGGACACAGGGATGTGCAACGTGTGGGCTGCGCGCTACATCACCCCGACCGGGAAGCGGCGGGTGATCGGCTCCTTCCTGCACGGCTCGATGGCGAATGCGTTGCCGCACGCGATCGGGGCCCAGCTCGCCTACCCCGGGCGCCAGGTGATCTCGATGTCAGGCGACGGCGGGCTCGGCATGCTGTTCGGCGAGCTGCTCACGGTCGCGTTCCACGACATACCGGTGAAGATCGTCACCTTCAACAACTCCGCGTTGGGGATGATCAAGCTGGAGATGATGGTGGACGGCTTTCCGTCGTATCAGACCGACTTCGCGCCCGTCGACTACGCTGCGATCGCCAAGGCGGCGGGCATTTTTTCGGTCCGGGTGGAGCAGCCAGTGGACGTCCGGGCAGCCCTGACGGAAGCGTTCAAGCATCGGGGCCCGGCGCTGGTGGACGTGGTGACCGACCCCAACGCCCTGTCGATGCCACCGCACATCACCGGCGAACAGGTGAAAGGCTTCGCGCTCGCGGCCTCGAAAACGGTTCTCACCGGCGGCGTCGGGCAGATGCTCGAGCTCGCGCGGACCAACCTCCGCAACTTCCCGGTGATTCGCGCCCTGACGCCGGCCTGACGCCGGCTGCCTTTCCTTTTACGGCGTGGTCGGTGACAGTCGGAACCCACTCGTGGACGCGGTCCGGGGAGATGCCATGCAGCGCCACCTCATGAAATCGAAGATTCACCGCGCCACCGTCACGGCGGCCGACCTGCATTACGAGGGCTCGCTGACGGTCGACCAGGATCTGTTGGATGCAGCTGATCTGGTCACCTACGAAGAGATCCAGGTCGTGAACGTCAACAACGGCTCACGGTTCACGACCTACGTGATCCCGGGCGAGCGCGGGTCCGGCATCATGCAGCTCAACGGGGCGGCGGCCAGACTCGGTCATCCGGGCGATCTCGTCATTCTGATTTCGTACGGTCTGTTTACCGAAGCGGAAGCCAAACGGCATGTGCCGCGGGTCGTGTTCGTCGACGAACGGAACCGTCTGGTGCGGACCCCACTGCGGGCCGAGCGCTGAGGGCGCGACCGCTTCGCTGGCCTGATCGGGGCTGCCCTGTCCTTACATACATGTGATAAGTGGAGGCGAGTTCTTATGAGTGGTGGCGCGAATCTGTTGACGGCAGTGCTGATTGGGGTTCAGCTGGTCGCTTTCGAACGGCCGCCGGCCCTGACGATTCCGCGGGGGACCGACATCCCGGTCACGCTGGATGAGAATGTCACGCTGAAGCGGGATCAGGTCGGTAACACCTTCACGGCCCACATCACCCGCGACATCCTGGTGGCCGGCGTCGTCGCGATTCGCGCGGGCGCGCCGGCCAAGGTGGTACTGG
>Ga0137403_10009842_pt1 | contig 10608 bp, 6 predicted proteins | sample CZOMad2_1_16fung_FD_122057 | JGI IMG/M metagenome (GOLD analysis project Ga0137403, IMG submission 122057) | Vadose zone soil fungal communities from Angelo Coast Range Reserve, California, USA - CZOMad2_1_16fungal (Hybrid Assembly) | ecosystem: Environmental > Terrestrial > Soil > Vadose zone... | reverse complement strand
ATTTCGGATTTCGGATTTGAGATGCAGGATTCGTCCAATTTCGAAATTCTTCGCCTTCATTCACACCTTCTTCGCAGATCCAACGTAGCGGGAAACTCCGGGTTCACTTCAGGCGGAGGCACGACAACCCGCCCCGGAGTATGTCCGAATCCAAAAAAGCGTGCCACACGCCGGGCCTCGGCTTCGTTCGAATTTACCGGAAACGTTTCGTAGGTCCGTCCACCTGGATGCGCAACATGATAAGTGCAACCCCCGATGGAGCGTTCGGCCGCAATATCGACCACATCGAAAACGAGCGGAGTATGCACGGGAATCGTGGGATGCAGACAACGCGGGGGCTGCCAGGCCCGGTACCGCACACCGCAAACGAAATCGCCGCGCGTTCCCGTGGGCTGCAACGGCAGACGGCGTCCATTGCACAGGACCGCCACTCTTTCGTTTACCAGCCCTCGCACCCGGATCTGCATTCGCTCCACGGACGAGTCCACATAACGCGCCGTTCCCCCTGCGCCGGGCTCTTCACCGAGCACGTACCATGGCTCGATTGCCTGACGCAGCTCCAGTTCCACGCCTTCGTAACACACACGCCCGTAAACGGGAAAACGAAATTCGGCGTGCGGAGCGAACCAGGCGCTGTCCAGCGGATAACCCGCCTGCTGTAAATCCCGTATCACCATCTCGAAATTGTGTTCGACAAAGTACGGCAGCAGGAAAAGATCGTGAAGGCGCGTTCCCCATCGGATTGGCGTTTCCTCGTACGGCTCGCGCCAGAACCAGGCGACGAAGGCGCGCACGAGCAGTTGCTGGGCCAGGCTCATCCTTGCGTGAGGGGGCATCTCGAAAGCTCGCATTTCGACAAGGCCGAGTCTTCCCGTTGCACTGTCCGGCGAGTAGAGCTTGTCGATACAAAATTCGGCGCGATGCGTGTTGCCGGTCACATCCACAAGAAGGTTGCGAAAGATCCGATCCACCAGCCATGGCGGGCACTCGTCAGGCTGCGTTCCATTCAGCAGGCTGAACGCCAGCTCCAGCTCATACACAGCTTCGGGACGGGTTTCATCGGCACGCGGCGCCTGGCTCGTCGGACCGATAAACACTCCCGAAAAGAGATACGAGAGCGACGGATGATTCAGCCAGTATCCGACGAAGCTCTTCAGCAGGTTCGGACGCCGGAGAAAGGGGCTGTCGGATGGTGTAATCCCGCCGAGGGTGAGGTGATTGCCGCCTCCTGTTCCAGTGTGCCGGCCATCAAGCATGAACTTCTCCGTTCCCAGCCGGCACAGGCGCGCCTGCTCATAGAGAGTCACGGTATTTGCGACCAGTTCGCGCCAACTGGCGGCCGGATGGACATTCACTTCAATGACGCCGGGATCGGGTGTCACCTTGATAAGGCGCAGACGTGAATCGTAAGGAGGCGGATATCCTTCGACCAGGATCGGCATTTTGAGCCGTGCCGCTGTGTTTTCGAGAGCCGCGATCAGTTCGATGTAGTCTTCAATGGTGCTGACCGGAGGCAGGAATGCCCAAAGGCGGCCTCCACGAGGTTCTATTGCCAGCGCCGTGCGCACGACGGTACCCGTGAACGCAGTTGGCTGACCCCCACTGGTGTCCAGTCTTTGCTGGCGCTGCGGAACCGGTAACGGAGCGGTTGGCGACATCGGGTCGATGACCCATACCTTTCGGACCTGTTCGGCAGGCTCCCATAGCAAACTTTCCAGCGGCAGACGGAAGCCGACCGGAGAATCACCGGGAACGAGGAAGAGATGCCGCGACCGAAGCATCCACAAACTGGTTTGCCATTCCGGTCCGCTCTTGCCGTGGCCGCGCTGAATCGGTAGTACGAAGCCGGCGGGCTGGCCAAGACCCCGTTCGAAGATCCGGCGAAGGCGCTCGCGTTCTTCGGGGCTGTCGAGTTTGTTGTCCTGCGGATCAAGATTGATCGGAAGTTGCCTCTCCTTGAGCAGGTACGCCAGCGGGTCCTCGTAGGCGGTAACAAGATAATCCGGATCGATCGACAACGTTCGCGCGAATTCCTCCGCGAATCGTTGCGCCTCGGCCGGGCCGAAACCGTAATCGCGATCGGGATCGGCGATCCAATGCGGATCCTGCCACAACGGCAACCCATCCGTGCGCCAGTAACAACTGAACGCCCACCGGGGCAGTGGTTCGCCGGGGTACCATTTACCTTGTCCAAAATGGAGAAAACCGCCGGGTGCAAACTTTCCACTCAGGCGCTTGAGGAGATCTCCTCCCAGACGCAGCTTGTCGGGACCGAGAGCGGCCGTATTCCATTCGTCGCCATCCATGTCGTCGATCGAAACGAAAGTTGGTTCTCCGCCCATCGTCAGGCGAACGTCACCGGCGCCAAGTTCATCGTCGATCCGGTTTCCGACTTCACACAGGCGGTTCCACTGGTCTTCGGTGTAGGGCTTGGTGACGCGCGGATCTTCATGGATGCGCGTGATACTTATCTCATGGAAAAACTCCACCTCGCATTCACTGACGAGACCCGAAACGGGAGCGGCGGACTGCGGCTCGGGCGTTGCAGCAAGTGGTATGTGTCCTTCACCTGTGAACAAGCCCGAGGTCGGATCAAGGCCAATCCAGCCGGCACCGGGCAGGTAGACTTCAGCCCATGCATGCAGGTCTGTGAAGTCGTCGTTCGGACCTGGCGGACCATCAAGCGGTTTCACGTCGGGCTTGAGCTGAATCAGGTAACCGGATACGAAGCGGGCAGCGAGACCGAGCCGGCGCAAAGCCTGGACCAGAAGCCAGCCGGTGTCGCGGCACGAGCCGCTCGCAAGTTCCAGTGTTTCCTCCGGAGTCTGTATTCCCGGCTCCATCCGGATCATGTAGCGAATTTCGCGCTGCAGACGCTGGTTGAGATTGACGAGGAAGTCGGCGAGCCGGATCTCTCGCCGGTCGATCGAGGTCAGAAAGTTTTCAAGGCGGGGTCCTGCAGGCAGCGGCTCCAAAAAAAGTCGCAGGTCTTTCTTTTCCAGAGCCTCGTACTGGAACGGATACTTTTCCGCGTACGGCTCGAGGAAGAAATCGAACGGGTTGATGACCGTCATGTCGACAGCGAGGCTGACCTCGAGCGAGAAATGCCGGGTCTCTTTGGGAAAAACGAGACGCGCCAGGAAATTGCCGTGCGGATCCTGCTGCCAGTTGATGAAATGATCCTTCGGTTCTATACGCAGCGAATAACTGGTCACGGGCGTGCGGCTGTGCGGCGCCGGCCGCAAACGCACGGTCTGCGGGGAAAGGGTGACCATGCGATCGTAGTTGTAGACGGTCTTGTGATGAAGCGCTACGCGTATTCCCATGCTGCCCAAAAAGAAAAACGTCTCGGAACCTCGTCGCAGGAGTTCCGGGACGTCATCGTTCCAGCCCACTCGGTACAGCAATGTACCTCAAAGTTTTCTAAACTAGAGCATGCCCTCCGGTCAAGCGCATTGTATGTAACAAGCCTGTAGAACTTTGCTTTTTCTCGGGTGAGCGAAGATGGTGAGGCGAGGGTGTTCCCCTCCTCGGAGAGGAGGGGTGGCTGCGCCATTAAGAAAAAGATCCCATTCCGAAGCGGCGCAGACGGGGTGGTCGCTCACACGAAATGTTTCGCCGAACTGACCACCCCGGCCGCGCCTTCAAAGGAGGCTTCGCGGCATTTTCTTGATGCCGCGTCCACCCCTCCTGTCCCAGGAGGGGAACACCCTCGCCTGAGGCTCACTGTGCTTCTTGTGGTTTCTTCCCTCCTACAGCGGGTTAGGCCGTTCGTTCAACTCGATGTATGTGCCCCAGGGATCGTAAATAAACGCAAGCGCGGTCCCGGTTTGCGGATTCTTCGTGTAGGGCCTGTCCAGCTTGATGCCCGACGCCTCGAGTTTCCTGCAGAACGCTTCCAGGTTCTTGACGTCGAAGCCGATGTGATCGAGCACCCGTCCCCTGGTGGTAACCGTCGGCATGTCCGTGCTGGAAAAAGTCAGATTTGCTCCGGGCAGGTCAGCGGCTTTGTTTTGTCCTCGCATGCCGGGCCTGGCGCCGAATACCTTGCTGTACCAGGCCTGAATCTCCGGTATCTTGGATTCCGGTACGTTGAAATGAATGTGATGATGCTGGATCGGAAATTTCTGGTTCTTGTCTTCCAGGATCTCGATCCTCAATTCATCCGGGGTAACGACAAAGGCCTGATCCGTTCTGCCATTGGTACCCGGCAGTACCGGTACTCCGGCGGCCTTCCATTTGGCAGTGGACTGCTGAACGTTCTGGACAATGAATCCCACATGGTTGACTACCGTTCCCACCGTGCCGCCTGTGGGTGCCGGCGCTCCCTGGTTTAGATGCAAATACACGGCAACGCCGGGGAACTTTACCACCTCAAAATTGCCCGATTTGATGGCGGTGCCACCCATCGCGACGAAAATCTTCTTGTTGGCCTCGACGTCGCGAGTGTTGAGATGCCAGTGTCCCATGGTCACGCCCGCTTCATTTGGCGGGAACGATTGTGCCCAAACGATCCCGACCGCCAGGGTCGAAATCATCCATAGAACTGCAATCAGTCTTTTCATAGCCGGCTCCTTTTTGTGAAGATTGTATGTGCTCTTCAGCTTAACTGTAGCGGCGGTCTATGACCGCCGACAAACAGGACCTTGCGGGATCGCCGGCGGTCATAGACCGCCGCTACAGCTTTCAAACCTTGACAGTGTTGACCCCTTCGGAGTTATTGTTCTTCCAATTCAAGCTATGCAAGCAATATTGCTGGTCTCCATGGCAGTTCTCTTCCAATCGCCGCAGCGGGCCGTGCTCGATAAGTTCTGCGTTACCTGCCACAATGCAAGGCTTCATACCGCAGGGCTTCAGTTGGATACGGCTGATGTAGATCATCCCGAGGGCAATGCGGCGGTCTGGGAAAAAGTGCTGCATAAGCTACGAACACGTGAAATGCCACCGTCAGGCGCGCCGCATCCCGACAACGTCACTTATGATTCTTTGGCAAACTACCTCGAAAATGCGCTGGATCAGGCCGCGGAAACCCGACCAAATCCCGGCAGACCGGCCGTCTATCGCCTCAACCGTTTTCAATATGCCAACGCGATTCGCGATCTAATTGGTCTGGACATCGACTCCGCGTCGCTTCTCCCGGCGGACGATTCCGGATATGGCTTTGACAACATCGGCGATGTGCTCACTGTGTCACCAATGCTGCTCGAGAAATATCTCTCCGCAGCAGGGAAGATCAGCCGATTGGCCGTGGGCGATCCTTCTCTTAGCCCGACTTCCTCTGAATATCAAATTCCTCCTGCTACCGTGCAAAGTGAACGTGAAAGCGGCGATCTGCCGATCGGCTCCCGGGGTGGAATTGCGGTCCGCCATCACTTTCCACTGGACGCCGAATACGTTATCAAGGTTCGTTTGCAACGAGGCAAAGATGCCACGACGATTGTCGGTATCTCCGAGGAGCGCCGGCTCGACATTCGCCTGGATGGGGCGCGGCTGAAGTTGTTTAGTGTCGGCGGGAAGAGCGGGGAGGTAGACGACGCTCTGGAAGTCCGAATCCCGGTGAAAGCGGGTCCTCACCTGGTTGCGTCGACATTTTTGAAGGACACTGTGAAGCCGGAAGGAGTGCTGGACACGGCCGGTAACCAGGCCTTCTTCGAGGGTGTCGGCAGCGTCTCCATTGCCGGGCCGTACGCTGCAAAAGGTCCGGGCGATACCCCGAGCCGCCGCAGGATTTTCGTGTGCCGCCCGCAAGGACCCGGAGATGAAGAGACGTGCGCCAGGAAAATCATCTCCACGCTGGCTCGCCGCGCGTATCGCCGGCCCATCAATAAGGATGAGATTCCCGCCCTGATGATCCCGTACAAGTCAGCCAGGGAAAACGGGGGGTTTGAAGAGGGAATCCGGCTGGCTCTTCAGAGAATTCTCGTATCGCCGGATTTCCTGTTCCGCGTCGAAACCGATCCTCGAAAGGCTAATTCAGGCCCGGCCTATCGCGTCAGTGATGTGGAACTCGCCTCACGCCTGTCGTTTTTCCTCTGGAGCAGCATCCCGGATGATGAGCTTCTCGGCCTGGCAGAACGTGGCAAGCTGAAAGAGCCTGCGGTGCAGGAGCAGCAGGTCAGGCGAATGCTGGCGGACTTTCGCGCCAACACTCTGGTGTCGAATTTCGTGGGCCAATGGTTGTACCTGCGGAACATCGAGACGGTACTGCCGGACCCGTCGGCGTTTCCCGATTTCGATGAAAACCTCCGGCTTGCGCTCGCCGGGGAAACCAGGCTTTTCTTCGAGAGCATGCTCCGGGAGGACCGCAGCCTTCTGGATCTGCTGCGCGCCGACTACACGTTTCTGAACGAGCGGTTGGCGCGGCATTACGGGATTCCCGGTATTCATGGCAGCGAGTTGCGGCGCGTCACGTTGATGAACGAGGAGCGAAAGGGGTTGCTCGGTCAAGGCAGTGTTCTCACGGTGACGTCGTATCCGAACAGGACGTCGCCAACGTTGCGCGGAAAGTGGCTCCTGGAAAATCTTCTGGGCTCTCCTCCGCCTCCCCCTCCGCCGGACGTGCCTTCACTCAAGGAAGACAAGGATGCCAGTCTTCTGACGATGCGGCAGCGAATGGCACTACACCAGGCCAGTCCCGTATGTTCAAGCTGCCACTCGCGCATGGATCCGCTGGGCTTTGCGCTCGAGAATTTCGACGGTCTGGGCAGGTGGCGGTCCGGCGTCGACTCTTCCGGCATTCTTCCGGACGGTACGAAAATCGATGGACCCGCAGGATTGAGGAATGTATTGCTCAGCAAGAAAGAGCAGTTCGTCACAACGGCAACAGAGCGGTTGCTGACATACGCGCTCGGCCGGGGCGCGGAGGCCTTTGACATGCCGGCCATTCGCAAGATCGTTCGGGACTCGGCGGGCGGCGATTACCGCTGGTCCTCGTTGATCATGGGTGTCGTCAAGAGTGTGCCGTTTCAAATGAGGAGAGCTCGCTAAGTGATGATGATCTTCAAAAAGTCGATTCCCCGGCGCACATTCCTGCACGGAGCGGGAACTGCCTTGGCTCTACCGCTGCTGGACGCGATGTTTCCCGCCTTCGCTTCTGCAGCTCAAACCGCTTCCAGGACGGTCTCGCGTCTTTCATTCTTTACGGTCCCAAACGGCATCATCATGGATAAATGGACCCCGGCGGCGGTGGGCGGCGGCTATGAACTGACGCCCGTCCTGGAGCCGCTGGCCGCGTTCAAGGACCGCATTCTGGTGCTTAGCGGACTGGCAAATAACGAAGCCCGCAAACTCGAATTCGAAATCGCCGGCGATCACCCGCGCGCATGCAGCGCATATCTGACGGCCACTCATCCGAAAATGACTTCCGGAGCGGATATCCATTGCGGCGTCTCTGTGGATCAGATTGCCGCCAGAGAACTCGGGAAGCAGACGCAGCTTCCGTCCCTGGAAATGGGTTTGGAAATGCCTGTGGTGGGCGCGTGCGAATCCGCCTATAGCTGTGTTTACTACAACACCCTGGTTTGGAGTACTCCGACGACGCCCCTGCCGATGGAAAACCGTCCCCGCGCGGTCTTCGAACGGCTGGTCGGCGATAGCACGGATCCCGCCGAGCGGGCGGCCCGCATGAAAGAAAACCGCAGCATTCTGGACCTGGTGTCGCAGGACCTGAAGCGGCTGATGAAGTCCGTCGGTGAAAGTGATCGCGTGAAGCTCGATCAATATTCCGATGCCGTGCGCAGCGTCGAGCGGCAAATTCAGGTGGCGGAGCAGCAATCCTCGAAGGAACTGCCGAAAATCCAGAAACCGATTGGAATTCCGGAAAAGTTCTCGGATTACGCGAAGCTGATGTTGGATCTGCAGGTGCTCGCTTTTCAGGGCGACATGACGCGGGTCGGCACCTTCATGCTCGGACACGAAATGGGCGGCCGCGCATACCCGGAGTTGGGGTTTGGGGACCCGCATCACTCACTGACACACCACCAGGGCGACACGGCGAAGATTGCAAAAGTGCTGCAAATCAATATATTTCACGCGAAGCTGTATCAGTATTTCCTGGAAAAGATGCGGTCGGTGCCGGATGGCGAAGGGTCCATGCTCGATCATTCGCTGCTCGTTTACGGCAGCGCTTTGAGCGACGGCAATATGCACCTTTATAAAGACCTCCCCGTTCTACTAGTGGCTGGCGGAGTTGCCGGAATCCGGGGCGGCCGTCACATCAGGTATCCGGAAAACACGCCAATGGCGAACTTGTATTTGACATTGCTGGATAAGCTGGGGGTTCGCGTCGAGAATTTCGGCGACGGCACGGGAAAACTTGATCTCGCCGCCGTGTAGGTTCACTGTAGCGGCGCTCTGTGAGCGCCGGTTTTCGGCGGTCATAGACCGCCGCTACAGTTCAGAGGGCCAGCATGAGAAGCATGAAGTTATCTGCGACGTTTCTTCTGTCGATTCTCCTGTCGGCGGCCGTCCCTTCCGCGTGGAGCGCTGATCTGCTCGACGCAGTCCGGAGGGGAGACCATAAGGCTGTTCGAGAGCTATTGCAGAATCACGCCGACGTCAATGCCGCTCAGCCCGACGGGTCTACGGCACTGGTGCTGGCGGCTGACCGCGATGACGCGGAAGTGGCGGGCCTCCTGGTACGAGCGGGTGCAAACGTCAATGCAGCAAACGAATACGGTGCCACTGCTCTTTCTGTTGCCTGCACGCGCGGCAATATTGCCATGATCAAAATTCTATTGGAGGCGAAAGCGGATCCGAACGCTGCGCTTCTCTTGGGGGAAACCCCGCTCATGACGGCCGTAGACAAAGGCAACGCGGACGCGGCACGCGCGCTCGTCGAGCATGGGGCTAACGTGAACTTGAAAGAATCGAGGGGCGGTCAGACAGCGCTGATGTGGGCGGTGGCCAACAAGCATCCGGAAATTGTGAAGCTGCTGGTCGAACATGGAGCGGACGTTCGGGCCCGCTCGAAGGGTGATTTCACTCCACTGCTTTTCGCTGCACAGCAGGGAGATGTCGAGTCTGGCCGCACGTTGCTGGGAGCCGGAGCAGATGTGAATGAAAACAGAAGGAAGGATCGCATGACGGCGCTGATGGTAGCGGCCGCCGGCGGCAACAATGAATTTTCGATCCTCCTTTTGGAGAAGGGCGCCAATCCGGACCTGACCGATGAAATCGGCTACACCGCATTGCACTATGCAGCGTCGGACGAGAAGAGGGTAGACGTGGTGAAAGCACTTCTGGCCCATGGGGCAAATCCGAATGCCCGGACCACCAGGGATGCACCCCGGACCAACAATTCAGGCGTCAGCTCTAAAGGCGCGACACCCCTGTTCCTTGCCGCTTCGCTTGGGAATGTCGAAACAGTCCGCGCATTAATAGCCGGCGGCGCGGATCTTTTCGTGACCACCGACGAAAAAACCGCTCCTCTGCACGTGGCAACATGGGGAGGTAGTCCCTACAACAGAGACTGGACGGAAGAAGAAAAGAAGAATCTATTCGAAGTTACGAAGCTGCTGGTGGGACTGGGGGCCGATGTCAACTCGGCCGGGGAGCATGGATGGACAGCGCTTCATGGAGCGGCCTACAAAGGCGTGGATTCAGTAGTCCGGTTTCTTGTCGAAAAGGGCGCGAAGATGGAAGTTTTCGATGAGTACGGCCAGACTCCATTGAGCATCGCCAACGCTGTGATCACCGTCGGTGTTAACGACTACTATTATCAAAGCTCACGAGTCGTTCGCAAAAGCACATCCGATCTTCTCTTGAAACTGGGCGCCAGGCCTCTGGCCGAGTCGGGCGTCCGGATACTGGATCTCTTCTACAAACAGCGGTAAGCCCGGCTGGAATTGAAACAGTGAGCATGCCGCTGACAGAGTCTCCAGAACTGAAATTAGCCACCTGAACTTGAACTGCCGCGCCGACATATCCTCCCGTCACAGTAACGGTGATTCCCCCCGGACTGGAAAGAACACCCGTTACCGGATTGATGTTTAGTGCTCCGCTGAAGCTATTGCTGATCAGGACGTCCTGATAGCGGAAGGAAATAGAGCTAGCCTGGGTGGTCTGTATTTCGTTGCCTGTGATGCGAGCTAGCCGGATATCTCCCAAGGCCTCTGCTTTTCCACCGGCTCTGACATTCGCAGGAGAGGAACTCAACTGATTTGAAATACTCTGGGCGTACAATAGCTCTGTCAGTTGCAGGCAACAAGCTAAGGCTAATGTTAGCGAGAGGAATTTCCGGAGAGCGAGACACCAATAAGGTCCAATTCCTGAACGCCTGCATTGTTCTAAGCAGAAGCGCATCAGTTGCTGAACAGCCCTTAGCATTGAGACCTCCCCGTTCAAGAATAGCCAATCTTCAAGGGTCAGGGACCATCCTTTTTCTGGTTGGCTTCCAGCATTGGTAGCCACGGTGAGTGGTTTTCGCGAGCCGTGGGCTTTTTACGAGCCTGCCGCCGGTTCTGTGGTTCTGCTGATATGTTTCATCATTAATTGTAACAATTATGACGCGCTAAGTACTGCGTTTCATAAGTTCACTAACGCCGAGAAAGACTGATGCTACTTCACTGCAAAGAACACGCCTCTGTCATTGGTCAAGTACTGGGGATT
>Ga0137403_10009839_pt1 | contig 10608 bp, 16 predicted proteins | sample CZOMad2_1_16fung_FD_122057 | JGI IMG/M metagenome (GOLD analysis project Ga0137403, IMG submission 122057) | Vadose zone soil fungal communities from Angelo Coast Range Reserve, California, USA - CZOMad2_1_16fungal (Hybrid Assembly) | ecosystem: Environmental > Terrestrial > Soil > Vadose zone... | reverse complement strand
TTCATCCGGTAAACTATGGGTGACATTGGGCAAACTCCCTTCAGGTTGAGGATAAACATAACATCCTTACTCTACCTGATTGCTTGCCTGATGTCGCCTGCTCCTCTGATTAACTTAGCGGAAAGTAGAGCCTCACCTGCATCACAAAATGTGTTCCCGTGCGCAGGAGCATCGGCGGGATTAGGATCGGCTCGTGTGCTTCGAAGACCTCGACCGGTTGACCGGCCATGACGCGGCCGATCAGCGGCAGTTCGAGGAGGGATGCCGTCGCTGGTCGCTTCAGCAAGGTCAGCCCCCGCGCCACATGCGGTTGCCGGCGCAGGTAGCCCTTGCGCTCGAGCAGGAGCACGTAGTCACGAGCGTTCTTCACGGTGAGGTGCAGGGCTTGCGCCAGTTCTTGGAACGTCGGCGGATAACCCTGCTCCTGCACCCACCGCGTGATCCAGTCCAGCACGCAGGCCTATTGCGGGGTGAGCCTGGCGGCGCCGGGTCTCATCGGATGGTTCCTCCGGTCGCATCAAACACCCATATTTTTATCCCGGATGATATCATCCCTATTTTTCTACCGGTGTCAAGCCAAAAAATCGGCCGGGCGCCCAGCCCCTGTGCTCCGCAAAAATTCCATCCGTATTGCCCTGGACGTCGTATCTCCCAGCCACAATCCTTGGCAGGAACGACCCCGTAGGCCTCAGCGGCGGGCTACCTCGGCCCTGACACGAGGCTGTGTCGACCTCCTCGCGCCGCTCGCTGACATAGGGGTGATGCTCCTCGCAGATGCCGTGCGTTCGCGTCGGCGCTGTCGGCGTCCGAGCCCCGTGCTTGCCGCTGCGCATCTCAGGCTGCCCTTATGGCGCGCGCCAGAAAGCCACCAAGGCCACCCGTCTTGCCCTGCTCCGGCGTTCCCGTTGGTTGACTTGGCACCCCTTCTGGGTCGTCTAGTGCCTGCCGAGATCTGTCCCCCCTGGCATAGCCAGGGGTTCCACTCAGCGTTGATACCGTCCCATCAGTTGCACGACGGCGAGGATGTGGCCCTGCATCGCCTCGAGGAGTTGCGGTTTGGTGGCACGGGGGCTGAGGTTGGTCGCGCGATCCAAGGCATAGAGGCTGAAGACATAGCGGTGCGCAGGCCCTCGTGGGGGGCAGGGACCACCATAGCCACTCTGGTGAAAGTCATTGAGCCCTTGCTTCGCAGCGCTGGGGAGGGTGTCGCTCGTGGGCACGCCCTCGGGCAGCTCCCGCGCCTCAGCCGACAGATCGTAGAGCATCCAATGCACCCAGGTGTTCCCCGGCGCATCAGGGTCGTCGGCGATGAGGGCGAAACTTCTAGTGCTCGCCGGGGGATCGTGCCAGGTGAGCGGTGGGGAGCGATCGGCGCCATCACAGGTCTGTGGCCGAGGGATCAGGCCACCGTCTGTAAAGGCTGGGCTTGTCAAGTCGAATGCCATGGCGAAGTTTCCTGCGGATGCCATGAGCATGCAGACAACCATGACGAAACTGATGAAGATGGGCCAGTCATGATGGGTTGTGGTTCGCAAAAATGTTGTCACGCCGCCTGCTCTTCAAGCCTGTATTCATGGTGCAAACCACCAAGAATTGGATGCGCCGCCACTTGCAGGTATGCTGGAATGCGGTGCCGGTGTGAATGTAGCAGAACAGGCAGATGCGGGGATGGCTGCGGGATCCCAGGCCCCAAGGACATATGAGGACGCCCTTCATTGTAGTGTAGCACCCACGCTTTTAGGAACCGTCGCAGGTGATTTTCTGTCAGGGGGATCAGAAAGTCTAGGCACTCCCGCCGGAGCGTGCCCAGCAGTCGCTCACAGAGAGCATTCGCCTGGGGACTGCGCACAGGGGTTTTGAGGGCTCTCACCCCCTGGTGGCGTACACGACGGTCGAGCTCCTGGGAGAAGATCGCATCGCGGTCATGAATGAGGAAACGGTACGCGTGATCCGCTGGGATCGCCTCGCGCAGTTGTTGGAGCGTCCATTGAGCCGTGGGATGCGCGGTCGTGTTGGCATGCAGAATCCGACGAGTCGCGTGTTCCATGACCACAAAGACGTAGAGAAGCCGAAAGGTCGCCGTCACCACCAGGCAGAAATCGCAGGCGATGATCGCCTGAGCATGATTGCGGACAAACATCCGCCAGCGCTGGGATGAAGCGCGTTTCCCCCGACCGTGATCCAGGTGCTTCGGCAGGTACTTCCGGACGGTGCGTGGTGACACCCGCAGGCCCAATTTCAGCAACAGCTCGTTGGCTATCCGCTCTTCACCCCACGTGGGATTCTCACAGGCCATGCGCCGGATGAGGGCTTGGAGGTCTGGAGGGATCGGCGGGCGTCCAGGGGTGGACTTCCACCGCCAGAACAGCCGGAACCCCTGGCGATGCCAGCGGATCAATGTGGCCGGCTGCACCACGGCCAACGCACGCCTCCAGTCAAACCAGCGACCGCGCCAGACCAGGGTGATCCGCGTGGTGTCGCGGGCGCGCCGTGGCTTGAGACCGCGTTCGCGGTACAGCGCGAGTTGTTTGCGCAAGAAGAGGTTTTCCGCGGCCAGGGCCGTGGGTGGGCGTCGACAGAGCCACAGGAAGCGTGCGGCATCGCCGAGGAGTGTCAGGAGCATCCAAGGGAGCAAGACGAGGTGGTGGAGCAAGCACGAAGATCTGGTCATGGCCAAAGTATCCTTCCGAAGCGCAGGTTGTCGTTCCCGCCTATTCTCGCAGCTGGGAAGGCCATTGTCCAGAACCGTGAGGAGGAAATTATTGCGGACTACAACGGCTCTTCGAGCCGTTGCCGTTTTCTTAGCCGGACAGCAGTGCAACGAACTAAAGAAGAGGATGTCGCAAATCTAGCAGAAGGCGACCTGGCGGGCACGCCCATCTCATTCTCACTTAGCGTGCGCAGCATGCGCTGTTCGCAGGTAGGACAGGATGTTCTCAGGCAGGCTGCTGCAGTTCTCAGGCACGCGTCTCGCCTCATTCGCATCATGTGTGCGCAGAAAGCGCCGCGGTTCTCAGGTATGGCGCGTGATGTTCGCGCGCCCCTACACCCAGTATCGATCAACGGGGTGGCATCACCTCACAGCGTTCCTCTCAGACCTGCAATATCCGCCAAGCATTAGGTCTGAGCCTCTGCCGCACGACGCAAGGCCTCATACGCATAGAACAGGACATCAGGTGGAATGCCGAACGTGGGGTCATGCAGCTCCGCCTCCGAGAACCAGCGAATGGCGTCATGCTCATGGGCGGCCAACGTCACCTGATCTGAGGCCGCGGTGGCAAAGTAGACCAGCCCAATATGCTGATGCGTGGAGGTAATCGGATGGACATCCAAATAGGCGGGCGGGTATAAGAATTTCTTGCCCTCGAACTGCTGAGTCGGCTTCTGACTCAAGATGTCGACTGCCAAGCCACTCTCTTCTTTGATTTCCCGAAACAGGGCCTGTTCTGGATCTTCGTCCAGTTCAATATGGCCTCCCAACGGCAGCCATTTCTGCAGCTGCGTATGATAAACCAGCAGGACACGCTGATCGTAGACCACAAACGCCTCAATGGTAAAGTCCATCAATTCGTGAATGTGGGGCATTGTGATGTGTCCCATGGTCCCGGCCGCGCGCGACCCATCGGGTCGCGCGTTGCGAGAGGCTGGCTCTCGCATCAGGCGCGATCTGTCTCCCCTTCCCTTCCCTGGTCGAGCGGAGCCGGAGGTTCCACTTCAGCGGGAAAATCCGCGAACGGGAACGGCGGCTCGGGCTCGTTATAGGTCAGGTAGCGCATGATGCGATAGGCGTAGCTGAGCGTTCGGTTGGCAAATGATCTGACCCGCACGCCAGGAGCTCGCTTGGTGATCAGGGCGTACACCAGCTCAAACACGATGACCAGGCCCAATACGGCCTCGATGATGCGCTGGATAATCACGACGAAGAGCAGGGTGAGGAGGATGCGAAAAGCCGTCTCTTTCCAATCGATCGGCGTGTCGTTGGTCTGCATGGACAGTCCTCACACCATCGCTCGGTAGTTTGAGATGAGATAGTCGATGGTCTCCGTCTCATTCGTGTGCAGCAATCGGTTCCTGTTCTCATGATAGACCTCCTGCCGCAGTTCCTGCAGCCGTGCATCGAGGAGGCTGTCAAGTCCTGATTCAGCAAAAATTCGCATGTCGTGGCCCCCTGAGCGCTACATTCTCACCAACCCGAAACTAATCATCAGCGCTCGATCAACCCGCTCCATCGTGGCCGAGGTAAGGGCGCCGATCCGGCGCACCAGCCGGCGCTTGTCGACCGAGCGAACTTGATTCAAAAGGACCACCGAGGCTACAGCTAAGCCGCCCGCGGGCGGCTGGATGAGAACTTCAGTGGGGTAGAGAGGTTCGTCAAATCGGGAAGTGATAGCCGCCACAATGGTGATGGGGCTGTGGCGGTTCGCGATATCGTTTTGCACAATCAAGGCCGGGCGCGTTTTCTGGATCTCCGCGCCGATGGTGGGATCGAAACTGACGAGGTAGATCTCGCCCCGCTTTGGCCGAATTACCGTCGGCTGCCTTGCCATACGTCTTCATCAACCGAAAACCACTCCTCGGCTAGGCTGAGATCACGCTCGCTGCGGCGGATGGCGCCTTCTTTCAGACGTTTCCTGAGATTTGCCTGGCCGGTGTCCTGGATGTAGTGGCGGACTGCCTCTTCAATGAAGCGGCTACGGTCGCCATGTTCTGTCACCCGGTCAATGAGCTCAAGCGTCTCCTCAGGCAAGGTAATATTCACGCGCTTGCGCATGGTTGCAATGCCTCCTTTCATTCCCCCACCATACACATCTATCATGTGTATGTCAATGGGACGCATGGGGGGGTAGTGGGTCAATTTCATGTTAACAGCTCGGGATCGGCTCCATGGATCGACCATATACTCAATGTTAACTTCAAACTGACCCACTACCCATGGGGGGGCCTGGTCGTGTACCTTCAGCGTGCGGATAAATGCGACAGACTTCTCCCAAGCCGTCTGTCGGGGGTAAACTCGACGGTCATTGCTTCTCAGAGCAGAGGTGCAGAACCTGCTTCAGGCCCGATTCACCCCTGGTGGACACACCTGCCATACACCGTCTCACGATCATGATCCTCACCAACTCCCTACAACACTTGGGGTTGTGGCCACGGCGGTACGCGATAGAGCAACACGTCTCGAAGCGTCCATACCCGATCCGTCAACCCGGCGGCCATCGCCGGTGTGCAGGGCTGCCAGCGTTTGGGGCAGGGGTTGAGGCAATGGTTGGCGTAAGGCCGCATGCGGCCAACAAAAGTTGTCATAGACGTGAGAGAGCGACAACTGGTGGTGTAAGCCCTCTTCGCCTTTACAGAGCGTGATCACGCGCCGTCCGACCGTGACCACATGTTGGCGGATGGTGAGGTTTGGCGCACTCGATGAAGGCGGTATTGGGGGCCGAGCACGATTCGTGTAAAATCCTAGCACAGGGGTTGCTTAGGTCTCCTGGCGGCCATCAAAACCTCCGAGTCACCATCTCAAACGGGGTGGTTTCGGCCAACGCATGGGCCTGTGACACGATCCGTCATGAAGAGAGTGTTGAAAAATCCACATTCCATCGCTTTTAGTGGTAGCGCTCTGAGCCCTTCATGATGGTCTTGAGATTTCAAGGTGCTACCCCCATTGTGTCTCCTCAGCTGACGAGAACCTGATGACCTGGGGGTGACACATGGGTATAGCCGCTCAACCGACGCGAGAAAACCGCACCATCACCGTCGATTTCCGGAGCGAAGCGACATACTTCCGGCTGCTTGGCGATGGGAAGGCGTTCCTCGAATGTGTCCTCGCCTTCGTCATGTCTCTCGGCTTTCAGCTCAAACACAAGGCGACTTGTCAGGGCGGGGGGCGCCTGACACGCCACTCGCATTATGTGCGTGTCCGTCTGGGTGGGATGAGCATCTGGCGCATCCAGTGCACCACGTGTCGTGCAGTGTTCACCGTCCTGCCGCACTTCGTCTTGCGCTATCGCTCGATGCACCCTAAGGTAGCCCGCGATGCGTTGTTGGCCACGCATGGTGGTCTCAGTTTGGAACTCTGCGCGGTCATCGAGCACATCTCACCCATGGCGCTCTATCGCCTGATCTGTGCCCTCGGACACCAGAGTCTGGTCATGGTGCTCACCCGGTGTGGGCTGCCTCTACCCACGTATGTCCTGGCCGATGAAAAGCACAGCCGCTGTCTCATCGACAAAGTCTATCTGCCCACAGTGGTCAGTGGCCGTGTCCTCTGGCACCTGGGCTACACCGAGGACGCCAGTGCGGCCGCCTTTACTCGGTCGTATCAGGCGTTCCAACGCGCGGCGTCCCAGCAGGATCCCTTGTATCGGGTCCGAGGGGTCCTGACCGACGGCTTCGACAGCACCACCAAGAGTATGCGCACGCTCTTCCCCGGAGCACGCTTGGGCAACTGCCTGCGCCATGCGCTCATCAAACTCCCGAAGAAACTTGCGGCGATTGCGTCTCCTGTCCGTAAGGCTTTGCGCTCGCAGTTTCACACCCTGTTATACCGAGCGCGACAGCGCAAAGGCTTGCGGGTGTTTGCACTTGGCCAACGATTGCGTCGCTTTGCGGATCACGTCACCACCACGGCTGGACCGACCAATGGCAAGCGTATACGCCGCTGGTTCCAGGACAAGAAGGCGGGCTGGTACGCAGTGCTCGCAGACCCGCAGATGCCGGTGACCAGCACGTGGCTGGATCAAGCCCACAACGCCATCGAGCGGAAGTTATTTGCGATGAAGGGGTTCCATCATCTCGGTGGCAACCAACAGGCGTTTCTCACGGGGCTGGCACACCTGTACAACCTGGTCCCCTATCAGCGCCGGGCTCAGCATGCAGGGCAGTGTGGCGTAGAAGTGGAAGGAGGACGATTACCGACACGAGACTGGTTGCTCAATCTGCAAATCCTCACGTCTGGAGGATATCAGCGAGCGGCTGAAACTCTCTACCACTAAATCCGGTGGAATGTGGGAGACTGGACTGGGATGCGGTCCTGAACCAGCAGCCCATGCTGTGGTTTTGCAACGAGTGTGGCTATTATCAGCAAGCGGAGTAACCATAAGCGGGGTGGGGCTCGGCCCTGCCCTGTAGGAGTTCATCATGAAGCCCATCGTCGCGCTGACCTGCTTCCTACTCTTGACGGGCTGCTCGACCATGAGGTTTCCCCCGATGGTCTTTCTCCATCCCGTGACGGGATCCACAGGGGACTGTCCCGGTCGCACGATCACGATGTACACGCCGTCCGACCGCAAAGCCGAGGTGGCCCTGCAGGATCAGTGCGTTCGCACATGGCTCGCCGCAGGGTATATCAGGGTAAAATAACCGAGGGATGGCGCACATGTCGACGGCCCGCGCGAGGTCAATCGGGGTGGCGAGGGCTGTCCCGGAGCAGGAGCTGCACCGTGAAGCTCGTGATCGCTTAGAAAGGAGTGTTTATGCGCTGGTGGATGGGATTGTGTTTCAGCGTCCTGTTGTGCACGGTGAGTATCGGCTATCCGGATGACCGGCGGGGCTCGCCGTTCCCCGCTGACGAGCATTGGGAGGGCTATCGCACGTGGACGCCTGACCGCTATTCGCGCCGGCGTGGGCTGGTGCTGCCCGAGCAGTTCACCATTGATAAGCCGGGGAAGTGCGAGGTCCGGTGTGTCCGTGATGGGCACAATTACAAGTGCAAGGAATATCGGTGCTAGTCTGACCGACCCATTGGGGGGGAAGATTGATGAGCCGCGGCTTCGGAGCGCTGCAGCGGGACATCCTCGCCTCGCAGTCTACGATAAGGATAAACCTTGATGAACGGAGAACCGACCGAACTCCCGTTGGACCACGCCTTGTTACAGCTGCGTATTACCTTAGCCAATGCCTTGACCGTGACGGATGCGATCCGCAGCCTTCGACCTGGGGGGAATCATCTCTTCCCACATCTCCACACCGAGCTCCAGACGTTGCACCGCGTGGCCCGGCATGCCCGGGCGGTGCTCAGGCGCTATGTTCCACCTGAAGTGGATCCCGAGGAGTGACTCCACAGAAGGTCTCAACAACCTCACCTCCTCAATAACCGTTGTAACGGGGCGCTATCGGGGTCTATGGGAATTCCTATAGACCAATTAGTAGAGTCTCAACACCCTCCGTCCCTCACCACGTTCTGCAACGGCCCCCTCTCCGAACCCGCGTCAGACGTGCCTTCCCATGGCCGTTGGCGAGCACCTCACCTGTCAGTATCCGTCGAGCCCATCGACCATCAGCGACATTCCTGTCATTCCCGATTATTCGTGTCCATTGAAATGCTTGACTTTTGCACCTCTCACCTGCACTCTGGCATCAGACCCTTTTGCTCTTTTCCCAGCCTCATCCCATGCATGAGGGGGTTTTTCCATGCCATCCGTCTGCTCCGCCCTGATCGCGTATATCCTCTCGCACTTCCGCTCTCACGAATCTCTGCGCCTCGAAAACATGGCCTTACGGCATCAGTTGGCGGTCTATCAACACACCGTCAAGCGTCCCAAGCTCCGACCATCTGATCGACTCTTCTGGGTCTGGCTGTCCCGCCTGTGGCCGGAGTGGAAAGCAGCCCTGGAGGTCGTTCAGCCTCGAACCGTCATCGCGTGGCAGAAGGAACGGTTTCGGGATGACTGGCGACACCGCAGCCAGAGCGGCAAGCCGGGCCGGCCGGCCATGTCCAAAGACGTGCGCCACCTCATTCGGGACATGTGGCGCTCAAATCCCATGTGGGGGTCGCCTCGCATGGTCGGTGAGCTCCGTCAGCTGGGCATCACTGTGGCCAAATCGACGGTGGAGACGTACCGTCCGCGCGTCCGCAAGCCTCCGTCACCAACGTGGAAGGCCTTTCTCAAGAATCACGTTCAAGACATCATCGCCTGCGATGTCTTTACGGTTCCAACCGCCACCTTCCGAGTGCTCGTTGTCTGTATCATGCTGGCGCATGAGCGCCGCCGTATCGTGCATGTTCAGATGACGGAACATCCAACGGCGCCGTGGACCGCCCAGCAGATCGTCGAAGCCTTTCCCTGGGACACCGCGCCTCGTGACCTGCTGCGAGATCGCGACTCGATCTACGGTAAGCCCTTTCAACAACGAATCCAGAACATGGGCATTGAAGAGGTCAAAATTGCGCCGCGCAGTCCCTGGCAAAATCCCCACGGCGAGAGGCTCATCGGGAGTATCCGTCGCGACGTGCTCGATCATGTCATCGTCCTCAACGTACGGCATCTCAAGCGGGTGCTCACGGCGTATATCGCCTACGATCACCGATTTCGCACCCATCTTTCCCTCAAGATGGATTGCCCACAGCCCCGAGCGGTCGAGCCACCTGAAATGGGCGGGGTGATCGCCCTGCCTGAAGTGGGTGGCCTCCATCACCATGATGAGCGGCAGGCCGCGTGAGGGTCGATGGGAGATCGGTCCATCAGGGAGGAAACACAAGGAGAACGACGTGCGCTCCCTGGTGCGTTTGCTGATCATGGTGTTACTGAGTATGGGGGTCTGGATTGCGATCGGGCTCGGGGTTGGCTGCCTGTTGCATTGGTTGGTCCCGGCGATTGACCTGGGAATGGGCACGTTAATCGGGGTGGTGACGCTTGGCGGCTGCTTTCTGTGGCTCAGCCGGATGTCGACCCTGGAGGCGCTCTACGGAACCAACGACATGGAAGGGTCAGAAGCCCCGTGGTCGACGACGCCCGAGGTTGCATCGAGATCAGCTCGTCGAAAGCAGCGACGGAGGCGGCCATGACCCTCGTAGTCTGATGATTGGACCTGGAGGTAGGCTCCCGGATACCCCCACCGACGTTCCCCGCATGTGATTATGCGTATTCGGGAACGACAGGAGAGAAAAACCGGCGTGACAAGATACCGTCGCTGATCTACTTAACGAACCACCAGCACGGGTATCTTATAGTATGGGTCAAAACTTTTTGAGTCTCGCTGCCGATCAGAAACCCCTGCACGCCCTTCCGGCCATGAGAAGCCATCAGGATGAGATCGCATCCCTTTTCCTCGGCGGTTTTGATAATCGCGTCATAAGGATGACTTGCGACCACAAAATCGGTATCACACCTGACGCCCGCTTCTTCTGCCGCCTTTTTAATGACGTCAAGGAATCGCTCGGCATGCGCTTTAGAATAAACTGATTGCGAGTTTTGAAAACGGGCCTAACCTCTTGTAGTATGTGGAGAAGTCTGATTCTTCAGGGCGAATCAAAATTCCCCAAACGAGGCCCGCACATCATGAACACAACGGCCAAACAACCTGAACTAACGCCTATCCCCGTGCAGTTATCTCAACACGAGTTCAACGAATGTATCTTCCCGCACCTCTCGAGGCCCAAGTGAGGTCCGAAGTGTAAACTGGGCTATCATCGCCTCTTGAACCTCATCTTGTGGGTCCTCTATACCGGGATGCAGTGGAAGTGCTCGCCCATTCCCAAAGACACCACTGGCAAGCCCGAAATTCACGACACCACCATCTACAGAGCCTTTGCCAAATGGGCCGATGACGGGTCGCTCCAGCAGGCGTTTATGGCCAGTGTGGCCCATCTCTCGGACGAGAAGAAACTTGACC